>CAAGKR010528997.1_pt1 | contig 11099 bp, 11 predicted proteins | sample 2556971 | NCBI WGS metagenome assembly CAAGKR01 (sample SAMEA5207829, study PRJEB30636) | soil metagenome | biome: forest; feature: boreal; material: soil | place: USA | collected 2011-09 | depth 1 m
CCCCCCCCCCCCGACGTGATCGCGTCGGGACCGCGGGAGGTTCCAGGGCGATTCTTTGGGCCTGATTCGGGGCCTGAATCGCGGCCGGCCATTGGCCTTTACGGTAGCACGCGCGGAGGCGCGCTGCATGACTTCCCTGGCGCGCCGTCCACTGTTATGTAGAGATCCAGGATGCCCAGGCGACGACAGCCCCTGTCCGTAGCAATTCTGGTCGGCGCGCTCGTGGTTGGCGCGCCGACCGTCCGGGCCGCCGACCCGCCCCCCTCGGGCAGCCCGATGGCCGAGCTGAAAAAATCCAACGCTCAGCTCGACAAGGTTCTGCAGAAGAACAAGCCGAATTGGTCTCCCGAAGCGGAGCTGGAGCGGATCGAAGTCAAAAAGCTGGTTGGATCGTTTCTCGACTACGGCGAGCTCGCGCGCCGATCGCTGGCCAAGTCCTGGGACAAGCTCACCGTCAAGCAGCGCGGCGAGTTTGTGGAGACGCTCCGGGAGCTCGTGGAGCGCAGCTACCTGCGGCAGGTCCACGGCAGCCCGAGCTACAACATCAAATACGAGAAAGAAGAGAAGAACGGCGCCGAGGCCGAGGTCACGGCCACGCTCAACACCACCTCCCGGGGCAAGAAAACCAAAGTCGACCTCGACTACAAAATGATCTGGAAGGAAGGCCACTGGGTGGTCTACGACGTCGTCACAGACGAGCAGAGCATGCTCGAGAACTACCGCGCCGAATTCAGCAAGATCATCAACCGAGACGGCTTCGACGCCTTGCTCAAGAAGATGAAGAAGAAGCTGGAAGAGAAAGAAGACGACGGCAACGAATGACCGGTCGGCTGACCGGCCTCGGCCGGGGGTGCGCCGCGGCGCTGCTGGCCACAGCCGAGCTTTGGGCCGCCTCCCTCTCCGGTTGCAGCGAGGACTGCTGCACCGTCGATTCGTTTCCTATTGCGCTCGATCGGGCGCCGCTCGGCAACGGCGTCGCCACCGGGGGCGCACTCTTGGCCGCCGCCACCGCGCCCGGCGCGCCCCCGAGCCAGACCTTCCCGATGGTGGTCGATACCGGCAGCCCGATAACGATCTTGTCGGGGCCCGCAGCTGGCCAGTTGCAGACCATGCAAAGCGGCTTTGACCTCTACGCCGGCGCTGCACTGCGCGGGCGCTTCCGCAACCTCGATGTTCTCCAATTGCCGCTGCAGCCGGTGGGGGACGCGACCGTCACGCCCCAGGGGATCTTGGGCGCCAATCTGCTCCTCGGCTATTCCATCGAGTTTCGATTTGGCGCGCGCTGCGCGGCGGGCGGTTCGGCGTTCTGTTCGTCGATGACGTTCTGGAGCCACCTGGGCGCCGACGAGTCGTTCCTCGAGGACGCCGGCTTCGCCGTCCTCAATTTCACCCTCTTCGGCGGCGGCGAGGTCACCGCCGACGGCGACTCCGACTTTCTGGGTCTGCGCGGTCCACTCCAGATTCCGCCGACACGCGTCGTCCTCCGGAGCTGCGCCGTTCCGAACGCATTTTCCCCCGCCACCTTCTCCGCCGACAATCCTCCCCCGGCCTGTTGCACTGCCGCTGACGTCACAACCCTGGCGACGGGGATCGATCTGTCGTTGATGGTCGACACCGGCGTCGGACCTTTGGTCCTGAGCCAGTCGGCCTGGACGCGCGTGGCCGCCAACTACGCATTCTTGAACGCCAGCAGCAACCTGACACTGCCGACGCCGGTTTCGAGTCCGCTCCTGATCGCGACCTGGCCGGTCCCTCTCGACGCGACCTGGTCGACGATCCCGCGGTTCGCGCTGGTCAATCTGGAGGCCGGCGCGAACCTCGATCCCGGCCCGTGCGCCGAGCTCGCGCGGTCCCGGCGGACCGAAATCGTCTCCTACCAGACCGTCATGAATCCTCTGCTGGCGACCCCGGTGCCTCCCATTTGCGGCGCGCCCTGTGACATCGACCCGAGCAATTCCGGTGAAGCGCAGAACAGCGCCGCCTACCTGGAGATTGACGGAGACATCCCGGTCGCGATCATCTCGGACGAAGAGCCGTTTCTGCAAGGCCTCCGGTTCGACGTGCTGCCGGAGGGACCTGAACTCGACGGGCTGGTCGGCGCGAGCGCGCTTGGCCGCGCGCGGCTGGAGATCGACTACCTCTCGTCGCCCACGCGCGCGGTCTTCTCGTGCGAGGAGGACGCCACCCGAGATGTCTGCTTCGCGGCGGCGCGCTGCCCCCAGCTGCCGGACCGAGACCACCAGCATCTCTGCTTCGATCTGCCGGCGCACGGACAGGCCGCTTCCTGTGCTCCGAGCGAATGCGCCCCCAATTGAGGTAAGATGATGGCGAGATGCGCCTGACCGCCGCCGTCGCGCTGGGCCTCATTGCCTTCGGCGGCGTGACGACCGCCGCGAGCGCGCGGGCCCGTGTCGCCATCCTCGACTTTCAGATCGACGGCGGTCCGGCGCCGGCGCTCGGCATTCAGCTGCAGGACGGTTTCGTTCTGGGGCTGGTCCGCGCCGGCGTCCAGGTTCTGGACCCGATCGACACTGCGCGACGGCTCGACGGTCATCCGGAGCTGCAGCACTGCGATGCGTCGCCGTGCCTGAAGGCCATCGGCCAGATCCTGGATGTCGGCTACGTCGTGCGGGCGAAGGTCGACGTCTCGGGCAACAGCTACAAGAGCGTGGTGCGCCTGTTTTCGACCGAAGGCGCCGCGCCCGCCGCGCTGCCGATTGCCACGGAATCGAAGAGCTGCGAGGTCTGCACCGTCGCGGAGGCGCGCGCGACGATGTTGCGGCTGGCGGACGCGCTCCGCGCCCACATCGACGAGCTGACGCCACCGGCACCGCCGCCGCCCGCACCGCCGCCGCCCCCCTCGCCGCGCCTGCTCGGATCGGTCTTGCTCGCGATGGCCGGGGCGCTGTCGATCGCCACCGGCGCGGCGGTCCTTGCGTCGGAGGGCAGCTGTACGGGCTTGACATGCTCCGAAAATCGGAAGCGGAACGCGGCGGGCGGCGTTCTGGTAGGCGCGGGGGTAGCGCTGACTTTGACCGGTGCCTACGTCACCATCGTGCGGAGCCGAGGGGGAGACCCGGTCTCGGGCGTGGCGGTGGCCTGGCGGTGGTGAGCGACGCAACCAGGAGGTCGGGATGACGAGGACGCCTACGTTCCGATGGGTCGCTCTCGTGGCGCCGACGGCCGCGCTGCTGGTCCTCGGCTGCGGCGGCGTGACCGACACGCGAGTTGCCGCCCGCGACCAGGCGACGACGGCGAGCTGTAACTACTACATGAGGTGTGGGCTGATCGGCCCGGGCAAAGACACGATGAATGGCTACGCGTCCTATTCGTCCTGTCAGACCAGCGTGAGCGCCTACTGGGAGGGCACCTGGCCGGTCTCCCAGTGTCAAGGACACATCGACGAAGCGAACGTTTCGATCTGCATCGCTGCGATCAACGCCACCGAGTGCATGAACGGCCTCGACGTTCTGGCGACACTGGTGCTCAAGTGCCCGGCGGCGAACATCTGCGACGCCAATATCACGCCCGTCGACATGTCGACCGACTAAGCCAGGAAATCGATCGCCCCGCCCAGGCTTGACAGGGTCTCGGCGAAGATCGGGAACGAGGTCGCGATGTCGGCGGCCGGCACGATCGTTTCGTCGGCGGAGGTCAGGCCCAAGATCGCACCCGCCATCGCGATCCGGTGATCGTGCTCGGGCAAAACGGTGCCGCCCGTCGGGGGTCGTCCGCCGAGGCCGGTGACGATGAATCCATCCGGGCGCTCCTCGACCCTCGCCCCGGCCCGGCCGAGCTCGCGGGCCAAGGCCGCGATGCGATCCGATTCCTTGATCCGGAGCTCGGCCAGATCGGCGAAGACGGTTTCACCGTCGGCCAGCGCGGCGGCCACCGCCAGCGCGGGGATCTCGTCGATGGCGCGCAGGGCGAGATCGCCGTCCACGCGCGTCCCCCGCAACCGGCTGGCGCGCGCCCGCACCCGGCCGATCGGCTCGCCCATCGCCTCGCCGGTGGCCTCAATGGTCAGGTCGGCGCCCATGGCGCGGAGCACGTCCAGCGCACCCGCGCGGGTCGGGTTGAGGCCGATGTTGTCGACGGTGATCTCGCTGCCGGGAACGGTCAGCGCTGCCACGAGGAGGAACGTCGCCGAGGAGAGATCTCCCGGAATCGAGATGCGGGCGGCGCGAAGGCGGCCGTCCCAACCATCCGGCTCGACGGCGATCGCGCCGCTTGAAGCCACGGAGATCGGCGCGCCCAAAAAACGCAGCATCCGCTCGGTGTGGTCGCGCGAGCGGGCCGGCTCTCGAAGGAGCGTCGGTCCTTTCGCCTGCAGCCCAGCGAGGATGAGCGCGGTCTTGAGCTGCGCGCTCGCCACGGGCAGCTCGTAACGAATGCCGGTGAGCGCGCCACCCCGGATGCGCAGCGGCGGGAAGACGTCGCCAGGTCGAGGCGGATCAGCCCGACCCTCGATCGTCGCGCCCATCTTTCGCAGCGGCTCGGCCACGCGACGCATCGGGCGGCGCGTGAGCGAGGCGTCGCCACCGAGCTCGGCCTCGAAGGGGCGGCCGGCCAGGAGTCCCGCCAGGAGACGGATGGTCGTGCCGGAGTTGCCACAATCGAGCGGCGCCGCCGCCGCCCGGAGACCCGCGAAGCCGACGCCGTGAACGCGCGCGTCGCTGCCGTCGATCTGCACGTCGACGCCCAGCGCCCTCAACGCCGCGGCGGTCGACAGGTTGTCGCCGCCCAGTCCGAGGCCGTTGGCCTCGACGATACCGTCGGTCAGCGCGCCGAACAGCAGCGCACGGTGCGAGATCGACTTGTCGCCCGGAACGCGGCAGCTCCCGCGCAACGGGGCCGAGCGACGGACGCGAAGCGACGTTGGCATCGGCATCGCTGCATGGCTTATCACGAGATCAGGGATGCGCGCGGGCGAGCATTTGCAAAACCGCCAGCAGCTTGTCGGCCAGCCCTTCGCGGCGCTCGGCCGGGATGCGCAGGTGGCCGTGGACGCGCGCGCCTTCGGCGCCCAGCGACAGGCCGTCGAAGATCGGGCCGAGGCCGAGCAGCGCGAGCATCCGCTGCTGGCTGAGCGTGCGCAGCGCCATGTTCCAGGTCGCCGCCGCCGCGGTCGCGTCGGGACCGCTGCCCAGCACGGCGAGCAGATCGAGGTTCAGATCGTCGCCGAGATCGAGGCGAGCGGCTGCGGTCGAGAGCGTGGGCGGCAGCTCGATGATCCCCGCCGCTCGGCTCCGCATCCCCTCGGTCAATGAAAGCACCACCAAGGCCGCGGGCACGTTGTGGTCGGCATCGAGCGTCCGGCGAAGCACGCCGAGCGGGCCGGCTTGCACGTCGGGGATGATTCCCCAAGCGGCGTCGATCGCGCTTCGAACCGCGTCTGGCTCACCCTCCACCAGCGTTCGCGGCGTCACGAGCGCCACCGCGCGCCCGCCGCCCTCCCAAAGAGGGCTGTCGCGCCAGCGTCCCAACTTTGCACCGGGCGTCGCCATCATGAACGCAGCGCCGATCCGTGCCGGGTCGAACCGCCCGCGCACGATGGTCAGCGTGCGTGGGGCTCCGCCGGCCTCGGTCCCGACGGCCAGCAGTCGCTCGCCCTCGACGAAAAGGTCGTAGCCGAAGACCCGGCGGCTCTCGTCGCGATCACCCGCAAAGCCACTCTCGGTGAGCGCGCGCGACCAGGCCGACGCGCGCAGCGCGCCGAGATCGACGTCCGCCAGCGCGTCGGCACTCGAGGGCGCCAGGTTCCACAGATCGCTGTCGTCCGCCGCGGCGCGCGGTCCGGAAGGGGCCGCAGGCCCGGGGATCGGCACCTCTGCGCAGCTGAAGGCGACGAGCCCCGCGAGGCCGGCAGCCGAAACCGGCCAGCTCGATCGTCGCGCGCGCATCATCGGGCGGATCACCGCTAACCGGGGACGATACGGTCGCGGCCCGATTTCGCCGCCTCCAAAAGCTCGCCAAGCCGCGCGCCGTCGCCTCCGGCGATCGCGGTCCGTAGCGCCTCGACCTGGCGCAAGAGCGCTCCGATGAGCGGCAGCACCTCGTCCCGATTGTCGAGGAAGATGTCGCGCCACATGACGGGGCTCGAGGCGGCGACGCGCGTGGTGTCGCGCAAGCTGCTGGTCGGAAGCCGCCGCAAGCCCTCGATCACCTCGGGCGAGAGCCCACCGAGCGTTGCCGCCAGCGCGTAAGCCGCGACGTGCGGCAAGTGGCTGCCGGCGCCCAGCACCCGATCGTGAAGGTCGGCATCCATGCGCACGGGGTCGGCGCCCATCGCGGTCCAGAGCCGTTCGATGACCACCACCGATTCCTCTCGACTGCGCGGCGTCGGACAGATCACGCAGCTCTTGCCTTCGAACAGCAGTGGGCTGGCGGCGTCCGGACCGACGCGCTCGATCCCCGCCACCGGGTGGCAGGCGACGTAGGCGCCCGGCGCGAGCTTTGGCTCGACGGCGGCGATCGCCGCCGCCTTCACCGACCCGACGTCGATGACCAGGGCGCCCGCATCGAGAATCGGCGCGATCGCGGCGGCGATCTCACCCAGGCTGCGCACCGGCGTTGCCAAGACCACCAGCGCGGCGCCCCGCGCCGCCTCCCCGGCCGACGCGGCCGCGCGATCGATGATGCCGAGCGCCCGCGCGCGGTCGAGCTTCTCTTGGGTGCGACTCCAGGCGACCACCTCGGTGACGGCGCCAGCGGCGCGCGCCGCCCGCGCGACCCAGCCCCCGATCTGCCCGGCCCCCATCACCGCGAGCCGCCCCAGCGGCGGCCCGGACCAGCGCCGTTGCGAGCTCATGACCGAGCTCCTTCGCGGCCGACTTCGCCCACCAGATCGGCACGCGGATCTTCGACGCGGTCAATCGTCGCGCGGAACATCGAGAGGTCCAAGTTCGGCTGTGGGGGCGCGAGCATGGCGGGTTCGCCGGAAATTACAGGTTGCCGCGCGCGTGCGCAAACGCCGAGGCCGCTATACTCAGCAACCACCATGGGCATCGGGCCGCATCCAAGCCTCCTCTTCGCGCTCACCTACGGCTTCCTGACGGCGCTCACGCCTTGTGTCTACCCGATGATTCCCATCACCGTCAGCATCTTCGGCGCGCGCGCCGGGGTGCCCCGGAGCCGGGCACTGGCTCTGGCGACCGCGTACGTCCTTGGAATCGCCGGTATGTTTGGGACGCTCGGCACCACCTTTGGCCTGGTTGGGCGCGCGTTCGGAACCTTCCTGGCCAATCCCTGGGTAATCGTCCCGCTGGCGCTGTTCTTCGTCGCCATGGGGCTGTCGATGTTCGGGGCCTTCGAGGTTGCGCTGCCCTCGGAGCTGCAGGCGCGGCTCTCGCGGATCGGCGGGCGCGGCGTGGTCGGCGCGTTCCTGATGGGTCTGGTCGCCGGGATCATCGCCGCACCGTGCACGGGCCCGCCGCTGGCCTCATTGCTCGCGTACGTGGCGACCACACGCAACGCTGCCTGGGGCTTCGTGCTTCTGGCGACGTACGGCGTCGGCGTCGGCCTGCCGTTCTGGCTCCTGGCCGGCTTTTCGATGTCCCTGCCGCGCCCAGGCGCCTGGATGGAATGGGTCAAGAGCGTCTTCGGCACCGCCCTCTTCGCCGCCGCGCTCTATTACTTGAAGAACGTCGTTCCGGCGCTGGCGCGCTTCGGCTCCGGCAAGATGGTCTTCGCGATCGAGATGGCGGCCCTGGTGGCGACGGGGATTCTCCTGGGCGCCGTGCATGCGAGCTTCCACGGTGGCGCGGCCGAGCGCGCGCGCAAGGCGCTCGGTGTGGCGCTGGCGACGCTGGGCCTGTTCGGCGCGACGAATTATCTCCTGGCGCCCAACGGGGACCTCGCGCTCGCCTGGATGACCGACGAGCCGGCCGCCGTCGCGGCGTCCCTCAGGGCGCGGCGCCCACTGCTGGTCGATTTCGCCGCCAGCTGGTGCCTCCCTTGCCGCGAGTTCGAGGTCCGGGTCTTCTCGCGTCCTGACGTCGCGGAGGCCCTGCGGCGCTTCACGCTCCTTCGAATCGACGTGTCGCGCGAGGACGAGGATCCGGCGCTCGGTGCGCTCAAGAGCAAGTATGGCGCCGAGACGCTCCCCGCCATCCGGATCGTCTCGCCCGATGGAACGGTCGTCGCCAAGACCGACCAGTACCTGCCGCCCAATCGATTTCTGGATCTGCTCGCTCGCGCGCCCCGTTAGTACCCGATGTGGAAAGTCACCGTTCCGAGGCCGATGAGCTGATAGCCGGACGAGTGGCGCTGGGCGTCGCTGCTGTTGACGACGTCGCCGCCAAAGAAGTAGTGGTAGCCGAACGTCCCCGTCGCGCCGATGCCGACGAACGGGTTCAGGAAGTATTCGTAGCCAAGCGTGGCATTGCAGACGATCCCCTTGGCCGAGATCTGACTGTCGGTCAGAGGCGGGCTCACCGGACCCGGCGTGCCGAATCCCACGCCGCCCGCGATTTCGGGTTTGAGAACGCTCTTGCTCTGTCCATCGGAGAGCCTGGCCTGCCCGAGCGGAACGTCGACCTCGGTGCCGAGAAGAAACTGAATCAGCGTTCCTGAAGTTCCCGACCCGTTCAGGGCTTGCAGGAAGCTCGCCGACAGATCGAAGACCAGCAGCTTCACGCCGAGATCGAAACCGACGGCGCCGCCGTGGGTCTTGTCGAAGAAATCGGGTGTGCTCGGTGTCGATCCCCAGCCCCCGAAGCCGCCGGCCGTCGCCCCGGCATAGAGATCGATGAGGCGGGCTTGCGCCGAGCGCGCGCCTCCAACCATGGCGAGAATCAGCAAGGCGGAGGCCAAGGTCTGTTTTTTCATGTCGGTTGTCCGAGGAGGGCTTCGATCCGGGCGCGGTCGAAACCGAGCAACAGACGACCACGCACGTCGATGATCGGCACGCGGTCGGTCGGAATTCCCATCTTGCTCGCCTTGGCCGCAAGCTCGTGGGCCGCTTCCGGATCTCGCTCGATGTCCTTGTCGGCGAAAGGGATCTTCCGCTCGGTTAAGAACTCCCGCGCGGCCTGGCAGGCGCCGCACCAGGAGGTGCCATAGATGGTGACCACCGGCGCCGCGCCGGACGCAGTGCTGCCGCCAGGCACGGCTCCGGCATCCAGCGCCGGCATCGGCGCGGGGCGCATCGGCTGGCCCGCGAACGGCGAGGACTGTCCGCCCGGGAGAGCCGCCAGCGCCGCCGTCTCGAAGGCCTCGCGGGACGTGGCGCGCGCCGATGACTTTCCTTTGTCGACGAGCTCGTTGAGGTTGGTGACGTAGACGCGTCCGTCCTCCGCCCTGCTCTTCATGGACACGGGCTCCGAGGGATCGAACACACGCACCAGACTCCGCGCATCTGCAGGAACGGTCTCGGGCTTATCGGTCGTCGCGAAAGTCCCGGCAGGCTCGGCGTAGGTGAACAGCCAGCGCCCTCCCTTGAGCACTTCGATGGACGCGGGAATCCCGGCCATCGTCGGAGCCGCCTCGGGGACCGAACGGTGACAGGCGGCAGGGCCCATGGTCGCGATCAAAAGTGGCAGGAAAATGAAGCTCAATCGCATGAGAGTTCATTCTAGCATTCCAAACTCCGAGGCGCCCCGTCGCGGCCGATCCGGAGATGCCGGCGCGGCGACGATCGCCACGCGAACGATGCCGATCGCTGGTAGGAATACAACGCTACTTTCTGCGCCGGCGCCGTTCGTTCAGCGGCCCGGATTTTCCGATCGACAGCTTCAACACCGCTTGGTCGACGGCTTGCTTGATCGCGTCCTTGATGACGTCGTTGGTGGCAAGGGCTGTGTCGGCGGCCAGGCGCTTCTGCGAGACCTCGGCTTCACTGCCCGACTGGCCGTCTCCGCTGAAAGCCAGCTTCGCGTCGGGTATCGTGGTGCCGAAAACGGTCAGTTGCACTTCCACGGCAAGTTGCGGGTTTCGCGCCCCTGGCTTTGGATCCTTCACGTCCTGCTTGAGCTTTTCGATCCGCGCCGTGACGTCGAACCCGCGCAGGTTGCGCCGCTTGAGCTCCGCCACCAGCGCGGAGCGATCCTGGCCAGGCCCCTCCTTCCCGGCCGGTCCGATGTCGGAAGCCCATTCGGGACGGGACGCCAGCTCGGCCCGAAGCGCCTCGCCCGCATAAGTCTTGAGGACGGCGTCGACCCCAGGCTCGGCCTTCACCGGTTGCACCTGGAAATAGAACTTCGGGGCCGCAGCCTGCGCCAGAACGACCGTCGTCGCGGCTGCTGCGGCCAAAGCTGCCAGCGTCCATCCCGTCATGTGGCCTCCTAGGCTCTAGCTTGCCTGTATACTGCGCCCGATGCGGGCCGAGCCCAAGAACCAATCCGAGATGGAACCGGTCCGGCGCGACCGGGTTTCGGTGATTGTGGCCATCACGCTGGCCGCTCTGGGCGCCGGCGGGATCCTGTCCGTGTTTTCTGGGCCGCTTTTTGCGCTCTTCACACACTCATCGTCTGCTCCTTGACCCTAGCGATCGACGAGAATAACGTCGCCGCGCACCGTTTCTTGGTTGAACCCCAACCTGAGGCTCCATGATCAAGCTGACGCTGACAGAGAAGGGCGGCGAGCCGAAGCTCCTCACCTTCGATAAGGACGAGATCACGATCGGACGGGTCTCCGGCAACGATATCGTGCTTGCGAAGGGGAACGTATCGAAGCGGCACTCACGGTTCACGGTTCGCGCCAGCGGCCAGATCGAGGTCGCGGATCTCAAGAGCACAAACGGCACCTACGTCAACGGACGCAAGATTTCGGGGCCCTTGCTGCTCTCGACGTCGGACCGCGTCTATGTGGGCGATTTTTTGATCAGCGTCGACCTGGGCGGAGGCGCCGCCGCGGCCGGCAAAGACGATTTTCCGATCGACGCATCTGCCGGGGGCAGCGCGGCGCGGCGCATGCCGATCCCCCCGCCCCCGCCCCCGCCCCGTTTCGGATCTAGCGCTTCGCGGCTGCCGCCGAGCGAAAACGAGAACCAGGACGACGCGGCCTTCGGCGGCGCCGACGAAGAAGATCTGGGACTGGCGGCGCGACCGCCCCGCTCCGGCCGCGGCCCGATTCCTCCGCCGCCCCCCCCGCCCCGCCGG
>CAAGKR010494564.1_pt1 | contig 11097 bp, 9 predicted proteins | sample 2556971 | NCBI WGS metagenome assembly CAAGKR01 (sample SAMEA5207829, study PRJEB30636) | soil metagenome | biome: forest; feature: boreal; material: soil | place: USA | collected 2011-09 | depth 1 m
ATGCCGGTGGTGACCGTGGCACCGAACGATGCGCTGCTGGAGAAGCTCAAGAGCAATATGCACGAGGTGCGTGCCCGCGGCGGCGTGCTCTATGTGCTGGCCGATGCCGATACCCGGATCGAGTCCGGCGAAGGCATTCACGTCATCCGCATGCCCGAGCATTACGGCGAGCTGTCGCCGCTCTTGCATGTGGTGCCCTTGCAGTTGCTGGCCTATCACACCGCCTGCGCCAAAGGCACCGACGTGGACAAGCCCCGCAATCTGGCCAAAAGCGTGACGGTGGAGTAGCGGGCGGGGTGGCATTGTGACTGTTGTTAACGAATAATAAAGGTCTTTCTTGTTTAATAAAGATCTTTCCTAAATAAAAAAGTTCTTTCCTAATTCCGGTGGTACGGTAGTGGATCAGTCTGAACCCACCAATGTTACAAAGCCCTAGAAATTCATTGAACCTCGTGTTAAGGTAAGCGGATGCTGTTGACGAAAAATAAAGTCCTATCCTAATTTGGGGGGACATTATTGAGCGTGTAAATATTGAGTGCCACAGGTGTTCACGGCTGGTAGTGTCTCAGTTTGAAATTCATGCCCGTTGACTGCCAGCGGCACGATGGCACAATTGATTTTATTATTAAAGTCTGTAAAAGTTCCGAGCCATTGTTCCGAACGAATAGCGTTTATCTGTCGCCGCTGCGGTGCCGGTTAAAAAACAGCCGCTGAACGGCGGCAGATAAACCCTATTCGTTAGGCTCGTCAAAGCCCTCAACCGCACCATAACCTTGAGCTTCCGACTCTATGCCCTGTCATCCTGACACCAAACAGACCATCGACTATTTGCTATGGGTGCCGATAATTATCTCGCTCGCAGTGGCATTCATCGCCTGGGCTCAGTACAAGACGAACAACAACAAGCTTCGTCTTGATCTGTACAACCGCCGGTTCGCTGTGTATGACAAAACACTGGCCTACTATCAAGTCTGCTATTCGCGCGATTCAAACAACGAAGCTCTTCGGGAGATTGCTACTGATTTCGTACGTGCTTACAGAGAGTCTTTCTTCCTGTTTGGCCGAGAATCTGCTGTGTATAAGGCATTGACCGAGATAAAAAACACATTCGGCTTCTTGGGACAATTCGATGCCAAATTCAAGTCTGAGCCCAACAACAAAGACGAACTTAGGGCGTGGTCTGAAATCAAAGCATCGAAGCCGGATCCAACAAAACTAATGGAGTCACTGGAACAAGCGTTGACGCCATGGTTGGATTTCCAAAAGATCGGAAAATGAAGTCGGATATCGGCGGACGAGCCTAACCCGACGGCGTAGGGGAACCCACGGCAAAAAAACGCGGTCCCTACAAAACAACGTGATATATTGGTGTGGATCACCCATGCCTCCGGCTATTACGGCCGGCCCTTGGCTCTTTTGCTATTTAGCACGTACTCAACTGTTTGCTGAGACAGAGGTGCGACAGGTACTTGGGGCCTTGGTGTCACCCATGAGCAATCCACACGCAGATGATATACCGCACGCGGCGTCAAATTTCAAACTGAGACACTACCTCACGGCTTGCGCGTTTCACGGAATTTTTTACTGGTGTAAGAATCAGGAAAGCCGACAAGAAGAAGGCAGTCTTCAAGTCACCTCCATGAGGTTTTCATGATACGGCCAACGCCGCGTCCACATTCATTGGCTTATTTTGAGGTGCCCATTGATTTGGGTAGTTTGATCCATGGAGAAACACGAGCCACCTGTGACAAGTTTCCGTCTCGAAAATCTACTGACATTAGCCGCTGATCGCATGAAGGCAGACCTTCGCGAACGGCAGATAGCTCAGTCTGTTGACGAAAAATAAGGTAGTGTCTCAGTTTAAATTTATATGGACTGAACTTTTGTCCCAATGTCTTTGGCCATCTTGGAAAGAACCTCGATGATTAGCTGTTCGCCTGCTTCAACAGTAGGAACTGTACGAGCTGTAAGTACCTCGCCGTTTGGTTCAAACAATACGGCAACTAAAGGAAGGTTCTTGCCTGCTGGTGGGGTATAGACGGCTGCATTTATGTACGACATTGGATTCTCCTGGTTAAAGTTTCGATTCGCAAATCATACGACTTGGCGTGGCTTATAGGAGCCGCGCTTCTTTGCGACAGGCGCGGGCACCAGCGCTGCGATTTCTTCAAGGCTCCAAACGTGGTTAGAGATGCCTGCTTCCATTGCTGGCGTAACGCGCAGCGTTTTGTGAATGCGTGCGAAGTTGTAATGCATGAAGTGCAACGATACCGCATGTTCAAGATTTTCCACCTTCTTTGAGAATCCGTTTGTTAAACGTGTGAAGCGGCGCATTCCCATACGCATGGTCAAATTCTGGCGTTCAACGAAGCTAGTGGGTACCTTTTCCATATCGGGGCTTCCAACAATCACGCGCTTGTCTGCACCACTGAATTCTGATGGGCTGTATCGGCGTTGATCTGCCACGTTTGCAGGGCCATAGTGCTTTACCAGCATTGCATAGTCAACATCAGCGCCGAATGCACCCTCTACGGCCTCAAGATACGGTTTGTGACCATCGGTAGAGAGTTGAACCCGATTTGTCAGGCGTGAGGCTAAGTCGCCAATGAAGGCATTCGCATAGTCGGCATCGCGCTTGCCAACCATGTACGAAATCATCAGCTTGGTTTCGGCATCCATGCCCGTCCATGTGTACACGTCACCGAACCCTAAGATGCCTTCTTGGTGTGGCGCTACGTTTTTTTCCTTGCAGTAGCAAAAGGCCCATATTTCATCGCACTGCACGCGCTTGGACTTCACGCCGCGAATGTGTTGATCTTGGTGGGCGGCACACGCCGCGCCAACTTCCTCCAGTAGCTTGGTAACGGTGTTGATTGAGCAGTCCGCTACCCGTGAAATCGCTCGCATGGACATGCCTTCAACCAGCAGGTTGATGATTTGGGTACGCTTTGCGAGGGGAAGAGTATTCATATGCTTTGCTTAAATTCAAGATGAATTATACACTAAAGCAAAATAAAATAGGAAAATCATTGATTCTTTCTAGCGGTTCATGCCACAATATCGACATGATCACACCAACAACCATTTTGGAGCAGAAGGTAGCCATGCTGGCAAAGGCCGAAGCAATGGTTGCCGAGTTGCGCAATCAAGTTGCAACGCTTCGCAATGCGACTCAACCCAGTGAATTTGAAACTCTGTTGGCCGCCCATACGCCGAATGCAGTGGATGCAAAACCAACGCAGAAGTTAGTTTTGGAGCCAAAAATTGAAAGGGAAGTAGCCAAACTTGATGGCGAAAAGAATGAAAAAGGAGTGGTAAGTAAAACCATCCTAAAGGTTCTTTCTGATGGTCAATCAAAAACGGTTGACCAAGTCATCATTGAAGCAAACAAGCTGCTTGATAAGCCAACTACTCGCGGTTCTGTTCGCGGAACACTGTCTAACCTAAGCAGTGCAAACAAAGTAACCAAAACAGCATATGGGCAATATGCAATTGGCCCACAGGAAGAAGAAAGCCCCGCTGGTGTTGTCGCTACCAACGACAACGGCGGGGCTATCAATGTTCAATCCAGTCCCCTGACAGGGCCGCAATAAAGATCGGAGGAAGCATGTTTAGCAAACCGCGAACCTTATTAGCTTAAGACCAACTGAACGAGGCGAAGGTGGAGAGGGTAGACCCCCGCCAACTACAGCCAACAGTCCTAACAGACTTGGAACGACTGTACCAATCTAGTTGGCTGTAGTCAAGTAAAACTTATCCTCATAACGGTTTTATGGGGTTCTATGTCTTATTCAGACTATCGGCCAAAAGACGTTTTCGTCCGTTCGTACATTCGCGTTCGGTTCGGAGAAGTCGAGGATGTTTGCCAGCATTGGCGTTCACATCCGTATCAACTGACTTTGTTTAGTTGATGGCCATTGGCGCTTGCTTCTTTCGATGCAAGCGCCTCTCTTTCTAGCCTTGCTTGTGTCGCCTTGGCGCTCAACTCTTTACGCTGTCCTGGCGTAAGCAATTCCATTCTTTTCTTTCCGCCCGACAGTCCGCCCTTTCGTCCGGCTGCTTGCTTTCCGGTAAGTTGCTCTCCATGAAGCACTTTCGGGGTCTCCCCCGTTGCCTGGTCAACGATTGACTTGGCAAGCTGGTTTAGGTCTAGTTTTTTGGAGCGTGTAGGCATGGTGCAATTGTGCCACTCAGCTATTGACCGTCAATAGGTTGGCGCGTCGATGAATTTCAAACTGAGACACTACCAAAAATAAAGTTCCATCCCAATAAATAAAGTTCTATCCTAATTTTGGGGTGAACCATTATTTATCGTATAAATAGAGAGTGCCATACGTGTTTAAGGCTTGCGGGTATCGGGCAATCGCCCTCAGTGGAGAACAAAGGGTAATCAGCTCGGCTGGTTTTGCGGGAAATGTGCGAGGTTCATTTCGGCACTAACTTCAGTCCGTCGATCAGTTTCTCCACGGAATCAATCGCGGCCTGTACCTCTATACCAGTAAGCGGCACAACTGGGGCATGTGACATAGGGTTGAGCACTTGCTTGCGATGGAGCTCGATATCAGTGAAGGTCGAATTGATCGCAGCCAAGTCGGCGACTTGAACCGGAGTAGCCACGCCCGACACCTGACGGTTCGGGTCATTGATATCTTCTTTGGCTGCTTTGAAAAATCTCTCTGAGCTAATTTTGTTCGCGTCAATATGAAACGGCATCGGCAAGTGCCGTTTGTCACAGAACCTTTTCAAAGCAAGTTCATAAGCACCTCTTGCGTACATTCCAGCTGCTTTGTGATCGTGCAAGCGCATTTGTTCTTTTGCTCGCTGTAAGTAGTCACCCGCCCCCTGATTTGCGGTGCGCAACAGTGGCAAGTCATGCCAGCTTCCTGCGCCATCTGGCGCACAGTCGGCATAAAGTTCATGGCAGGCCCAGTCCAACCCCATTGCAGCGTGCGTGGCATAGTCGTACCAGACCTTGTCATGCGTCAGCAGGATGATTTGCCAACCGGCCGCAGAAAACTCGTCGCGTAACAAATTCAAAACCGGCAACCGGTTTTGCATGTCCAGACCAATTAAAACATCGTCCAAAACCAGTAAACGGGGATATCCCGATACGCCTTTTGGAATCCCGTCAAGCAAAGCAGCGAAGTAAACGCAAAGCGCTACCGCAGTGAGCTTGGCTTCGTTGAGAACTTCCTCGTATTTTGTGAATGAACGACCACGAAAGGTAAGATCAAAAAATAGCTTTCCATCATCAACCGTACGCGAACCTGGCTTTCGATGCCTTTGAAATACCGCCCCTGTATAGACAAAAGTCAACTCAACGGGGTGCTGAAAATAGTCAGAGAGGAGCTTGTCCGCCCGCTGCTTTAGCGCCGGGAGGACCTGCATCATGCCGTCATTGAATGCTGCTTGAGAGCGTTCAACGCGTGCAAGCGCATCGCCTCGAAAATATTGATTGCTTTTCGCCGTCTTCTGAAACCCATTCCAAAGGTTTCCAACCGTCGTTGGCGTCCCCTGCGGTTGTACGACTTCGAGATCACCAAGCAGCTGCTCGACAAACAATTGGAACAGATTTGGTCGACCAGTTCTTCCGAATCGATCGGTCTCCGACAGGTTGGCCTTCAGCAACGCTTGGTAGTCCAGTAGCCCCTTACGCCGGGAGACCTCCGTCACCGTTGCATCCCCACGCTGTCGATTGTCGGCCCGACCCACCGGCACAAAGCTCCATACTTTCTCTACATCTTTGGACTGTGGTGGAGGTGGTGGCGGTTCCTCTCGAAACGTAAGGCCGACCTTACCGCAAATCAAGGAAGAATTTTCAGCTGCATCACTGAAATAGTTTTTGCAGTCGGTAAAAGGCACCGCGTCGGCACGCAGATCAAAAAACTCCAGCAACGCCTTGAAGACGGATGTCTTCCCACTGCCATTCTCCCCATAGATCAACATGTGAGGCTTTTTGCCGAAGTCGAAAACATACTCACCTGGACCTGGAAAGGCCCGGAAGTCGCAAAGTGAAATCTTTTGCAGCTTCATTCTCGCCCTTCAATCACGCGCACAACGGGGATGCCTTGTAGATCAAATAGCAAGCCGCGGATGGGGTGTTGGGATGAAAAAATGTGTTCTGCAAGTTCGTTGACACGTTCAGCAAGGTCCGCGCCTTCCATCGCGCCAAGCGCTGCGAGTCCTTCTTTGGCAGAAAGCTCCATCAAATTGATGCCAGCAGATTGCAGCGGCTCTGGGAAATAGAGTTCGTAAATCAATCCGTTAATCAATTGCTCGAACCTTGCCGCGTGAGCAGCTTTTGCGTTGCCACCGCGCTTTATTGTGATGACCGCTTTCACGACGCCGGCAATAAGGTCTTGTTCTACTTTGAGCGGCTGATAAATTGGGATGCCAATCAACGGCTCTTTGTCAACCTGGAACAGATGTCCTTGCATCTTTCCGCGATGGCGAAGCCAGAACGCGACCACGGTCGAATTCAGTAGGCCAGTTAAATACAGCTGATTGAGACGGGGAGTTTTAATGACGTTGAAGGTCTGCGAGACATAGCAATCGAAATCGGTGTAGGTGAAGGTTGGCACCGCGCACTTACGCAATGAAATAATTTTCTCACCTTTAAAAAACCGTTCCTCACGGGTACGGTGCAAGCCGTAGGGTGCATTGTCAGATGTAATGACTTCGCGAAAACGGTCTAAGTGCTGTTTGAGGGCGGGGTAAGGATTCATGGCGACTGGGTTTTTAAACTCCGAGCCGGTGTAGATCACCCAATACTTATTTTGCTTATTGGCCGCATAGCGTCCGAGCTCGTCTGTTGTGAAAAAGGGGCGCACCAAATCAGACTCATCTTTTTCAAGCAGTAGCGCAGCCCGCTCCGTATCCGAAAGAATGAAGATGCCTTCGCCAACTTCAGCTTTACCGTCAAGTATTTCTGCTGCTTTCTTATTAACGAAATCTTGATGGACATCGATGCCTACTGCAACCTCTGGTTTTGGCTCAAAACGAAAATTGCTTCGTTTCAATATCCAATCCAACACTTGTTCATTGCCATCCGTTGCAAAATTATAAGTTGCCGATGCGAAGCGATCGCGATCAAAGCTTGGGCATAGGTATTGCAGGCCTTCATTGGGAAGGCCGGCCAGCAGCTGCTCCACATCCTCAAAAGTAGCGCCAGGCTTGTTTAAACGGCGCAAGTCAAACGAATAGGTGGCGGCGACAGATTCATTGCGAAGCAGCAAAATCATAGTTTGAATGTCTGCGCTGCCGAAAATTTTGTAGTCCACAAAATCAATCAGCTGCAGCATGGTGGCGCGCCGCGCTACTTGCTCTCGCATGACCGATGCACCAGCGTTGGTCACCCAGTTGTTGGTGGCAATAAAGCACAATACACCAGATTGGCTGCGCAGTTGGTCTAAGGCTTTACAGGCAAACAGATACCAGATGTCCATCTTGCCCTGGTAGTAGGGTGAATCACGAGCGCCATCGAATGCCTCGCGGGATGTGAACTCCTTGATGTACGGTGGGTTGCCAATAACGATGTCAAAACCATCGTCCACCTCGAACATCCACTTTGGGTCAAAGAAACCAGCAACCCGGTTCAGGTCGTATGGGTTCCAGTGGGCTAGCAGGCGGGCAGAAGTTGGGTTGTAGCCGTCTTGCTCCAGCAACGCCGCAAGTTCGGATCGAAGGCGGGCGTCTTCCGCACGGCATCGGTCTTTGGTTTCCTGAGTGCGGGCGTGGAAGTGACGTTCCCGTATACGCTTGAGATCGCGTTCAATGCGAATGGTCTCGTGGACATACGACTGAAGGGTCGCTTGCCGGTTGTTCTCAATGCTGATGAGGCTGTTTGCGGCGACAAACTTGGTCTCCAGGTTGGGCAGCGGCCGAATGCCCCGGTTGGGACGGCTGGCATCAATGGTTTCGTTGACGATCAGCGAAATAAAGAAACGCAGCTTGGCGATCTGCACTGCAATGGGTTGAATATCTACTCCAAAAATGCAGTTCTGGATCAGGTACAGCTTTCGGCCATAGTCCAGTTCATTGCGCAAAAACGCCTCTTCCACATCGGCGCGCTGCTTTTCCAGGTCTGCGACGACGGATCGTTTGACATTGTCAGCCTCAATCGTGTCTTCCGCGTCGGCAATCAAGCGGTTCACCCGATCCACCTGGCGCTGCTTCCACTCCTCGTTTCCAGGGTCGAGCTTGGCTAGCACATGCACAAGCTTGAGCAACATGCCCATGGGGAAAGCGCCGGAGCCACACGCGGGGTCGAGCACCTTGATGCTGTCGATCGCGGTGATTAGTTTTCTGACATCGGTCACTATCAGGCCGTGCGGTGTGTCTGCATAAGACAGAAGAGTGCGCAGCTGGGCGTTAGTCGCTTCGGCCAGATTGCCGTCTTTCGCCTTGAGCGCATCGCTGAAGGTGGCAAAGAGGGATTCATCCACCATGTAATCCACGATCTCGCGCGGGGTGTAGAACGAGCCGGTTTGCTTGCGGGCAGTGGTGGACGTTTCCGGGTTGTATGAGGCCAGTAGGTTTTCAAACACCTTGCCCAGCAGCTCGGGGTCCAACGCCACCTCTTGTTCAATGGGCGTATTTTCATCCACCGTGAACTTGTAGCTATCGAGAATGTTGATCAGACCCCGCGCGGTATAGCGCTTGTTGCGGGTGGCAAAAACTTCATTTAAGTCAATTTCTACAGAATCAGAGAAAAACAGTTTGTTTGGCACCTTCAGTGTGTTGTCTGCCCGATCTGAAAAACCGTCGATGCGTACGATGATTCTTCCGTCTTTGTCCTCCATCAGCTTGTCCAGGCATTCAAACAAGCCGCCGTTGAGGAACGGTACTTCCTCGAACAACGCCAATGCAGCCTCGGAACTTTGGAAGGCGTCTTCATATCGGTAAACGTTGTGAATTCCGTAATGCGAATCGCGCCCGCCTGACTTGTTTTTTCCACGGAAGCGCCGCTTCTCGCCCATCTCCATATTCAATGTGGCGAAAAACAAGTTTTGCAAAATCGCTTTGTAGTAGGTGCTTTCTTCCGGTGCGGCATCGAGGGCTTGCTTCAGTACCTGCTTCAGTGCCGGCAGTTCGAACAGATCAGACGGCACCAGCCCGCGTTCTTTGATGAACCAGACGAAGATAAGTCGGGTGATCAGACGGATGACGCTGGTGGCGTTGCGCACAGCCTCTTTTTCTTTGGCGCCATCTGGGAAGCGAACTTCCTGTATTGCCCAAAAGTACCAGCACGACAACTCACTGTAGAACCGCTTGTTAAGTTCCTGGACGGATAGGACATCCAACCAAGCCTTGTACAGAGCCGCAAAAGTGTCGGGCCGTTGATTGCTTTCGCCCAGTGCATCTACCGCCAGAGAGGCGAGGATATGCACATGCGCAGCGTGTGGCTTGTCCAGTCGCACGTCTTTGATGATGGAAATGCGGTCTGTCAGCACGTCGCGTGTGGCGTCACGCTTGTGGCTGCGCCGATCAATCACTGCAAGGGAGAGCTTGCCACCGTGGCGAAACAGCACGATGGCGGGCATCGGAAACTGTCGGTTTAGCTCGCGAGTAATGGTGGCCAGGGCGGTACGCGACCAGTCCTCGCCTTTCAGCTCAATGCCAAGGAAAACGAACGACTCGATTTGCTGACTGAGTAACCCACCACCGATATTGAAGCTTTGTTGGCCCAGCATGAGTGACGGGATTTCATCATTGGTTATCTGGAACAGCAAGGCGCAGGCTTTCCAGTCAGCCAATGCCGCCTTATTGGAATCCAGTGGGCGCCTGCCTTTGCCAAACTGCCGGAGATTGGTCGCGAATTCGATTGGGGTGGCACCCAAATCTGCTGTCTTGTCACTGCGGTAACCCAGAGAAGCTAGCAGGCCCACTAGGCCGACTGCTAGTGGAAGGTCTTGGACAACCCTTAGTGCCTGATCAACCTTGCTACGACGCGCAATTGAAGGTTCAGACATGCAGGCCATCCTTGATAACAAGCCAGGTGATCAGCTCAAAGTTGTTCTTGCTTTTCACCGCCTTGGCCGCATCAATGAGTTTGCCGCCACGGCCCGTGAACAGGTTGGCGGCGTTTTTACGGGTGAACTGGGCCACGATGGCGGCTACGGTTTTGTCCAGCAGGGCGGAATACGTGCTCATGTCTTGCCCATGGCTGGTTTGCTCGTCAAACAACTTGCACAGGTTGGCATAGGGTTCAGTCTTGCCCTGGCACAAAGCGCGGAAGATTTCCAGCACTTGCTTGGGGGCGGCAAAGTTGTAACGCACCACACCGTCAGCCTGTATGTAGACCAAAAAATACGGACTCAATGGGTTGACCGCTTGGTTATTCGTTTCAGCGCCCTGTGCCGCCTTGTGCTGCTGCTGGCGCAAGCAGTAGATGACACCGGGCTTGACCGAGGCGTGTTCGGTACTGGCGGGCACCACACCGTACAGGCCGTAGGGCGCGTCTTGCAAATTGGTGCGGTTGGCATTCACATAGTTGCTCAGGTCCATGCGGAAGTCGTCCAGGCTAAACTCGTTCAGAGCGACGGATTCGTTGAAGTCTTCCAGGTCCAGCACCTCGTCTTTCAGACGCATGAGCTGCTTGTCGCGGTACTTCAGGTCTTGATGAATCAACTCTTCCAGTTCCGCATTGGTCAACACGTTGTCTTCATTGGTGGCAGAAATGTCTACCAATGCCATGCGCGCCTCAACCCGGTTTTTGAGGTTGATGTACTTATTCAAGTCTGGCGTAGGCCAGAAGTTAACGAGCTGGATGGTGTCGTTCGGGCTACCGATGCGGTCAATACGGCCAAAGCGTTGAATGATGCGCACCGGATTCCAGTGGATGTCGTAGTTGACCAGCAGGTCGCAGTCTTGCAAGTTCTGGCCCTCAGAGATGCAGTCGGTGGCGATCAGAATGTCGATCTCGCCGTCTTGCGGCATTCTGCTCATTTTGTTGCGCTGTTTGGCGCGCGGCGCAAAGTTGGTCAATATCTGGTTGAACTCAACCGTACCAAATGTGGCCCGATTGGGGCGGGCACCGCCAGACACCAAGGCAATATGGCTGCGCAGGGTTGTGCTTGCCCAGGGCTCTAGTTGTTC
>CAAGKR010353108.1_pt1 | contig 11096 bp, 9 predicted proteins | sample 2556971 | NCBI WGS metagenome assembly CAAGKR01 (sample SAMEA5207829, study PRJEB30636) | soil metagenome | biome: forest; feature: boreal; material: soil | place: USA | collected 2011-09 | depth 1 m
CCCGGCGAGTATCGCGAGATGGTCGACGACGTCGTTCTGTTCCTCGGCGGCAAACGCAAGGAGCTGCAGGAACGCCTGACCGATCGGATGTATCGCGCCGCGACCGGCGAGAACTTCGAGCTGGCGCGCTACTACCGCGATCTGATTCGCACGGTTGAGCGCGTGCAGGCCGAACAGCAGGTCGCCTCCGCCGGCGAGGAGGAGGTTGACGTCTGGGGTTTGTACGAGGAAGGCGGAGACGTGGCGGTCCAGCTCTTCGTCATCCGCGACGGCAATGTCGTCGATCGCCGCGAGCTTTTCTGGGAAAAAGTCGGCGAATACCAGCCCGGCTACTTCCTCGGCGAGGTCGTGCAGCGCTACTACCAGGACAATCTCTTCATTCCGCCGGAAATCCTGCTGCCGTTCCAGGTCGAAGACGCAGAGCTGCTTTCGGAGTGGCTCTCCCGGCACCGCCAGCGCAAGGTGATCCTTCGCGTTCCACAGCGAGGAAAGGGCGTCGATCGAGTGGAGCTGGCCAATCGCAACGCGCGGCTTTCCCATGAGTCGCGGTTCAAAAAGAGCCAGCAGGATCGATTGCAGATCGCCGCGTCACGACTTGCACAACTTCTTGGGCACAGCGGCGAGGTCAATCGCATCGAATCATTCGATATCTCCAACATCCAGGGATCCGATTCCGTCGCCGGAATGGTGGTCATGGACCGCGGGAAGTTCGACAAGAAGCAGTACCGCATCTTCAACATCCGCAGTGTTGTCGGCGCGGATGACTTCCGCTCGATGGCCGAAGCGGTAGATCGGCGGTATCGGAGATTGCTGGACGAAGACAAGCCGTTGCCCGACATGGTCCTGATCGACGGCGGCCGCGGGCAGCTCAACGCGGCTCTGACCGCGCTGAACAAACTCGGCGTCGAAGGCGTGACGATCGCCGGACTGGCAAAGCGGGAAGAAGAGATCTACGTGCCCGAACGCCAGGAGCCGCTGCGGCTCGACCGTCACGATCCGGCGCTGCAATTACTGCAGATGGTCCGTGATGAAACGCATCGCTTCGCCGTGTCGTCGCATCGTCGGCGCCGATCGAAGCGGACGCTTCACAGTGAGCTCGATGATCTGCCGGGCATCGGCGACAAGCGACGACGATTGCTCATCGAGCGATTCGGCAGTGCGTCCGGCGTGAAGCAGGCATCGGAGCAGGATCTGATCAACGTGCTCGGACGAAAAGTGGGAAAGACGCTCTACGACGAACTGCACGCGTGAGCCTCGCGTGCGATAATTCGATGTGCGGATCCAGAAGCAACAGAAAGGGTGGGGGGGATGAGTTTCGAAGGATCCATCGGCTCGATCGATCTGATCGATCGTCTGGTCGGGCTGGGGCGCGAGCAGTTCACCGGCGCGGTCCGTTTCGAACACGACGGCATCATCAAAATCGTCTACCTCAAGGGCGGGGATGTGCTCTCTGCCAGCACCAACGATCGCACTGACAGCATCGATGAGCTTCTGCTGCGCGCCGGCAAGATCGACCGGGAGCATCTCAAACAGGCGCTCTCCAAGCGCAAAGAAAGCGAGACCCTCGGCGACGCTCTTCTGAACCTCGGGTTCATCACTCGAAAAGAGTTGACGTGGGCGCGCCGGATTCAGGCGATCGGCATCCTCCGCTCAGTTCGCGGCTGGACGAACGGCAGTTACACGATCGTCGCCGACTACCTGCCGAAACGCGAAGAGGGAACCCTCTTTCCGCTCGCCCAGATCATCGTCGAACTGATCGTCACCGAACAGGATCGACAGCCGATCGAAAAGGCGATGGACGGCGGCACCGCGGTGTTCGGCAAGAGCAGCGATTTCGCGGCCGCCTTCGAGCGTCTCGGTCTCAATGAAGAGGCGGCGCAGATCGCCGCCCAGGTCGACGGCAAGCGCACCGCCGCCGACATCGCCAACACATCGGGGAAGGATGTCTTCAATGTGTACAAGTTGCTCGAGGCGCTCCGCGCACTCGGGCTTCTCACAAAAGCTCAAGTAAAGGATGAGTTTGCGTTTGACACCGCCGCGGTGAGTGATGCCGCGGACGTGTGGAACAGTCGCGCCGATGAGCTGATCGCATCCTCGAGCGCGGGAGAGGATCTCGATCTTGGCGTCGAACCACAGGAGGAGCCGCCCGTGAAAGAGCCGGCTGCTCCTGCTGCAGCGGCTGCGACGCTGGCGAACGAACCGCAGTGGGGATTCGATGACGCGCAGATCGAGGCCGCGCAACAAGCTGCGCCCCCACCACAACCGCCTCCTCCTCCCGCGCCGAAGACGAAGCCGGTGGTCATTGCGAAGCGGAAGCCGCAACCTGTCGTCGCGCCTCCGCCTCCGCGATCACGACCGAAGCCACCGGTGCAGACGCAGCGGAGGATCCCGACTCCGGCGCGGCGAATCGAGCCTCCTCCGCCACCTCGCTCGCGCGTTCCGGTATTCACGCTGATCTTCATCATGTTCATCGCTGCCGCCGGGTACGCATTCTGGACGTGGTGGTCGGGACAGCAAACAACCCAGGCATTTGCGCAGTCGCAAGTGCGGCGACCGGTTCCTCAGCGGACAACAAGTGTCTTGACTGAGAGCACTCCGGCACCTGTGGCGGCGCCAAGTGTGGGGGCCGGCTTCAGCCGGCCCGACGGGCTGAAGCCGGCCGCCACACCGAAGCCCGTAGTCACACCGCCGCCCGCCGCCACACCGAAGCCAAAGTCCGCGGCGCCGGCGCAAACGAAATATCAGACCATGGCCAAGGAATATGCGCGGACCGCGAGTGGAAACTTCACCGTGCAATTCGAGCTGGTCTGCCAGACCTCCTCGCTCGCGAAGGCGATTCAAGCTGGCGGCACGAATGTCTGGTTCGTTCCGATTTCGTACCGCGGTCAATCGTGCTACCGCGTTTTCTGGGGAAGGTATGGCACGCGCGAAGCAGCGATGAAGGCCTGGGTGCAGATTCCAGCGTCGATGCGCGGCGGGAAGCCGGTTGTCGTTCCGATTCCGAAGCCATGATCAGTTCTCTGTTGACGTCCGTCGGCCTCGGCATGGGCGCCGGCATCAATGCGTACGCAACGCTTCTCGTCTTCGGACTGCTGGCCCGATGGCAACCGATGTGGTTCAACGACGACCTCGCACACTTTTTCGCTTCGACGCCGGTGCTCATTGTCGTCGGCGTGCTCTATCTGGTCGAGTTCGTCGCCGACAAGATCCCGACTGTCGATCACATGTGGGACGTGATCCATACGTTCATCCGGCCGGCGGCAGGAGTGCTTGTGGCGTGGGCCGCGGTGTCGGATCGGATTCCGCATGGCGCGGTGATTCTCGCTGCGATTCTTGCCGGCGGCGCCGCGCTCGGCGCACACGTTACGAAAGCGACAGTACGAGCGGCGAGTACGGTGACGACCGGCGGCATCGGCAATCCGATTCTGTCGATCATCGAGGATCTCTTTGCATTCGCGAACGCGATCCTGGCGATCTTCCTGCCGTGGGTTGTGCTGGTCATCATCGTTCTCGTCGTGATCTTCTTCGTCCGGTTGCAGCGTCGCGTGCGCCGAACAGCGTGAACAATTTCAATGTCGGCCTGCCGACAATCGTTCTAAGCACCTGAAATAAGAACAATTTAGTATCAGCAATTTTCATCGGAAGCACTCTGTTAGACTCGACACGTGGAGCGGATCGGAGGATCGCCGCGTCGCAAGACGCGGAGGAAAGTCCGAACTCCCATGGGCAGCAGGCTGGATAACATCCAGGCGCGGTAACGCGACGGACAGTGCAACAGAAAACAAACCGCCGATCGTCTCGTGCTCGTCACGGGAAGGAGGCAAGGGTGAAACGGTGCGGTAAGAGCGCACCGCATCCCGCGTGAGCGGCGATGGCATGGCAAACCCCCTGCGGAGCAAGACCAAATAGGGAAGTGATGGGACCGCCCATTCCCGTTATCAGCTTCCGGGTAGGTTGCTTGATCACCGCGGAAACGCGAGTGACAGATGAATGATCCTCACCCGCGAGGGAACAGAATTCGGCTTACAGATCCGCTCCACGTTTTTCCCTCGCTTCGCTCGGAATGCAGAATGCAAAATGCAGAATTCGAGCATGTCTAACGTTCTACATTCTGCATTCTGCATTCTGCATTCGCCGTCATGCTGAGCCGACCACGCCCGCTTCTCAAATCAGGGCGGATCGCGGTGCTCGCCGTCTCCTCGCCCTCGGAGCTCGATCGCATCGACGAAGCGAAGCGCCATCTCGAAGCGCAGGGAGCACGCGTAACGCTCGCCGCGAACATCGCGCATCGGTTCCGTGGCTATCTCGCCGGCGATGACGACGCGCGCGTCACAGAGCTCAACCGATTTCTCAACTCTGACGAATTCGACGCGTTCTTTTTCGCGCGCGGCGGATATGGCGCGATGCGCATCCTCGATCGCGTCGATTACGAAGCGATTCGCCGCCGCCCGCGTCCGATCGTCGGGTTCAGCGATCTGACTGCCCTTCATCAGGCCGTCGCGATCCGATGCGGCCTCGTTACATTCCACGGTCCAATGCTGAATCTCGATTTCTTCAATGGACTGTCGCCGCAAAACGACGACTGGTTATGGTCGATGCTGGCGGGCGAAGCGCCGCTCACGCATCGCTTTTCATCGCAGCAGATCGTGATGGAAGGTGAGGCGGAAGGCATTCTCTTCGGCGGATGTCTCTCGCTGATCACTGCGCTGACCGCAACACCGTACGACTTCTGGATCGACGATGGAATCTGGTTCTGGGAAGAGGTCGATGAGCCGTTGTATCGGGTCGATCGTATGTTGACCCACCTGAGGCTGTCTGGTAGATTGCGAAACATCCGAGGTGTGATCATCGGCAAGCTGAAAGGGTGCGGGAGTGAGTCGGAAATCGACGCTCTTCTGCGCGAAACTTTCAGCGCCGCCGGGATTCCGGTCGTGCGCGATCTGCCGTTTGGCCATCACGGTGACAACCTCCTCATGCCGATCGGCGTACCCGTCCGCCTGAGCACCCGCGAGGGCAGCTTCACCGTCACAGAGCCGGCGGTGCTTCGATGAAAGCCGTCTTCAAAACCACCGGCACCAAGGATCCTGTCAAGGACTCCTCCGCCAGCTATCCGGCGGGCCAAGTGATGTTCCGCCAGGGTGAGCTCGGCACCGACATGTTCATCATCCAGGAAGGCGAAGTGCAGATCATCAAGCACATCGCCGATGAGTCGCACGTCCTCTCCAAGCTGGAGAAGGGCGACTTCTTCGGAGAGATGGCCATCCTCGAGAGCGTGCCGCGCACGGCGGACGCTGTCGCCATCACGGACGTCAAGGTGCTCGTCATCAACGGCGCGCGCTTCGACGACATGTTGCGGAAGAATCCGGAAATCGCCGTCCGGATCATCCGCAAGTATTCGCAGCGGCTTCGCGAAGCGAACACCCTGCTCGAGCGGCTCGTGGGTCGTGAAGTGGATGCCGACTCCGGACCGCTCGATGCCTCGATTGCGCCGAGCGAGAAAGCGGCCCGCCATCGCCTCGTCGATGTCACCAGCGGAACCGCGTTTTTCTTCAGCAAGGCCGACGAGACCACGATCGGCCGCGCCGATCCGGTCACCGGCATTCTTCCCGACATCGATCTCACGCCGGTCGATAACAATCGTTCGGTTTCTCGGCGCCACGCGAAAATCATTCGCGCCGGGAACGATTACCACGTGCTGGAAGAGGTCGGAACCGTCAACGGCACGTACGTGAACGATGTGCGGATCCCCACCGGCGTTCCGGTCACGCTTCACGACGGCGATCTGCTCAAGATCGGGCTGATCTCCATGAAGGCGGTGTTCGAGTAAACGATGAACGATGAACGATGAACGATGAAACGGATTTGTTCATCGTTCCACTCCTCGTAGAATCGCTGCAGGTTCGCGCACAATGACAGCGTGATCACTCCGGAAACGCCCGTCCAATTTCTCAAAGGCGTTGGAGCCGGCCGAGCGCGGGTTCTTCAGGAGTACCAACTCAACACGGCGGGCGATCTCCTGTGGTTCTTTCCGTATCGCTACGAAGATCGAAGGCATCCCACGCGCATCGTCGATCTCGGACATCACGTGGATACGCCGGTGCTCGTCCGCGGCCGTGTGATCTCGGCGCACGCACGCGTCTCGCCGGTGAAGCGCATAAAAATCTTCGAGGCAGCAATCGAAGATGGCAGCGGCGCCATCAAGCTCGTCTGGTTCAACCAGCCGTTTCTTGCCGACCAGATCAAGCGCGGCGATCGTCTGGCGGTCTTCGGAACTCCGCGTCTCTCGACGTACGGCCAACTGCAGATCGAGGGTCCCGACTGGGAAAAGTTCGAAGGTGAAGAAGAAGGTGAAGGATCGATCGTGCCGATCTACTCGAAGATCGGCAACATTCCGCCGAAAGCGCTGCGGCAGATCATCGGACGTGCGCTGGAGGCCGTGGCGGCACTCGGCGATCCGATGCCGCCGGAGATTCGCCGGCGCCTGCAGATCGGCGATCTCGCTCCGGCGATCGAACAGCTTCATTCTCCTGCCGAGCTCACCGGCGAATTCCTCGGCCGCCGCTCGCCGGCGCATCTGCGAATCATCCTGCAGGAGTTCTTCACGTTTCAGCTCGCGTTGCGCGTGCGGCGCGCGACCGAAGAGGTCCGGCGAAAGAATCGAACGATCACGATCGATGACGACATCCGAGCCGAAGTGCGTCGGATCCTTCCGTTCAAGCTGACTCGCTCGCAGAAACGTGTGGTCAAAGAGATCGCCGACGATCTTCGCGCCGCGCGCCCGATGTACCGGCTGCTCCAGGGCGACGTTGGAAGCGGAAAGACGATCGTCGCGCTCATCGCGGCGATCATCATGATCCGCAACGGTCACCAGGTCGCGTTGCTCGCGCCGACGGAAATCCTCGTCGAGCAGCACTACCAACGAATCCGTCAACTACTTGACCACTCGGTCGTGGTGGCCAAGGCCACGGGCGCTGCCACAGCGGGGGAACGTCGCACCCGTCTGGCCGGACTCCGCGACGGCTACATCCAGCTCGTCGTCGGAACGCACGCGCTGCTCGAAGAGAAAGTCGAATTCAAGTCGCTGGCATTGGCCATCGTCGACGAGCAGCATCGATTCGGTGTCGAGCAGCGGCAGCGTCTGTTCGCGAAAGGGGAGACGCCGGACATCCTGGTGATGACGGCCACGCCGATTCCGCGCTCACTCGCCCTGGCCATGTACGGCGATCTCGAGCTGTCCGTCATCGACGAGCTGCCGCCCGGCCGTCGCGAGGTGAAGACTGCTGTGCGCGCGCCATCGCAACTGGAGAAGGTGTTTCGATTCATCGAGGAGGAAATCGATGACGGCGCACAGGCGTACATCGTCTACCCGATCATCGAAGAGTCGGAGAAGCTGAATCTCAAGCCTCTCACACAAGGCTTCGAGGCCATTCGAAAGCGATTTCCCAAACGCCAGGTGGCCATGATGCACGGCCGCATGACGCCGGCGGACAAGGAAGCGACGATGCAGCGTTTCAAGAATGGCGAGGTCGACGTCCTCGTCAGCACCACCGTGATCGAAGTCGGAATCGACGTGCCGAACGCTTCCATCATAGTGATCATGGACGCCGATCGCTTCGGACTCTCGCAACTGCATCAGCTTCGCGGACGTGTGGGCCGCGGTGCGCGGAAGTCGTACTGTGTCCTCGTCTCTGATGTGGAGAAGGAACGCCTGGACATTTTCTCGCAGACGCGCGACGGCTTCGATGTCGCCGAGCGTGACCTTCAACTCCGCGGCCCCGGCGAATTCCTCGGCACGCGGCAGGCCGGTGCTCTCCGCTTCCGCTTCGGCGACATGATCCACGACCATGCGCTGATGGAGCGAGCACGCGACACGGTCATCGACCTCCTGGAAACGGATGGTGTCGCACGGGGAGAAGAAATCGTGAGGCAGCTTCTGGGAATCGATGCCGGCACAACGGTGAGAGATTGACGATGCGAAGAATGCTGTGGATCGCCATTCTTCTCATCTCATGCGAGACGAAAGAGCATGCGAACGCGGAGCTGGACGCCATGGCCAAGGCGCAAAAAGCCGCCGCCAAAGCCTCGGCACACGCCAACATCGGCGAAGGCGAAGAGCTCGGTGTGCCGGAGTGCGACGACTACGTCCGACACTACGAGACGTGTCTGACTGAGAAAGTGCCGCCGACACGACAGTCATCGGTTCGCGCCGCGCTCGACGAGCAAACGAGCAAATGGCGCGCGGCGATCGCCGATGGAGAATCGAAGGACGCGCTGGCGCAGCAGTGCAGATCGGCAGCGTCGCTGGCCAGGACAAACTTCGCCGATTACGGCTGTGACTTCTGAAAGTCGTCTGCTACACTGCCGCATCTTTCGCAACGGTCAGAGTTCCCGTTGAATTCGTCAGCTCAGTTTGTCCTCAGCGGCCTTCGCCCGACCGGCCGCGTGCATCTCGGCAACTATTTCGGTGCGGTGCGCAATTGGGTCCAATTACAGGACCGCTATCCGTGCTACTTCTTCGTCGCCGACTGGCACGCGCTGACTTCCGATTACGCCGATCCGTCGAAAGTGCGGCAGGCCACATTCGAAGCCGTTGCCGATTGGATCGCCGCCGGACTCGACCCGCGCAAAGCGACGATTTTTCTGCAGTCGGAGATCAAGGAACACGCCGAGCTCCATCTCCTGCTCTCGATGATCACGCCGCTCCCGTGGCTCGAGCGCGTCCCGACATTCAAGAGTCAGCAGCAGGAGGTCGCAGATCGCGATCTCAACACGTACGGATTTCTCGGCTACCCGCTGCTGCAGACCGCCGATGTGATCATCTATCGCGCGGCCTTCGTGCCGGTGGGCGAGGATCAGGCCTCGCATCTGGAGCTCTCGCGTGAGATCGTGCGCCGCTTCAACAATTTCTATGGACCCGTTTTTCCGGAGCCCCAGCCGCTCTTCACGATGACACCAAACGTCCCCGGTCTGGACGGGCGGAAAATGTCGAAGTCTTACGGCAACACCATTCCACTGACGGCGAGTGCCGATGAAGTTCGCGCACTGGTGATGACGATGTTCACCGACCCCAATCGCATCCGCCGCGCCGATCCGGGCAATCCGGACATCTGCAATCTCTTTCAGTTTCACAAGCTCTTCTCGGACCAGGCGACGATCGCGCGCGTCGATCGAGAGTGCCGCACTGCGCAGATCGGATGCGTCGACGACAAGAAGCTTCTCGCCGAAATCATGATCGAGAACCTGCGACCGATCCGCGCGCGGCGCGAGGAGATCGACCGCGATCCTTCCATCGTCTGGGATGCGTTGCGACAAGGAAACAAACGAGCGCGCCAGCGTGCGGCGGAGACCCTGGTCATGGTGCGCAAGGCGATGCAGATCGATTTCCCGGAGCTGGCATGACCGACGGGAAACGCTACGGTGGGGCGCCGCCGCCCCCGGCGGCGGTCGAAAACGCCGGCGAGGGCGCCGGCGCTCCACTGGTTCATGAAGACATCGACGAGTCCGCGTACAAGGTCACGCTTCCGTCGTTTCACGGCCCGCTCGATCTGCTCCTCCATCTCATCAAGCAGCAGGAGATCGACATCTACGACATCCCGATCCTGAAGATCACCGAGCAGTACACCGCGTATCTCGACGCGATGGAGGAGCTGAATCTGGAAGTGGCAGCGGATTACATCTACATGGCTGCGCTGCTCATTCACATCAAGTCGCAGATGCTTCTGCCGCGCGACGAGACGGCCGCGGGGCTGGAAGATCCGCGCGTCGATCTGGTGAACCGTCTGCTGGAGTATCAGCGATTCAAGTCCGTAGCCGAGACGTTCGCGGAACTGGATGTCGTGCGGATGGGCGTGTGGGCGCGCCCGCCTTCGTCGCTCCCGGAAGGTGAGGCCGCGGAGCTGGACATGAGCGAGATCTCGCTCTTCGATCTCATCGACGCATTCCGCTCCGCACTGCAGCGCTACAAGGTGAATCACCCGCAGGCGATCGAGCTGCGGCGCACGCTGCACAAAGTGTCCGACAAGATGACCGAGCTGTATGCCCGGTTGAAGGGAATGTCGTCGCTGCGCTTGCAGTGGTTCCTGGAGGGGCGGGACCGCGAGGAGTTGATTTCTGTTTTCCTGGGCATGCTCGAGCTCGTTCGTCTCGGCGCAATTTCCCTGAAGCAGAGCGACAACTTCGGAGAGATACTCGTGGCGAAGACCGACGCGCCGATCGACGAGGAGCAGTTCGCAATCTATGACGATGGACGCTAACGAACTGAAAGCGGCACTCGAAGCAATTCTATTCGTCAGCAACGAGCCGGTGGCGCTCGACGATCTGGTCGAGTCGCTGAACGCCGGACGCGACGAGATCGTCGCGCAGCTCGAAAAGATCAAGCGCGTACTCGAAGAAAACGTCGGCGGCTTCATGCTGGAACAAACCGCCGGCGGATGGCGCCTGGCCACGCGGGCGGAGCACGAGGCCATCCTCAAGAAATATTTCGCTCGAAAAGGGGAGAGCCGTCTGTCGCTCGCGGCGTTGGAAACGCTGGCCATCGTCGCCTATCGCCAGCCCATCACCGCGCCGGAGGTGTCCGACATTCGCGGCGTGAATTCCACCGCCGTCCTTCGCACGCTGCTCGAGCGGCGAATGATCCGAGTGTCCGGCCGCAAGAACGTTGTGGGCAGTCCATTTCTCTATCGCACGACGCGCGAATTCCTGATTCATTTCGGATTGAATGACATCCACGATCTGCCGCGCCTGGAAGAGTTCGGCGATCTGATCGGAGAACCCATCAACGAGGATCTCGTCTCCGCCATCGGCGAGCAGACGGAGCTGGCGATGGAGGCGGTACAATCCGCCGCCGTCGACGATTCGCGGGACTGATGCTCGAGCGACTGCAGAAGATCATCGCCCACGCCGGCTTCGCCTCACGACGCGAAGCGGAGACGATGATTCGAAATGGTCGCGTCACGATCAACGGCCGCGTGGTAACCGAGCTCGGAACCAAGGCGGATGCGGCGAGCGATCACATCAAAGTCGACGGCAAGCTGATCACACGCGCCGAGCCGCATCGCTACATCCTCCTCTACAAACCGAAGGAAGTGATGACCACG
>CAAGKR010275556.1_pt1 | contig 11095 bp, 8 predicted proteins | sample 2556971 | NCBI WGS metagenome assembly CAAGKR01 (sample SAMEA5207829, study PRJEB30636) | soil metagenome | biome: forest; feature: boreal; material: soil | place: USA | collected 2011-09 | depth 1 m
GAGACGGAGGAGCCTACTGGTCTCCTTCGTCTCCACGCGCACCCGCTGAAAGAGGGGCGAATCGGACGCAATGTTATAGGGCAAGCATTTGAACTCCGACAACGCAACGTCACGGTCTGGCACTTCGATCCGTTTGCCGGTTCGCTGCCCGGTCAGCGTGTTTCGCTCGGTCCAGAGATAGTGTCCCGCAAACGTTTCGAAGCTCCAGATCGTGGTTGGAGACGACCAGATCGGCGGACATTGACCAAATGCGTCCCAGGATTGCCTGATCTCCCCGTCACTGACCGAAACGATGGTGAGTCGGGTCGTTCCTGTCTGGGTCACGTAGGCGATCTGGCTCCCATCCGGTGAAAATCCCGGATTGGTCGGCCACTGATCGTCCCGGCGAAGGACGCGGCAGGTGCCGCCGTTCGTCGAGCAAATCCTGATGCTCTTCTGAGCATAGTCCGCGTAGACCCACCACCGGCCGTCTTTGCTGAAGTTCGGCGAGACGTCAAACGGTCCGGACGTAACTCGCTTCCCCGCGCCGAGCGGTTCTTGCGACCAAATGCTGATGTTTCCGTCATCACTGCGCTTGCTGAGCAGCAGATTGCCCGTCGCCGAGACAGCGGCGCTGGTGCTCACGCCGTCCGAAGTCACTGGATGCCAACCCGAGCCATCGTAAAGCCAGATATTCCTTAAAACACGGCGCCCGACGAGGACCGTTCGACCTCCTTGAGATCGCGCACCAACCAGATCAAACCCGGGATAGCGTCCGAGATTTCGATAGATGCCCCTGCGCCAATCGAGCTCGGCCAACGTCGAGACCGATCCGGATTGATAGGACAGCAGAAGATTGTCGCCTTGGCCATCAAATTGGATCCGCCGAGCCGCAGGAACAATGAAGCTCTTTCGATATTCGAGTCCTCTCCCTTCGTAGAATGCGACCGCAAGATCGGAGTCATCGACATAGACCAACACCGCCGCCGTATCCTTTGTAGCGTGCACGGCCTTCTCGACGATGGCTTCATGTCCCCCGAGGTGGGGATCCGGCAGAAGCGTCAGACTCATGGTCGGCAAAGAAAATATCGCCGCGTGGGTCGAGTCGACGTCGTACAGAAACTCTTCGCCGCTGTGCAGCCACAGAGGATTAGAACCGGATGCGGCCACCTTGGCGTCGTGCCCGTCCGGATTGGACGTGCGAATCTCGGATGTGCCCGCGGCGTTTAGCGCCATGAAGAGCAGAGCATCCCCCCCTGGTGAGAGATCGGGACAGCCCGCTGCGTACGTCTCGGGCGCCAGCTTCGACGTGCTCCGCTTGCCGGATGCGATATCGACGTCTTCCGCGCGACGGGGTGTTCCCCAGATGAGGCGCGCCGTCTTCTCGTCGACAATGGAGAAACAGTGGACGCGTCCTGGTACCTCCGTCACCACGGTCGCGACCTTGCTCCAGTCCGCCGCCTCTCCGGTCGGCTCGACTCGGACGACGTCCGAATGTGCCGAACCCCCGGGCCCCGTCCGTGATCTGCGGCGACCCTTGAGCGCGAGCCCGCCAGCCAGCACGAGCGCCGCCAGCCCGACGACCCCGACGACCCGAACCCGGCTCGACTGTCTCCGCCGGAAGGCGGACGGCGATGACCGGGCCACCTCGAACAGACGCATGACGGCCCCCGCATCCTCCGGGCGATCGAGCGGCGCCTCGGCCAAGCACCGCTCGCACAGATCCAGCATCGCCCGCTCGGTGGGCGACCCCGCGCGTGGCGAGGGCTTCGTGCTGCTGCCGTCAAAGCTGGTCGATCGTCGCTCCGGTCGCCTCCCGAAGAAGATTTCATGGAGGACGACCCCCAGCGCCCAGACGTCGGAGCGGGTGGTCGCGGGCTCTCCGGCGAGGACCTCGGGCGCCATGTAGTGCGGCGTCCCGATGAGGACCGTCGCGCCCGGCGCGTTTGCCGCGTCGGTGGCCAGCCCGAAGTCCGAAAGGACCACGCGGCCGTCGCCCATCCGGAGGAGATTGTCCGGCTTGAAGTCGCGGTGGATGATGCCTACGACGTGGATCGCGGCGAGGCCGGCGATGACGGCTTCCGCATCGGCCAGTCGCTCCGAAAGCGAACGCGTCCCCGACTCGCCACGCTTGAGCTCATCCCGCAACGTGCCCCCGCTCGCCAGCTCCATCGTCAGGAACCTGTGCCCGTCGGCCTCGCCGATGTCGAAGATGCGGCAGACATTCGGGTGCTGAACGGGGCGGCCGAGGCGCAGCTCGCGCGAGAAGCGCTTTTCCCACTTCGCATCGCGGGCCAGCTCAGATTTGAGAACCTTCAACGCCACGACGGCCTGCGCCGTTCGGTCAAAAGCCCGCAGGACGACCCCGCTTCCCCCCTTCCCGATGACGTCTTCGATCTGGTACCGCCCCGCCAGCAGGGTTCCCCGCTCGATGTCGGGCACCCGCTCGCGCACGAACGACTCCTCCGCTACAGCGGTCACGCTGTCGTTGGGCCCGGATCCGGAACGGCTCACCTTGGAAGTCTCCCCATGACCAAGCCCGAGCCTATCGGGATCCCGCCGGGCGTCCACCTCCAGGGCAATTCTGGTACGCTGGATGGAGGAGCCCCCGCATCTTGCGTCCCCTGCTGGTGGTACCCCCGCTGTTCGGTACCGAGATCTACGACGACGAGATGGGCTTTCTTTGGGGCAAGCTCGGGCAGCTCTACGGTGGGCCGCCGATCGCCACGCTGGAACGCCTCCGTGGGCGGCCGCGGGAAGTGCTCCGGCACATTCCGCTGCTGTTCGGGCTCAGGTACGATCTCCTGGGGGCGCTCGAAAGCGCGCTATGTGGCGCCGGGTACCGCCTCGGCGAGACGCTGCACTACTTCGGCTACGACTGGCGCCTGCCGGTGGTCGACCTCGGCGTCGCGCTTGCGGCCGAGGTGCGGCGGATTGCCGCCAAGCGCGGCGAGGCGATAGACGTGCTCGGTCTGTCGAACGGCGGACCCATCATCCGGGCGGCCTATGCCGCCGACGCCGCGCTTCCGATCGAGCGGGTGGTGACCTCAGGCGGCGCCCACGCCGGCACCGTCGAGACGCTGGCCTGTTTCGACGCCGGATTCCAGTTCGCGCCTCTCGGGAGAACCGTCACGCCCCAGCAGTTCATGGCCTGCCCCGGTGGCCTGGACTCCATCCCAGGACCCGGCGCCACGCGGTTTTTCCCGGACGACGGCTACGATCTCTACAACGTCGACACCTGGCGCAAGTTGAGGATGTCGGTCTTCCGGCGCGATCCCGACGACCCGGTCTGGATCGACGTGGTCGGCAAGCGTCTGGCGGGCGTCCGCGAGCTGTGGCGGATCCTGGAGGGTGCTGCCCCGCCCCGACGTCTGGTCTGCATCTGCGGCACGGGCCTGCCGACGCAGGTTGGAATCGTCGTCCGCAACGGCCGCGCCCAGATTCCGGGAGAGGGGCGGACGGCCGGTCTACCGCGCGAGGCGCTCGCCGACGGAGACGGCACCATCGAGCTCGGCGCCGCCTCCGCCTGGACCGGTGCCGACCCCGAGGTGGTGGCTATCCCCGTCACCCGCCACCGCGACACGGTGCGGACGCGCGCCGCCTTCGCGGCGATTTTGGCCGCGCTGCGCTGACAATCTCGCCCACTTGCCGGACCGTTCCCTTCCCGCTTGCCGTGCCGGTGACCCAGGGCTTCTACTCATAGGGCCGATGCGCGAGACGTTCCGTCAGTTCCGGGTCTTCCTCCAGACCAACCCGTACACGGCGGGCGCGACAATGCGCCTGTCGCGGCGGGCGCGCGCGGCGATGTTCCTCTACCGCCTTTCGCTGCGGATTCTGGCGCAGTGGGCCCGTGACAAGTGCCCACAGCAGGCGGCGGCGCTGGCGTTCCAAACCGCACTGTCGTTGGTTCCCGTCACGGCGATCGCGTTTTCCATCCTGCGGGCGGTCGGCTCCCTCGACGCCGAGTCGCGCCTGCTGCAATTTTTCTCCGAGCACGTCTTCCCGAAGATGCCGGACGTCGCCGACCGAATTCGCGAGCTCTCCGGCAAGGTCAGCATCGGCGCGCTCGGCGGCGGTGGGCTGATCTTCACGCTCGTCACCTGCTACTCGCTCTACAGTTACGTCGAGCGGATCTTCAACGACATCTGGCGGGTGGGTCAGCGGCGGACGCTGATCGGGAAGTTCCTGACCTTCTACGCGATGGTGACGCTGCTGCCCACGCTGGCGGGGTTTTCGCTCTACTGGTCGGGTCGGCTCATCGAATCGGGGGGCGCGACGCGCTTCCTCACGCCGCTCCTCATCGAGATCCTGGGGCTCGTGTTCATGAACAAGCTCCTGCCGCGCGCCAACGTGCGCTGGCGGGCGGCTATCGCGGGCGCGCTGGCCACGGCGCTGCTGCTCGAGGGAACCAAGTATGCGTTCGTCCGCTTCGCGGAGCGGATCATGCTGCGCAGCTACAGCAGCGTGTATGGGCCGCTCGGTCTGGTGCCGCTCGTGCTGGTCTGGATCTACGCCTCGTGGCTGCTGGTCTTGCTCGGCGCCGAGGTCGCGCACGCTCTGCAGAACCTCCGTCTGCTCGAAGCGGAGGATCGACGCCAGCGAGACGACGAGCCGATCAACGGGCTCCTCGCCGCCCAGCTGCTGGCCGCCGTCGCCGCGACGCACGAAGCGGGCGGCGCCGGTCACCCCCACGAGCGCCTGGTCACCGAATTCGGCCTGACGCCCCAGAATGTCGAGCGGGTGGTCAAGCGGCTCAAGGCGCGCGGGCTCATCGGCGAGGTGCGCGGCGATCTCAACGGCTACGTCCCCGGGCGGGCGTCGTCGACGATTCGGCTCGAAGAGGTTCTGGCGGCCTTTCGCTCCTTCGACATCGAGCTCGCGCACGGGGAGACGTCGGCGGCGTTGCGCGATCTGGTCAGCGACCTCGACGACGAACGCCGCCGTCGAATCGGCGGCCTGACCATCGCCGACCTCATGCCGCAGCCGCCAGCGCCCCGCGACGCGAGCGCCGCGCTGTCCATCGTGCCACCCCCGGGCGGGCGAGATTGATCGGGTGGGCTAAAGCCGTTCGCGGCGGCGTTCGTGAAACGTGTCCGTGGGCTCGTCGTGGACGCGGCTCGTCCAGGTGATCGCGCCCGCCTCGATCTCGTACAGGCTGTAGCGCGCCCGGCGCTCGGGACCCCCGGCGTAGGACGCCGAGCCGGCACCGATGATCGGGATCGGGCGCCCTCCCGGTCCGAAGAGCTCGGCCCGCTGATCTTCGTGATCGTGCCCGTGCAGGACCAGCTCGGCACCGGCGCGCCCGAGCACGCCGGCAAACGCCTCGCGGTCGCGCAAATTCCGCTGCTCGCCCGGCTTGTGCACGACCGGCGGGTGATGAATCAGCACGATGCGCGTCTTGCCAGCCAGCTCGGGCGCCAGCAGAATCGCTTCCAGCCGCGCGAGCTGCGCCCGCCCGATGGCGCCCCACGCCCCGAGATCGCCGGTCGGCACCGAGCTCGAAACGCCCACCAGCGCCACCTCATCGCGCAGGTGCACGAAGGGGTAAACGACGGGCTGGAGCGCGTCGCCTTCGCGCGGCAGATCGCTGGTCTGATAGGCCGCGAACAGACGCTCGAACGCGCGCGTCTTGACCACGGCCTCGACGTAGGCGTCGTGGTTTCCGGGGATCACCGACACGCTCTCCGGCGGCACTCCGCTCATGTCGATCCACGCCAGGGCCGCGCGCCACTCGCCGGCGAGCGACACGTTCGACAGATCGCCCGTGACCGCCAGGTGATCGGGGGCCTGCGCGCGCAGATCGATGCGCAGAGCCTCCAGCAGCTCCATCTTGTGCTTGCGGACCCGGTTCACCATCAGGTTGGCGAAGCCGATCGCACGCTTGCCGAAGAACTCGCCCGGCTGCGCGCCGCGAAAGCCACGAAAGTGCGGATCGGTGACGTGCGCCAAACGGAACATGCCGGTCCCGCCCTTACGCTCCAGCCCCGGGCGGCTCGGACAGGAACTGCACGTCGGACATGACGCCGTAGTGATCCGACGGGTAGAGCCGCTCGCCGCTCGGCAGAATCTCGGGCTCGTCGAAGGTGACCTCGGCCGCGCGGATCGTGCCGCGCCGGTCGCGGCGCACCGGCGTCACGAAGACATAGTCGAGGCGGCGATCGCGCCGCAGCCAGAACATGCGCTCGGTATGGACGTTCTCGCGCGTCCAGGTGTATCCGGGCCGGTCGGGGTGCGCCACCGCCCACGCGTCCTGGTAGGCAACACGCCGCCCGCCGAGCGTGCAGAGGCCCGTGAGCCATCGGATCTCGTCGCTCTCGGGGACGGCGTTGAAGTCACCCAGGATCACCTGCGGATTGTCGCCGCCGTACGCCGTCACCACCTCGTCGAGCGCCTGCACCTGAGCCTCGCGCTTGAGCCCTTCGTTCTCGCGATAAGAAAGGTGCGTGGTGTGAGCCCAGATCTCGCCGAGCCCGCTATCGATCCGCGCCGACAGCACGATGCGCCCTTCGGTCTCCGTGCTGTGAGGCAACCGGCGAAAGTCGTGCGCGCCGATCGGAAAGCGCGAAACCAACGCCAACCCCTCATGACCGCCGCCCCAGGCGGTGGACGGCGCGAACACGTGGTGCCACCCGTTTGGCGCCGCGAGCGCCGCCGCCTGGTTGGGGACGCGTCCCGGCACCTCCCGGACCTCCTGCAGCGCGATGACGTCGGGCGACAGTCGGTCGAGCTTGGCCCCGATTTGCGCGAGCCGCGCTTCCCAGGAACCGTTTTCGCCCCACAGGTTCAGCGTCACAAAGCGCAGATGCTTTGGTTTCATCTCACGAGCCGCGATGGGATGCGCTGGTCGTCGTCACGGGCCGCGATGGATGCATTGGTCGTCGTCACGGGCCGCGAAAGGTGCACTTACTGTCGGCCGTTTCCCAGACCGTCACAGCATCCAGCACGGCGATGCGCGGACGCAGCGCGCGCCACAGATAGATGGCAATGTTCTCGCAGGTCGAGTTCTCGAGACCCGGCACCTCGTTGAGGTTCTGGTGATCGAGCAGCGCGTGGAGCCCACCCCAGACGTCATCGATGACGCCGAAGTCGATGAGCCACCCGGTGTCGGGATCGACCGGCCCTCGCACGACGATCTCGACCTTGTAACTGTGGCCGTGAAGGCGCTGGCATTTGTGCCCCGCTGGAACCCGAGGCAGACGATGCGCAGCTTCGAACCGATACTCCTTGGTAAGCTCGACCTCCACGGAGTCAGAGCCTAGCAGGTCACAGCCCGAAGTTGTGACCGCCGAGCGGCCGTCACAACCCGAAGTGGGTGATGGCCCAGGGGCGGCCCGGGCGGGCGAAGAGGTACCCCTGGCAGAGATCACCCCCAACCCGTACCAGCGCGTCGCGCTCGGCCTCGGTCTCGATCCCTTCCGCGATGATCTCGATGCCGAGATCGCGGCACAGGCTCACGATGGAGCCGAGCAGCTTCTGCTTCATCCGCGATTGATCGATCCCGCGAATGAGCGACATGTCGACCTTGACCACCTCGGGCTCGAGGTGGGCGAAGCTGGTGAGGCCCGCATACCCGGCGCCGAGATCGTCCACGGCAATCCGGTAACCAAGCGCGCGAAGCTGTCCGACCCGGGCGGTGACGTCGCGAATTTGTTCCAGCGGCGCCCGCTCGGTGACCTCCAATACCACCCGTTCGGCGTGCCGCGACAGCGGTGCGCCCGGCTCGAGGAGCGAGTCGTCCGCCAGCTCCATGGCGTGGAGGTTGACGAACAGGAGCGCGGAGGTCGGCTGCTCGTCCAGTGTCCGGGCCACGCGATCGCGGACGGTGCGCCCGAGATCTTGCAGGCGTCCGAGGCGCTCCGCCGCTTCGAACAGATCGGGCGGCGAATGCAGGGTCGGCTCCTCGTTGCGTACCAGAGCCTCGTACGCGAAAGTCGACCGCCGCGACCACGAAACGATCGGCTGGAAGGCGATCCAGAGTGTCTCCATCGCGCGCCCAAACCGCGCCTCCAAGCCTGCCCGATCTCCGAGGTTCTTCCCTTCCTGGCGGTAGGTGTCCAGCGCCTCGCGCCTGATCTTCGCCATTTGGTGCAGCTGCACCGCGCGGGTCACGACCTTCTCCAACTCGGCCGGCTCCACCGGTTTGATGAGGTAGCGCAAGGCCCCATACTCCATCGCCCGCACCGCGCTATCGAGCCCCGGACCGCCCGTCATGAGCACGAACGGGACGTCGAGATCGTGCTCGCGCACGGAGCGCAAGAGATCGATCCCGTTCATTCCGGGCATCGCGATGTCGCTGACGATGACGTCGAACTTCCCTGCCTGGGCCGCGGCTGCGGCCGCCTTCCCGTCGTTTGCGGTCTCGACCGAAAATCCAGCAGCACCCAGGGTGCGGGCATAGGCGCGGGCAATCGAGCACTCGTCGTCCACCAAAAGGACCCGGCCGCGTCCGGTCGCGCCCCGCTCCAGACCATCCTCGGCGCTGGCTACACTCGTGGCGCCCATCTTGTCTTCAAGCTATCGGCCAGATCGCGCTCCAGATTGAGCGCCAAAATCCTACCGGCCGGCGTGCCTCTTGGTATATCTTCGCGGTTCCGCAAAAGCGCCAAGCGTCGCCACGCCAGCGAGGAGAACCTTTGGAGATGAGCGCCACCGAGCGTGAAGCCGCCGAGCTTCGCGACAAGTCACGAATGCCCGACAAAGCCGAGCTTGCCCAGTACTACCACCAGATGTTGGCCATCCGGCGCATGGAGGAGGCGCTGGCCAAGGCCTACGCACTGCGCAAATTCGGCGGCTTCCTTCACCTCTACATCGGCCAGGAGGCCGTGGCGGTCGGCGCGCTCGCGACGCTCAAACCGGAAGACTACGTGATCGCCACCTACCGCGAGCACGCGCACGCCTACGCCAAGGGAATGTCGGCCAAGCGGATCATCGCCGAGCTCTTCGGCAAGGAGACCGGCTGCTCGAAGGGTCTCGGCGGCTCGATGCACCTGTTCGATGCGGAGAAGAACTTCCTCGGTGGCTACGGCATCGTCGGCGGCCACATCCCGCTGGCCGCCGGAACCGCCTTCGCGTCGAAGTACCGCGGCGACGGCCGGGTCACGCTCTGCTTCTTCGGCGACGGCTCCGTCCCGCAAGGGGCGTTCCACGAAGGGATCGCGCTGGCGGCGCTCTGGCGGCTGCCGGTGGTCTTCATCTGCGAGAACAACCTCTACTCGATGGGGACTCCGCTCTACCGGTCGCTGTCGGTGGCGGACGTGTCGCAGAAGGCGCTGGCCTACGGAATGGCGCGCGATCGCTTCGACGGCGAGGACGTCATTCGGGTGCGCGACCGCGTCGCCGAGGCGGTCCGCCGCGCGCGCAACGAATCGCTGCCAACGCTGGTCGAGATCCGGACCTATCGCTTTCGCGGCCACTCTATGTCGGACGCCGGCCTCTACCGGACCAAGGAAGAGGTCGAAGAGTCGAAAAAACGAGATCCGATCACCTTCGGGCGTGAGCTACTCGTGCGGGCGCACATGGACGAAAAAGACATCGTCGCCATCGAAGACAAGGTGACCGCCGAGATCGAAGAGGCCGTCAAGTTCGCCGACGAGAGCCCGGAGCTGGCGTACGAGAAGCTCGCCGAGTTCACCTACAAGGAGTAACGGAGAGATTATGCGGACGGTTGCTTTTCGCGAGGCTCTGAATGAAGCGATGGCCGAGGAGATGGAAAAGGACGATCGCATCTTCCTCATGGGGGAAGAAGTGGGCCACTACGACGGCGCCTACAAGGTCTCGAAGGGCCTGCTGAAGAAGTTCGGCGAGAAGCGGGTCATCGACACGCCCATCGCCGAGGGCGGCTTCGTGGGCGTAGGCATTGGCGCGGCCATGGTCGGCCTGCGCCCCATCATCGAGCTAATGACTTGGAACTTCTCGTTCGTGGCTGCCGATCAGCTCATCAACAACGCTGCCAAGATCCGGCAGATGTCGGGCGGGCAGTTCACGCTTCCGGTCGTCTTCCGCGGGCCGGGCGGCTCGGCGCACATGCTGGCCGCGCAGCACAGCCAGTCGACCGAGGCGCTGTGGTCGCACATCCCGGGGCTCAAGGTGGTCATGCCGGCGAATCCGAAAGACGCGAAGGGGCTGCTCAAGAGCGCGATCCGCGACGACAACCCGATCGTCTTCATCGAGGGCGAGGTGCTGTACGCCGACCAGGGCGAGATCCCCGACGGCGAATACACCATCCCGCTGGGCGTCGCCGAGGTGAAGCGACCGGGCACCGACCTCACCATCATCGGCTGGTCGAAGATGGTCAAGATCGCGCTCGCGACCGCGGACGCGCTCGCAGCGGACGGGATCCAGGCCGAGGTAGTCGACCCGCGGACCATCCGGCCGCTGGACGAGGAGCTAATCGTCGAATCCGTCAAGAAGACCAAGCGCTGCCTCATCATCGAAGAGGGCTGGCCGTTCAACGGCGTGGGGGCCGAGATCGCCTACCGCGTCGGGCGCCGCTGCTTCGACGATCTTGACGCCCCCGTCGAGCGGCTCACTGGCGCCGACATGCCGATGCCGTATAACCACCACCTAGAACAACAATGCATTCCCGACGTCGCACGCTCGGTGACGGCGGCTAAAAAGCTTCTCTACCTGGAGTAGGACCCTCGCGTGGGGGCGGACGGGCTCTGCCCGTCCGAGCCCGTCGCGGGGGGTGCGGAACCCTCTCGGGGTCCCGGAAAGAATGAAATGGCCCAGATCCTAGACATGCCGCAGCTCTCGGACACGATGAAGATCGGCGTGCTGCAGAAGTGGCGCAAGAACGAAGGCGAAGCCGTGGCCCCGGGCGAGGTGATGGCCGAGATCGAGACCGACAAGGCGGTCATGGACTTCGAGGCGTTCGACAAGGGCATTCTCCTCAAGCGGCTCATCGCCGACGGCGCGAGCGTGCCGGTCGGCACGCCGATCGCGATCATCGGCAAGGCCGGCGAGGAGATCGCGGCTCTGGTCGAGGAAGCGAAAGCTCGGGCGGGCGGCCCAAACCCCGCCGCTGCACCGGCGGCAAAACCGGCGCCCGCTCCCGCCGCCAACCCAGGGCCCGCCAAGCCTGCGGCGCAACCCGTGCCCGCGGCGGCCCCGGCCA
>CAAGKR010366300.1_pt1 | contig 11095 bp, 3 predicted proteins | sample 2556971 | NCBI WGS metagenome assembly CAAGKR01 (sample SAMEA5207829, study PRJEB30636) | soil metagenome | biome: forest; feature: boreal; material: soil | place: USA | collected 2011-09 | depth 1 m
ACATCTGCCCACGGGGGGGATTCCGGTTCGCTGCGACCTTCGTTTTGCTCGACGGCGAGCGCGTGCGCTCGCACGCCGCGGTAGCGTGCCCGAAGCGGCGCTAACTTTGATTTAGCTGCGCTGCCTCTGGGGGGTGGTGAAAGCCAGGTTTGCGAGCTTGCCGGCGGTTGTTATGGCGTATGCCAGATGGATTTGAATTCGTGGGCCTGCCTGCGAACGCTGACTTGAAAAGAGCGACAAGTTTGGACTGACGTCCAGGCTAGGACTTGTGTCACGCGACGATCTGCTGGCATGCCGCCTTCGCGCTAGTTTCGGAACCGCGCCACAACCGCCGCGGTCATCTTGCGGCCTTTGGCCGGAGTGAAGCTGAGCTTAACCGTTGTTTTGAGCTTGTGGTGACCTTTGGCTTTCAGCGTCAGCATGAGGATACCGCGGCCTTTGGCAGTCTTCGAACTCTTGGAGAGGCCTTTGCCGGTGGCGGTCAGCTTGCCGGCGGACGGGACCGCGACCTTCAGCGTGAGAGTGCGCTTCTTGACCTTGTGGGAGAGGAGCGTGATCGCGTTGGGGCAGCCTTCGGGTTCGACGAGCGTGCTCTGATTGATTACCGCCCCGTTCTGGGCGACGAGCGTCGTCGGCATCCGGACTTCTGTCTGGCAGAGGTTGCCGTTCGCACCGAAGATGCTGTACGGGCCCTCTGGGGCGTTGAATTCAAACGAGGTGAAGGGGGCATCCGGGACCGTTTCAAAGCGGCTGTAGGTCACTCCTTTGGTGATCTGGGTGTGGCCCTCGAGGATCAGCGTGACGCCTTCTCCCTGCAGGACGATCTCGGTGTCAGGGAAGGCAGCACCGCCGTGGCTAACGAAATACACCGGTCCCGAGAGCGGGCTGTTCAAAAGCGGGGTGCGTACCGTCGCCGTCGCGATGTCAGAGGCAGCGGGGCACCCCGCGGGGTTGGCGTTGAACTGCGCCTCGGTGCACGCCTTCTGGAGCGTCGTCAGCCGCGAGGGCAGGATCGCGGGAATCGTCAGGTCCACCTTGGCGATGCCCGCCTGTCCGATCCCCGCCGAGGCGATCTTGACCTTCAGGCTCGCACCGTTCTGTTTGGAAGTCTTACCCGCCGTGGATGACGTAAAGACTGGTTTGAATGGAAGGTTCGCGCAGTTCGCCGCCTGGAAGCGTGAGGAGACCGCGGCGCTGGCGCCCTGCGTCGAGGTGAGCGTCCCGCTGATCGCCAATGGGTTGCAGTTGGTGGGGTTGAACATGAACCCTGGACGGTCGACCGTGACGTTTACCGTCCTGACCGCTAGCGGAATACCGTCGAGGATCGTCGGAAGCGGGTCACTGGTGATCGTGATCTGCGACGTATGCGGATCGACCGTGATCGCTGAGCGTACGATCACGTTCCCGAGATTGAATGGTCCTGCGATCGCCGGCACCACAACGCTCAACCCGAACGGTGCGCCCTTGTAGCCCGTCGTCAGATAGACCGGGTTCTGCGGCTGGCCGGCCACGGGCAGATAGATTGGGCTGCTGCCAACGCCAGCGCCGACAGTCGTGTGCCCTATCTGTGACGCCGAGGAGCAGGTGCCCAGGGCTGCCTGCGGTTCGCCACACAGGGCAACCGTCGACAGTTTGCCGAGCAGCCCGGGCGGGGCCGTGATCTGAATCCCGCTGAGCTGCTGGTCCTGATCGGTGCGAGAGAAGCTCACAGAGAACGGGCTGAATGCGCCCGCCTGGTTGTTCACCGTACCGGCGCTAAACGCCGGGCCGAACCCGGGCGCGGAGCAACCTTCGGTGATTTGGAATGAGTCCGACGGCGTGGCGTCCGGGTGTTCAGGCGTCGTCCACGGTGTCATATCGCTCGTCGTCGTGAACGTGCCGCAGGTGGCCGGGGTGCGCAGTGCAGCGGCCGGCCCGCCGAAGAAGTCGAGCTTGAAGTCTTCGAAGGGCAGCTGGGGATTTTCGTCGAAGGTAGTGGTCAGCTGGCCGGTCTGCGGATCGGCTTCGACGTGGCCGGCGAGCTTCACCACAACGCCTCGTTCCGGGTCGCTGAGGGCGATGTAGATTGCGAGGAGCGAGTCGAAGGGGTTGTCGTAGGGGGTCGCCACGTAAACGCCGCCCTTGAGCGGGTGTTCGAGCAGCGGCGTGTCGACTTCGACCGAGCCGATCTTGGCCGCGTCGGGGCACATCGCCGGTTCAGGCCCGTGCAGTTCGATCTGGGCGGGCGAGCAGGCGGCGAGGCCGTTGGCCGAGGAGGGGTTGACGGCAACGCCGGCAGGAAGGGTGACGACGGCCTTCTCAAGATCGGCCTCGCCGAGCGTATTGGTGCTTTCGGGCTGAGGCATGTGTAGGTCGACGTGCAGGCCGGCGGGGGTGTCGGCGGCGCCCGTCGCAGGTGTCGCGGCGAGGGTCGGGTCGAAGGGCGGGCGGTCGCAGGAAACAAGGGCGGGGAAGGACGCCGGTGGCGGGGAGAAGAAGGCGCCGGGGTTCTGCCACGAGTCGACGCTGAGCGAGCTGGTGTCGACCGAACCGCAGCGCGTCGGGACGCGCAAGAACGGCTTCACCAACAGTCCGAGCGGGAACGAATGGCCCCCGCCAAAGCATTCGCCACCGCGGCATATCGCGCCGCGCTGGGCATCGTGACTGGGATCGCTTGGCACCCCCCAGATCGTCAACGAAACGGGCAGAATGGGTTCCTTCTCGCTGATGTCGCGAGTGATGCTCTCCACCCCATAGTCGCCGCCAGTGCGCACACGGACGCCGATATGGGTACGAACATTGATAACGATAGTTTCGAAGGCGGCGGCCTCGCCGGGCTGGGGGGCGACGTTCCAGACAGGAGAAGTGGAGTTCGCGGGATCTTGGTCAAGGTAAAGAACGCCCACTTGGTTGGCAATCGTGCAGGTGCCGGGAAGACATTGCGGCACGGAGGTCGGGTTGCCTACCAGGCCGGCGGGGAGATTGACGATCACATCCTTGACGTTCTCGTCCGCCTTCGTAGGTTCACCGGCCGCAGAGTTGAACGTGAAGCTGGTGGTCAGTTGGTAGGGGTGCCCGCCGGCTTGGGTGTAGGGAGTCGCGCCGTCTTCTTCGAAGGCGCCGGCGGTGAAACTACCGGGCACGATGCCGAATTCTGCCCGAGCGGCGGCGGGCGCGAGAAGGGTGACGAGCGCCGCGGTGGCGATCAGCGCCGTGACGCGGTTCATCATCCTTGGCTCGTTCGTCGTAACGCGGGTCATCGCGCGGCCCTCCCTTTGCGGTCCTGTGCCCGCTTTGCCTTCGACCTGGCTCCGTAGCGCTTCCTGGCGCGTGCTTCGCACGAAGCTCGCCGCTTGCGCTGCCGCTGCTTCTTGCACGCCTTCCGCGCGCGTGAGAGCTTTTGCGCCCGCGTCAGGGGCTTGACTTTGGCCGCGGGCTGCGCCGCCGGGGCCGCGGGCTGCGCCGCCGGGTTGCCGGCGCCCGAAAAGGCAACGCTGCCGAGCGGTTCGCCCGCTGGGGGTGCGCTGAAAACACCGCGGCAGGCCTCAGCGGAGCAAGGAACGGGCGGCGGGTTGTATGGGAAGCCGCCGCCGATGCGAGCGTCATAGAGAGAGTATTCGCCTGGATCTAGATCCTGAGGGGTGAGGCGGTCGACAGTGGCGAAGACCACATCACGCCCGTCGGCGGAGGCGCCGAGCAGGAGCGAGTCCTTTGAGCTGTCGCCGTTGGAGATGAGGTAAAGGCAGCCGCCACTGCGGTGGTCGCTGTGGCAAGAGCCGGTACCATCGGCCTCCCACTCGTAGACGTTGTAGAGGCCGTTGGTCGCCTGCGGGAGCAGCGGGTCGGAGGAATCGAAGAAGAGGCGCTTGCCATCGAGGACGAGGTTGCTACTGAGCTGGAAACCTAGGGCGGATTCATTACCAATCCCCATGAAGGCCGCGTTGCCGGTCGGAGGGATGCCGTTGGGGTCGCAGGAGACGCAGGCAAGCGAGCCGGTTGCCTCCCGGTAGAGGTAGATTTGGCCCTTGCCTTCCCTCGCAGGCGGCAGATTGTTGGCAGTGAAGGCGAGCACCGAGCCATCGGATGACGTTCGGGCGTCCCGCACTTCCCCCGGGCCCCCCTGTGGGTCGTGCGATACGAAAGAGATCGCGCCGCGATCCCAGAGGTAGAGGTTCAACCCGGCGGGCCCCTCGCCGGCGACGCTGCCCCGGAAGTAGACACGGCTGCCATCGGTGGAGATCATCGGATCGCCGCCGCGATCTTTGAATATCTGGCCGTCAAAAGCGGGGGCAAGGAAGGTTAACGCACCGCTACCCACGTCGTAGCGGTAGAGGTCTTGTTCTGTAGAGCCTGGCGGAGTCGCGTCGTCGGTTAGCCGGTCGGGGCTGGAGAAGAAGACGAAGGAGCCGTCGGGGGTGGCGCCGAGGAAGGTGGCACCATCTGGCGCCGGGGTGCCAGCTTCGCCCGTGCGCCGGGAGAGCGAGATCTCGGTCGTGGTTTCTGCGTTTTCGCGCAGGTAGACCTCGACTGGTTCTAGGCAACTCGGGTCGCTGTCACCGCCGCCTCTAGGCGTGGGACTCTCGAGGAAGACCCGCGAGCCGTCGGCGGAGATCGGGTAGGCGCCCGGCGCCAATGGCGTTTCTTCCCCTTCAGTGCCGAAGCTATTGCGTAGGAACTGTACGTCGCCAAGAATTGCCCCGCAGGTGCTGATGAGAGAACCGTCGGTCTTGATGCCGACGAGCCGGGTGCTGCTGCCGCTGCGTTCGTACAAACCAAAGCCACCCACCTGGGCGCTGTCGTCGAAGGTCAGGTGCTCACGGGTGGCAAAGAGGACGTGCCCAAGCTCGGTCGAGCTACCTGCATAGAACCGCTTGATCGGCTGGGTCGCGACTTCGCCGTTTTGGGAGATCCAGCTAGCGGTGCGATCGGGTAGCGCCAGCGAGTACACATCTCCAACGCCGTTCTGGTCGGCGGGGTCGATAGGGTTGCTCGTCGAGAAGAGCAGGCGGGAGTAGTCCGGCGATGCGGCTTTAAGTTCTCCGATGTTGCCGAGACCTGGGTGAGGCGTTCCGGGCGGCAGCGAGGCCGCGGTCGTCGTCCAACCAGAGGGGCCGCGATTCGCCACGTAATTGTTGGTTAGCCCGTTTGAGGCATCGGCAAACGCCTCGTAGGAGACGTAGCGGACGTGTTCGCCGTCGGTGGAGACGCTGGCTTCGCCGACGGGGGAGCTCCCTCCGGTCCCAATGGCATTGCCGCCGGTGCTGGGCGGGGTGACCAGCTCGTAGGCACGACCGTCGGGCAGGCCAGAAGGCGCCGGCGGGTAGGTCACGAAGGTGCGGTCGGGACCCTCCGTCGTGCCGAAAGAGTTGACTGCCACGACGCGGAAGTGATAGGTCGTAGACGGCTGCAGACCGGTCAGCTGCTGGCTGACTGCGACGTCGCTTGAGCCCGCGCCGATGCTTGCATCCGAGACGGGCACGTTCGTCCCGTAGGAGAGCGTGGTTCCGAATTCGAAGCGGTATGTGGTCGCGGCACCGAGCGGGTTGATCTCGGCCTGCAGGAGCGCTCCGTTTGAGCTGACGTCGGCGACGCTCTCGCCGTCGATCAGTGGCGCAGATCGGGTGAGGAAAGTCTGATCCTGTCCATGGTTGCTGCCGTTTTCGTTGGCCGCGACCAAGCGAAAGCGGTAGGTCGTATTTGGCGAGAGCCCTGCCGCGTCGGCCGTGACCGAATGGACGGTCGCGTCCGCGGGGATCGACGCCGCATCGGGAACGCATGGCGCGCTCCGCGCGTCCGGGCCGGAGTAGCCGTTGGCCTGGAAGTCGGCTTCGTCGGTGTACTCGAAGTGACAGTCGGTGAGCGCGATTTCGTCTGGGTTGACCGTGCCGGTGAGCGTGGCGCTGAGCGTGGCGATGGTCGTCGCTTCACCGCTGACCACGTCCGGTAGTGTGACCGTCGGCCCAAACGCGACCAGCCGCTTTGCTTCCAGGCCGTTGTCGGAGACATAGATGACTCCGGTAGTGGAGTTCACTGCCAGTCGCGTCGTAGCGACGACCGAGCTGGCGCCGAATTCGCCTCGCAGCGCGAGGGTCCCGGCGTCGTATTCGTTGACATGATCGCCGAGCGCGACATACAGGACGTTGGCGGCGGTGTCGATGGCCACACCTGTGGCGCCGGACCCGACCGGAAGGATCTGCGTAAAGACTTCGGATTCGATTTCTCCGGAGCCGTTGGCGGGGTACTCGAGGACGTGGCCACCGGAGTAGGACTGAACGAAGAGATCACCGGCGCTATCGAGCGCTATCGAGCTCGGGTGCCCGAGCGCGGTCGAGGTGTCGATGCGGGCGAGTTCGCTGCCCGTCGGGCTGAACTCGACGACGGAGCTGCTACCGTAGTCAGCGACGAAGACGTTGCCGTGAGAGTCGACAGCGTCGCCCAGAGGTTCAAAGAAGGCGGGTGATGCCGTCAGTTCCCCGGCCGCTTCGTACGTTTCAGTGAGCGGGTCAAGCGTGTACTTCTTGACCGCGCTGTGGCCGACATCAACGACGTAGAGGGTGCCTTTTGAAGGACTCGCTGCGGAGTTGTCGACGGCGACGCCGCTGGGTTCGATGCCGAAGGCAAAGCCCGTGATCTGATACGGGGAAGCGACGCCGGCTGGGAGACCGCCTTCGGCCCCGAAGATGTCAGTGACGTTGCCTTCGCTGGTGCCATCGTTGAGGAAAAGGTTGCCACTCGTTTCATCGACCGCGATGCCTGAGGGAAGATGGAGGGTGACGCCGGTCGAGCTGCCTTCGATCGGCGAGAAGGGAAGTGGGACGTGGGTTTTGGCGGCGAAGGCGGGGGTGGCGGTCGCGATGAGGGCCGTCGTGGCGAGGAGAAGGCCGATTGCACTGCCATTCATCCGCCTACGCTTCATATGGCGCCCACTGAGCGAGGGGACGTTGCCTCGGTAGTTTCGAGGTGCGCAGCACTCCGTTGGGCTGCCAGCTCGGCAAGTAGACGCGCGAGCGTGAGACTCGGTGGCTCAGTGCGGCTCGTCTACGGGAGCGAGCCACACAACAGGTCGCGGTGCCGGGCGGCCTAGGCGACCGTCCCAGGGCTACCTGACGCGCCTCGGACAGAGCGCTCAATCGCAGAACGACGGGCGCCGCGGTAGCCGGCAGAGCGAGCGCCGCTCGACGGCGACGGCAGGTGTCGCGCCGTGTCCCGCCGCGGGGCATATCCCGATGTCTCTCTCTCTCCACAGCCTGGATGATGCTCGCTTGAGAGCGCCCTGGCTAGCCATGGCGTAGAAGGTTCTATGTCTTGAGCAAATGCGCCCCGCACGCGGGCAACCGGACCGACACTCGACTGGCGAGTGGTGCCGTCACCGGGGCGACGGCACCCCGCTCGCCCGGAGACTGGCCACGCACGCTGGACGGGCGAGACTGGCCACGCACGCTGGACGGGCAGTTCGGCGCATACGACCGGCCTCCCCCGGGGCGTGAGTCTCGCCACCTGAGGGCAGCACCAACATGGAGCGGGCGCCGCAGCTGGGGAATAACAGCCACGGCGCCCTATTGGGAGGCTCAGATCCGGTGCGCCAGGAGCGACAGCGTGCCGGCGTCTCCTCGAACGCCGCCGGGAGGAATCTTCCGGCGACACACAAGTTGGAGGGATCTGCTCGATGGTTGTCCATGACGCCGGTCCTGCCTAGTCACGGGGTAGAAGGTTCCACAACGTGGAAGGTTCTACCTCCCTGCTGTCGGAGTGCGGCCGGACTGTGTTCACTTGGTTAGGCGATGTCTGGAGCACAGGTAGACAACCACTGCGGCGATGAGCCCAAGGGTGAGGCGCTGAGGCAGGAGAAGCAAGGTCTGCCAGAAGACACCGGTAATTATTGGTCAGAGTTCTTCTTGTCCTCCGTACCCCGAACGTCAGTCACTCGGTGGTGCGAGGGTAGAGGTTGGCGGGGGCTGCGAGCAGAAGGGCTCGCGGGGCCGTTTCGGCGACGCCGGCGGGAGCCTTCCTGCGGTGCGGGGCCTCTCGACGGTCGATCCCGAGATGCGCCACGGGCGCAAGAGCAAACACCAGCGCTTCGACGGCTACAAGCTCTCGGCCGCGGCGAGCAACACACCGGAGCCGCTGATCACCGCGGTCGATGTCGCGCCCGCCTCGGCCCAGGACGGGCCACAGGCATCGACGCTCATCGATGTCCAGACGCCCGAGCGGCGCCCTGAGCGGATCCTCGGCGACACCGCCTACGGGAACGGGCCCGTCCGCGCAGCGCTCGCCGAGCGCGACGTCGCGGTGCTCGCGCCGGTGCCCGAGGCGCCGATGCGCGAGCGCCACCTCGCAAAGCGCGACTTTCAGATCGACCTTCCTGCCGGCACGATCACCTGCCCCGCCGGGCAAATCGCCAAGATCCGCAGCGAGCCCTCAGGCAAACGGCGCGCGAACTTCCCGCGCGCGGCCCGCCGCGACTGCCCGCTCAGACCATCCTGTCTGGGGCCACGCACCACCCGCAAGACGATTCAGATCCAGCCAGCCGAGGAGCTCCTCATCGCCGCGCGCCAGGCGCTCGAGGATCCCGTCAGCGCCGAGCACCTGCGCCGCACACGACCACGAATCGAGCGGCTGCTCGCCTATCGCTACGGCACCCGCAAGAGCCGCTACATCGGGACCAGAAAGGCCCGATTACAGGCCGCCTGGGCCGCCGCCCTGGTCAATCTCAACCCGATAGCCAGAAACCTAGCCACCACCGCCGCCTGATCGACACCCGCAACCCCGATCAACTCCACCGCAACCGCGCCACACCCACACAGCAGCCGATCTGCAAAGCCACTTCTTCAGCGGTCTTCTAGTCAGTGGGGGCCACCCCACTCTATCCCGAACCGACTCGGGATCCGTTCGGCGTGACGTCGCTACGCCCGTTCACCAGCCTCCGGCTCGCATGCCGTTGCAATTCAACGCATAGAACGTTGCATCTATTGACTTATCGAGGCGTGCTCCCAGCACGATGATCGATCCCGATGAGGGAGGCAAACCGCTCTGGCCGCAAGCGCCAGACCCCGACGTGGGCGCCGGCCCGCAAGCTGCCTCTCGTGTGTACGTCTCGCTACCGATACGTGGCCGGCACCGGTCAACCGCGCCTCAGCAGCTGGGGCCTGTTCTAGGAGGTTTCGCAGTGTTGAGGAGAGCCCTGGTCTCGCGTCGTGGTGTCCTTACGTTGGCAACTCTCTGCGCAGCGTTGGGGGGTTTGCTTTCGCTGTCGGCTGCGAGCGCGTTCGCCGCCGGCCCTACGCTGCTCGGCAGCTTCGGCTCGTTCGAACACCCGACCGGCGTCGCCGTCGACGATGTGAGCGGGAACGTCTACGTGGCGAACGGTGGGGGCCCCGAAGTCGTGGAAGTGTTCGGCGCCGAAGGCACCGCGCCGGTCGGCGCGCCAGCCTTGCTGACAGGCGCGAACACTCCCGCCGAAGGCTTTGACTTCGGGAACGAACCGGTCGGTGTCGCCGTCGACAACTCGGGTGGCGAAGCCGGCGGCTCGATCTACGTGACCGATGTGGCGGGAGGCTCCCCACACGAAGTCCTCGACAGGTTCCATCTGAACCTCGCTGAAACCGAATATGAATACGTCTCCCAGCTCACCGGCTTCGGCGAACCGATCGGCGCGGCGACCGACGCGAGCGGCGATGTGTACGTCGGCGACTTCGGCAACGAGGCCGTTCGCGAGTACTCGCCCGCCGGCCCGGAAATAGCCAGCTTTACGATCGAAGGAGTCGAACACCCGCAGGGTATAGCCGTCGATGCCACCGGCGATATGTTCGTGCAGCAATACAGTGGCCATAAGCTCGTCGAGGTCAAGCGCAGCTCTGACGTCTCGCCGACGGTGGAATCCACCACAGAAGTCACGACGGGAGTGACCGGGGTCGCGATCGACCGCGCCACCGATCGGCTGTTCGCCGACTTCGGCACCAAGGTCATCGAATACAGCCTCGAAACGGGCAGCCCCGTCGAAGTCTCCACGTTCGGCGAAGGGACACTTGAAGAGTCGCTCGGCGTCGCGGTCAACGAAGCGACGGGCAGGATCTATCTCTCCGACGCCGGCAAGAAGAACTTCGACATCTACCTGGGCGTGGTGGCTGGTCCCACACAGGTTCTGACCGTCGAAAAGGAAGGCACAGGCGCGGCCGAAGGCAAAGTCACGTCCAATCCGGCAGGGATAACCTGCGGGACGGGGGCGGGATGCACGGCTGAATTCCCGGAAAATGAAACGGTCACCCTGACGGCGACCGAAGAAGGCGCTACGTTCGCCGGCTGGACGGGATGCACCGCCGAACCCACCGCCACCGAATGCGAAGTCACGATGAGTGAAGCGAAGACGGTGAAAGCCGCATTCACCGCGGTGGTGCTGGCCGAATTCCCGGTCAACGTGACCGTGTCGGGCGAAGGCGAAGTGAACGGCACCGTGATCGAAAAATGCACGTCGAGCGGCGGGACATGCTCAGAAGAAGCCAAGGAAACCAAGAAGGTCACGTTGACGGCGACGCCTGACCCGGGCTGGACGTTCGCGAAATGGTCGGGCGTAACCTGCGAAGGCGGCGACACATCGGCGACCTGCGCGTTTACGATGCCCAAAGAAGAAGTCAAAGTGGCGGCTGAATTCGTGGCAACCCTCGCATTCCCGCTCACCGTCTTCATCACGGGCCAGGGCGAAGTCACCTCGAATCCCGCGGGGATCACATGCTCGACCGAAGAATGCTCGCATGAATTCGAAGGCGAAGTGACCCTGACGGAGACGCCCAAAGCAGGCTCGGGCTACGAATTCGCCGGATGGATCGGCTGCAGGAAAGCCACGTCCACCACGTGCAAAGTCAACGTGATCGCGGCGAGCGAAGTGACTGCCGTGTTCCTGAAAGCGGGCACAGAAGGGCCTGCCGGTCCCACGGGTCCCACCGGTCCCACGGGTACCACTGGCCCCACCGGTCCCACGGGTCCCACCGGCCCCACGGGTCCTGCCGGTCCCAAAGGCTCTACCGGCGCTGCCGGGGCCAACGGTGAAGCGGGTGCCGCCGGTGCCCAGGGCGAAAAAGGCGCCAACGGCGCGGCAGGCGCGCAGGGTCCCGCCGGCCCC
>CAAGKR010100360.1_pt1 | contig 11094 bp, 11 predicted proteins | sample 2556971 | NCBI WGS metagenome assembly CAAGKR01 (sample SAMEA5207829, study PRJEB30636) | soil metagenome | biome: forest; feature: boreal; material: soil | place: USA | collected 2011-09 | depth 1 m
TCGATCAGGCGCTCTGGCCTGGCGAGCCGGAAGTTCATGAGCGGAACCAGGCTCTGGCCGCCGGCGAGCACCTTGCACTCGTCCCCGTAGCGCGCGAGCAGCTCCAGGGCTTCATCGACTGTCTGCGGAGAGTCGTACTCGAACTGTGCCGGCTTCATGCGGTGGCCCTCCTGAGCTCGACTACACGCTGAGGGTTAAGGGGTAGCCGGGTGACTTCCCGTCCCAGCGCATCGGAAACCGCGTTCGCGATTGCGGCCCCGACCGCCGCGGTGCCCCCCTCACCTGCGCCCTTGACTCCAAGCGGGTTGACGGGTGAGGGTGCGTCCTCGGTGATGAGGACCTCGACGCTCGGGACCTCTGCCGACGTGGGCAGGAGATAATCCATGAAGCTGGTGGCGAGCGGTTGGCCGCTGCCATCAAAGCTGAACTCCTCGAGAAGCGCGCCGCCAAGCCCCTGCGCAAAGCCGCCCGAGATCTGTCCCTTCACCAGGACGGGATTGATGCAGCGGCCGATATCGTAAGCGACAAAGTAACGCTGAACACGCACGTCGCCTGATCCGGGATCGACCTCGACAGCTGCGATATGCAGGCCGTACGGGAAGCCCTGCAGATCGCCCACGAAGCGCGACTCCTCGCTAATGCTTCCACCATGCGAGCTAAGCAACTGGGCAAACGAGATGGACCTTGATGGAGCTCCCAGCACCGCGACCCCGGCGGAGGTGAGCGTGAGGTCGTCCGGCGCCGCCTCAAGTTCCTCCGCGGCATCTTCAAGGATGCGCGTCTTGAGCTGCTCCGACGCCAGCATAACGGCGGAACCCCCGAGCATCGCTGCGCGGCTGCCAAAGGCGCCCATTCCCTCTGGGATCACGGCGGTATCTCCGTGCACAACGCTGACGCGGTCATAGGAGATCCCGAGGTGGCTGGCACATACCTGAGCGAGGATGGTCTCGACACCTTGACCGACAGACGCGGTGCCTGTGTACACAATCACGTTTCCAGCGTCGTTAAGCTCAACCCGCGCGTATTCGCGCTGCGCCGGTCCGGCCTTCTCCACGAAGAAGCCCAGACCGATGCCGCGCCGCCTGCCGCTGGGTGCGAACTCTTCACGCCAGCGCATCAAGCCTGCGTAGTCGAAGCCGGCCAGCGCCTTGTCGAGCAAAAGCTCGTACTTACCGCTGTCGTAGATGACTGGGCGTCCGTCGTGGGTGGTCCCCACCGGGTATGGGAAGCTCTCCGGTTTGATCAAGTTGCGACGGCGCAGTTCCACCGGGTCGATGCCCAGGCGGTGGGCTGCGATATCGATCAGCCGCTCACGGACGAAGTTCGCCTCGAATCGGCCCGGAGAGCGATATGTGCCGCCGGGCGTCTTGTTGGTGACAACGCTGCGGAACTCGGCGCGGTACGCCGGCCAGCGATACGGCCCCGGCAACATCGACACACTAAGGGCGGGAACGGTCATGCCGTGGGTACGCACGTAGGCGCCAGTATTGTTGATCAGGCTGTCCTTCAAACCCAGAAACATACCGTCCTTGTTGAGCGCGATCTCAGCCCTGTGAATCTGCTCGCGCGACTGGTTGGTGGCACGCAAGTTCTCGTCGCGATCTTCGATCCAAGCCACCGGCTTGCCAACGCGGATTGCGGCGAAGGGGATGAAGTAATCCTCCGGATAGAACTCCCCTCGCGCACCGAACCCTCCCCCCACATGGAGCTCCACCATGCGCACCTTGCTCTGGTCAGACCAGCCTAAAAGGCGCGCCAGGATGGAGCGGTTGACGTGTGGAATCTTGGCCGCCCCCCAAACCGTCAAGGAGCCGTCCTGCGCGTCGTATTCGGCCAGCAGGCCCCGGGTTTCGAGCGGCACGGCGCCGTGGCGCTGGATGCGGAACTCCTCCTTGATGACGAGGTCGGCCTTGTTGAAGGCTTCGTCAAGCGCTCCGTGCTCGACCACGAGCGTGCCGGCGACATTGGTGCCGGCCTGAGGCTGTAGAAGGGGCGCCCCCGGCGCCACGGCGTCATCGGGCTCGAGGACCACATCGAGTGGCTCGTACTCGATATCAAGCAGTTCGGCCGCATCCTCAGCCCGGTAGCGAGTGTCCGCGATCACCACCGCCACCGGCTCGCCGCAGTAGCGCACAACCCCATCGGCGAGAGGGCGCTGGAGGAAGCGGGTTGCGCTCTCGTCGCTGAACTGCCGCATCGGGATGGGGCGGCCGCGATCCGGCAGGTCTTCTGCCGTGAAGACGTCGATGACGCCCGGCGCGGCGCGTGCCGCAATGCGATCGATCGAGCCGAAGCGCGCGTGCGCGAACGGGCTCCGCACGACGAAGGCGTGCACCATCCCGGGCCGTTTGAAGTCGGCAATAAACGTGCCTTCGCCTCGCAGCAGCGGCCAATCCTCCTTGCGGAGCGGCGAGGTGCCGATGCCGAGCACGGCAAGTGCGTCGATCGTCGGGACCGCCCTCGTCACCGCCCGTCGCCACCACGATGCAACTGGAATCGCACGAAGCGGTCGTTCACGTGGATGAGGCTGAAGGCGAACGCGGCGCCGGACTCAGAAAAGTGGACCTCCTTCACGAGCAGATACGCCTCGGCCAGAATCAGGCCAAGCCGTTCCACGACCTCTCTAGTGGCGCTGCGAGGTATCAACTCCACCAGCGCATGATCGATGGGCCCACCCACCAGAAGGCCGCCCATCTCAAATGGTGACTGCGCCAGCTGATCGTCGCTCGGCGGCTCGGCGAAAAGATCGGTCGGGATGTAGTTGATGGCCCAGATGGCTGGCCGGCCGCTGGCGACGAACAGGCGGTCGATTTCGTAACACGACCTTTGTTTACTGATGCCAAGGGCTTCGACCACCTCGTCGGGCGGCGTGGTGGTGATCTTCGCCGTGTTCGTCGTTTCCACTCGGTACCCCTGCTCCTCGAGCAGGCGCGTAAAGCCGATCAGGCGCTGGAGGGCGACCATCGAAGGGCTGAGGCGACCGCGGACCTGGGTCCCGCGCCGCGGTTTCCGCGTCAACACTCCGTACTGCTCGAGGGACTGCAGCGCAGACCTTACGGTCGTTCTGCTGACGCCGAGCATGTCGGCCAGCTCGGTTTCCGGTGGGAGACGGCTATCTTCGAATCGGCGCTCCAGGATCGACTGCAGGATCGCTTCGCGGGCTCGGAACGCCAGCGAATTCCCCCCCACCGGTGCCACCACCTTGTCGCGCCGAAGTCCCCGCTTGCCGATACCGGTGATTTGTATTACTAATTGTCCGAACTGTCAAGATGTTGTGGGGCGCCTGTGGGGCGCCGAGAAGAGTGACGGAGCACGACGATCCAATCGGTAAGAGCATGTTGCGTCTTAAGGGGATCAGGCCACACGGGCCGACGCTCGATCCAATGACCACGGCCGGGCTAATCCCGGGGCCGTACGACATCCGCAACTACGAGTACGACACGTAAGCGATCGCGACCAACAAGGGTCCGGCGGGCCCGTATCGCGGCGTCGGCATGGTCACCGCCGTGCTCGCCCACGAGCGGCTGATGGACCTGATCGCGGTGCGGCTGGGCATCGACCCGGCGGAGGTCCGGCGGCGGAATCTGATCTCCGCCGACCAGATGCCATACACGGCAGCGACCGGTCATCCTTACGAGTCGGGCGACTACCCGGCCGCGCTGGAGGCCGCGCTCGCCACCTTCGATTACGAGCGTGCCCGTGAGGAGCAGACGCGCGCGCGGGCATCGGGGCGCCTCGTCGGGATCGGGCTCGCCTCATACGTCGAGTTCACGGGCGCAGGCTCGGCGACGTTCAAGGGCCGCGGCGTGGTCGGCATTCCCGGAATCGACAGCGCGCGAGTCTGGATCGGCGACGACGGCCGAATGCACATGCAGACCAGTTGCCCTGCGATCGGGCAGGGCACGCAAACGACTCTGGCCCAGGTCGCGGCCGCCGCCTCGGAGTGAACGCCGAGACCGTGGTCGTGGAGCAGACCGACACGAGCCGGGTTGGCAGCGGCACCGGCACCTTCATGAGCCGCAGCTCGATCACCGCGGCGACCAGCACGTACCGGGCGGCTAGGCAACTCCAATATGAGATCCTCAGCGCCGCGTCGTGGCGGCTCGATGAACCGGTCGAACGGCTGGCGATCGCCGGCGCTGCGATCCTGGTGGATGGCAACCCGACCGGCATCACCCTAGTGGAGCTGGCCGCCGCGGACCCGTCTGAGAACGGCGGCCATCACCTCGACGTCGAGGTGACATACGATCCGGTCCAAGCCTGCCATCCATACGCCACGCACGCCTGCCTTGTGGAGATCGATCCCAGTAGCGGTGCAGTCGAGATCCTTCGTTACGCGGTCGCCGACGACTGCGGGGTAGTGATCAATCCGATGGTCGTCGACGGTCAGGTAGTCGGCGGCATCGCCCAGGGCATCGGAGGCGCGCTGTTCGAGGAGATCACATACGGGCACGACGGGCAGCTTCTGAGCGGAAGCTTCATGGACTACTTAATCCCCACGGCGTGCGAGGTGCCCGCCGTTGATGTCACACACCTGGTCACGCCGTCTACAGTGCACGAGCTTGGCACGAAGGGAGCCGGTGAAGGTGGCACCATCGGCTCAACGGCGGCTCTGGCCAACGCGATCGCCGACGCGCTCGGCATGCCCGATAGCATTCTACCCTTCAGCCCCGAGCGGGTCGTTTCTCTGGCGGTACGAAGGCGTGAACGCAGCTTCGGCTCCGGTGGCCCCGGTAGACGCTGAGTACGCGGCCACCGAACTTGACGCGCCTGCCGCTGCCGCGCGCCAAGGAGCTCATTCCAGGAGTCTTGACGGCCGCAGGCATCGTGGCGCTGGCTTTGAACTTGCGTATTGGGGTGGGCGAGATTCCGCCCGTGCTGCCGGACCTCCGCATCAGAGAATCCGGCCGCTCGCTCCTCGTGACGATTCCGGTGCTCTGCTTCAGCTTCGCGGCGTTCGCCGCACCTCCTGTCATCTCTCGGCTGGGCGAGGAGCGCGGCCTGCGGATCATGGCGGCAGCGCTCTTCGTCGGAGTCGCGCTGCGCCCATCGTGGCCAAGCTACTCACTGTTCCCAGGTACGATCCGTTGCGCGCTCGCCGTCGCCGTGATGAACGTGATGATGCCGAGCGTTCTGCGGAGGCGATTCCTCAACCGCCTGGCTGAGATGACGGCCGCCTATACCATGGCGCTCTCCATCGGTGCCGGAATGGTCGCGGGATTCACCGTTCCCCTGGTGACGGCATTCGGTGGATCGATTGCGTGGGCACTGGCAGTCTGGGCCTTGCCAGCGGCGATTGCGCTGGCGCTCTGGCTGCCACAGGTTCGATGGCCCCGACCCGTCCTTCGCACAGCCGGAGCGGACATTGGGTTGTTGAGGGACGGCCAGGCTTGGCAGATCACGCTTTACTTCGGGCTGCAGGCCGCGCTGTTCTACACGCTGCTTTCCTGGCTGCCGACCATCTACCGCGCCCACGGCACCAGTCCGTCCGCCGCCGGTGGTTTGCTTGCGATCATGACTGGAGTCGGAATCGCCGGAAACCTCATAGCGCCGCTGCTGGCCAACCGCCTGGGCGACCCTCGACCGGTGGTGTTGACCACATCAGCTCTGATCTTCGCCGGCCTTGCAGGCGTGCTCATCGCTCCGACACAGCTGGCTCTGGTGTGGGTGACCCTGTTGGGCTTGGGTACCAGCGGGACTTTCAGCCTGACCCTGCTTCTGATCGCCTCCCGCGCCCGCGATGCCGTGCTCGCAGCCCGCCTATCAGGCATGGCGCTGGGAATCGGCTATCTCATTGCGGCAGTGGGTCCACTGCTCGCGGGCCTGCTCCACTCCGCCAGCGACGAATGGCAGCTGCCGCTGTTGATGACGGTTATCTTGTGCGTGGCTCAGATGGCTGCCGGGCTCGCTGGCGCCCGCCCCGGCGCCGTGATCCGCTGATGCGCGCACATATCGTTGACGACAAGGAGGGACAACTTGGATCCGATACTGGTTGACGATCGCGGCGACGGGATCCTCATCATCAGCCTCAACCGTCCAGAGAAGCGGAACGCGCTCGACTTCAAACTGCTCGAGGCGCTGAGCCGCACGCTTCTTGAGCTCGGCGACCACATCTCTGCCGTGATACTTCGCGGGTCCGGAGGCGAGGCTTTCTCGGCAGGCTTCGACTTCAACGCGCTGACTGGAACAGCGAGCGACCTCGAGGCGGACGCCACCATCGGCCGCGCCTCTGCCGCCCTGAGCGGGTGTCCGGTTCCAGTCATCGCACAGCTCGATCGCCATTGCCACGGCGCGGCGGTGGAGCTCGCCCTGAACTGCGATCTCAGGGTGGCCTCCGATGACCTCGAAATGAGCCTTCGAGCTGTGAGCCTGGGGGTCGTCTATCGCACGCAGTTGCTCATTCGACTGGTCGATACCGTCGGTCTGGGGCGGACGCAGGACCTGCTTTTCGGAATGCCCATCCTAGACGCGGAGAAAGCTCTGGCTTGGGGTCTTGTGAGCGAGGTCGTTCCAGCGGGTCACGTCCAGGCGCGAGTCGAGGCGATCGCGGCAGGACTCGCCCTGGCGCCGAGGTCAGCGGTGCGGGGCACCAAGGCCACTCTCACCCTGATTGCGGGTAGTTCGGTCAGCGCGACTGTTATCACTGCCGCTCATGCGTGGCGTCATGCCGCTGCAGGATCCGATGAACGCAAGCGGGCGCTAGAGGCGGCCAGGACGAGGCTGCGCAAGTTTGCTAACGCCGAGTGAACGGAGGCTGGTAGAAATCGGCCACACGACAGGCCCGACCGTCTAGCGCCACCACGCTGAACTGGTACACGATGGCCGCGGCAGGCGCAAACTCCTGGCCCCACTGAAAGCGCAAACAGAACTCCGGCGACCGGCCCGGTCGTGCCGCCGCGACGGCGCGCACATCCGACAACGGCAACACATGCAGTTTCGCCACTTCGGCGGCTGAGGACTGAAGAGCGGCGGCGCTCGCACGGCTCCAGCAGATCACCACCGGCGTGATAGTGAAGCCCGAGCGCGTGTCGAAATCGTGCAGGCATCCGAGCAAGTCGCCGGCCGAGACGGCCAGCCCCAGCTCCCTCGTGAAGCTATGGCGCATTCCTCGGCTCGCTCGCCTGGGTGCGGCTTGCCGCCAGGCAGGGCCATTTGTCCAGCGTGGCTTTTCATGTCAGCGGACCTCAGGAAGATTGGAATGCTCGCTTCTCCTTCAGGTACCAGAGTGCGCCCTGTCCGTGCCGTGCCGTCCTCGAGCACGACACGGCAACCTCAGACGGCTTGAGCGGCTGGGATGAGCGCACGCGATCGAACTTGCGCATTTTGGTCGCGATGACGGTTCGGAGGCCGCCGGTTTTCAGGCTTACGGATCCGGGCGCGGCACCAGTATGCCGGTGACGGACGTCGACACCGAGCGCGGGTCGCGCGCTCGCCACGCTCCTTGCTCGACCGCAGCGAGGAAGCTGCTGACTGCGCCGTTGAAGGCGTCGGGATCTTCAAGATTGACGGTGTGACCGGTCTGAGGCAGAACGACGAGTCCGGAGGTCGGGATCGTTCGCTTCAGCATGAGGTCCGGCTCCAGGCAGCCCTCGTCTTCGTCGCCGCTAATCAGCAGGATCGGCGTGGTGACGGCCCGGAGCTCATCTGCCAAGTCGTACAGCGAAGGCCGCGCGACCTGCACGCCGCGCATGGTCAGAGCCGCCCCTGTGGCGTCGTGCTGGGCGAGGGCGGCCGCGAATAGCGCCCACGCTTGCGGGTTCTTGTTCTGGAGTTGGACGCGGGCCGGCCCCACGGCGTAGCGCTGTGCCACACGGGCAGATCCCTCCGCCTCGAACGCGTCGGCGATGGCGTGGCTCTCGGCACGGAAGGCATCGCGCCGCTCGGGCTGGGATCCGTACCCCACGCCGGCAATGACCGCCGAACGCACCCGACCTGGATAGCGCAGCAGCAGGTGCAACGCCGCAAATCCGCCCATCGAGAGCCCGACGACATGGGTCACCTCAACGCCGGCGGCATCGAGTACGGCCACGGCGTCGTCAACGGCTCGCTCTTGCGAATAGGCCGATGGCGCTGTGGGGACGTCTGACGGTGGATAGCCTCGGGCAGAGTAGGTGATGCAGCGATAGGACGGCGAGAAGTAATGCACCTGCGGCTCCCAGCTGCGATGGTCGCCTGCAAACTCATGGATGAATAGAAGAGGAAATCCGCGGCCCCTCTCTTCGTATGCAAGCTCCACTCCGTCTGCGGTCCGCACCTTGAACATCAACCCGTCTGAATCAGTCAAGGCGCTCGGCGCCCATGATGTGATGGCGCAAAGCTTCGGCGGCCGCGTCAACGTGAGCGGGAATTCGTTCAGCGGTGTACAGGTACTTCTTGGCCCGGCGAAACCCGATGTCCCACGGCTCCAGCAGGAGCTCGAGCCCGACCCCGCCCATTCGCGTCAGGGAATTGTAGAAATAAGCGTCCTCGCTCATGACGATCAGGTCACAGGTCAGAGAAATGAGAAGGCCGCCAGCGACGCAAGCGCCCTGAATGCTCGCCACGGTCGGCTTGCTCGTATCGCGGATGTCGAAGCCCATGCGAAAGAACTCGCGGCGTTCTCGCTCGATCCGGTCCTCACTCGACTCCCCGCGGGGCAAGCTATTCAGATCGAAGCCCCGCGCAGAAGTCAGGGTCCGCGCCACTCAGCACGATGACCTTGACGGACGGATCGGAATCGGCCTCGTGAAACGATTGGGCAACCAACCTCAACATCTCCCGGCTCAGAGCGTTGCGCTTGTCGGGGCCGATCTAGGTGTACCCGCGCGATGCCCGATTCGCGGCTGAGCTCGACGTGTTGGCGCCCTCTCATTTTCGCGATCAGTTTGCCGTGGAGGCGGCTGGAGAGAGGCTCCGCTCCGCTCGTCGATCCACCTCTTCACCTTGCCCGCCTCCCCGCTCGTTGACTGCTCCCAATCCGCGCCAGAGGCTCTCACCACCACCTCGAACTTGAGGCCCGTTCGGCGGCGCAGAGAATCCTCGATCCGAACCGCCAGGTCCGGTGGCGCGACCGACGTCCGCACCTCCAGTTTAACCCGCTCGCGGCGATCGTCATCCAGGCGAATCCTGACCCGATAGTCCTCCACTTCGTCGAACCCGAAGATGACGGACTCGCACTTCGATGGCCACACATTGCTTCCCTTGATCTTGAACATGTCATCGAGGCGCCGGACCGTTCCATTCTGTATGCCCGGTTCGGACGAGCCGCAGAGGCAGGCGCCAGGAGCCACAAAGGTGACCTCGTCACCGGTTCGAAATCTGAAAAGTCCTTCTGCCTGACTGAACAGCGGAGTGCCGATCACATCTCCCTTTTCTCCGTCCGCCACGCACGCGCCGGTCACCGGATCCGCGACCTCGATGAGCGCGGACGCCGGCCCCCAGTGCAGTGTCCCGCGCCCCGCTCGTGAGTTGACCATTCCCTCAGAGCACGTGAAGGCGGCCAGTCCCGACGACGTCCCATACCACTCGTACAGCTTCACGCCGGCGCTCTCCTGAATGCCGCGAACCCATTCGACGGTTACCGACTGAGTGGCCGTCAGCACCTTCCTCAAGCCCAGGTCGTGCAAAGCCTTGCCGGTCTCCCTGGCCGCGAAAGCCAGGCGATCCAGGTATGCCGGCGTGGCCACCAGCACGCTGGCCCGGAAGTAAGCCATCACGGAGAGCTTGTCCTCAGTGCTCAGGTGAGCGATTCGCAGCAGCTTCGCCCCCAGCTCCTCATAGGCGCGCGAATGCTTGATCCCTCCGCCCGACATGCCGATCGGGAACGTGAATGCGACGACGTCGCTAGCTGAGATGCCAAGGCGACGCATTTGTTCAGCCCAGGAGCGTCGGATCCTAGCCATGTCCTGGCGGCCGACGTAGTGAATCTCCTTGTCGCTTCCGGAACTGCCGCTCGATTCGACGATCAGGCCGATCGATTTAACGGGTAGACAGGGGCGGCTGCCGTAAGGCGGTCGCGCTCGCTGGTCGGCCAACACGTCCTCTTTGCTTGTCGGCGCCAACCGGTCCCAGCTGGCGGGATCGCTCTGGAGCTCGACGGGCGTCGCGCTCGAACGAGCGATTGGATCGGCCACGAAGCGACTGGATCGGGCTGCACGGAGGAGGGAAAAGATCGCCACGTCCCAACTGCCGAATCGACTGATTCCCTGCTGGCTCTCCGCGGCCTTCACGCTCGAGAGCCTGGCGCCGAGACAAGGTCGGATTGGGCCGAGTTAGTGCGAGGTGCCGACTCCTTCCAGGTCGCCAGCACCTTCTCGCTGTCGGTGACCTCGGCAAACCCCCAGTCCATCACCGCCAACGAGTAGTCGTGCCATTCCGGATTCCAGCTCGCCGTCCTATCCCGCACCACCACGCACGAGTAGTCCTTGAAAAACGCGGCCCGGACGCTTGATTCCACGCAAACGTGAGTCACAACGCCAGCGAAGACAAGAGTCCGTATCTTTTTTGGGCGCGTGCAGGCGGAACCGGCTGAACAGCCCTCGCTATTTGGTAATACATAACACAGGGCGTCCGGGGGCAGTGTCGCAAGAAAGGGCTTCAGCGTTAAGAGGAAGGAAAATAAATGGCCGAGCAGACAAATCGAGATCAGATAGGTTCGACAACGGCTCTGGAGGGCTTCCGCGTCTTGGAGGTTGGCCACTACCTGGCCGCGCCGTTCTGTGCGATGCAGCTGGCGGATCTCGGAGCGGACGTTATCAAGATCGAGGCGCCCGGTGGAGGCGATCCGATGCGTGAGTCCTTGCCCCAGATCGAAGGCATCGGATCGACGTTCCTTCAGCTCAACCGCAATAAGCGGTCAGCCGTCGTCGACCTCAAGAGCGAGGCCGGCGCTCGCATCTTCAAACAGCTGGCCGCCACCGCGGACATCGTCGTCGAGAACCTGAGACCGGGCACGATGAGCGGATTCGGACTCGACTACAAAGCGCTGAAGTCGGTCAACCCTGGACTGGTATATGTCGCGGTGTCCGGCTGGGGCCAGGACGGTCGCTTCAGCAAACTTCCTGGTCTTGACATCATGGCTCAGGCGAGGTCCGGCCTCATGAGCATCACCGGCGA
>CAAGKR010125835.1_pt1 | contig 11091 bp, 10 predicted proteins | sample 2556971 | NCBI WGS metagenome assembly CAAGKR01 (sample SAMEA5207829, study PRJEB30636) | soil metagenome | biome: forest; feature: boreal; material: soil | place: USA | collected 2011-09 | depth 1 m
ACCAGATACACTTCGCTGGCGCGCGCGCGGTAAGCGGAGTCCTGCACCGCCCGCTTTTCCACCGGAGTAATTTCGCTGGGCACGCCAATCACGATTCGCGGGTGCACCAGGACCCGGCGGTTGTGCGCCTTCTGAATAAAATACGTCAGCATTTTCTCAGTGACTTTGAAGTCGGCGATGACGCCATCTTTCATCGGCTTGATCGCCACCACGTTGCCGGGAGTGCGGCCGAGCATTTCTTTTGCTTCGCGTCCGACCGCTACCACTTCGGAGCTGGACTTGTTGATCGCTACAATCGATGGCTCGTTGACCACGATGCCTTTGCCATGCGCGAACACCAGCGTGTTCGCGGTGCCCAGATCGATGGCCAGATCGGACGAAAACAAGCTGAACACCGACCTGAGGCTGTACCCGTTCTTATTCATTGCAACTTCCCCCCGCGCGAGAGCTCCTGCTTGACCCGAAGCCCGAGCACGAATTTTCATACGTGCAATTCAATCGACCCATTGTCGCTGGATTCGGCGCTGCACGCAAAAGTGCCCCGCACGAATCCCCAAACTTATTTCGGCACCACGATGGACACCTGTTGCTTCGCCGTGCCGCCGCGCCGATTCGAACCGATAACGGTGATGGTATGCTGCCCGGGTTCCAGCGGTTCCGTGAAATGCCGGAAAGAGCCGTCCTGGCTGATGTTGGCGACGGACTGCCCATTCACGATCAGCGCCGCGCCCGGTTCGGCGCGCCCGATAATTTCCGCCACCCGCCCGTGAATCTGAGTGCTTTCAATTTCCAAAATCATGTCTTGCGATTTACCCTGTGCCACCAGCGAAAATTTGAACATGTCGCTCACTTCACTGGTCTGCTTCTTGGAATCGGAGGCGCTCACGTTCCAGAAATAATCGCCGGCTTCAAGGCCGCTGATTTCCGCGCTGGTGCCGGACACCTTCACTTCTTTCGCCAGCTTGGTGAACATGGTGGTGGCGCTGATCCGCAGCGTGTAGGAGATCGCATCTTCCACTGGGGCCCACTCAAATCGTATCTGCGCGGTCTTCGGATTTTCGGAAATCACCGGCGCAAGATTCAGCGGCGCAACCAGTGCCGGCGGAGCCAGCACATTGGATTTCAGCGCTGGACCGCCGGAAGGGAAGCTGACTTTTTCCCATTGCGTCAGCTCAATTTTCTCCGGCCCTCGACGCACTTCCGCCGAACCCGTGGACACCACAATTTCATGCTCGTTGCTCTTCGGATCGTTTCGCACCGAAGCCCGGCTGTTCTGTTGCATCGTCGCCGTGGCGTCTTCTACGCTGACCGCCGCCTTCGAATCCGGCGAAGACCAGCTCGGCGTGGCCAGGTCCACTTGCCCAGTATTGATGCGCACCGAAGTGTTGGAACGTTCGCGAGTAACGTTATTTTCTTCCACAGTGACCATCGATTCGGCCTTCACCGTGTACTCGGTACCGTCCGCAAACGTCATGCGTGCCGCGCCGTCGGTGCCGGTCTGGATCAGGTCGCCTTTATCGAGCGCGGTGTGATAATCCGCATCCACCCAGGTAACCGAATTCACTTTTTTCACCTGAACCCGTCCGTCGAGGTTCACAAATTTTGCCTGGGTCTGCGCTGTAGTCAGGCTTTCCGTGTCGTTGCTGCTGATGGCGTTGTTCAGTTTCTTGGTGATCGAGGTTGTCCAGTCCGGCAGGAGCAGGGAAATCGAGCCAATGACGATTGCAGAAATCAGGACCAGATAAATGGCCACGGTTTTGTACGTAACCGTATGCCATTGCACCTGCACCGCACGAACCTTCGGCGCCTGTTGGGGCGCGGGCGGGGCGATGGGCCGGCGAGGCTCGATAGGTGTTTGCGTAGTCACGGATTTATGCGCTGTGGAGGCTCCAAATCCGCAATTTAGCACAGCGTTTTGTACGCGCGGGAAGTCCGAGGTACAGGCGTATTCAATGTACTAACAGACACGCCAAAAAAGTTCCATTTTAGTTAAGGTTCTTGGAGTGCGGGAGCTCTCTCCCGCCTTTGCAGCTTCAGCCCATCGACAATCGCAAATCGCCAGAGGCCGCAGTCGAAAGATCTCTCTTCTCTGCGAACTTCTGTGCCCTGTGGGCCTCTGCGTTGTCTTTTGTTTCTTCCTCACCAAACCGAGTGATCTACTAAAAACCGCTCCCCGCCCCCCGCCGTTCGAAAAACCTCTTTTTATCAAACTCCGCATCCACCGCCACATCAAAAAATCCCACCATCATCTCCTCCGAAGTCTGCTCGCCCCACACCACCGCCGCCTCCGGATCGGGGTTATGCATATTTCCGCGCGAATTATCGAACCACGCCACCGCCTGCAGCTCCGTCCCCGCCGCCAGGACCCGCGGATGCAACAGCGGGTAGCTCATCTGCCAATGGAAGTGATAATTGACCCGCAGCAGCGGCTCAATCGACCGGTCTTTATGAATGATGTTGTACTCGAACCGTTTGCCGCGCAGGTGCATGTGCGGAAAAAAACTCAGCAACGTCGCGTCGTTCGGCAGCGTCCCGCGCGCCTCCACGCGGAAATCCGGCGCGCCCGGCGGAATCACAAAGTGGTCGTTGGTCAGTTGCAGCGTCAGCACCCGCTGCGCCGGCGCTTCTTTCGCGAAGATCAACCCGATGCGCGTTTCATCTACGCCCGCCTTGCCGTTCGTGGTGTAGTGCATTTGAAAAACCAGATCGGATCCAGCGGGAATAAATTTCGCCATCCCCGCCGGCCAGCGGTCCGGCGTGCTTCCCGGCGCGTACACCAGTAGGATGTCGCCATCCGTCCACATCGCCGATCGGCGATCCTCTTCGGTCGTCAACGAGGCCGAGGTAAACGGCTTGCCGACCGGCGCGTGCCGTAGCCACGACGAATCCGGCAGCCGCACATACACCACCGCATGATGCACATTCTGCGGCAGCCCCGGCAATATTTCTGAACTCTGCACCCAGCGCCCTTCGGTAAAATGCGTCGGCACAATTTCGTACGTGTAATCGACCTCGCCGTCCGCCGGAATCTTTACCGGCTCCGTCATCTTTACTTCCAGCTCTGGAGCAGGGATCGTCCATCGCCCCGTCCATTTTCGGGGCGCAGGAGCATCCGCCAAATTCCCGGCCGGCGCGTTCGCCTTAGCCCAGACCGCCAGCATCGCCATCTCTCCCTCGTTCAACGAAGGATCATTCGTAAACTGCCCCACGCCTTTTTCCGCGAACCACGGAGGCATCGATCGATTCTGCGCTGCCGCAGCGATCGCCCCCGCATACCGCCGCGTCTCCTCATAACTCTCAAAAGCCATCGGAGCAATTCCACCGCTCCGGTGGCAAACCTGGCACCGCTCCTGCATCACCGGCAAAACATCCCGGTAAAACGTGGGACCGTCTGCGCGCCTAACCTGTTGCGCCCACACCACGGCGCAGCACAGAAGGAAAGAGATCAGTCCGATGAGAGTCCTTTTCACACTGTAATCCTAACCCGCCCGCCGCCGGGCGGCTTCGTTCTAACAACGTAATCCGGAGTTAGGTCGATTTCCAAATTCCTTTACTAATACTAAAGATGGATACACTTTCTCAACCGCCGCTTAAGCCGTTGTTAGATCCGAAAACTTTTCAGCAGCCGCTCAGCGAATCGGCAGATACCATCGCCCTGAAGGTTGGCCGGGAGGGCCGACAACAAATTCCCGTCCCGGCGTTCGTTAACGGTGATATCTTCCTGCTAATCAGACCAGCCCTCTACACATATGATCTTTTCTTTTTCCTGAACGCGGACGAACGCCGCCAGAAAGTCACCGAGTACCAAGTAGCCTACCGCGCGGTTACGCTGTCGTTGATCCGCTGCATGATTGATAGCCTATACAGCATCACAGTGATTCTGACGAATCCTGGGTTGATGAGCTATCAGTTTCGGGCGAGCGGATATCGGAAGATGCTCGAAGTCTTGATGCCGACGAGGAGCGACACGGAGGGGACCCAAGGTGGGATGAATGGGTCGGTTCGTTTACTCGGACGCAACTCCGGAACGACGGTTTTGATGAGGCCGAGGTTCGCGCAGCGAAAACATGGAAGACGCTAAGCGGATGTTTGATGGTGAAGCAAGGAGTGCCACTAACGATTCACAAAGAATTTCTCAAGAAGCTTACATACGGTTTTTGGCGTGAACACTCAGGAATGGCCCACGGAGCATTTGAAGGCCTCTGCTAGTCACCGGTGCTTTTTATGCTTCAAATGAAATTTCCCACGATCTGCGGCCGAACATTGAATGCTGGACTCTACGATTAGCATTCACCTCCGCGGATGTTCGGCCATCTTGCTACGTATCTGAACCGAACTACAAGCGTACTTAAATTCGACGTTGCCCCACTTAGTCAGCGCTTGCACCAAATCTGGAATGCGCTTCTCATCATTCCTGAAGTCAAGGAACTCGATAGAGATACGCCCAACTTATGAGGGAGCGTGCTATGAGGCCGGAGTGAGTTCGGCTGGTTGCCGTACGGTCGGGTCGATGAGACCTAACCGAGATTCTGTAAGCGCACTCAAAAGACCTACCACTCTCCACGCCCCGCGAATCATTTGGCCCGTTCGGCTACATTCCTCTATAATCTTACGTTTGGCTGTATACGAGGGAGATACCTGTAATGGCTGGTGCATTCGAAAATAAGAAAGTCGGCGTCCGCATTCTTTTTGGCGTCATCATCGGTCTTATCGCCGTTAGCATGCTTTTATATCTCGTCCCGCAGGGCAGCAACACCGCGGAGACCTCCACTGACGTGGTGGCAAAAGTCGGCGATCAATCCGTCACCTTGGCGGACATTCATCAGCAACTCAACGAAATTCGCCAGCGCAATCAGATTCCTCAACAGTTAGAAGCGCTCTACGCGCGTCAGATCCTCAATCAGATGGTTTTCCAGAAGGAAGTCGAATACGAAGCCAAGCGCATGGGCATTACCGTCAGCGATAAGGAACGCGCTGACCGCATCAAACAGTATCTCCCCACCGCCTTCAACGGCGACACTTTCGTTGGCATGGACACCTACGCGCAGGAAGTTCGCCAGCGCTTCCAGCTCACCGTGCCCGTTTTCGAGGAACTGATTAAATCCTCCCTCGTCGAAGAAAAGTTCCGCAAGCTGATCACTGACGGCATCAGCGTCAGCCCGGCGGAAATCCAGGAAGAATTTCGCGTGCAGAATGAGAAGATCAAACTGGATTACGCGCTGGTCAAGCCCGAAGACCTGGCCGCCAAGATCACTCTGGACGACGCGCAGATCAAAGCCTATTTCGACCAGGATAAGTCGAAGTATCAAATTCCGGAGAAGCGCGTGGTGCGTTATGCGTTGGTCGACCTCAATCAGTTGCGCCAGAACACGCCGGTGAGCGAGGACGAACTCAAAGCGCTCTATCAGCAGAACATCCAGCAGTACGAATTGCCGAACCGCGTCCACGCCGAACATATCCTTTTCATGACCGTAGGAAAGACCGACGCTGAAGTTGCGGAAATTAAAGCTAAAGCGGGAGGCGTTCTGGCGCAAGCCAAGAAGAAGGGCGCGAATTTTGAGGAGTTGGCCACTCAATATTCCGAGGATCCGGGTTCCAAGACTAAAAACGGCGATCTGGGTTGGCTACAGCAGGGCCAAACCGTTCCCGAATTCGAGAAGGCCGCCTTCAGCCTCAACAAGGGCGAGATTTCGGACCTGGTTCGCACCCAGTACGGCTTCCACATCATTAAGGTTCTCGACAAGGAAAACGCCCACACCAAGACTTTTGAGGAAGTGAAGGACTCCATCCGAGCGCCATACGTCCTCCAAAAAGCCGACCAGTCCGGTGGCGCCATCGCGGATAAGCTCTCTGCCGACATTCGCCAGTCCAATAAGCTCAGCCTCGATGAGTTGGCGCAAAAATATCATCTCCCCGTGGCCGAAACCCGCCCGGTCTCTGCGACCGAGCCGGTTTTTGAGCTGGGCAACTCCAAAGAGGTGCGCGATCAAATTACCACCCTCCGCCCCGGCGACCTAAGCCTGCCCATCCGCACCGATCGCGGCTATGTGGTCTTGGCTCTAAAGCAAATTCAGCCCGCGCATCCCGGCACCCTCGAAGAAGTGCGCGACAAGGTGGTCGCCGACCTCAAAGAACAAAAATCCGCCGAATCGGCCAGAGTGAAGGCCGACGACCTGGAAAAGCGCGTCAAGTCTGGAGAGAAATTCGATGCCGCCGCGAAAGCGCTCGGTCTCGAACCCAAAACCTCCGAGGAAATTGCCCGCGCCGGCTCGATTGCGGGCGTCGGGAGCGGGAAACAGCTAGCTTCGGCGTTCGCGCTACGTCCCGGAGAGGTAGCCGCGCCCCTAGTGATCGGACAAAACTGGGTCGTCTTCGAACTGGTGAGCAAAACGCCGGCAAATCCCGCTGATTTCGAAAAACAGAAGAAGACCATCACCGATGCTTTGCTCCAACAGAAGCGTTCGCTGGCCTTCGAAGCCTTCCGAACCGCCCTGGATGAACGCCTGAAGGCGGAAGGAAAGTTGAAACTCATGCCCGACAAATTGCGTGGATTTGGCGACCTAAATCAGTCTAACTCGCTGTAAATAAACTACTTAAAAATTAACAGGGGACCTCTTGCCCTCTTCCATACGACCCGCTAGCCTATTTGCGGCTGGTTTGGGCCCGTCTTTGCAACTTCTCATAACCCAGAGGAAATGCTTTGAAACTCCCGCCGGTCCTCCATCAACGACAAACTAGTTCCACCACTTGAAGGGATATCCATGGCAGCCCGTTCGTCCAGCGTGCGAAACGATTATCGTTGCAGCATCGAAAAGAACCAGACCGGCAAATATTGTGTCCGGCTCCGCGTGCAATATCCCCGCCATGCCTGGAACCTGGGAGTATTCTTTCTGGCCTCCTCTTTTGACCGCGCCATGAAAAAACTCGAAGAATCTCTGCATTTCCTTCAGCGCAACGAGGAGAAATTGTGGTTCTGGGGCGTGGACCGCGGCGAGGCCGAAAGCATGGGCTTCTCTGGCGAATTCTTGAGAGAAGCCGGCCTTCATCTCGATCGCAGAACAGAATTCCCTCGCAAAGTCGCCAATCTTTCCGTGGCTCCCGAGCGCGACGTCCCCGCCTTCGTCCTGGGTCCCATCCGTCGCGGCCTAGCCGAAGCCGTAGAACCAGCTCGCGTCCCATCCTCCGGCGACTAGCTCTGCTCATCCTGCCGGAGACAATTTGCGCTCCGACCAAACCAAACGCTGTCATGCTGAGTCGCGGTGCATTTTCTGGAACTCGGCATCGCAACTTCAAATCCCGTGACGAGTCTACGCCTAGAAGCTTTGGCCCTCTGTTGCCCGCGCCATCCAACATGCCCCAACCTGTTAATCTTTCTTGACTCGCCACCCGCAATAAATCATTATGCGCACGCTCGACGGGCATAGCCCGAAGCGTTGAGAGTCATCGCCTGACCCGCCCAGTTGGGCGCCCGCTTAGTTTGCCAACCAGGTGCTCTTAATAAACCGCTTCAAAAATTGAAAGGAAAATTTCGACAATGAAATGTACTCTTAAGACTTTGCTGCTAGCTGTGCTCGCTGCGCTGTTCTTGATGGGTGGCAACATGGCCGTTCGCACTGCTTCCGCTCAGCAGACCCAGACCGCCACGCCTAGCACCGATCAGACCGAAACCTCCACGACCAAGGCTAAGAAAAAGAAGAAGGCCGCCGCGGATGCAGCCGATCAGACGGCGGCTGCCGATGACGCTACCGCCAAAAAATCTGCTAAAAAAGCCAAGACTGCGGCGGACGACTCGGCAGTCGCGACCGCCGATGCCACCAAGGATGCAGCTAAGGCCACAAAATCCAAGACCAAAGCTGCCGCAGCAGATGCAACCGCCGCTCCTGGTGACGCTGCAACCACCACCAAGAGCAAGACCAAGAAATCCGCCGCCGACACCGCTGCTGCGACGGGCGACGCCGCGACCGCAACGAAATCCGCCACCGCCAAAGCCGCTACGGATACGACGGACGCGGCCGGAACAGCAGCATCTACTTCCAAACCCAAGAGCCAGAAAGCAGCGGACGCTGCCGCCGCCGGCGCCGGTGTTCCGGGTGGCGTGAGCCCTGCGACTCCTTCGACTCCCGCGGCCAAGCCCGCACCGACAGCTGCCTCCGCTGGATCGACAGGGGCAGGCACTCCCGGGGGCACTACCTCCGCAGCTGCTGCCAAGTCAGCTACTGCACCAGCAGCCGCGCCCGCTGCCAAAACCGGCGCTGCGCCGACCGCTACTCAAGTGCCGCCTCCCGCGAACAGCGCGGGAATGGTCTGGGTCAACACCGAGTCGAAGGTCTACCACAAACCCGGAACGCGCTATTACGGGAAGACCAAGCAGGGTAAATACATGACCGAAGCCGACGCCCAGAAGGCCGGCTACCGCGCCGCCGAGAATGAATAGTTTTCCAGAGGCGAATAATAATCGCACTCACTCAGCTTAAGGAGAATGCACCATGAAGAAAAATATTACCCGGACGTTGCTCGCCACTCTTGTGCTGCTCCTCGGCATGAGCGTCGCAATATTGCAGCCTGCTGCACCGCAGACGGCCACGAAACCGGGCGCAACCGCCGCGTCCACGGATCTCGTCGATATCAATTCCGCAACCAAAGCCCAGCTTGATGCGTTGCCGGGCATTGGCGCAGCCTATTCGCAGAAGATTATCGATGGCCGTCCGTACGCCAAGAAAACCGACCTGGTACGAAAGAAGGTTCTTCCCCAGGCGACCTACAACAAAATCAAGGACCTTATTATCGCCAAGCAAAAGTAATGGCTTCAAATTTCAGAATCGAGAGAGCAGTTTTCGTGTAATCCGGCTGCTCCCTATCTTTCCGTACAAGGAGAACGACTATGGGTTTATTGGATGATGTTCTATCGATGGCATCGGGTTCGCTTTCGAGTGGTGGAGTACCGCCGGCGCAGCACGCCACCGGTCTCGCCGCTATTCTGGAATATGTGAACAGTCCGCAAGTCGGCGGTGTCGCTGGTCTCCAGAAGATGTTCCAGGAGGGCGGGCTCGGCAACGTAATCAGCTCGTGGATTGGCACCGGTCAGAATCAGGCCGTCTCCGCTGACCAGTTGCAGAATGTGCTTCACAGCGGAGCCCTGCAACAAGTCGCGCAGAAGGCCGGCATCGATCCCACGCAATTAACCGGAATGATGGCCAGCTTGTTGCCGCACTTGGTGGACAAGATGACCCCAAACGGCGAAGTGCCAAACGCCAGCGCCTTGCAGCAAATGCTAAAGGGTCTGGGAGGCGCCGCCAGCGCCTAATGCAGCGGCCGATCTTTAGATCGGCCAGCGCGGGCTGTTTCTAATCTGGAGTGTGGCTCGTCCCGAGCGTCGCGGGGGCGCCTTCTTGAGTCACTTCGACGGGTGCCCCATTCTGAGGTCGCCGTTTGATGGCGGCCGAAGGATGGGGTTTCTTCTATCTGCTCGTATGCGCGGCCGTCCCAAGCGCCCTTTTTTCTACGTATCCTGTTTTCTTATTTATCGCGAACAATCACTTCGCCCCGCCCAACCATTTGATCATTCAACCACAGCCGATACTTATAACTTCCGGCCTTGGTCCCAATCGTTGGCGGTCCGCTCAACAATCGCATGCCCATTGGCGCCTGAAAAATGTTCGAGGAAAACGGCGAGCGGTTCGGATCGAACTCCACCCGCAAATTTCCCGCATCCGAGATCCAACTGACCTGATCGCCGGGATCGAGCACCACCACCTGCGGTATAAGTCCTACAAGTACGGGCCGCTCTGCCATTTCTGTTCCATCCTTCCGCTATTTTTCTCCTCGCACCATAGCACACTCTTCAACCGTAGGAGTGCAGCTCCGCTGCACCCCATCTCGGCAAGTATCCCAAGCCGCAGATTCCCTAGAGGCGGATTTACGCCGCCTCTTCGCTTTCTGATCTCTGATCGCTGTTATCCGATATCGGTCACCAGCCAAGATGACCTCGGTACCCTACGCTTCGTGCCACACCGCCAGCATATTTCCATTCGGATCACTAAAATGAAATCGCGATCCGCCCGGAAACGAAAACACTTCCTTGGTAATTCTCCCGCATGCCTCCCTCACCCGCCGCTCGGCAGCGCCAAGATCGTCCACGTAAATGACGACTAGCGTCCCCGCAGGTGACACTGTCCCTCTCCTGAATCCGCCGGCCAGTCGCCCATCATTAAAGGCTGCGTAGTCCGGTCCGTAATCCTCGAACTTCCAGCCGAACACGCGCGTGTAAAACTGCTTTGTCGCGCCTATATCGCTGGCATCGAACTCGATGTAGTCGATTTTATTATCGTTGGTCATAACGTTCTCCTCTAGCAGTTTCACCAAGCGTGGCACGCTGAGCAGCAGCACACCACGATTGTGTGCTCGCAACTCCTCCGTCCATGCTCTCTGCGAGGTGGAGAACGTAGGTAGGGCCTCTCAGAAGGAACCGCCGAGGCCGCCGAGGTACGCCCGCAGAATAATCACGCCGCCCACTCCAGTCAACTGAAAAAGTGCACAAGCTTTGTTTTTATTTGATCAACGTGTCCTCAACGAAGGCCCTCTTTCTGCGTGTAGGGACCGCCTTCCGGGGCGGTCCGCCAATTCCGCCTAACAATAAACAGAACATATCCGCCTCACCTTGACCCACCCGCGCCCACCCCGTAAAATCGTTATATAAGCGCTGAGCACGCCTCACTCTTGCGCGCATCTAATATATACAGTCCAGTCAGCGTCTTTACAGCGCAGGAGTTTCCCCCGGATGGCTTCCGTAGCAAACGCTCTCTCGATCCCTCTTCCCAATGGCGCGCGCCTCTCGCTGGTAGGCTCCCTGCCGTTCCTGGCGTTTCACCTCGCCTCGCTGGGCATTTTCTTCGTCCATTTTAAGTGGTCCTACGTTCTCGTCTGCTTCCTCGCCTACGAAATCCGCATGTTCTTCGTCACCGCCGGCTACCACCGCTATTTTTCGCATCGCTCGTATAAGACCAGCCGCTGGTTCCAGTTTGTTATCGCCTTCATGGCCGTTTCCTCCACGCAAAAAGGCGTGCTCTGGTGGGCCGCCCATCACCGCCATCA
>CAAGKR010237902.1_pt1 | contig 11091 bp, 8 predicted proteins | sample 2556971 | NCBI WGS metagenome assembly CAAGKR01 (sample SAMEA5207829, study PRJEB30636) | soil metagenome | biome: forest; feature: boreal; material: soil | place: USA | collected 2011-09 | depth 1 m
CCCCCCCCCCCCGCCGGTTCGCGCTCGCCCGGGCCGCCTTCTCGCTGCCGGCCTTCGTGGAACCGGACGGGCTCGCCAGCAAGCTGCTCGACGGGCTCGCGCCGCCCGACCCGGTTCGATCGGAGGCGGTACAGGTTGGCGCCCCGGTCGATCATCCCGACGTGGCCGGTCCGGCCCGGCGCTCGCTCGCGCGGCTGGCTCCGGCCCTGCTCGGCCTCGGCTACGATCAGCCGGCGCCGAAGCCTGTCGAGGGAAGCGGGCTCACGCCGGCGCGGGCCATCGAGCTTCGACGCATCGCCGATCTCCTCGACGCCCCACCCTTCGTCGTGGCCCCCGACGCCGACGCTGCCGCCAAACCCCCGGCGCTGCCGAGCGAGCGGCGAAGGCTGCGCCTCGTCCCCTCGCAGCCGGCCGGCCTGCTCATCAGCCCAAGCGCCGCGCGCCTCGGACCGCACGCCTGGTCGTTCGTAGCCGGCCGAGCTCTCGAAGCGCTTCGCAGCGGCCTGGTGACCGCGGGTTTAACGGGCGCCGACGGCATGGCGCGGCTTTTCGATGGTGCGCGCGCCGCTCTTGGTGGCGGACGCGTCGACGATCAGCAGGCGCGGACGGTCGCAGATTGGTTGGTGCGCCCGGACGCCGTGTTGCTGCTGGGCTCCGTGGAAGCCCGGGCGGACCTGTTGGTCGACGTCGAGGCCGCGCTCGAAGGCCTGCCCGACTGGCAGACCTTTCGGCGCGGCACGCGCCACACCTGCAATCGGATTGGTCTGCTGGTCTGCGGGAGCCCTTTGAGCGCGCTTGCCGTCATCTCCGAAGGGGAGCTCTACGGCGATGACGGCGAGCCGCCGTCGATCGAGACCCGGCGCGATTTTCTGCGGGGATCGACTGCGCGCGAGACGATCGAGTTCATGTTGTCACCGGCCTACGAGGCTGCGTCCTCGACCTAGGCGGTGCGCGCTTTTCTCTGCACGGCCGGGTCGGAGCCGGCGCTGGCCGACGAGCTCGCGCGCGCGGGATCGCCGGGATGCCGGGTCATCCGCCTTGGGCCAGGGGTGGTCGCCGTGGATGGCAATGGCGGTCACTTCGTCGACCCGATCTTCTCGCGGCAAGCGCTGCCGCACGCCGCCACGATCACAGGGACGTCGGTGCGCGCGCTGACCGAAGCCATCTTTTGCCTCCATCGATGGCGCGCTGGACGAGTGGCCGGGACCGCTTTCTTTGCATGCGCTCACCCATACCGAACCGCCGCCCGGTCTCGGAAGCCGAGCGGCGCTGGTCGCCCGCGAGGTCCTGGCGATCTTGGACCGCCGCCGCCACCGCACATTTCGCCGCTTTCGGCGCGCGGACGATCCGACGGCCGCATTCGACGCGCGCTGCCTGCTGGTTCAGCTCTTGGCGCTCGAGCGCGAGCGCTTCGTAGTTTCCGTGGCGGCGCCGCGCCGACTGCCCGCGGGAGGCGTCGACCTATCGCGCTGGCCGGCCGGCAACGCGCCCGTGGCGCTGGATCGCGCCCCGCCCTCCCGCGCCTATCAGAAGCTCGAAGAGGCTCTTGGCTGGATGGGGGCTTCGCCACGCGCCGGTGAGGTCTGCGTCGATCTCGGCGCTGCGCCCGGCGGCTGGACGGCGACCGCGCTCAAGCGGGGCGCCCGCGTGCTCGCGGTTGACCGCGCGCCGGTCGCGCCGGCGCTCGCGTGCAACCCGCGCGTCACGATGACCGTCGGCAACGCGTTCACCTACACGCCCCCCGCACCGGTCGACTGGCTGCTCTGCGACGTCGTGTGCGAGCCGCAGCGCAGCCTCGCGCTCGTGGAGAGCTGGCTCACCGCAAATCTCTGCCGGAATCTGGTGGTCACCGTGAAATTTAAGGGTCGTTCCGGCTACCGTGTGCTCGACGCGCTGCCGCCGCTTTTCGCCCGACTGCGCCCCGCATTCGCGCGGGTCAAGCAGCTCGCGCACAACAAGAACGAGGTCACCGTCATGGTGCGCGTGCGGACGACCGGGCGGGGATGATATAAATCGCCCGTCCATGGACGACGTACTGGCGATCATCTTGGGTGGCGGGCGCGGTACGCGCCTGTTCCCGCTGACGCTTAAACGCTCGAAGCCGGCCGTTCCGATCGGCGGCAAGTACCGCCTTATCGACATTCCAATCAGCAACTGTCTGAACGCGAACCTCCGCCAGATCTTCGTGCTCACGCAGTTCAACTCGGAGAGCCTCAACAAGCACGTCGCGATGACCTACAAGTTCGACGTCTTCTCATCGGGCTTCGTCAGCGTGCTGGCGGCCGAGCAGACCGAAGAAGGCGGCAACTGGTTTCAGGGAACCGCCGACGCCGTGCGCCAGAGCCTGCACCACATGCGGCGGACGCCCGGACGCGACATGCTGATTCTGTCAGGCGATCAGCTCTACAGCATGGACTACCGGCACATGCTGCGAACCCACCGCGAAAGCGGCGCCGACGCGACGGTGGCGGTTATCCCCGTCTCGGCGAAAGAGGCCAGCGGCTTCGGCATCCTCAAGATGGACGCCACCGGCCGCATCGTCCATTTCGACGAAAAGCCGCCGGCCGAGCGCCTGCCCGCGCTGATCTCCGAGTTGCCCGGAGGCGCCGGGCCCGGCTACCTCGCCTCGATGGGCATCTACATCTTCAAGCGCGACGTGCTGGAGCTGGCGCTCGCGAGCCCGAAGCTGGTCGACTTCGGACGGCACGTCATTCCCGACGCCGTTCCCCGCCAGCGCGTTCAGGCGCACGTCTATCGCGGCTACTGGGAGGACGTGGGGACGATCCAGTCCTACTTTCAGGCCAACCTCGCGTTGTGCGAACCGATCCCCCCGTTTGACTTTTACGACGAGGCTCATCCCGTCTACACACACCCGCGTTTTCTCCCGGCGTCGAAGATCGAGCGGTGCAACATCCACAACGCGCTCATCTCGGAGGGCTGCATCATGAACGGCGCCAAAATCGATCGCGCCGTGATCGGGATCCGCAGTCGCGTCGGCGCCGCCTCGCACATCCGCAACAGTCTGCTGGCCGGCGCGGATTTCTACGAAACGCTCGACGACATGCGCGCGACCGAAACCCGGGGCGTGCCCGTGGTCGGTATCGGCTCCGAATCGATCATCGAAAACGCCATCATCGACAAGAACGCGCGCATCGGACGCGGCGTCCGTATCGTCAACGCAGCCGGCCTCAAAGAGCACGACGGCAAGGGGTACTACATCCGCGAGGGAATCGTGATCGTCCCGAAGAACGGCATTATCCCAGACGGGACTGTCATCTAGCTGATGTTTCGTTTTGGGGTGTTGGGGGTTTCGCGGTTCGCGCTGCGAAGAATGATCCCGGCGATGCGGGCGGCACGCGGCGTCGAGCTGGTGGCGATCGCTTCGCGCGATCCGAGAAAGGCAGTGGAGGCGGCGCGGGAGCTGGGTATTGCGAAGTCCCATGGATCTTACGAGGCCCTGCTCGCCGATCCAGACGTCGACGGCGTCTACAACCCACTGCCGAACCACCTGCACGTCCCCTGGTCGGAGCGCGCGGCCCAAGCCGGCAAGCACGTTCTTTGCGAAAAGCCGATCGCGCTCGACGCGGCGGAAGCCCGGCGGCTCCTGGCGGCGCGCGATCGAACCGGCGTGCTCATCTGCGAAGCGGCGATGGTGCGGGTTCACCCGCGCTGGCTCGCGGCGCGCGAGCTGATTCGGAGCGGCCGCATCGGCCCGTTGCGCGCCTTCATTGCAGCTTTCGGCTACAACATCGCGGCGCGCGACAACATTAGATTCGACGCCGCAATGGGCGGCGGCGTTCTGCTCGACACCGGGTTTTATCCGGTGACCATGAGCCGGTTCTGTTTCGAGGCCGAGCCGATCGGGGCGCTTGCCCGATCGGAGATCGACCCCGCGACCGGCGTCGATCTCTTGACCAGCGGCATCCTCCAATTTCCAGGCGGCCAAGCGACGTTCTCCTGCGGGATGGAGCTCGGCCCGGCGCAGCGGGCACTGCTGCTCGGCACCAAGGGGCATCTCGATCTGCCGGCGCCCTGGAACCCCGCCGGCGAGCGCAGGTCGGAGCTCATCGTCGAAACCAGCCCCACGTTCGAAGAGCCCGCCGCCGAGCGGGTCCCGTTCGACGCCGTCGACCAATACACGATCCTGGTCGAACGGTTCGCGCACGCCGCCGCGAGCGCTCTTCCCGCGCCGATTTCGCTGGAGGACTCGGTGAAGAACATGGCGGCGCTCGACGCGCTGGCGCGATCGGCGAAGAGCGGCCGATGGGAATCGCCCGACGCGTAGCGCGCGTCGCTCGGCTGGTCGGCGCCGCGGCGTCGCTCGCCGGCTGCGCACGCGGCGCACCACGCACCATCGAACGCGTCACCCTCTCGCTCGTCGGGACCAACGATCTCCATGGACACATCGAGACGCTGCCGCCCCTGGGCGGCTACCTCGCAAACCTGCGCCTCGCGCGAGCCCGCGGCGGCGGCGCGGTTCTGCTGGTGGACGCGGGCGGACATGTTTGCCGGAACGCTCCCCTCGAACCTCGGCGAAGGGGCAGCCGCGGTCCGCGCCTACGCTCTCCTCGGTTACGCCGCCATCGCGATCGGAAACCACGAGTTCGATTTCGGCCCGATCGGTCCGGCAACGCCGGCCCGGACGCCAAGCGACGATCCGCGCGGTGCCCTGCGGGCCCGTGCGGCGGAAGCTCCGTTTCCATTCCTCGACGCGAACGAGGCTCACCTACCCGGACCTACGTCCAGTGCGCTGCTCCAGTCGCGCGTCGATTTCGCCGTTATGATTGTAGAGAAGCACCCGCCATGGCCCTAGCGCCCCATACGCCCGACCCTCTGGCGGGTCTCACCACGACCGCCGCGCCGTTCATCGAGGAAGCGCGCTCCCACCGCGAGATATTCATTCATCAACCGTATGAGCTCTACTCCGAGGACAACCAGGCGACCTGGGGGCGGCTGCTTGAACGGATGCACGACCGCTGGATCCGGTATGCGAACCCGCGATTCCTGGAAGGTCTGGACAAGCTCCAGCTGTCGCCGACGCATATCCCGCACCTCGAAGATATCAATCGCTTCCTGGAGCCGCTCACGGGCTTTCGCACGCGGGCGGTGACTGGATACGTCCCGTCGTATCTGTTCCTCGACTGCCTGCGCCGGCGCGAGTTCCCGACCACTGTCACCATCCGCGACAGCGCGCGCCTCGAGTACCTGCCAGAGCCCGACATCTTCCACGACGTGGCCGGCCACGTCCCGATGCACACGGATCCCGCGTTCGCCGAGGCGCTGGTTCGGTTTGGCGCCTGTGCCGCCGCCGCCGCCCGGCGCGTCGCCGCCACCGCCGACCCGCGCGAGAAGCTGCGCCTCTTGACCAGCAACATCCGCGCGATGTCGCGCTTCTTCTGGTTCAGCGTTGAATTCGGCCTGATGCGCGCCGCGCTGGGCGGCCCCGAGCGCCTCAAGGTTTACGGCAGCGGCCTGCTGTCGTCGTTCGGCGAAATTACGCACGCGATCGAGGCCCCGGAGGTGGAGCGTCGGCCATTCGAGATCGATCGGGTCGTGAGCCAGCCATTCGAGATCGATCACTACCAGCCGCTGCTCTTTGTCGTCGACTCGTTCGATCACCTGTTCGCGCTTGTTGGCCAGCTGGAAGAGTGGCTGGTCGCCGGCAAGCTCGACGACGTCGCGCCCGGCGAGCCGGAGGTCAAAGAGGCCGATCTGGCGAGCTTCCTGGCTGCCAAGCACGCCTGAGCGGCGCCGCCGCACAGCCGCGTCGGCCACACGGGCGTCGCCGCGATGTCCCGAGTCTGCCGACGCCCGTCGCCGCGGGTCCTTGATCCCCGGCTGTCCCGTCGCGCGCTCGATCAGCCGTCGGTTTGGGGCAGGCCGCCGAAGGTCGGCTTGCGCTTGGGCGTGCAGCCGGACTTGAATCCGCTGGCGTTGAAGCGGTGTGAGACCCGGCCGCTGTCCCCGGGGATCGCGATCTCGATCTTCACCTCGTGAGCGCCCTTTCGTTTGGGGGAGCAATACGAAAGGACGTACCGGCCATCGCTCGTCGAGTTGAGCTTGGCGATCACCTGATCGAACCCCTTTTTTAGCACCTTGGGATCGTTGGAAATGAAGATTCCACTGTGCCCGATCGCGCCGAGCTCCACGCGGTCGACCTTCTCGCCGACGCCGATGACGTAGACGTCGACCGGCGTGTCCTTCAACGCCTGCTCGAGGACCTGGGCGTTCACGCTGTGAGACAGGTCGCCTCGGTCGGTGAACACGACCAGGGAGCCCGACACCTGCTGACCATTCGCACCGGCGAGCTGTTCCTTGAGCGCGCCCAGTCCCTGGAAGACGGCGCCATTCAGGTTGGTCGCCCGATTGCGAGGGCGAAACTTGCGCACGGCTTCGACAACCTTGTCGGTGTCGGAAGTAGCGCCGAAACCTACGAAAGGCGCGATCTCCTCGCTGCCGTCGAATGCGCTCACCGCAACCTCCTGCGTGGCGCCCACCTTGTCGATGAAGCTGCCCACGGAGGTGGCAAGATCGGGCAGATACTCGGAATCGACCAGCGGGCCGCTCAGATCGACGAGAAGGAGCGCGTAGTGCACGCCGACGATGCCTGGGTCGAGCAGCGCGCGCTTGGCCTTGCTCTCCGAGATCAGCTTGCCGTCCTCGTAGATGCGAAAGTTCTCCGGGTTGAGGCCGCCGACCGGCTGCCCGGACTTGTCCTTGACGTTGAGGTAGACGGCGATGTTGGCGGGCCGCTGGGCCGAGGCGGCGAGCTTCGTCACCTTGAGCGTGCCGCTCCCGCAACCCAAGCCGGGCGTCAGAGCAGAAACAGCCAGTGCCAAGACGAACCCTCGACGCGTTAGGTCGAACACGGGCGAAGAATACACCGAAGATAGATCAGGAAGCTGCGATCTCTACGACGGCCTGGCTGGGAGCGAAACCGAGCTTGTCCGCCAGCATCCGCAACGCCGTGGTCGGCCGCCCCCGGTCGACAAGCTCCCAAACCCGCTCCTCGATCGCACGGCGCTCCGGCGCGCCGGCCGGGAGCGAGAGCAAGTCGAGGAGCGTTTCCGCGAGCCCAAGAACCTCCGCCGCTGGCGCGGCGGCGCCCGCGCCCAGCAGAGCCAGCAGCGCGCGGGCGAGCATCGCGCGACGTGCGACCCCCACCGGCGTGGCGCCGTCTGGCGGCAGCTCACGGGCGGCGGACACCACCAGCCTCGCCACCTGCAGCGCGGCCACGTTGGAAGAGACGTCCGGCGAGAGGTCCGGCAAGAGCGATGGCAGCGCCGCCATCACCAGCGCACCGCGCGCCTCGTCACCCAGATCGGCGAGGGTGACCCTCTGACCGCCGACGCGCGCTTCGAAAACGCCACCGCGGCGGACGGTCGCGATGAAGTCCGTCGCCTCGACGAGCCCGATCCGCCTCTGTCGCACGAGCGCCGCTCCCTTCAAGGTGCGCGCGCCCGAGGGTTGTTTGGTCAAACGGCCCGAAACCGTGACGTCAAAGCCGGGCACGACCTGCGGTTCGGAAGCCGAGGATGCGACCAGGGCCTCGAGCGCCGCGCCGGCGACGGCGTGTGCGGCCGTCACGCGGTGCTGCGCCATGCGGCGGAAGACGTCGGCGCCGTTACCGGCTTCGCGACGGTTGCTCCGACCCTCGCAGAGCGCGTCGAGCACCTGCCGCGTGGGCGGCGTGCCGCCGGCCTCGCGGAGGAGATCCAGCGCATGAGCGCCGATCCGGATGATGAGCGACGCCTCGAGGCCCGCGATGTCGTCGAAGAACCAGCCGCAGCTCGCGTACATGAGCAGCGTCGCGCGCTGCAGCTCCAGAAGGAGGCGCGCCCGCGTGCGCGCCCGCTCGCCACCCACGGCCAGCCCCGGGCGCCCGTACGCCGCCAGCGCGCGATCGCGCACCGGCCGCGGATCGTCGACGACCGCCCCGTAGGCGTCGCGTGCCCCCCAGGGGTCAAAGAAGAGATCGCTGGCGGCGTCTTCGTAGAACGTCGTCGCGGCGTCGCGAATCAAATCCAGGCCGCGGCGCAGCGGTCCGCGCCAGGCCTGGTTCCATCCCGACGAGCCGTCCATGTTGCAACCGCAGTCGCTCTTCCAGCGGCCGAGCCCGTGCGCGCAGCTCCAGGCGGTGCCCTCTCCGTCGGGGCCAGGCGCAAGACGTGCCTCCCAGGTCGGCGGGTGGCGGGCCAAATAGGCCCCCAGGTTGATGACGTCGATCCCGCGGCGCGCGGCCTCGACGTGGGTCGCGAAGGAGAGCGTCAGGTCGGCGAATTTCTTGTGGTGCCCCCATAGCTCCCCGTCCGAGGCACAGAGCACCAGGCGCTGCCCCGAAACCTTGGAGCCCTCGGCTGACGCACGCACGGCATCAAGGAGGCTCTCGGCGCGGCTCGCGGCTTCTCCGAACGCAACGGCTCGCGACAACGGGCCATCGAACACCGCGAGCGCGATCGACCGCCCCGAGCCGTCGGGGTGGCGCCAGGTGTAGGCGCGCCCCGTGTCGATCGTGTCGCGGTCGACTTTTTGCCAGGGCCCGTCATTGAGTCCGTCCTGTTTGCCGCTCTGGTCGGCGCGCACCCCATCGATCTGCTCGGGCGCCAGGATCGTGTATTTGACGCCGAGATCGACGAGCGTCGCCAGCGTCGCCGGCGAAACAGCCGTCTCGGGAAGCCACAACCCGTCGGCGGTACGGCCAAATCGGCGCCGAAAATCGTGTAGACCCCAGAGCAGTTGCGTGCGTTGATCGGCCACGTCGCAGAGCGGAACGATCGGATGCGCGTAGGCCTGCGCCAGCGCGCCCCCCGCGCCCAGCCGTTTCCGTTGCTCGGCGTCCGCCGCGCGCAGGCGCGCCTCGGCGGCGGGATCGTGCCGGCCCAGCCAGCGCGCCAGCGTGGGCCCGAAGTTGAACGAGAGCCGCTCGTAGCCGTTGACGATCGCCTCGATGCGTCCGTCACCGGCGTGAATTCGCGCGAACGCGTTCGCGCGGTAGCTCTCGGCGTGGATGCGCGCGTTCCAGTCGTGGTAGGGCGCCGCCGAGGGCTCGCGCGGCACCTCGTCCGTCCAGGGGTTCTCACGGGGTGGCTGGTAGAAATGGCCGTGGATCACCAGCGCGATCGGCAGCGAGGAGGGCACTAGAAATTACGCGCCCGCGTGAGCAGCGTGTCCTTCGCCTTCTGAACGACCGTGATTCCACCCTCGCTCACCGTGTGCCGCAGGGCATCGCGCGCCAAATCGTGCCCGATGTGGTCCGCTTCCGGGACGCGCACGTTCTTGTCGATGATCGCGCGGCTCACCTGCGCGCCGCGACCGACGTAGACGTTGTCGAACAAGATTGACGCCTCGACCCGCGCGCCGGCGTCGACGAACACGTTTCGCCCGAGCACCGAGTCCTTGACGAAGCCACCCGCGACGATACAGCCGCCCGAGAGAATGGATTGCAGCGCGATCCCGCGCCGGGTCTCTTCGTCGAACACCAGCTTGGCCGGCGGATCCGGGTAGTTCGCCGTCACAATCGGCCAGTCCCAGTTGTAGAGGTTCAGGCTCGGCACGACGTTCTTGAGATCCATGTTGGCCGCATAATAGGCATCCAGGGTCCCGACGTCTCGCCAGTAGGCGTTCTCGACCTCGTCGGAGACGCCGCGGATCCGGTTGAGGCCGAAGTTGTAGGCGAAGACCTTTTTGGACCTGACCATGGCCGGCAAGATGTTGCGACCGAAGTCGTGGTGGGACTCCCGCTCCGCGTCGGCTCGCAGCTCTTCGATGAGCGGCCCCGGCGCGAACACGTAGTTTCCCATCGAGCCCAGGCAGTGTTCCGGATCGCCCGGAATGGTGACCGGATCGTGATCGGGCTTCTCCTGGAAACCGACCACCCGCCAGTTTTCGTCCACCTCCACGATACCGAAATCACGCGCCTCCGATTTCTTGATCGGCAGGCAGGCGATGGTCGCGAGAGCTCCCTTTTGCAGGTGGAAATCGGTGATCTGCCGGATGTTCATCTTGTAGATGTGGTCGGCGCCGAAGACCAGGACCGCATCGGCCCGGTACTCCTCGATGAGGTGAAGGTTCTGGAAAACCGAATCGGCGGTGCCGCGGTACCAGGACTCGCCCATCCGCATCTGCGCCGGCACCACGGTCACGAACGCGTCGTACGAGCTGCGCCCACCCCAGGTCCGCTGCACGTGCTCGGCCAGCGACTGCGACTTGTACTGCGTGAGCACGTAGATCGACCGCACCCCGGAGTTCGCCAAGTTCGACAGCACGAAGTCGATGATCCGGTAACGACCGCCGAACGGAACGGCCGGCTTGGCCCGGTCGAGCGTGAGCGGAAAAAGCCGCGATCCTTTGCCGCCGGCCATGACCAGCGCGATGAACCTTTGCTGTCCGTCCATGTTGTCGCGCGATCCTCGGGCACCACGACTATAACCACTTTTCCCGGCGGTGAGAGCCGTGGGAAACCGGTTATAGTCCCCGGGCCATGACCCCAGGCGAGAAGCTCAAGAGCCAGCTCACCGATCTGTCTCGTAATCTTTGGTGGGCCTGGAACCCGCACATCATCAAGTTGTTCCGCGATCTCGATCCGGAGGCGTTCCGCGCCGCGAACCACAACCCGGTCTCGGTGCTGTCCCGGTTCGAGCCCGACCGGTTCGAGATGCTGGGCCAGGACGTGGCCCTGCGCACCCGCGTCGACAGCGCCTACCGCGAGCTGCGCGAGTATCTCGGCGCGACCCGCACCTGGGCCTCGGTCAACGCCGGGCCGCTGCGCGTCCGCCCGGTCGCCTATTTTTCGGCCGAGTTCGGCATTCACGAATCGCTGCCGATCTACTCGGGAGGCCTGGGCGTTCTGGCGGGCGACCATCTCAAGAGTGCCTCCGATCTCGGGCTGCCGCTGGTTGCGGTGGGCCTCTTCTACCGCGAGTCGTATTTCCGGCAGCATATCGGCCGCGACGGCTGGCAGCACGCCGAATATGTCCGCTCGCCGGCCGAGCTCCTCCCCGCGCAGCCGGCGCTCGATCCGGCCGGCAAGCGGATCATCATCGAGGTGCCGCTCTCGCGGGAGACGCTGCGCGCGCAGGTCTGGGAGATCGC
>CAAGKR010261480.1_pt1 | contig 11090 bp, 13 predicted proteins | sample 2556971 | NCBI WGS metagenome assembly CAAGKR01 (sample SAMEA5207829, study PRJEB30636) | soil metagenome | biome: forest; feature: boreal; material: soil | place: USA | collected 2011-09 | depth 1 m
CGAGGAACTCTTCGACGACGACAGTCTTCTTTTCCAGCACTTTGTAGTCGAGAAAAAATCGTCGCACCTCTTCCATTCGATGCGGCGGAAGCTCCTCCATCGCGCGGTAATGCGCATACTCCGGATCGTCCGCGTGCACCGCGATGATCTTGTCGTCCTCTTCGTTCTGATCGTGCATCTTCATCACGCCGATCGGCCGGGCCCGCACGATTGCCAGCGGCACGATCGCCTCCTGGCCGAGGACGAGGACGTCGAGCGGATCGCGATCGTCGCAGTACGTCTGCGGAATGAAACCGTAATTCGCCGGATAGTGAACGGAGCTGAAGAGGATGCGATCGACGCGCATCAATCCGCTCTTTTTGTCGAGCTCGTATTTGGTCTTCGAGCCTTTCGGCACCTCGACAATGACGGGAACGATCTCCGGCGCGTCGTCGCCGATGGCCACGTCGTGCCAGGGGTGCATTCGTGAAGTCTATCCGAGGGGCAACGGACAACGGATCACGGAAGAAATCTTGCATCTCGTGCGTTGGCTCGTGTTCACCGCTGCTGTGACTTTCGAGTAAGATATGCAGCCCGCGGACCGAAATCTCAATCGACGAAAGGCACACATCGATCTCCCATGACCCAATCGAGAGAAGCCGCCGAAGCGATAAGCTTTGCCGAGGCGTTTGAAGCGAGTCTGAACTTCAAGACGCCGGAGCAGGGCGAGTTACTTCGGGGACAGATCGTCTCGATCTCCGGCGAGGACGCCTTCGTTTCCTACGGTGGTCCCTCCGAAGCGGTGATGGCGGCGGCTGAGCTCGAAGGACTCGGCGTCGGCGACACCGCCGAGGGCACGGTCATCAAGACTTCGCCCGAGATTCGTATCTCGCGGAAGCTGGCAAAGGGCAAAGCGTCGCTCGAGCTTCTGCGGCAGATGTATGAGAATCGTTTGCCGGTGGAAGGGAAAGTCTCCGGGCGCAACAAAGGCGGCTTCGACATCAACATCAGCGGATTCCGTGCTTTCTGTCCGCTCTCGCAGATCGCCCTCGGTAAGATCGAGGACCCCGACGCGTTCCTTGGACAGTCGTTCGAGTTCCGCGTCACCGAGCTGTCTGATGACGGCCGGCGGGTTGTCGTCTCGCGCGCCGCGCTCCTCAAAGAGCAAAACGCGGCTCGCGCTGAAGAAACCCGTAAGGCGATTGTTCCCGGCGCTGAATTGACGGGCACAGTCAAGACCCTGACGCCGTTCGGCGCGTTCATCGATCTGGGCGGCATCGATGGCCTGCTGCACGTTTCCGAAATGAGCCGCCGCCGCGTCATCGATCCGAAAGACATCGTCTCGGTCGGCCAGCAGGTGCGCGTGAAGGTGATCCGCGTGGAGAACGACGGCAAGCGCATCTCGCTGTCGATGAAGGATCAGGAGCCCGATCCTTGGGTAGACGTCGCCGATCGATATCCTGTCGGGACGCAGTTCAACGGCAAGATCGTTCGCTCGACTGATTTCGGCCTGTTCGTCGAAGTCGAGCCCGGCGTCGACGGTCTCGTGCACTATTCGCAGCTTCCTTTCGGTGTGAAGCAGGGCGATCCGTCGATCGCCATCGGCACGAGCGTGAGCGGGTGGGTGCGCGAGGTCGATCCGTCGAAGAGGCGTCTCTCGCTCTCGCTGCGCGAGGTGGCGACGACCGATCCGTGGGAGAACGTCGCGCAGAAGTATGCGGTCGGGCGGGTGGTGGAAGGGACGGTCGACCACGGCGGCGCGCCTGGAATCTTCGTGCAGCTGGAGCCCGGGCTCACCGGCCTGATCCCGAACTCGGAGATCTCCGTTCCGCCGGGAGCCGACCCATCCAAGGCATTCACACCGGGCGAGAAGCTCGTGGTCCGCGTGATGAGTGTCGAAGCGCAGCGCAAACGCATGTCACTCAGTCACGAAGCGGCGAAGGCAGCCGCCGAACGCGACGAGTACACCAAGTTCGTCGACGAACAGCGCGCCGACGCCGCCACGAGCGAAGGCGAGAGCGCGATGGCGCTGGCGTTCCGCCGCGCTATGGAAAAGAAAAAGTAGCTTCTCGCACTCACGCCGGCTCCAGCGGCATAATCCGCGCCGATGCGAATCTTCATGACGGGCGCGACCGGATATGTGGGAGGCGCCGTCGTGGGGCAGCTTCTCGAGCATGGACACGAAGTTGCCGCGCTGGTGCGGCCGCAATCCGACTCGAAACCCCTCCGCGATCGTGGCGCCACAATCGTGGCCGGCGACCTCGGATCGCTTCCCGATATCGCTGACACGCTCGGCGCGTACGACGTCCTGGTGCACACGGCATTTTCGCCGGGCAAGGATGCGATGGCTCGGGACCGCACCGCCGTCGACGTGTTCACCGCCATCAAAGCGTTCGTGGTGTACACATCGGGTGTGTGGGTGTGCGGGCAGACCGGGGACCGCGCCGCCGACGAAAAAACGCCGGTCAACCCACTGCCGCTGGTGGCGTGGCGTCCGCCGCACGAGCAGCGCGTGCTGGCAACGGGACGCGGAGCTGTGATCCGTCCGGGATGCGTGTACGGCGGCAAGCAGAGTCTCCTCGCCGACTGGTTCGCCGCCGCCGATCAGCGGCGCCCGCTGCAAATCGTTGGCGACGGCCGCAATCACTGGGCGATGGTCAACCTTCACGACCTCGCCGATTGCTATCTGCGTGTCATCGAACAGAAGACCAGCGGCACGTTCCACGCCGTCGACGGCACGCGCGCTACGCTGGATGAGTGTGCGAAGGCGGTGGCGCCGAAGGGTCAAATCGAGCATGTGCCGGTCGACGCAGCGCGACAGAAGATGGGAACGTTCACCGATGCGCTGGTCGTCGATCAGCAGATCTCCAGCGAAGCGACGCGGCGCCAGCTTCGCTGGACGCCGCGCCGGACGTTTCTCACATCGATCGATGAGCAGTGGCGCGAGTGGCGCGAGGCGCGTCAATGAAACGTGCGTTTCTTGTTACAGCCTTCATCGCTGTGGTCGGGCGAGCGGACAATCTTTACATTGTGCCCGTCTCCGGGACGGTCGCGGGCGCTCTTGGCGAGTACACGACCGCCATTCGCCTCTTGAATCCCAACGCGACCGACGTGACTCTCACGGTTGACGGCGTTTTTCCAATGTTCGGCGACGCCGAGACCTGTACTACATCGCTAACGATCCCGCCGGCCACGATACGCCAGGGGATTACGATCGCTGGGAGTGTGGACGAGTCGGGGCCCCTATGCCGCACGCCGGGCGCCCTCGCCCTCCGATCAACCGACGCTCTGGAGTTGCGGAGTGACGTGCTTCTCTTTTCCGGGAATACTTCGAGTTGGCAGCCGATGGAAATCGGCAGAGCATGGATTCCAGGAGGCCGTCAGTCGCTCATCGACCGGGCGTTTGCTTTTGATCCGTTATCTCTGACGAATCTGTTTCTCGTGAACCCCAATCCGTTTCCGATTCATGTGACATACCGCGCCGGCCTTGGTAGCGGAACCGCTGATGTAATCGTGCCGGCCAGGCGGACCCTCTATGTCCCACTCTCGTACAAGTTTCCGTGTCCCAGCGGGTGTGGGACAGTTTTGGACGTCCCGCAGGGAAATGGAATCGGATTGGTGTTGCGGTCGGACTTCGATTATTTCGCGTCCGCAATTTCATTCTCGAACTTTCTCCCGCCGGTGGTCCGCATCGCTGTGCCGATCAGCCCGTAGGGAAAAGGGGCGCAGGCAGGATTGCCTGCGCCACACAAAGAGCCACCGCTAATCGCGATTCAGGGCGCTGAGCAGAAGGCCCGCGCCGACCGCCAGCACGGCGACACCCGCGGCGACCTTTCCAGGATTGTCCTTGGCGTAGGTCTTGGCCTTGTCGCTTCCGCTGCGCAAGTACTCACGCGCCGTGTTCAGATACTCCTCGACGTCGACGTTCTGCATCGACGACTTGAGGTTGCCGATCATCTCGTCGTTGATGCCGAGTTTTCCGAGGAACTGCTCGAGACCGCGGTTGACGCCGGGAATCGACTTCCCGCAATGCGGGCACGAAAAACTGCCGCTCGTCGATGCTCCACTGTCCGTGGCGCTCGATCCTGCAAAGCCTGTGGTTCTCATTGGCTTATCCATTTCTATCTTTCTCCTCTTCTTTTTTATTCGTTGGGCTCGTACTGCCGGCCGTGTGTGCCGATGCGCGGGTCTCCCGACTTGTTGGTCAGTCGATCTTCCTCATTCCAGCGTTCATCGGCATACCCAGCAGCGAATTCCTGATCGCGCTGGTGGTCTTCGCCGGTCGAGCGGAATGAAGCTTTCAGACTCGTCTGCGTCGGTGTGTACATCCGATTCAGGACGTCGATCGGAATGTCTGCCGAACGTCGCGGTGCTCGCGCGGCTTTCGGCTTCGCAGCTTTCGACGCCTTGCGCGGTGTCGTGGCGGGCACTGTTGCCCGCGACTTCATCGAGCGGACGCGCGACGTCACTTTTTTCACTATGCGTGATACAGCCTTACGAGCGCGCGCGACACGCGACGATTTCGCAGTTGCCGGCTGTTTCTTTCCCCGTCGTGCCATGGGTACCTCCAGGACTTCAGAATGCAAGATCAGGGCGCAGGCGAGTAGGTGACGCGCCAGACTTTGCCGGCGCCATCGTCACTAATGAGAAGCGAGCCATCAGCGAGCACGAGCACGCCGACCGGGCGTCCCCATACGTTGCGGCTGTGCTCGTCAGTCATCCAGCCGGTGACGAAGTCATCGTAGCCGCCGGTCGGGTGGCCATTTCGGAACGGAATGCGGATGACTTTGTATCCGGTGCGCAGTGAGCGATTCCATGAGCCGTGAAAGGCCACGAACGCGCTGCCGCGGTATTCGGGCGGGAACATGTTGCCTTCGTAGAACGCGATGCCGAGGGCGGCGGAGTGGGCCTGAACAAGAAGGGTGGGGGGGATCGTTTTGCGCACAAGATCGGGCCGCTCTCCACGCCGGCGCGAGTCCTCATGCGGTCCGATGAAGGCGTACGGCCAGCCATAGAACGCGCCGTCGCGAACATCGGTGACGTAGTCGGGCACCTGATCGTCGCCCATGCCGTCGCGCTCGTTGACGGCGGTCCAGAGGGCGCCGGTCACCGGTTCCCACGCCATTCCGACCGGGTTGCGAAATCCGGAGGCGAAGATCCGTTTTCCGGTACCGTCAGGACTGAACTCGAGGATCGCTGCGCGTTCCGGCGGCTCGCCGGAGCTGACGTTCGATGCGGAGCCGACACTCACGTACATTTTCGTTCCGGCACGATTGAAGACGATGCCGCGCGTGGAGTGGCTGCCGCCAGAGGGTAGGGGAGCGATGCGCTGCGGCTCAGCATTGCTGCCAGTCTGTCCCGCGGCGTAGGGGATGCGGACGACGGCGTCGACATCGCCGATGTACAGGTAGCCGGCGTGAAAGGCCAGTCCGAACGGCTCATTCAATCCGCCGATCAGCGTGTAGCGGAGCTCCGCGACTCCATCATGATTGGCGTCGCGCAGAACGGTGACCCGGCCGGCGCCCGGCTCGGCGAGAAGAACGTCGCCATTGGGCGCGAGCAGCATGTTGCGAGGGTCGTCGAGGCCGGAGGCATATTCTGAGATGTTGAAGCCGGGCGGCAGACGAAGCGTCGCTCCGTTCGGGCGCCTGGTTACATTTGGCGGATTGCCCGCGGAGGGCGTGGCGAATGGCGGAGGAAGCTGCTCGAAGCGAATATCGTAGTGACGCTGGGCCGGGTCGGCGGCGACGGCGACCGGGGCCTCGCGCGCGCAGGCCAGGATGAGAAAGAAGAGAATCGCGAATGGTCGGATCATGGAAGCACGAAATGCACCGGGCGTGCGCGACATTCTAATCACGGATGAGTGCTCATTTCTGGGCCGGCGTCGGCAAGTTCCTCACAACGGTGCTGCTCCTCGTCATCGCCGCCTCCGCCGTCGTCGTTGCCGCGTTGTTGCGAAACGGTGTCAGCGCGCGCAGCGCGCCGACGGCAACAGAGCGCATGATCGCCCGCAACATGCGGCACTTCGCTGTTCCCGCCGCCGCGCGGCGAGCGCGGAACCCGGTGCCGCTCACGCCTGCTGCTCTTGCCGACGGCCGCGCGCATTTCGCCGATCACTGCGCCGACTGTCACGGCAACGATGGCAGCGGACAGACCGAGATGGGACAGAATCTCTATCCAACGCCACCGGACATGCGTACCGCCGTCACACAACAACTCAGTGATGGGGAGCTGTTCTCGATCATCAAGAATGGCGTTCGCCTGACGGGAATGCCGGCGTGGCAGCACGAGGACGAAGACGCGTGGAAGCTCGTGCACTTCATCCGGCATATTCCGAATCTCACGCCGCAGGAGCTCGAAGAGATGAAACGATCGAATCGCGTCAGCCCACACGATCTGGAAGAGAAAGAATTTCTGGAGGGAGGCTCTCAACATGAAACGCATTAGCGCGGCGCTCTTCGCACTGCTTCTGCCGGCGGTCGCTGCGGCTCACGGCGGAATGCGTGAGATCAAGGGGACAATCGTGAAGGTCAACCGCGACTCTGTTGTGGTGAAGCGCGTCGATGGCAGGAACGAGTCCGTTCCACTCTCCGCTTCGACGACCTACAGAGTCGGCGACGCAAAAGGAAACCGGCGCGACATGCGCGCCGGTTCCCGCGTGTTCGTCCACTTCGGCCGAGACGGGAAGGCGCTCGAGATTCACCTTCCGTCGAAGTAACGCCGGCTTCCAGCCTTACTACATTGCACCTGCCGTGGTGGGGACGTCCGTCGACTTCGTGTCGATCGTGATCATGAAGCCGTTCGTCCCATGAAATTCGAATGGCTTGTCGCCGAGGTGATACGTCTCCACTTTGTTCGGCATCATGATGAAGCCGCTGTTCCGCGCCGCTCCGAAGTAGCGAAGGTTCTTGATCACGACCGGGTCATCGCTCATCCCCTGGAATCTCGCGAGCTCCACTTCGGCCGCCTTGCCTCCATCGAGGGTCGCGGAGGCCAGGTCCTTCGTCGCCTGCCACGTCATCGGCGCATCCTTGCCGATCGCGAATGAGCCCCACTGCACGGGGTAGACCTTGCCGAGAACGACGGCGATTCCGTCGCGCTGCGCCTGCGTCACCGCGGGGTCAAACGTCAGCACGGCCCAATCCGTCTTCCCCATACCGAAATTCGCGCCGAGATCGCCGGCGATCCAGAACTTCGCGCCGTCGAGAGACGTCTTGCCGTAATTCCCGTGGTTGATCTGATACGCATTGTTGAAGCGGCAGTACGTACCGTGTGCGTGTCCCTTGTGCATACCTTCGCCCGCGTGCGTTGCCGGCTCGCCGTTGAAGTAGCACTGGCAGAACATCGGACAACTGCAGGCCTCGATGACCGTGGCGTTCATCGCCCAGTCGGGGTGAGCCGGCTTGGATGTTTCCGCAGCGGCCACTAACACCAGCGCGCTGATTGCCACCAGGAAAACGGGGATGAGAGAACTGCGCAGACGTGCCATCCGCAAACCTCCTTGTTCCGCAGTGGCGCCCGATCGGGTCGCGGGCAACGCGCCTCATGAGGAGCGGGTGCCGCTGAGAATTGTTTCGGTGGCGCGGATTCTATGACCGCGGGTCAGAAAAGACGAATGTGTATTATTGGAAAGGCAAAAGGCAAAAGGCAAAGGGCCAACCGATGGACCGCATTTTGCTCATCGACTCTCAACGATGACGACAATGACAGACTCAGAACGATCCCTCGGCACGATCGTCAAGGAGCTGATGGCGGACATCTCGACGCTGTTCCGCAGCGAGATCGCGCTGCTCAAGTTCGAGTTCAAAGACATGGTCGCCAAACTCGGCGGCGGAGCGGCCATGTTCGCCGGTGCCCTTTTCCTGGCGATCTTCGGAATCGGCTTTCTATTCGTCACCATCGTGCTCGGCCTGGTCGCTCTTCACGTTCCAGCCTGGCTTTCGACGCTGATCGTTGCGATCCTGCTGTTTGCCTGTGCAGGCATACTGGCATTTCTGGGCAAGAAGAAATTCGCGGCCGTCGAATTCGTGCCGACGAAATCGGTCGAGCAGATCAAGAGCGACATCGCGACGATCAAGTCCGACATCGCCCGCATAAGGAGCAGATGACGATGTCCGACCGCGAGAGACAGAACATCGAGCGAAGCATCGAGCAGGCGCGCGACGGCGTCGGCGTGCACATCGACGAACTGGATCGCAAGCTGCGCCGCTCCCTCGATTTCAAGTCGTTCGCCGCCGATCATGCGCCGCAGCTCGTCGCTGGCGGTGCTGCGGTCGGATTCCTGGTCGGCTTCGGATTTCCGAAGCTGCTGCGGCGAATGGTTGGCATCGGAGTCCCCCTGGCGATCGTGGCGATGAAGGTCAAGAAGGCGCGCAACAACAACGGCGACGAATACGCGGAAATCTGACGCAGGTTGGACGTTCAGCCTGCGCGGCGATTGGGCGCGCGCTTCCCGACTGGAGTGGCTGGAGACGAACGGCGTCGGCGGTTTCGCCAGCGCAACGGCGTGCGGTGCCTCAACACGTCGATATCACGGCCTTCTCGTCGCCGCGCTGCGCCCACCGGTTGGCCGCTTCGTTCTGCTTTCCAAGCTCGATGAACGCGTGACCGTCGCCGGCGAGACCTTCGACCTCGGCTGCAACCAATTTCCAGGCGCCGTTCACCCGCGCGGGTACGAGTTTCTCGACACGTTTCGTCGCGACGTCTTTCCGCAGTTCGACTACTCGTTTGCCGGCGTTCGTCTGAGAAAGACGATCGCGGCGATCGACGGCGAAAACACGACGGTGATTCTGTACGAGATTCTCGAGGCCACGGGCGAGATCACCGTCGAGCTGCGGCCATTCATCGCCGCACGCGATTACCACGCGCTATCGCAGGCGAACAATTTCATTCGACGGAATGCGATATTCGATGAGGGCGTGTTCGCGTATCAGGCGTACGACGGTCTGCCCGTGCTCTACCTTTCCGTTCCGCAGTCGACGTTTCAGCCGAGTCCCGATTGGTATTACCGTTTCGAGTACCCGATCGAACAGGAACGCGGACTCGATGCGCACGAGGATCTCTTCACGCCGGGAACGCTCACCCGCAGCGCTCATGCCGGATCGCGCTTCGCCGTCATCGCGTCGAGCGAACATCCGGCCGGTGGCGATGGCATTGAGCTGATCGAGCGAGAGCGACAGCGACGCGAGACCGTGATGGCAGGAGTTCTGATCGATGGACCACTCGGGCGTCCCCTGGCGCTCGCCGCCGATCAATTCATTGTCCGCCGCGGCGCCGGCAAGACGATCATCGCCGGATACCCGTGGTTTACCGACTGGGGACGCGACGCGATGATCGCTCTTCCGGGACTATGCCTGGCCACCGGTCGTTTCGACGACGCGCGGAAGATTCTTCAGCAGTTCGCTTCGGTCGTCAGCGAAGGGATGCTGCCGAATCGCTTCCCCGATGCCGGTGAGGAGCCTGAGTACAACACCGCAGACGCCACGCTCTGGTTTTTCGTCGCGGTCGAAAAGTATGTCGCGGCGGCAGGTGATCGTGAGTTTGCCCGATCGCTTCTCCCGATTCTCCGCGACATCATCCGCTGGCACGAGCGCGGAACACGACACAACATCCATGTCGATGCCGACGGTCTGCTGACCGCCGGCACCGCCGGCGATCAGCTCACATGGATGGACGCGAAGATTGGCGACTGGGTCGCCACGCCGCGCAATGGCAAAGCGGTCGAGATCAACGCACTCTGGTACAACGCGCTATGCGTCGCCGCCGGATTCGATCGAGAGTTCGCTGCCGGCGCCGCGCGCGTCCGCGATCGTTTCCTGCAATTGTTCTGGAACGAACAGTACGGCTGCCTCTACGACGTGGTTGACGGGGACCGCCGCGATCCGAGCATTCGGCCGAATCAGATCTTCGCCATCAGTCTTCCGCATCCGCTGCTCGATTCGCCGCATGCCGAACGAGTTCTTGACGTCGTCGAGCGAAAGCTCCTGACGCCGTTCGGCTTGCGCACTCTGGCGGATGATGATCCGCGCTTCGTGCCGCGCGTCGTCGGATCGCCTCGCGAGCGCGATGCGGCCTACCATCAGGGAACCGTCTGGCCGTGGCTTTTGGGCCCCTACATCACAGCTCTCGTTCGCATGCGGGGTCAACGTGGAGTGGCGGAAGGGCGCCGGCTGATCGCCGGGCTCGAGGGGCATCTCGCCGAGGCGGGAGTGGGCAGCATCTCCGAGATCTTCGACGGAGCGCCGCCGCACGCGCCGCGTGGCTGCATCGCGCAAGCATGGAGTGTCGGTGAAGTCCTTCGAGTTTTGCGCGAAGATCTCGGTGGAAACCTTCAGCCGATGGGCGGCATCCAACCATGAGAGTGAGCAGAGGATTTGTCAGCGCGCTGGTAGGGACGGCGATCACCATCCTGTCGTGGTACGGGCCGTGGGCGTGGCCGGCCTGGCCGGCGCTCACCGCGATCCGGCTGCTTTTTGGAACGCGAGTCGCGTTCGCCGAGCTGTCCTACGGGATACGCGCAGCAGTCGTGGTCGGGTTGATCGCCCTCAACATCGGCGTCTGGGCACTCCTGACGTTCGCGCTCATCACAGCGGCACGACGGTGGAGCAGGAAGCCGCCGCCATGATATTTTCATCGCATCTTCCCGCCGGCCGACTCCCTCGATATCAACGACTCCGGCCTGGTTGCGCGGCTGCGCGCTGGCGAGGGCGACGCCTTCGAGACTCTGGTTCGTCTGCACATGCCGGCGATGCTGCGCACGGCGCGGCGTCTGTTGCGAAGCGAGGAGGATGCGCGGGACGCGGTGCAGGATGCGTTCGTGGCGATTTTCCGCTCGATCGGCGGATTCCAGTCGCAGTCGCTCTTCTCGACGTGGCTTCATCGCATCCTGATCAACGCCTGCCTGATGCGCCTGCGCCGCCAGCGGCGCCGTCCGGAGGAGGACATCGAGGAGTATCTGCCCAGGTTTCTCTCCGACGGACACGCCGCTCAGCCGAGCGTGCCGTGGAGCGAGTCGGCGGAGTCGATGCTGCAGCGGACGGAAACGATCGAGCTCGTGCGCTCCCAGATCGATCGCCTGCCGGAAACCTATCGCATCGTGCTGCTCCTCCGCG
>CAAGKR010121798.1_pt1 | contig 11086 bp, 6 predicted proteins | sample 2556971 | NCBI WGS metagenome assembly CAAGKR01 (sample SAMEA5207829, study PRJEB30636) | soil metagenome | biome: forest; feature: boreal; material: soil | place: USA | collected 2011-09 | depth 1 m
CACTGCCGGCTCGCCGGCGTCGTCACCGGCAGCCGGTCCAAGGGGGAGGAGTGGGCGCGCAAATACGGCTTCCCGCAGAGGAACATCTTCGGCTACGACACGATGGCGCGCATGGCCGACAGCCCCGACATCGACTTTGCCTACGTCGTGACTCCAAACGGCCTGCACGCGGAGCACTGCATCGCCGCGGCCAAGGCGGGCAAGCACGTCATCTGCGAGAAGCCGATGGCCACCACCGTCGCCGATTGCGACGCCATGATCGCCGCGTGCCGGGCGGCCGGCGTCCGCCTCACGGTGGGCTACCGCCTGCACTACGAGCCGAACAACATCGAGTTTATCCGGCTCGCGCGCGAGAAGGTGTTCGGCCCGTTCATGCGCATCGAGGGGGACAATGGATTCCAGATGGGACCGCCCGACCCGGGGACGACCATCTGGCGGACCAACAAGAAGCTTGCGGGCGGCGGTCCGCTCATGGACATGGGAGTCTACGTCATCCAGGCCGCGTGCATGGCGAAGGTCGAGGCCTCGCCCGCGGCGGTGACCGCGAGATTCGGCAAGATCACGATGCCCGAGATTTTCACGGAGGTTGAGGAATCCCTCAGCTGGACCATGGATTTCGCCGACGGGGCGACTGCCAAGTGCCACGCGACCTATGCAGACCAGGTGAGCACCTTCCGGGCCGATGCCAAGGACGGCTGGGCGCGGTTTGAGGAGCCGGCATTCTACTACGACACGCCCCGGCTGACGACGTCGCGGGGGAAGGCCCACCTTCCCAGCGTCAACCATCAGGCGGCCCAATTGGACGGCATGGCCCTGGAACTGCTGGCCGGCAAGCCGTCCGTCGCGCCGGGCGAAATGGGGCGCCGCGACGTGGCCATCATCGAGGCGATCTACGCCGCCGCCAGGAGCGGCAAGCGCGTGGATGTGCAAGCCTGAGCGCGACGCCGGCGCGGCCGACTTTGAAGGTTGCCTGAGAATCGGGAGCGGACCAAATCGTCACCCAGGACCGCGCCCAATGATCTCAGAGACCGATAGAGCCGACTTCCGCAGCGCCTTCCGTCGGCGCCGGGCGAGGAGCGGGCGTTTTCTGGCTGCGTTCCTGGGCTTCGCAGTCGCCGGCTGCGGGCCGAGCGATCCCCTCGCCATGAAGGTCGATGGCAGAGATTTCCTCGCCCTCTCCATGTGGAAGTCGGATGCTAGCCGCAGGCTCACCGCCCAGCAACTGGCCGACTTTGACGAGGCGGTTCAGGAGGTTAAGTTCCGGATGATGGCGGATCGGGCTGCAAACGGCGGAGTCAGCGTCGACAAGGCGTCCCTGGAGGCGATCGACGGAAAGACCGTGACGCAGGTGCTCCAGATGGGATTGGGCTGGGAGTTCGAGCGGATGGACGCCGAGCGAGCCGAACTCGCGAGGGCAATCGAGCAGAATGCGCAGATGCGGACGCGGCCCGGCGATTTCGAGTCGAAGACCTACTTATCCGACCTGCACGACAGGCAGCTTGTGCGACTCCACGCTGCGACGGACCAGGTCGCCCACATCCGGGAGCGCATGGGGGCGTACGGTTTCCCGATCGATGGTGCTGGCCGGCCGGACGCCGGCACGGACCGGACGCCCCGGGAGCCGGCATCGGAGGATGAACAACCCGTCCGGCAGACGCCAAAGGGGAGCGAGCATTGAGCTTTCGGGCTGAGAGATCCTTCGGCGCGCCGGAAGTGACTGAGTGAACCGGCCGCCGCGACTGGGAGTCCAGACAGGCGTCCGTTTCCGGCCTGTACTGCCCCGACCGGGACGAGCCGCAATGAACCGTCCCTTCGGCCGCATCCCTCCTGAGAGAATTTGCCTCCAAAATTATCGGTTGCATTGGCCGCGCAGGTTGTTCATCGCTCTGGTCCCCGATGAAGGCATTGCTCAAATCCAACATGGCCACGCGACTCAGCTCGTGGCAGGTTACCGCGAGCAATTGGCGCGGTGACAAGGGCCACGTCGCCATCCTGGGTGAATAACCGGCAAGCAACCCGTCGAACCTAATCTAGCCAAACAAGAATTTTTGACCCTGCTTGCCGAGAGGCGAGCAGGGTTTTTTGCTTCCATGAGGACAACCCCCACCCTGTTCACGAGCCTGCGCGCGCTGCCGCCGGTGGCGTGGATCCTATTCTTTGGGACCTTCCTGAACAAGTTCGGGAGCTTTGTCGTTCCGTTCCTTGCACTTTACCTCACGCAGCGGGGATACTCGATCGCGGACGCGGGGGTGGCCATAGGCGCCTATGGCATGGGCAACGTCCTCGCGACCATGCTCGGCGGCCATTTCGCGGACAACATCGGGCGCCGAAAGACCATCGTCCTCTCGATGTTCTCGGGCGCCGCCGCCATGATGCTCCTGTCCCAGGCCCGAAGCTTCCCCGCCATCGTTGCCCTTTCCGCGCTCGCCGGCCTCACAGGCGAGCTTTACCGGCCCGCGAGCAGCGCCCTGCTGGCCGACCTGGTGCCCGCCGCCAACCGTGTCACCGCGTTTTCCGCCTATCGGATGGCCCTGAACGCCGGCTTCGCGTTCGGACCCGCGACCGCCGGATTCATTGCGGGGCACGGATACTTCTGGCTCTTCGCGGGCGACGCGGCGACCTCGGCCCTCTTTGGCGTGGTGGCCCTCCTTGCGCTTCCCAGGGCTGAGCATCCGCCCGAGCGCAGCATCGGATGGCTCGATGCGGCGCGCACGCTCCTGGGCGACCGAAAGCTGCACCGCGTTCTCGTGGCGTCCTTCGGCATCGCCCTGATCTTCTTCCAGATGAGCTCGACGTACGGCCTCGCCGTCATGCGAGCCGGGTTTTCCCCCAGGATCTACGGAGCCCTCCTGTCCCTGAACGGGGCCCTGGTGGTCCTGCTTGAACTTCCGCTGACAACCGTCACGCGACGCTTCCAGCCCATGGCCGTTATCGCCTTCGGCTACCTGGTTGTCGGGGCCGGCTTTGCCCTCAACTCGGTCGCCACGACGATCTCGGGATTCGCGATATGCGTCTGCATATTCACCTTGGGCGAAATGTGCGCCATGCCGGTCGCATCAGCCTATGTGGCCGGGCTTTCGCCCCACAACATGCGCGGCCGCTACATGGGCACCTACGGCCTCACCTGGACGCTGGCGCAGGTGGCGGGTCCCGGATTGGGCATGGGACTTTTCGCGGCAAGCCCCCCCACATTCTGGCTCGTCGGCGGAGGACTGGGGATTATTTCCGCGTTTATCGCCTATCAGGGGCGGGCCCCCACCCCTCCGGCACTGCCCACGCATGAATCGGCGGCCGCAGGCTGAACGAGGCCGCCTACACTTCCTGAGCGACCCGGATCATCGCCTCCACGCTGCGATCCACGTCGGCCGTGGTCGTAGCCCAGCAGGAAACGCTTATGCGAATGGCGGTCCTCCCCTGCCAGACCGTGACGCCGCACCAGCATGTGCCCTCCGCCTGGATGCATTCGGCGACCCGCTTTGTCCGGTCGGCGTCACCGAAGGACACGAGGACCTGGTTCAGGACCACCTCGTTGAGGATTTCGAAACCGGCGGCGGAAAGCTTCTCGGCAAACCTGCGGGCCTGCGCACAATTGCGCTCGATCATCGCGGCGATCCCCTCGCGGCCGAGGGACCGAAGTGCCGCCCAAACGTCAATGCCGCGGGCGCGGCGCGACAACTCGGGGGTGAAGTCCGATGGATTGCGAAATTCGCTCTGCGTCGGCAGGTACTCGGCGGTCATCGCCATCGCGGCCTGCAGCGAATCGGGGTCGCGCACGAACGCCAGCCCGCAATCGTAGGGAACATTGAGCCACTTGTGGGCGTCGGTCGCCCAGGAGTCGGCCAGCTCGATTCCGGCGGCGAGATGCGCGTGAACGGGCGTGGCCGCAGCCCAGAGCCCAAATGCACCGTCCACGTGGACCCAGGCGCCCGTGGGTTTGGCCCGTCTGCAGATATCCGCGATCGGATCAAAGGCGCCCGTGTTCACGTTGCCTGCCTGGGCGCAGACGATCGTGGGACCGGCAATGGACGGAATCCGGTCGGCCCGCATGCGGCCACTTCCGTCGACGGGAACCTTCACGACGCGGCTGCGGCCAAGGCCGAGGATGCCGAGCGATTTCGTGACGGATGGATGAACCTCCGCCCCCACAATGACCGTGATCGGCGGCGCGCCGAACAGGCCCTGGGCCTCGACGTTCCATCCAGCCTTTTCCAGGAGGCTGTGCCGTGCGGCCGCAAGGGCGCATAGGTTGGCAGCCGTTGCGCCCGTCACGAAGGCGCCGGTGGACCGAGACGGGAGCCTCAGGATGTCGAGAAGCCAGCGCAAGGCGACCTGCTCGATGAAAGCCGAGCTTGGCGTGGCCCGGTAGAACGCGCAGTTCTGGTCCCATGCGCCCGCAAGCCAGTTCGCGCCGAGGGCGACGGGAAGAGAACCGCCGATCACGAAGCCGAAAAATCGGCGTCCAGCCATCGCCATTGTCGCCGGGGACCCGATCTCGTCGAGCAGCCTAAGGGTCTCCGCAGGGTCGCTCGATCCTGATGGCATGGGTTCGTCGAAAGCCTGCAGGGCCGCAATTGCATCGCGGGTCGGTGCGACCGGCCTTGAATCGAGGTTCTCGAGATAACGGATGGCGCGCCTTGAGGCATCGTCTAGGATGTCTTTCATGGGATGGCCTTTATTCCTGTTTCGATGATTTCCGGACGCAAGGTCAAGGAGACCCGAATGGTCGGGGACGAGGTGTTTGAATGGGCGGGTTATCGGGCGCCGTGCGCTTAACTACGCAACCGGGCCGAGTTTCACTTTCGAAGGTCACGTTTCCCCTAAATCGCCTACATTGCCCTTCTTGATCCCGCCAATCAAGGCGAGCTCCATCCACTTCCAATGGCAGTCAACATTTCCAAAACCGATTCCCCTCAGCCATCGGAGCTGAACATCGACGGCCGCGAGCTTGTTCGACGGATCCTCGTCAGCCGGGGTGTTCCCGCATGCTGCAAGGAACCGCACATGCAGTTCCGGGGTGGATGATGCCACGTGCTCAAGGTTGCAGAAGACACCCCCTGGGAGCAACATGGCGTGGATCTCCGCGTAAAGTTCCCGCTTGCGTTTGTCGGTGCTGTGGTGGATCGCAAAGCTCGAGACAATTGCGTCGAATTTTCCGAGATCCGGCAGCTGCCGGTCCAGGTTGTGGTTCACAACCTGCACCCTCTCATCTGCGGCGAACCGGCGGCGGACAGCTTCCAGCATCGTCGGGGAAAAATCCAGGGCAACGCATGATGCGTTGGGCCGATCGATTCGCAGGAGCGCCAGCAAGCGGCCATCCCCGGTGCCTAGGTCGAGAATACGCCCTGCGCCTCGGGGAACAAACTCGAGCAACACGGCCTCTCCTTCCGTGCGATGGGGGATTCGGTCCACGCGTGCGAGATACCTCAATGCATGTTCGGCGGTGGCGTATTCGTTCAGCTTTGGAACTCTGGTCATTGCGGTGGGGAGCTTCTATTCAATACGCGGTGGAATTGGCACCGCGTTGTCTCGGAAAGGCAGCTTGTTTGTTGTGGGAGGCCCCATGGTGAGCCCGCCCCGCTGTCTGCCGGACAGGGAACAAAAACGCCCCCACCGGTTGGCACCGGAGGGGGCGAAAGTGTTTAAACTTCAATCCCCTCGAGGTGCGGAGGCAATAAGGATGACTGCCTCGGAGGCAATTCCGACGAACAGGTGGTCGAGCGTCATGCCGGTAACCTTCATTGGGACCCACGGACCAGAGTTGAGTGGACGCCTATTGTCAATGAAAGGCGCCGGGTCGCGGCATCGGAGTTCAGAAAAGGGGCGACCGGCTTGAAGGGCCTATTCTGAGCGAAGAGCTTCCAACGGGCTGATCCGTGAGGCGTTTCTCGCGGGGATACAACAGGCGATGAGGGCGACGATGATGAGAAGCGCAGTGGCACCCACGAGCACGGGGATGCTGCTGGTGCGTAAACCGGGGAATCCCGCCTCAAGAAGTATGGATACTCCAAACGCCCCGAACAGGCCGATGGCCAAGCCGATAAGCGCGAGCCTCACCCCAGAGGCGAGCACGAGGCGGGTGATGTCTTCCATTTTCGCCCCCAGCGCGAGGCGGATGCCAAATTCACCGCTGCGCTGGGCCATCGTGCGGGCAATGACGCCGTAAATTCCCAGCGAGGCCAGGCCGAGTCCCAGCACGCCAAGAGAGGAAAGAATGCTGGCAAGGACGCCCATCTGATAGTTGGCCAGGGCTAAGGTCGTTTCGGCGGCCTGGAGCCTGCGCACCGGAAGGTCCGGGTTGAGCGCCGACAGGGATGTGCGGATGCTGTCGACCAGGGTGGACGGCGCCACACCGGCCGCCAGCACGGCGATTTCATTGAGGGGCCGGCGTTCGCACGGACAAGTGCTGTTGCAGTAGTGAACATGGGGCAAACCATGCTGCTGGTCAAAAGAGGGATCAGCCACCATGAGCTTGGTCCACGAGACGATTTCGTGAATGCTCGACGACCGGCTGTTTTTGATTCAGCCGCTCTTCGCAGATAAGCACTGTCCCGGCGAAACGAACGACTGGAGAGTGTCCGTTACTCGGCGCGTAGAGCGACCATCGGGTCGACCTTGGTGGCACGGAGAGCAGGCAGGAGGCAGGCAAAGCCGACCACAATGGTGATAGCGGCCGCGACGGCCGCAAAGGCGAGCGGATCGTTTGATTCAACACCGTAGAGCAGGGACGAAATGAATCGCGTGAGCAGCAGCGAGAGAAAGATGCCCACGCCAAGCCCTGCTGCAGCAAGGCCTGCCCCCTCGATGAAAACCAACCTAAGCACATCTAGATCCTGCGCACCGAGAGCGATCCTGACGCCGAACTCCCTCGTGCGCTGGGCGACGGCATAAGCCATCACGCCGTAGAGGCCGAATGTAGCGAGAAACAGGGCAGATGCCGCGAACACGCCGGCCATGAGCGCTGGGGTGCGTCGCGTCGAGAGGCTGTCGCTGATGCTGACCTCCATCGTGCGGAGATTCGTGAGCGGCACGTCCGAGTCTGCCTCGCGCACCATCCTGACGAGAGTCTTCGTGATAGCCACAGGGGGCAAACTAGTCCGCGCGACGAGGAAATATTTACGGCCATACTCGCGGCTGAACGGAACGTAGAATGCGCCGCGACCCTGCTTCTCGGTAAGCCCAGTTTGCTTTACGCTGCCGACCACGCCGACGATTTTGTAGTACTTGGCATCGGGCGGCGGGCTCGTACCGTTGTATACTTCCTTCCCAACCGCGCCGCCGTCGGGCCAGTAATGCCGGGCGAAGGTTTCGTCGACAACGCAAGTGAGCTGAGGGCGGCTTGCATCCTCCGGCTGCAGGTACCTCCCGCTAATCAGAGGAATGCCCATCGCGGCAAAATAATCCCCAGCGACTGTTATGTCGTCGTGGATCAGGATACCCGGGTCGCCCCGGGGAGGCACGTATCCCCTGATTGTCATCGCGTCTCCGCCTGTCTGCCCCGAGACGGGAAGGCTGCTGGTGGCCCCAATGGACGAGATTCCCGGCAGCCCAGCTGTCTTTTCAAAAAGCCTGTCGAAGAATTTGTGGAAGGTGTCCAGCTGGGGATAGTTATTCCATGTGAGATTGAACTGTCCGGTGATCACATGATCCGACCGAAATCCGGGCGAAACAGCCATGGCTCGCCGGAGGCTCAAGCCGAGCAGCCCCGCGCCTGTCAGCAGCACGAAAGCGAGGGCTATCTGCGCCACGATGAAACCGCGCCGAAGGCGCAGGGCGGCAGAACTCGCGCTGCCCCCCCGTGCTTCGGACTTTAGAGCTGTCGAGAGTCCGCCATGTAAGTTGAACCACGAGATCGGAATCGCCACACAGGCGCCAATTACGAGTGCGCCAAGAACCGCAGCCACCGCAAGCCGCGCATTGAGCGCAGCCTCCGCACCGAGGGGCAGCTGGTCAACGCCAAGCCTGCCGACGATGCGTATGCCCGCGTCTCCGAGCCATAGACCAAGCAAGGCTCCAATCACCGCAAGCGTCATTGTCTCCGTCATGACCTCTCGACCGATCTGCCGCCCGCTTGCGCCCAGCGCCCTGCGGATCGCCATCTCACGCGAGCGGGCGCTGGCGCGGACGAGCAGGAGATTGACCAAGTTCACGCATCCGATGAGCAGGAGAAAGAGCGCGGCCGCCTGGAGAAGAAGAAGCATCGGACGGACCGATGCGACGTAGTCGGCCTGAAGCGGCGCGACCACCGTGTGGGTCCCGGCCTCCTCGACAAGCTTTGCATCCTGAAATTCGGGTGCCAGCACTGCATCGCGGGCGTCGATCTGCGCCTGGGCGTCCGCCAGCGTTGCCCCGTCTGCGATCCGGCCAATCTGTATCTTCCCGACACTGTGGCGGGCGCCGACATTGCGCTCCCCCTCCTCGGAGGAAAGCGGCATGAAGACCGGCGCGTGGAACGAGATGAAGTGAAAATGGGGAGGCAGAACGCCGACAATCGTCTTTTGGTCACCATCCATACGGATGTGCTTGCCGAGCACTTCGGGGTCAGAGTCATACCGCCCCCGCCAGTACTCGCAGCTGAGGATCGCAACATGGTCTGTCTGGTATGTCATGTCTGCATCGGTGAAGACGCGGCCCATCAATGGCGCAATCCCAAGGGTGCTGAAGAATTCCGGTGTCACCCTGCCGAGGCTTTCTATCGACGTCGCACCGCTCTCTCCGACCACAGTGGTGTTTTCATCGATGTCCGAGATGGAAGCCAGGGCCGGGATTTTTCCCCGACGCTCGTAATAGTTGGTGAGCGACGTACCCGATTGGGCGCTGGGCAGCTTAGGGTAGACGTAATAGAGCCTCACCAGCCGATCCGCGCGGGGAAATGGGAGAGAGCGGATCAGAATCGCGTCGACAACCGCGAAGATCGTCAGGTTGGCACCGATGCAAAGAGCGAGGGTCCCGAGCGCCGCAGCGGTGAACAGGGGGGATTTTGCGAGGCGACGAAGGGCGATGTAGATTTCAGCAGGCATGATGAGCAGCGAAAAATGGCAGTAGGGAAAATGGGGCCACCCCGTTGAGATTGCACATCCCATACCAGTTGTTCAAGGCATCGCAAGACACAGTATAATAGTGTCTTACGTATTCCAGACGTTGGAGGGATGATTCAGAATTCTCGAAAATGAAACCTGTCATTCCCATGAGCGGGACAACGATGGGGATACTCCAAACCTAACGTCGCTCCATCGTACCTCGAACCGTCATTCCGTGCACGCACAGGATGGATTGCCCCGGGGAAGGATCCCCTTTCGAAACGTTCGTATGATCCAATTCCGTCATTGCTCGGCCGATTGGCGGGATTTTGAACAGCGGTGGCGATCCATGCGCCGCACAAACCGCCGAGGCCCAAACCAGCGGCGCCCCACAGCTGCCGCGCCACCAACAACCTAAGCCGGCCCTCTCGATTGTGGCGGCATTTTGCGCATTGAACGGCTCCGTGTTGAGACTAACGTTCGTTTGCCGCCGCCGCCCATGGATTCGACGCGCAAATGAGAGATCCATTTCAGGAAAATCACGACGAACCCTCAGTGGGGGGATTGGAGGGCGCAGGGTGTCCCGTTGCGCGGGGTCGCCCCCGGTTGTTCACAGCCGTTTCTTTCCTGTGCTCCTTCTGCCTGCTTTCGGGAGTGCGCGCCCAGCAAGAAGGGGATGCGTTGCTGCGGGAGTTCTCAAACCCCCCGGAGAGCGCGTGGCCCCGGGTCTGGTGGCATTGGATGAATGGAAATATCTCCAAGGAAGGCATCAAGCTGGACCTGGAGTGGATGCACCGGGTGGGCATTGGGGGCTTCCAAAACTTCGACGCAAGCCTTTCCACGCCGCAGGTGGTGGAGAAGCGGCTCATCTACATGACTCCCGAATGGAAGGACGCGTTCAGGTACGCGGTGACGCTCGGCGATCAGCTCGGCATGGAGGAGGCGATTGCCAGCTCTCCCGGCTGGAGCGAGACGGGCGGGCCCTGGGTGCCTGCGTCCCAGGGAATGAAGAAGTACGTGTGGAGTGAGACAGCCGTCGAGGGCGGCAAGCCGTACAGGGGCAAGCCGGCCCATCCTCCGGTGAACACGGGCCCATTCCAGGACTTCGTCGACCGCGGCGCCGGGGCTGCTCCGCAGTTCTACGGCGACGCCGCGGTGGTCGCGTACCGCAGACCGCCGGCTGATGTGCCGATCGAGGCGCTGCACCCGAAGGTGACGGCGAGCGCCGGTGCCCCTGACGCGGCGATCCTCAGCGAGGGGTGCCCAGGGAAGCCGGAGAAACTGCCGATTCCGGCCGTGGGGAAGACCGCCTGGATTCAATACGAATTCAGCGAGCCCCAGTCGGTGCGCGCCCTCACCTTTGCAATGAACAACCTCGACCAGGTGACCGCTGTGGCCATGGGGATCGCCAGCCCTGAAAAATACCTGGAGGCCAGCGATGACGGGCGAGACTTCCGCGTCATCGTGAAGATTCCCGATGGAGACGCCCCCGAGCACACGGTGTCGTTCCCTCCGGTGAAGGCGCGGTTCTTCCGGGTTGTTTTCAAGCGGGCGCCCGCTCCCGCAACGCCCTCATGGATGACTAGCATGGACATTTCCGCCGCGAGGGCCAAATTCGGGCCGCCTCCGACCGACTACCCGATAGTCAGGCTGGCGCTCTTCCCCGGGACGCGGGTGAACAGGTTCGAGGAGAAGGCCGCCTTCACGCCTTTCCCCGACCTTTATCAGTTCGCGACACCTGCGTTCACCGCCGCCGATGTCGTCCCAAGATCCGATGTGGTCGACCTCACCTCGAGCCTGAGGGCTGACGGCACGCTCGACTGGACGCCGCCGCCCGGAGACTGGGTCGTGCTGCGGTTCGGCTACTCGCTGCTGGGAACCACCAACCATCCGGCCACAGCAGAGGCCACCGGCCTAGAGGTGGACAAGCTGAATGCCGGCTACGTGAAGAACTACATGGACGGCTACCTGGACAGCTACAAGGAGGCGGTGGGCGCGGATTGGATGGGAAGGCGCGGCATCCGGTACGTGGTGACCGACAGCTGGGAGGCCGGCTCCCAGAATTGGAC
>CAAGKR010219194.1_pt1 | contig 11086 bp, 12 predicted proteins | sample 2556971 | NCBI WGS metagenome assembly CAAGKR01 (sample SAMEA5207829, study PRJEB30636) | soil metagenome | biome: forest; feature: boreal; material: soil | place: USA | collected 2011-09 | depth 1 m
AGGGACTGCTGGAGCTTCGGCGCGTGGCACGCCGCCGGGTCGTCATCGTGACATGGGATCCTGGAAGCCCCGAATTTTGGTTGACAGACTACTTCCCGGGCGCATCGGCGGCCGACCGAGAAATATTCCCAACGCTGCGCGAGGTCAGCCGTGTGCTTGGCGATATCACCGTTTCCAAAATGATGGTTCCGCATGACTGCAGCGATGGCTTCCTGGGCGCGTATTGGCGCCGCCCGGAGGCGTATCTCAGCGATGGAGTTCGATCCGCGATATCGACCTTTGCAAAATTCAAGGAGCCCTCCGAAGGTCTGGAGCGCCTGCGCCAAGATCTGCAAACCGGTGAATGGCAGCGTCGCTACGGCGCGATTTTGGGTCTTATGGAGCTGGATGTAGGCTATCGAATACTCGTCTGCGGCTCGCTATGACAAGAATGGCACTGGGGCCGATGCTGCGTGCCACGAGGCAGCGGTTGGTACCACCAGCGCTAGGCGCGCGTCAGCATGATGTCGCTGGTTCGAACCAGGCGCGCCAATCGCGGCAGGATATGCTTCATCGACATTTCGTGACCTTCAGCGACGGAGCTGGTCGTCGCGTCCTTGACGATCAGCAGCTCGTAGCCGTGCTCGTAGGCCTGGCGCGCCGTTGATTCCACGCCAATTTGGGTGGAGACGCCGCCGAGCACGATGGTACGAATGCCGCGGCGGCGCAGCTGCAGGTCCAACTCGGTGCCATAGAACGCACCCCACTGCCGCTTGGTAATCTTAAGGTCACCCGGCTGCTGCAATCCGGGCGGGAATTCGGCCCATCCGTCGGGAAACCCGCCTTTGGGAATCGGCGGCGGCTCGTCCACGCGTGGTCGCAGCATGTCGCCGCCGTCCGCCGAGAAACCAACGTTGACCAGCACCACCATGGCCCGCGCGGCTCGAAAACGCTCGGCCAGGGCCTGACCGCGGGCCAGCAGGTCCTCGGCGGTGGTTGGCATGAGCGCGTTGCCGAGGATGCCCTTTTGCAGGTCGATCAGGACGAGGGCGGTGGACCGGGGATCGAGTTCGACCATGATCATTGCTCCTGGTGTGAAATGCGCGGCTCCGCTCTCGGGCCTTGCGCATCGACGATATATGAGCGAGGCGAAAAGGGCCACGACGCAACGACGATGACGTAAATCGCGCAGCGTGCGACGATGACGCGGGCAGAGGGGGAAGAGCTGTCGAGCCGTATTAAGGGAATTCACTAATCGGTTATCTGAGTCGGCGTTTGAGACCTGATTCGCGGTTCGTGGCCGACATGCCGATCACAATGGGCGCGCGCAGACACTCAAGGATCGGTTCGATGGCGCATAAGTTTCGCTTAGTGGACGACATGCTGCACCTTGCTTCGACCTCAAGGTCAAGGTCGGTTGTGACTGCGGCGGCAATCTCGTTTGCGATCTGTCACTTCGTCGTCCTCGCCACTGCCCCGACTTCGGTAGCAATTGCCGGTAATCTTGATGCCGAGATTGCGCGACAGCTCGTGTATTTTGCGGCGGTGCTTTGTCGATTCGCCGTGCCTTTGGGCATCATGATCGTTGGAGTGATGCACGGGCGATCTAAGTCGAAGCTTTAAAGTTAAAAGTCAGCTGGTCAGGCAGGATCGCCTTTCAGTTCGATCGGCTTACCGTGCGGAGTACGAGATAATCCTCCCATCGCGACATTGATCACCACGATGCCGACCTTTTGTCCTGTCTCAACGTAACGGTAGGCGTCCGCAATGGCTGCGAGGTCGTATGTTCGATCGATGATCGTTCGAAACTGCCCAGTCTCCAAGCGGCCTTTCAAGAATTCCAGAAAGCCGTTGATGCGCCGTGGAGCCGGCATCACGACTCGATTGCTCCGTGTGATCGACGACCACATCGCGAGCATCAGGTTCTGTCCCCAAGGTCCGAGATCCGTTGCCGCAAATGCTCCATCCGGCCTGAGCAGCCTGCGGCATTGGAAGAACGTGGTTTTTCCGACTGCATCCACCACAAAATCGAAGGTCTCCCCGATTCGGGTGAAATCTTCGGCAGTGTAGTCGACGGCGCGGTCCGCACCGAGGGATTTGACAAGCTCAAGATGCGGTGTCGCGACGACCGCCGTTACCGCGGCGCCAGCGCACTTCGCGAGCTGCACCATGGCCGTGCCGATGGCGCCGGAAGCGCCGTAGATCAGAATTGTGTGCCCGGGTTTTAGCTCGATCCTTTCCAAAACCGTGTTCGCGTAGAAGGCGCCTTCGCAGACTACAGCCTCGTGAAATCGCGCGTCTGCCGGCATTGCCGCGACCACTCTCTCCGGGACGCAGACGTATTCCGCTTGCGCACCATTGCTCCTCGACGGGCACATGCCAAAAACGCGGTCGCCTGGCGTGAACGAACGGGTTCTGGCACCCACCGCCGCAACTTCCCCGGCGAATTCAAAACCGAAAATCGTACGATTCGGTCGGCGCAGACCGTAGAAGAAACGCATGAAAAAGGGGTGGGCGCGCAGTTCGCCGCAATCGGTCCGGTTGACTGTCGTCGCACGGACCCGGATCAACACCTCGTCTGCAGCGGGCGTCGGTTTCGGAACCTCGAGAATCTTCACAACGTCCGGGGATCCGTAGCGTTTGATGACAGCCGCTTTCATAAGGCCCTCGCATGCAAAATCATCGCGATTTGGAGAAAAACGCTGCTGCATCCCGCTGCAAACCTAAGTGCAAATCGTTCAACCTGCAACTCTTGGTTTGACCGCTCGCCAAAATTCGGTGCAAACTCCGCCGCTTCGCGGTCGAGTGTGCCGCATGAGTGACATCCGATACGAGCTTCCCGCTGCGCATCCTCAAGGCTGAGGCAGTGGCAGACACGACCCTCGGCGACGTGGCGCGCGCTTTCGCCGCACCCTTGCACATCGAAATCCGCGCTGATGCTGAGCCGGAGCGCAAAAGTCCGTTCGCCGCGAAGGATTGAGCGCGGTCCCCGATGATGGGCACCTACCGCAGGTAGGTCTCTAGCAGCGATGAGTACACCAATCGGTGCGAAACCGCGCCTCTGCATGCGGAGGCGCTGGTATTCGACAACACATGCGCTTGCGTTGATTCGGTTGGTCCCATGGCGAGCCGCATCGCAGGGTCCGCACGCATGATCGACAGAGGCATGAATACAAAGAAGCCCACGAAAACAAGCGGAAGAATCAGCGCCCACTTTGGGATGGCTCCCCCCAGGCGTAAACCCGGCAGACTCTCGACCCGACGCGGGGGCTCAAGCGGCAGCCGCGCGAACTCATCTTCGAACATGCATGATTCCTTTCAATGGACGTCGGTGCTCGGCATACTCGCTAATGCGGGACTTCGATCCAAAAAGGCTTGGTAGGGTCAACCAACGTTGACTCGCCCGGACCCTCGCCAACAATTTGCACGATCACGGTCTCGTTCCCGCCCGAGCCGTCCCAGTGGACGGCTTTTGCCGGGTGCAGCATGAAGCTGCCCGGCGCCAAAGGTACCGCGTGGGCAACGTCAAAGGTGTTGCCGGTGCCCGCGTACCAGGTTCCCTCGAGCACCGTCACGTATCGAGCGTTCGGGTGCCAATGCGGACGATCCATCACGTGCGGCGGAAACTTAACCCGCACCACATACATGCCGGGCTTGTCCGGGTTTCCCAGCAGGGTCGCTTGCTGTGCCCCGTACCCATCGGGGATGTCCTGCCAATGCACATCGGCGGGACTGATGCGTACGAAATTCGGACTGTCCTTTGCAACACCACTCGCCGCAACGGCGAAGAAAGCCGCGACCATCATGCGAGATGTAATAATGCGGAAATTGCTTCTCATGCGCCCGCCTGAATTGAGTCCTCTGCAGACAATACAGGAGTTGCCTCGCGCGGTGCACTGGGCGGGCGCGAGATAAATCGAAATTCGATGTCCGGAAACGGCCAGACTTGAGGTCGGTGATGGGCGACGATGAGCACCCCTCAATCGCTCACGGCAGGTCCCTTTTATGACTTCGTTCCAGTTAGTCGGTCTCTCGAGTGAACCGTTTGCGCCCCTGTTCGATCTTCCGGATTCAGAACTCGCCGCACGCAATGTTCAGCGTGTTGTCGCGGCCGCAAATCCTGGCTATCCATGTCGCGTGAGCCTCATCGATGCCGAGATCGGCGAAGAACTGCTCTTGCTCCCCTTCGAGCATCAGCCGGCTAATTCACCCTACCGGGCATCGGGGCCCATATTTGTGCGCAAAGGGGCATTCCAGACCCGCCTCGACCCAGGGGTGGTGCCGGACTACGTGCGACGGCGTCTCATATCGTTTCGCGCCTACGACGATGCCGGCCAAATGGTCGACGCGACCGTGTGCGATGGCAGTGATGCCGCCTCGGCGATCCAGACGATGTTTTCGGACAACAGAGTCGCCTATATTCACCTGCATAACGCTAAACGGGGATGCTTCTCCTGTCTCGTTAACCGGAGCTAGCCGCCGGTCCGGTGATGTCCGCTTTTCCGAAATGTCGGGCTGGAGCATCGGGCCGATTAGCTTTCTATATCGCCCATCCAGGCGGTACGCGTCAAGGGATTAAACTGATCCCTTCAACACAAAATGCGGTGCCCCTGTTACTCAGAATCGCCCAGTGTCGACATCCTCAATGAAGCGGATGAGCCCGGTCATGTAGATCTCTTGATCATCGTAGATCGCAAGATGACTGCCATTCGGGCAGTAAAGGTAGCGGCCATGGCGAACGCGGTCGGCGATCAGCTTCATCTGTGCCGGCTCCATGGTGTCGTAGTGCGCCCCGATGGCGAGCGTCGGCACGGTGATCTTAGCCAAGTCGGCGGTGCGATCCCAATCGGCAAGCTTGCCGCTGGCGCCCATTTCGCTCGGCCCTTGCATCGGGATGTAGATCTTCTTATTGATTTTGCCGAACGCGCGCACTACCGGGTCAGGCCACTCGGCGGGTGGCATGCGCAAGATATGCTGATTGTAGAAATGGCCGAACAGCAACTCCTCGTAGCGAGGATCCTCATATTTGCCGGCCGTCTCGAGACTCTGGATTTCGGCCAGGACTTTTGGATCCATGGCCGGCATCAGGACTTCCCGGGCGTAGCGGTTGTACGCCGGAATGCTCGGGACCATGTTCGAAATAATGAGACCTTTGAGGTTCTGCTGGTACTTGAGGGCGTATTCCAGGGCGAGGATTCCGCCCCAGGAATGGCCCAGCAAATAGAAATTTCCCTTGTCGAGCTTGAGTGCCTGACGCACCTGCTCGACTTCCTCGACGAAGCGCGGCAGTGCCCACAGGTCCGGCTGGTCCGGCTGGTCGCTATAGGCCGAGCCTAGCTGGTCATAGTAGTAGTACTCGATGCCGGCACCCGGGAAATAAGCGTCCAGCGCTTCAAAGTATTCGTGGGTGGCTGCCGGTCCGCCATGCAGCAGGAGCACCTTGATGCGCGGATTATTGCCAACCCGCTTGGTCCACACCCGGAAGGGGCCCTTGGGAGTCTGGACGGTGATCAGGCGGACGCCACCAGTCAGTACATCCCCGCGGCCCGTCTGGTCGAAGTATGAGCCGAGCCGAGGGTTGTTCTCGGCGATGGCGGGACGACAGCACAGCAGCAGCGTCAACGTTAAGAACAGCGCGCGATAGTGCCACATCGACAGAAAGCTCCTGGGGCAGTCGCAACGAGAGTAGCACGCAATGTATGCTTGGCATCACTATCACCGCTGCGGGCTGGATGGGAGCTAATCGATGCGGATAGAAGTTGTCCTCTGCGCCGCTCTGCTCGCAGCGCCGTTCGCTGCCCATGCGCAGCTTCATGCCGATGTGCGGCCAGCCGAGCCTCCACCTGTGCCGCGGGCATCCTTCGAAGGACCGGCGCTGACCTTTGATTTCCCCGCAGTCCAGATCGGCGTCGCCGAATACGAAGAAGGCCCGACGGGGGCGACCGTGCTTCTGTTCCGCAAGCCGGTCATGGCCGCGGTTGACGTGCGCGGCGGCGCACCCGGCACCGTAAATACGGACGCATTGCGGCTTGCGTACGAGGAGCCGTTCGTCAATGCGGTCACGCTTGCGGGCGGTTCTGCGTACGGCCTCGCATTCGCGACGGGCGTTGCGAATGCTCTCAAGGAGAAGGCCGCTGCTCCTGGCGACTGGCACAATATCGCAGTGGTACCCGGGGCGATTATCTTCGATCTGGGCGGGCGGCGATTCAACGCCATCACGCCGGACGAGAGGCTCGCTCGCGCCGCGCTCGAGGCCGTGCGCAGCGGTTGGTTCCCCTTAGGCGCGCGCGGAGCGGGTCGTTTCGCGATGCAGGGCGGCTACCTCGGCGACCGACAGCACTCCGGCCAGGGTGCGGCTTTCCGCCAGGTGGGGGACATCAAGGTTCTGGTCGTTACCGTGGTGAATGCGTTGGGATCCATTGTGGATCGAAACGGTCGGATGTTGCGCTGTTCGCATCCGGTCGCCGGCGACTGCGGCCTCATCGCCGAGCGGCTCTCCTCGCATCTCGCCGCGCTCGTTGAGGCGAAGCTGGGCGACGCCAACGTCGGGAAGCATTCTGGGCCGACCGCCAATACGACGATCACGGTCGTCGTAACGAACCAGGCGCTTCCCTACTGGGCGCTGCAGCGGTTAGCGGTTCAGGTGCATAACTCGATGGCTCGCGCAATCCAGCCGTTCGGAACCGAGTTCGATGGTGACACGCTCTTTGCGGTAACCACAGGAGAAGTGAAGAACGCCGAGCTCGGCACGCCCGATCTCGGGACGCTCGCATCGGAAGCAGCGTGGGACGCTGTTCTCGCGAGTGCACCGGAGCTTCCGGCGGCTCGGCCCCGCGCTGAGGTCGCTCTCACGTCTGCATTGATCAATGTCTATGTCGGGCGATATGAGTTCGCACCCGGCGTTATCGCGGAAATCAGGCGCGCTGGCGCCGGTCTCGAGATTGGCGTGACCGGGCAAGATAGCCTCTACCTGCCGGTGGGGCGGTGGGTATCTCTGGGAGCAGTCGGGATTGACGAATTTGAACTCGGGACGTCACGGGCTGATCGTTTGCATCTCGAACGCGACGCGCGTGGCCGGATCGCATGGCTCACGATCAACCCAGGATCGTGGCCGGTGCGCGCACGGCGGCTGCCGCCCGGCTGAAACGCACTGAATCTAGCTCACATGCTCCGACATGCTCTAAGGTGGTCCGCCGTTGTCCTGGTTCTGCTCGCTGCGGTTCTCACCGCCAATACGCTGAGGCACACGTCGCAGCAGATCATGATCCCGGCTGCGGCGCGCGCCGTCATCGACGAACGTGCCGTCGCGGAGCGCCTGGCGCGCGCCGTGCAGTTTCGCACCATCTCCTATGAAACTCCGTCGCAAGAAAGCCGGGCCGAACTGCTGAAATTTCAGGCCTACCTGGTTGAGTCGTTCCCGAGTGCGCACGCCGCGCTCACCCGCGAAATCGTCGGCGGCTACAGTTTGCTCTACACCTGGATCGGCCGAGACGCTCGCGCGAAGCCGATTCTGCTCATGGCACACCAGGACGTCGTACCTGTTGCGCCGGGCACCGAGAAGCAGTGGCAGGCGGACCCGTTCGGGGGCGAAATTCGCGACGGGTTTATTTGGGGACGCGGTGCCTGGGACGACAAGGGCAACCTGATGGCGATTCTCGAGGCGATCGATTCACTTGCCGCGACGGGCTTCAAACCTCGCCGCACCATCTACCTCGCATTCGGACATGACGAAGAAAATGGCGGCGCGGAGGGTGCGGCGGCCATTGCGAAGCTGCTTGCCCAACGCGGCGTCCGTTGTGAGTTTGCACTGGATGAGGGACTGCTGATTACCGAGGGCATCATGCCGGGGGTTGCAGCGCCGGTCGCCGTGGTGGGTGTGGCCGAGAAGGGTTCGGTGACCGTGCGACTGACCGCGGCGGCAACCGCCGGTCATTCCTCGATGCCGTCAAAGACATCCGCGATCGGCACGCTGGCGCGTTCGCTGGTGCGCCTCGAGGCATCGCCGATGCCGGCGGCGATCGGCGGTGTGGCGGCCGACATGCTCGACGTTGTCGTTCCGGAAATGCACGGAATCAACCGAGTGGTCCTGTCGAACCGCTGGCTGTTCGGACCGCTGATTCGTGCGCAGCTCGAGCGGGCACCGTCGACCAACGCCATGCTGCGAACCACCACGGCGATCACCGTCATCAAGGGTGGCAATAAAGAGAATGTGCTCCCGGGGCAGGCTGAAGCGCTGGTGAATTTCAGGCTCATCCCGGGGGACGGCGCTGCGGCCGTCGTTGATCATGTCAGGCACGTGATCGGCGACGATCGCGTGGCGATCGAGGTCGTCCCACCTGCGACCGAGGCCTCCCCGGTCGCCTCACACAGCTCGGCCGCGTACCAGGTGCTCAACCGGACGATCCGCGAGTTGTTCCCGGATGTCGTGGTGGCTCCCGGCCTGATGATCGGTGGGACGGATTCTCGGCATATGGGCGCGGTCGCGGACGATATTTTTCGTTTCTCTCCGGTGCGCGCCCGGGCCGAAGACTTGTCACGCTTCCACGGCACCGACGAACGCATGGCAGTGGCCAACTATGCGGATCTGATTCGCTTCTACCAAGCCTTGATCCGACGTAGTGCGGGCGGCGAGCCGTCGACGGATTGAGTACGCCATTCGACCGCAGGCCCGCGCTGAATTAGAATCGGCACATGCGGAAGATCGCCCTCATTCTCTGTGCGCTGAGCTACGCGGCGTTAGCTCACGGCATCGAGCCGCTCGTCGACAACGAGCATGTGACGGTCTGGGACACGGCGGCGGTTCTGCCGCCTGCACAGCATGATTTCGTCGAAGTTTCCCTGTCGCAGAAAGGTACTGCGGGCTTCGGCCATCAGGGGGATCGACCGGGCAAGAGCGGTGCACGCACCATCGTGATCGAGCTGAAGGACCTCCCCGTGGTCCCGCTCGCCAACGAGAGCGGCTATCCACTCGCGTTTCCGCGTAAGCACGTGAAGAAACTGCTGGAAAACTCGCAGGTGGTCGTCTGGGATTATATTTGGCGCCCGGGTGAACCCACACCCATGCATTTTCACGACAAGGATGCCGTGGTGGTCTTTGAGGCGACCGGCGCCTTGAAGTCGGTCACGCCGGATGGCAAGAGTGTGATCAACCAGAGTCGGTTTGGCGATGTGCGATTCAGTACTCGCAACCGCACACACAGCGAAATTCTCGTCAGCGGCAAAGCCCATGCCGTCATCACCGAGCTGAAGTGATAATTTGTCTTGACGGCCGGACCCGTCCGGACGTAGCGTCATGTCTGCCCGCAAATCGTTGGCTGCATGCGGGCAAAAACGAACAACAACGTCCGATCTTGAGGGATGCCGGCCATGAAAATCATGATGCGACAGTTGGTGCTGCTTGGCGTGGTCGCGGCGCTCGTCGCCGGCCGTGCGGCCGCTCAATCGTTTCCTCTGTTAAAGCCGCTACCGCCGAAAAAGACTCTGATTCACGCGGCGGCACTGACGGCAAATACGGCGAATACGTCGACCTCGCCCTGGCAACAGCTGACAAACCAACCGCCGGTTCTTGATCCTGTCGATTGCGGCCCCGGTAACCCGCTGTTGCTCACCGATGGCACGGTGTTGCTGCAAGATGCCGGATGCCAGGATTGGTGGAAGTTGACCCCCGACCAGTTCGGCAGCTACGTCAACGGCACTTGGACTCAGGTGGCCTCAACGCCCGCCGGCTACAGCCCTCTGTATCATTCCTCGGCCGTCCTCGCCGATGGTCGGGTCATCATCGAAGGGGGAGAATACAATTTTCTACAGCCCGTGTGGACCAATCTGGGCGCGATCTACGATCCTGTGGCAGACAGCTGGACGCCGGTAAATCCCCCGGTGGGATGGTCGTCGATCGGGGATGCTCAGGGCGTGGTGCTGTTCGACGGCACTTTCATGCAGGCCAATTGCTGCACCAATCAGGCGGCTCTGCTCGATGCCAAGACTTTGACCTGGACTCCCACCGGCAGCGGCAAATTCGACCCCAATGACGAAGAAGGCTGGACTCTGCTGCCGAATGGAAAGGTTTTGACGGTCGATGCCTATGTGCCGATCGCGCCCTTTCCGTATCTACCCACTGGAAAGAACTCGGAAATCTACAATCCCGAGCGCGGCACCTGGCGGAGTGCCGGAAATACGGTGGTGCAACTGTGGGACTCTGCGGCCAATTGCGGCGGCGAGAGTGTTGCGTCGTTCGAGTTGGGACCCGGAGTGTTGCGCCTCGATGGGACAGTGTTTTACGCCGGATCGAACAGCTGCGGCGCGGGGAATACGGCAATCTACAACTCATACTTCGGAAGTTGGACTCCGGGCCCGAAGTTTCCGAATTCGCTCGACATCGCCGATGGGCCGGCGGCGCTCGAACCGAACGGCAAGGTACTATTGATGGCGAGCCCGTTGGTCTTTCTGACTCCTGCGACCTTTTTTGAATGGGACGGGCGAGAGTTGACGGAGATCCCCCCGTCTCCCAACGCAGCGATCGACTCGTCTTACTACGGCAACTTCCTGGTCCTGCCAACCGGCCAGATCATGCTCACTGATTTTTACTTCGTGGCGGTTTATAACCCCAGGCGCGACTTCAATGATGACGACAGTGAGGCGCCGGCGCCGCATGTAACGTCCGCCCCTGACCAAGTGAGGCCCGGTGGTTCCTACGTCGTCGAGGGGACTCTGTTCAACGGCATGTCGCAGGCGGCTGCCTATGGCGACGATGTCCAAGCTGCAACCAACTATCCGCTGGTGCGCATCACGAACGACGCAACCGGCCACGTGTTTTACAGCCGAACACACGATCACAGCAGTATGGGCGTCGGTCCGTTCGTTGGCCGCGTGAGCACCCATTTCGATGTGCCGGCGGGCCAGGAAACGGGACGTAGCAAATTGGTCGTCGTGGCCAACGGCATTGCTTCCGCTCCGGTCGAGGTGATGGTTCGCTAAGATCGACAGGGCAGGGCAGGGCAGGGCAGGGACGGGATCTTGATCCTATGAAGACTATTGCGGGCCTTCTGGCCGGGTGTGCTCTATTCGCCGCGACGGCCCGGGTGCACGCCGACACGGTTGTGGTTACGGC
>CAAGKR010324563.1_pt1 | contig 11084 bp, 9 predicted proteins | sample 2556971 | NCBI WGS metagenome assembly CAAGKR01 (sample SAMEA5207829, study PRJEB30636) | soil metagenome | biome: forest; feature: boreal; material: soil | place: USA | collected 2011-09 | depth 1 m
AATCGACCAGGCTGGTGTCCTTTGGTGACCCCCTAGAGCCGTCCGGTGCCGGGAATGCGTGATACGGCTGTGATACGGCGGGGACGCTCGCTGGCCCCTGTCGGCTTCTCAGGGATTCGACAGATGAGCGAGGCTAGGTGGTCAACGCGGACTGTAAGCCGGGTTCTGCATCGGCAAGATCGCCCCACGCATTCTGAATACGGAAAGACACCCTGATCGCTGCCTATGCCGGAAGGTTGCTTTTGGCATCCACCTCCGCCCGATTCAGGGCGTCAGCAGAGCGCTTCACTCGCGGATCGCTAAGTGAGATGGCGGGAGGCGCTTTGACCCCTGTCAGGAGTGCACGAAGTACGCGCCCGTGTAACTCAGTGAACTTCGGGGGCACGGCCTCGCCAATCATCTCGCGAACGTTCGTCACGCCTGAACTCGTGATCGCGTTACCCCATTTGAAGTCAATCGGGAATGTTTGAAGCAGTGCGCACTCAAGTGGACTCAGCAACCGATTCTCTGCCGGATGAAGGGTGCGATCGCTGCCCATGTGGCCACTTGCGGTCGTTACTGTCGCGGCCGGCTGGTCTGGCAGCATTCGGCGATAACTGGAGTTGCGGAAGCCCCGAATCAAGCGCAATTTTCCGTTTGGGTCCTCTGTCACCGGCCGCATTAGCGGTCCGTCGCAGACTGGACACTTCGCATCCTCGTCACTCACGTCCACAGTGCCGCACTTGTAGCATTTCCGGTTCTGCCACGCGGAACCTCCGAGATTGGCCGGAATGGCGGCGACCATGGCGTATCGCTGCTCGCCCCAGATTGGAACGAAGTGGAGCTCCTGTTCGGAGATCGCGCCATCGCGATTCGCCGCGTCTAGGGGCTGAAGGTTCCAGGACGCAAGCGCCTCGTTCAAAGTTATGTGCTTAGCACCGTAGTCGGGGGCGTGAGTGGGTCGCGGGAACGGCCCTCTGTGCATCGACTGCAATTTGGCCAATCCTCGCTCACCTTTCCGCACAAACGTAAGAAACGCACGCCTGCGCGTCTGCGGAACGCCGTAGTCGGCCAGGTCCGTCAGTAACGAATACACGACATAGTCGGAGCTCAGATCCCGAATCAGGATAGTTGCGGCAGACACGCCTTCACCGCTGACTGGATCCCTGACCTTCCGAGTCAGGAAGGCGGGTACGTTCTCGACCACTGCGACCCGAGGTTGCAATTCGAGCACTGCTTGGACCACCACTTGTACGAGGAGATTCCGAGCATCTCGGCTCCCTGCGTCGGCGTCGCTGCCCTGGCCCCGATTGCTTTGTGCCGAGCTCAGCCCCTGACAGGGTGGACAGGCTGCCAAGAGTGCAGGTTGCTCGTGGCCGGCCCGGCTTCGGTACGCGGCAACGACCTCCGGCAACGTTCGGCGAAGGTCGCCGGGGATGCCGACCGCGGAGCGATGGTTGAGCAACGCCACCGACAGGCGCCGAGCGTCGATCTCCGCCAACACTTCGAAACGGAACCCGGCAGCTCCATAGCCGAGGTCGCCAGCTCCGCAATTGCTGAACAAGCTGACTGCGCGCAGCCGGGTCACTTTGCTTTGTTCGCCCGATCCCTGGCGTCGAGGAATTCGGAGTGCGCCTGGGTACATCGGTAGAGGAAATCCTTCCAGTTCACAGGCGTTACGCGCTTCTTAGTAACTTCGGCCCGAAAGGCTCGACGTTTCGTCGTGTCCTTAATGTTGACCTTGTCTACAATCAAGTCGATCGCCCAGCCATCCGGGAAGTCTTTCATAACCTCTGGATGGCCCTCAGCAAATGCCTCAAAGGCCTCCAGGTAGTTCTCCAGTCGATCGTAATCGTCGTCTTCGAATGCGTGGCCAGGCTTCTTCAGCTCAACGATTTCAAGGCGCCGCGATACATTGATCAGCGTGAAATCGGGTCTCTTCTTTTCGTACGAAATGGCGATTTCAATGTTGTTGCCGGTTCTTTCCTTCCAGTACCTGACGAACATGTCCCTGAAGGTCTTGAGCTCCTGGTTCTCCGAGATGACGGTCCATGAAGTGTTGATCAGCCACGGGGCACGGGCTAGTAAAGCCTGGAGGTCGCTCTCGTCGGCCTTGCCAGAGTAGATCAACTCGGACAGTTCCTCGATTGAGCGGATCCGCTCGTCAGCGATCTGTGCGTACGACGCCAGTTCCGCTACACGGGTTCGCGCGAACAGTCGGAGCATGTCATCGACCGACTTGTCTACTTGGTTGGAGATCACCTGAAACGCGGTGATTAATGCTCTGTGCGGAGCGACCGACAGAATGACCTCAACCAAACCACTAACGTAGGTCTCGTCTTCTAGCTCATCCTCAGCTGCGAACGCACCGATCTGTCGACCCAATTCGAGGGCGGTTGCAACTACGGCCTCGTCGTCACCGTACCGTTCTTTTGACTTCGCTTCCAGCTGTGCCTTTTTGAGGAATAGGTCTCTGACTCGCACTCGGCGCGGCTCGCGTGAGGCGGCTCCGATTTCTCGAATCAGCTCGGCGCCCCACTTTCGTAGCGCCTCCCCGCGGTCCGAATCCCACAGGATTCCCTGACGGTCGGTCCTGATCAAGTCTTCTCCTGCGTCGTCGTCCAGCCAATCTGCTTGAATCTCGCCGACTAGGTAGGACCGCGTCGTGAACTCGCCCGTATAGCCGGCGGGCTGCTCGAAATCACGCGTTGTGGCAACAATTTTGTTTCTCGCGTAGATGCGGACGCCGGCCATTTCCTCGTTCTTGTAGGCGTCCTTCGCCAGGCCGAGCCAGCCAGTCACGGCGAACTCCGTTCCGTCCTCAAGGATCACCGGCCGACCGTCCACCTGTATCTCGGTAGCCGGCATGATCGGAACGACGAACGGAGGAACTTCCAGCCGCTTCACGGCCTCGGTTCGCGTGTCTTCGATATAGATCTTGAAATCGAGCGACGGGCCAAGAACGAATCGCCGCGCGAGTTGTCGGACGAAAGTATCTTCGGCAGGAACCCTCTTCGGCAGGAATCGACTCAACCTAACAGTCGTCCCGCGGCTGAGACTCCAGGTTCTGTCGCGAGCGCCCGTTTCGAGCGCTACTGGTCCCTCCTTGTCCCGCACGATGCGATCGAAGTCCATCACAAAGTGGCTGGTGAGGTAGCCCTTTCCGGTCTCCTCACCTCCGGAGGAGATCACCTCAATACGTCTGCAAATACCGAAGGGAGCCAGCTTGCCGATCCCCTTCCGTCCCATCACCTTCCGCTTCTTTCCGCGCGAAAGCTTTCCGTCCTTTTTTCGTGTACGCCGGTCGTTACCAACTTTCAAAAAGTAGTCCTGCGCCTCTGTAGGAGTCATGCCGTGGCCATCGTCGATGACCTCGATCAAGTGGTCCTCATGGCCTAACTCCGTGCCTAGCGGCAGCCGGACTGTGACGGCTTCAGCGTCGCCGTCGAAGGAGTTGGCCACCAACTCCGCCACCACGGCGCTGACTTTGTCGTAAAGACGAACACCGAGTTTGTCGATGGTGAGGCGCGAGATCCGAATCTTGTAGGGCGGCGCCTTCTTAACAGCGTTCACGTTGCTCGAACCCCGGGCGCCCGTGCGGCCACTACTGCCACGCGAACACGATCGGCGGCCAAATTGGCGTCCTCGTGCTCCCAGACCCGGATAACCTTCCAACCCGCATCTGTAAGGCGATGCTCGGTGTCGATGTCGCGCTGCCGCACGCCAGCAATCTTCTGGCGCCACCAAGCCCTGTTTGAACTGGGGACCGACCTGTGATCGAGACATCCGTGCCAGAAGCACCCATCTACGAAGACCGCGACGCGAGCGCTGGCAAAGACCAGATCCGCCTCGCGTCTCAAGCTAAGTAGGGGGCGTCGATGGATGAAGTAGCGAAGACCGGCGGCGTGGAGGACTCGTCGCAAAGCCATCTCCGGCGCTGTGTTCCGCTGACGCTGCCTGGCCAGTCGACTGCTGACTCGGCTGGAGCTCGGAACTGGCCGCATCATCGACGCAGATTCTCCCCGTTTCTCCCGATTCACGCCGAATGCGCTTCCTCACCGGCGCTGCTCCCCTCCGCCCAGACCGGGGCGTTCCTGGCCCCTCCGCCCGGCAAACGTTCCCGCTCTTCTGCGCTCCTACCTCAAGAATTGCGCCTCAAGTTGTATTTCCGAGCAGTTGGCCCAATGAAGTCTCCGTCGGCAGCGCGATCCCTCCCTCCCGGCGCGCCGCTCCAGCCTCCTCGCTTGCTCGAGTTCCACGGACGAAGAGCTTAGTTGTCGATGACCGATTTTGGGCGGAAGGGATCGGTCTCCCACAATTGATGCTTCCAGATTCTCCCCCGTGTCTGAAGAGCCTCACCGATCAACTCCACCACAGCAGGCGGGTTCGCGACAACCTCCGTTTCCCAGAACCGCATGACTATCCAGCCGATCGACTCGAGCGTGTTAGTCGTTCTTTGATCCCGTCTCCGATTACCATCGATCTTCGTATCCCAATAGGGGCCCAGAGTCCCAGGACTAAAGAAGTCGGTATGCCCATGCCAGAACACACCGTCAACGAATACGGCCACGCGCCATTTGATGAAGGCGACGTCAGGGCGACCTGGAATTGAGCGGAGGTGAAGTCGATACCCGAGGATGCCGGCTGAGCGAAGCGCGTGGCGAAGCACCAACTCGGCCTTTGTATCGACTGAACGGAAGCGTGCCATCATCATGCGGCGCTGGACCGGGTCGAGCACCCGCTTAGGGCGCGCTACTCTGTCCCTCAAGCTGTCACTTCACCGAGGGTCAGCTTTTCGACGGGCTTGGTCAAGAAGAGGAATGACGTCTGCGAACGCTGATACCCATTCGCCGGTGACTCTTTGGATGGGCTGAATTCTTGAGGCTTCCTGTTGTAGCGGCTCGAGCATGAGAGTAGGCAGAAACCGGAATTCCCACTTTCCGGTGCGCGGCCACATGCAAGCGGCGATTACATCGAACTGGTCGAACCGGTAATAACGGCTGAGGCGGTCGCCCTTCGATGCCCTGGTCTTCTGCACCTCCACCTTGGCATCGCCGTTGGCCTGCAGCTTTGGCGACACATTCTTGCACTCCACAGTTAACTTCTTCCCGGTCCGGAGTACAACATTGAAGTCTGGCTTCCCGTCCTCATCAAGGAAGTCCGCGGTGGTCACAGCGGGGCTTCGGTCGAGGCTACCTTGCAGGTGATGTTCGGCGACACCGCCTCGAACCGCTATGCCAAGGCGAGCTCGTCTTTTGATTATGTCGAGGATCTCCGCGCTTGTTAGATCAAAGAGTCTCGCAAGTTCATGATCATCGGCCGCAGCCGCCGTCTGCTTCGGCGGCCGCTTTGCGTGGACGAACCGCATCGGAGGGTCCATCGCGAGATCGCTGGCCTGTCGCTCGAATTGGATGTACCGGATCAGATATCTGGGTTTGAACCCAACTACAGTTTCAAGACCTTCCCTCGCGCGCGCCTGTTCGCGCGCCCGGCCCGGCCGGTTAACCCGCTCCCAGACATGCCATCCGCTCTTCTCAATGGATGAGACTTGCTGGGACTTGTACTCGAAGGAGATGCCCATCGGCAACGGGTCGTACAGCGCGGGATCCAAGCCAATGAAGATCTCTCGGTCGACATCAACCCCAACAACCAGCGTGCTGTCTATGCCAGGGACATCGCTCGCCAATGCATGGAGCCGAGCGTGCCAGCTTTCCTCGGAACCGTACCGAATTTGGATCCGGTGCTCGTCTTCCGCCCGGCCCTTAATTCGCGCGGGGCTGCACCTGAATGCGTAGCAAAGGACACCCATCCTCTCGCCCTTGTAGCGAATACCAAGATAGACTGGCGCCCGCTGGGGATCGCTGATATAGATGAGTTCGCCACCAGCAGCAGATACGGCTGTGCCGAGGAACTTCTGGATGTCTGAACGACCGCTTACCCGATAGACCTCGGGAACAACGCGGCCAGCTACCACGGGCCGATCCAAGGGCATCGGCGGGAGTCTAGACGCTCAGGCTAGCCCAAAGGCGAAACGTTCCGCCAGAACATTTGTGCGTCAACGTCAGAACGCTATAGACTTGCAGTGCGCCCGGGGTGCCCGCCGGCGGGTGTTTGATATCGCCGGTGACGAAGAACTCATTAATCGCAATCAGCCTTTTCTCGGGCGCAGGCGGCCTTGACTTAGGCGTTGAGGCGGCCGCATACCGTGTTGTGGCCGCTGTCGAGCACGACGAGCGGGCACTTGCGACGCTCAATGCGAACCGGCTCCGCTTTTTCCCCGAGCTACGACACGACGTCAAGCCACTTGACATCACCGTGCTTGATCCAAAGCACGCAATGAAGGCAGCCGGAGTGCGTCGCGGCGAAGTCGATCTGCTTGTTGGTGGACCTCCGTGCGTAGCCTTCTCCAAGTCTGGCTTTCATCTCGAATACAAGCGAAAGGGCAACGACCCTAGAGCAAACCTCTTGGATGACTACCTCAGATTCCTAGTTGCTATCCGGCCCCGAGCCTACGTCATGGAGAACGTTTTTGGACTCGCCTACAAGAATCAGTCAGCGGCGTGGCTGAATCGTCTGACTTCCGGAATCAAAGAAGCCGGGTACGGAGTCTCCTACGGGATCCTCAACGCTGCCGATTATGGTGTGCCGCAGAATCGGCAGAGACTTTTCATCATTGGAGCACGAGGGAAATCTCTTCAGCTGCCCCCGGCAACGCACTGGGGCGCGCACGAACGGCGCGTGCCTCCGCCAAACGTCAGTGAACTTCTTCCCCACGAAACAGCGGCTCAGGCGCTTAAGGGCCTCCGCACTCGGCGCGAGCCGGGCGAGGAAGTCAATGGCCTATACGGACACCTTCTCCCTGAGATACCTCCTGGAGGCAACTACCTCCACTTCACAGCTAAGGGCGGGCATCCGAAAGCCCTTTTCGAATGGCGAAGTCGCTACTGGACCTTTCTTTTGAAGCTTGACCCGAACCGACCGGCACCTACCATCCAGGGCCAACCTGGCCCGTACGTTGGGCCCTTCCATTGGGAAAACAGGCGATTGCGCAAACGCGAGTTGCAGCGACTCCAAGGCTTTCCTGATCAATACGTGCTGGTGGGCGACCGCCGTGCCGTCCAACTCCAGATTGGAAATTCAGTGCCCCCGGCTCTCGGCGAGGCGGTCGCAACTTCTATCCGAGAGCAGATGCCGTAGCCGGCCAGGCGCGGTATGTTTCAACCCGATTCGGACCGATGGTCCCCCCTGTCCTTCTAGGACCAGGTCATGGGCCCTCACAATTGCCGCTAAGGAGTTCGGCATCCCAGCACATCCCCGGCGCAGAAGAACCCGAGCCATCCCGGCCCAATACCGAGAACATTTTCGTGAAGCTGCTAATTGGGACGCGCTCCTGAAAAGAATTGAGGCAAACACCGAACTTGACGCAGAGTTCCGTAGCCGGGCTCTTGCAGCGACAGTGGCCCTTCGGCCAGTTTTTGGGGAAGACTGGCCGGCCGAAGTGTACGCGACCGAACATCCACTGGCCCGCCACTTTGGAGACGATGCCCCCCACTGGACCGTAGCCTTCGTCGAGGCAGTCGAGGCGTTGTTGGAGCTGCGCCGTTTACCGAAATGGCCCCGTCTGGTTCGCTCTATTAGGGACCCTTCACAGGCCGGGGGAGCGTTGGCAGAGCTGCGCATGGCCGCTCGTGCGCGCGCTGCTGGGGCTGCGATTGTCCTCGAGCCCGCAACGCGGGCCGGACACTTTGCCGACATGTTGGTGACTTTGGACGGATGCGATCTCTATGTCGAAGTCTCCGTCGCCAACCAATTCCCACGGTCCGTTGACCGGGCAGAAACATCGCTGGATGCGGTCGTTCCTGCCATGCAGCTGCTGATTGAGGACATCGCATACGGGGGACGCCTCTCGCGAATGCCGGAAGACGACGAATTCGAGTGGCTTCAGTGGCGCACCGCAGCGTTCTTTCACCAGGTGCGTGCTACTCGGGTCCCCCGCGTCCTGTTCATCCCGGGTCTTCTCGAGATTTGGTGTATCGGCCGTGAACATCAGGACCTGGCAGCATTGCAGGAGCTAGGACTTGTCGACAACTTTATGGGGCCGCCAATCAGAACTACACCGCTGAACAAGCTCATTGACATGATCGATGACAAGGTTCAACAGCTCCCGGATGAGGAGCCCGGACTGCTTGTCCTCACCCCACCCAGTTTCCTGGGCCAGGCCCCGCCGACCACCGAGCTGTCGCTAATCCTTCGCCAAGCGATCGGACGTTACCCGCAAGTCGTCGCGCTCGCCCTGGTTTGGCGCCAGCTGGGCAGCCGCGGTCCGGACGAGTCCCACCAAGTGGATCCGTGGACGCTGCTCACCCACCGAGTTGTACACCCTCCGATCGTGGAGCGAATGATCGTGGTAGCCAATCCCGCCGGAGCTTTTCCGGTGGGGGCTAAGATCGCACGGGAACTTCTGGTGTCATCGTTCGCATAGATAGCTTGAGAGAGCGAGTTCGGCTAGGAAATGGCCGGCTCAATAGCCGCCCTTCTGAACTCGATTGCCGCTTGCGTGCTGTCCTGATATGACCGCGGAGCCATCCGTATCCGGGAATGCGTGACCCGGCTGTGACCCGGACGCGCCTAAACACCGACCGTAGATAGACCTAGAAGCACAAGAATATCGCCTAGGCGACAAGCGAATCGATTACGCCATCCACATCCGATCGGGCGCGCTCGATCAGTGCACATCGTCCTAGGGCCATGGTCGCCACGGCGCGCACGCTCTGCAGCGTGCGATAGAAATCGGCATCTGTCGTGGCAAAGACGTCCACCCGACGCAAGTATGCTGCGTGCCACGCGTCCACTAAGTTGCCGTAGGTGACTCGTCGCTGCGTTTGGTAATACTCAGCTAGCCAGTAGAGCCATGAAGTGGGGACTTCGGCAGGTTGAACCTCAAGCACCCAGAGTCGCATCCAATCGTCGTGATCGATCGCCCCGAGCGTGACGCCGCGCGGGGCCTGGCGCTCCAGTTGCGTGGCCCAATGGTCAGCCATGTGAATGCGCCAGTATCGTTCGTAATCGGGCATCGTATCGAGCGCCGGCAATAACTGCTGCGCAAGGTGCTCAGAGCACGGAATCAGGGCCTGATGCCAGCCGTTTCTCTCCCAATCCTGTCGTTGACGCTGCCTAGAGGCGTGACTCCGGACCAGCTCCGGAAACCGGGACATTGAAACTGGCTGCATAAAGGGATCTTCGCGGAGGGTTGCCCAGGCTCGCCGTTCGCCAGTTTGGATCTCGGTACGAAAGTCACGAAGAGGTGCCCCGCCCGGTATCCAATCCGAATGGCGGGATGAGATTGTCACCAGTACTTCGCGGAGCAGGCGGTAGTACTGGGGCTCGGTCTCTGGGCGCCCGATCCGAGACAGAAGCCGCACGCGCTTGGCTCGTTGCGCCGCATTTGGGATTCTTACCGCCTCAACCAGATTGAGGTATGAACGAACCACACGAAGTCCGTTTCTGTTAAAGGCCTTTCGAGCCACACGTTCTGCATCGCGCTCATCGAGCCAGCCGTAGACGCTACTGTCCAGGTAGACGGTCAGCATGCCAAGAGCAGCGCCAGTTTGCTCGCTCTTCAAGTCGAAGGCAATGATGTAGGCACGTTCCGGCACCCTCGCAGCTCTCTTCATCAGCGACGCGCTGCAATTTTCGGCGCCGATGCGCTGCCATCACCAAGCGGCAGATGTGGGCTTCACGTGCGCTCCATCCCGGCCCGTCGGCTCGCGGATCAACTGCTGAACCACAGACACCGTCAGGGGGAGCAGGTTCTACGGTCTGCCCCTCGGTCGGCTACGATCGTACGAATGTTCGATCGCGCTCGAGCGGTTGCCCAAGTCAAAGCTGGCAATTGCGCCTGCGGTGGCTGCCGAGGAGGGCTCACAGACGCCGCCCTGAGTCAGGGCAGTTGGGGCTTCTGCCGCGTCTGCCGCTGCGCGTGGAAGGTATCTGCGATAGACGGTCAGAGCTATGCAACCGCTATCCATTCGCCTGCCCATGCCGCCCAGACAAAGGAATCCGAAACGCAGCCATGACATCCCTAGCAAGCGCGACTCGCGGTATCAGGGCGAACCGGCGGCGCCACTCGCGACATTGACGGGCCGAACAGGCCGGCTCGATACTCAATCGCGTGATTGGGGCCGGATCGGATCAGTTTCCGCAGGTGGATCTTCCCAGCGGTCCGGTAACCCTGGAACCGCTCGACGACCTGGCCGCCCAAGTGAATCAGCTGGACTCGGAAGCGAAACAGTTACTCCAGAGTTCAGAAGCGCCGATCGCCAACGCCAGGCTGAAGGTGGAACAGGCCGGCGAGTTGCTGATGGCCCACAAAGCCGAGTGGGACACCAGGGCGGTCGCCAGTCAGATCACTGCGGCGACACAGTTGCAGGCCGATGTCTCCCAACTCAACCAGCAGATCCAGGAACTCGCCAGCCGACCCCATCCTGGTTTGGGCGGTTTCCTCCATTCGCTAACCGACGGACATCATGAGCACGAACTCGAGGCTCAGCGGTCCAAAGTACTCGACCAGCTCAACGCGGTGCTGGCCGCATTCGTCGAGCAGGCGCCCGTTACGACGATCCCGGAAGCGGATGCCTTGCGGGCCGATGCCCAGGTACAGCTTGCCCAGGCGAAGTCGCTAATCGATGAGCACCACACCAAGATCGAAGCGGGCAAGTCCCTTGCCGAGGAGATCCAGCGACGACAGGCCGCGATGAAGGCAATGGGCTTCGACTCCTTGTATACCGCCGCCTGGCTCCAAGCTCATGGGCCATCGCCCGTCGATAGCCCGCTCGCCCTCAAGCCGAACGAGCACGCATATGTCTCGGTGCCAGCAGTTCTCGCTAGGCTCACGACTCGAACCCGCTACGCGGGCGGTAGCCAGGGGTTCAGCTTTCCCATCGGGCATACGGGCATCCGCTACCGAGTTGGATCATTCAGCGGTCACCCGGTTCAGAGCAGCTCCATCACCGACGTCGACCAGGGCACTCTCGTACTGACCAACATGCGAATTGCCTTCATTGGAAAACTCAAATCGGTCGTTACTCAGCTGCCGAAGCTCGTGC
>CAAGKR010430593.1_pt1 | contig 11084 bp, 11 predicted proteins | sample 2556971 | NCBI WGS metagenome assembly CAAGKR01 (sample SAMEA5207829, study PRJEB30636) | soil metagenome | biome: forest; feature: boreal; material: soil | place: USA | collected 2011-09 | depth 1 m
CGGTCGATCTGCGCGCTGTTGCGCGCGCCGTCGAGCACGCTGCGGGTGACGACCGGCTTGGTCTTGACCGACTCCGGGTAATCACACTCGTGGGTGACGGCCACCAGGCTCTCTTCGAGTCCGAGCGCACAGACGATCTCCGTCGCACTGGGTAAGAGCGAGGCGATCCGCACCGTCAGGTGCCCGGAACGAACGGATTGAGCAGCTTCTCCTCCTCGATCGTGGTGGCGGGCCCGTGGCCCGGGTAGACCACGGTCTTCGGTGGCAACGCGTAGAGCACGTTTTGGATCGAGAAGACGATCTTGCCCATGTCGCCACCCGGAAGATCGGTCCGACCGATCCCTCGCTGGAACAGGGTGTCCCCGGCGAAGCAGTCGAGGCCGAAGAGAAAGCAGACGGAGCCCTGCGTATGCCCGGGCGTATGGAGGACGCGCAGGCTGAGATCCTGAAAGGGCAGCGTCACCCCATGCGTCAGCGCGGTGTCGATCGCGAACGAAGTAAAACCAGGCGGCACGAACGGGTACTGCGCGATCGTCTCCCAGTCGAGGATGGCGAGGTCGTCCGAATGCATCGCGATCGGGGCGCCGGTCTGCGCGTGCAGCCCAGGAACGCCGGCGACGTGATCGATATGCCCATGGGTCACCAGGATGTGCTCGAGGATCAGCCCTTCCGAATCGATCTGCTGCCGCACCCGGTCCAGCTGCAGGCCCGGATCGACGGCGAGCGCGGCCAGCGTGTCCCGCCGCCGGATCAGGTAGCAGTTCTCACCGAACAGATCGTCTGAAAAGATCGAGACCTCGAGCTTCTCGCGCAGCGCCTCCGCCGGCGTCATCCGACACCAATCTCCCAGGAGGCCGACGTCAGCACCTCCGGGCCAGCTTGGGTGATGAGCACCATTTCCTCGAGGCGAACGCCACCCCAGCCCGGGATGTAGATGCCGGGCTCATTGGTGATGACCATCCCGGGCCGCAGCGCAGTGTGGTCGGTGGGCGACAGGTAGGGTCGTTCATGCACCTGCAGGCCGATCCCGTGGCCCAGGCCGTGGCCGAAAGCGTGTTCCTCGCCGGCGAGCGCCTCGCGGGCCCGGCGGTCGATTTCGTCCGCGGCCACTCCCGGTTTCATCAGCGCCATCGAGGCGAGCTGCGCCTGGCGCACCGCTTCGATCACGCGGGCTTGCTCGGGGGTCGGCTCACCGACCACGATCGTTCGGGTGGTGTCGCTATGGTAGCCGGCAGCGGTCGCCCCGAAGTCGACCACCACCATGTCCCCGCGCAAAAGGACCCGGTCGGACGCCCGGCCGTGCGGGAGGGCACCCCGTTCCCCGGCGGCCACAATGGTTTCGAAAGCTGCGCCGTCGGCCCCGAGCTCGCGGAATGTCTGCTCCAGCAGGAACGCCACATCCCGCTCGCGCAGCCCCGGCCAGATGGCCGCGCGGACGCGATCGAACGCACGGCCGGCGATCGAGGCCACCGCACGCAGCAGCTCGATCTCCTCCGCCTCCTTCACGATTCGGAGCTCCTCGACGAGACCCGCGGTGGCTACCAGTGTTGGCTCCGGTGGCAGAGCGGCCGACAGTCGCTGGTGCTGATCGAACGTCAGGTGCTGGGACTCGAAGCCGACCCGCCGCAGCCCCAGTGCCTTGAGTCGCTCCGCAATCAGCGCCCAAAGGCCGTGCGAGGGCCCCGATGGCATCAGTCTGAAGGCCGGTGCCTCGGCTTCCATCTGCAGCCAGTAGCGGCTGTCCCCCAGGATTTCGGCGGCATCGTTGGCGATGATCAGGTAGCCGAGGCTGCCGCTGAACCCGGAGAGATACCGGATGTTCTCTGGTGAGGTCACGACCAGGCCGTCGAGTTCGAGATCGAGCAGTCGCTGGCGCAGCGCCGCCACGCGGCGCGTCGACTGTTCAGCGCGCATTCGGGTTCATGATACGGACGCCCGGGACGCGAGCCGGGCTACCCGATGCCTTCTGGTCGTCTTGACCCGATCGAGCTCAGGGGCTCGGTCGCCAGCTCAGCAAGCTCGCCGAGCAGGTCGATCGACCCGACCCCGGGCTCCGCGCGATAAACGGCAACCGCTCCCCAGATGGTGCCGTGCTGGGCCATCGGCGTGGCAGCCACCGCGCCCCCCGGCGGCTCCGCTCCATGAAGCAAGTGCCGGGCCCATCGGCTGCGTTGAAGGTCATCGATGGCGGCGGGCTTCTCGGTGTAGAGGGTCCACTCGAGCAGGGCTTCGAGCACGGGCGCCAGCTCCTCGAGCCGGTCGGGTCGCCCGGGCAAGGTGAAGGCGTCTTTTTGCCAGCGGCCCTCGGCATCCCAGAACACGACCAGGCCGCCGGCGGCGTCCAGCGCCTGGAGCGCGCGCCCCAGCAGCAGGTTGGCCGCCATCTCGCGGACGTGGGTCGTCTGAGTTGTCAACGTTGCCTCCCTACACCAACACTACTGCGGCGAGGACGCCGGGTCCAGTCCAGCAGTAGGGCGAGCACGAAGAGCACGACCCCGAGACGGATGGCGGCGTCGGCGAGGTTGAAGTCGGTGGGCCACAAGTGGACCTCGATGAAGTCGATCACCCCACCGAGCCGGACTCGGTCGACCAAGTTACCGAGGGCCCCGCCGGCGACGGCGCCGAGCGCGCCCAGGCCGAGGGTGCCGCCGACGTTCCCTCGGAGCGCGAGAACAGTGATCGCTCCGACGATGATCAGCGCCAGCGCCGCGAACAGCTCGTTATAGCCGGTGCCCAGCCCCAACGTGGCGCCGGTGTTGCGGGCGAGCCGGAACCAGAGCCAGCCCGGGATCACGGTGACCTCTCGGCCCGGCGTCAACGCTGAGCGGGCCCAGGCCTTGCCGGCCTGGTCGAGGGCCAGCACCAGCAGCGCGATTGCCGCGACCATCAGGAGCGCTCGACGTCGCTGCATCCCGGCCATGCTACCGGGGGCGTGTCGAGGCGGTAGCGGTTAGTGCTTCGGCGTCGGGTGGGGGGTGGCGCTCGTGCCGGGCCCCTTGTCATTGCTAGTACCGGTCGGCGAGGCGCTCGGCTTGCCCCCACCGTTGGACGAGGCTGGCGTGTTCGCGGTCTGCAGGGCCTGCGCGGCGCGGTCGCGGGCCTGCGTGATCGCGGCCACGGCTGCGGGGTTGGTCACCTGGCCCTGCAGGCCGGCGAGCTGCTGGTCGTGCGTCGCGATCGCCTGGACCAGGCGGTTCTCCAGGCTGGCGGCCAGCGCGGGGTCGCTCTGCTTCGCCGATTGGACCACCAGCGCGGCCTCGTTGAGCTGGTCATTGAGGCTGCTCAGCGCGCGGTCGACGAGGTCGAGCCGGTGACGGGCGATCATGGCCTCCGCCTCGGTCAGACGGGTCCGGGCGAGGTCGAGATGGTAGGCAACCTTATCCGACGGGCTGAAGGCGAGCGCGCCGCGCACGTTCTCCACCACGCCCTTCAGCGAGTAGAGGGCTGAGTCCGGGAGGCTGTCGGCGGATGCCGCCACGGCCCCGGCCACCAGCAGCACCGCGGCAGCCACGGCCGCGAGCACCAGCCGGCGGACCGGATGCGATCGCGACCGCGCGGTCGCTGACTGCTCGACCGCGGCGAGCACCAGGTTCCAACCGCGAATCTTGGCGCCAGGCGACGGCATGACCGGCTCCATCGAGCGTAACCGCTCCGCGAGGTGCTCCAGGCGCTCCATCTCAGGCGTCAATTGGTCGTCCTCCCCTGTAGGGCACGCTCGAGCGAGCCCAGCGCCCGGTGTTGCAACGCTTGCACAGCGCCCACCGACTTGCCCATGATCCGGGCGGCCTGCGCGGCGGTCAGGTCCTGGAAGAACCGGAGGATCAGGACCTGCTGCTGCTCGTCGGTCAGTGTGTGCAGTGCCTCACGCAGGTCTTCATTGGAGAGCTGATCGACGGCGAGCTCGGACGGATCCGCCGAGACCGGCATGGTGGCCGACTCCAGCGACACCAGCGTCGCCTTGCCCTGGCGGCGGTAGTGGTCGATGGTCGCGTTGTGCGCGATCCGGTAGACCCAGGAGGAGAAGGCAACGCCCTGGTCCTGGAAGAGATCCAGACGGGTGAGGCTGCGGGTCATGGTATCGATGGCAAGGTCCTCCGCATCCTCCACCCTTCCGAGGCGGGCGTAGACATAGTTATAGATACGGTCGAAGTAGCGTTCGTAGAGGATCCGTGCCGCGTCCTGGTCGCCCCGGCGAACCCGCTCGATGAGAGGGCGATCGTCGTCGGACGCCGCCTTACCGAGTGGCTGCACAGGGTGACATTATGGGGGCTCCCAAAGACAGGCGCAGACATATTCAGCTTCTAATACGTGCAATGGGGGCCTGAACGTATGTTGCCCTGATCCTGACGTTGCACGGCCGCGTCACCTTGTTGCGGCATTGTCACCGGCTGGGGCGGGCTCAGACGACCAGGATGGAGCCGGCCTCTCCCTCGATCAGCCGGCCGACCACGGCGCCGGACACCTTTTTCCCCTCGAGGCCCCGAAGGAGCCGGTCCACCTCGCTCTCGGCGACAGCCAGCAGCAGCCCACCGGAGGTCTGGGCGTCGCAGAGCAGGGTCTGGCGGGCAGCCGACAGGTGTGCCGGCCAGCGCACGCGCGATGCCAGAAAGCGCTCGTTCGATCGTGTGCCACCCGGGACCTCCCCGGCTTCCGCCAGCATCTCAGCTCCCGGAAGGAGGGGGACGGACGCCGCGTCGACCCGAGCCGCGACACCCGACGCCCGGGCCATCGAATGGAGGTGCCCCAGTAGGCCGAAGCCGGTGACGTCGGTGGCAGCATGCACCTCGACCGTCGCCATGGCGTCGGCGGCGTCGCGGTTGAGCCGGAGCATGCCCTCGATGGCGGCCGCGGCCGATTCCGGCGGCGCCACCTGGTGTTTGATCGCGGTGCTGATGACACCGGTGCCCAGCGGCTTGGTCAAGACCAGCCGGTCGCCCGGCCGGCCGCCCCGGTTGCGCCGCACCCGATCGGGGTGAACGGTACCGGTCACGGCCAGCCCGTACTTCGGCTCGTGGTCATCGATGCTATGGCCCCCCAGGATGTCGATGCCCGCCTCGCGAACCTTGTCCAGGCCACCTCGCAGAATGTCAGCGAGCAGCGCCGGGCCCAGCTCCTTGATGGGGAAGGCGACCAGGTTGACCGCCAGGAGCGGTTGGGCACCCATCGCATAGATGTCACTCAGCGCGTTGGCCGCGGCGATCGCCCCGAAGGTATAGGCGTCGTCGACGATGGGTGTGAAGAAGTCGGTGGTGACGACCAGGGCAAGGTCCGGCCGCAGCCGGTAGACCGCGGCGTCATCGCCGGTCTCCAGCCCTACCAGGACATCGGGGTTGTCGAGCCGCACGGGCAAGTGGCTCAGAACCTGAGCCAGGTCCTCAGGACCGATCTTGCAGGCTCAACCCGCTCCGTGCGACCACTGCGTGAGCCGCACTTTCTCCACGGCACTCATCATTTGCACTGTACTCGACATTTGTTACCGTCTCGTCAGTGGAGGTCACCTTCCTCGGGACCGGTTCGGCCTTCTCCCCCCACGCGTACAACGCCAGCATCCTGGTCGATCGAACCATCCTGCTGGATGCCGGCGCGCCGCTCACCGTCCATCTGCCGAAGGCCGGCGTCTCACTGGATGAGCCGCGGGCCGTGGTGCTCAGCCACTTTCATGCCGACCACACCTTCGGACTTGCCTGGCTGATCCTGGGCCGCGTGCTACTGCACGAGCCGTCATCCCCCCTCACCATCTTCGGTCCCGTCGGGACCACCGCCTACCTCGAGCAGTTGCTCGATTTTGCCTGGGGCGAGAAGATGCGCCGTCTCAGCTGGGAACGGCTGCAGTTGACCGTGCATGAGCTCGCCGGCGGGGATGCCTTCGAAGTGGACGGAAGCCGCGCCCGCGCGTTTCGCATGCAGCACGTCAGCGAGCTCAACTGCCTGGGGTTCACGATCGAGCGCGACGGTGTACGCCTCGGTTACAGCGGGGACGCGGAAATGTCAGCCGAACTCGAGGCGCTGGTCGCGGCCTCCGATCACGTGATCGCCGAGATGACCTACCCGGAGGGGGAAGGTGGCGAGCTCCACCTGGGGCGCACCGACGTCGAGGGGCTCATGGAGCGGCACCCATCGACCCGCTTCATCATCACCCACTTGAGCGGCGAGGGGTCGGTCAGCGGCGCCGTGATGGCTCGGGATTTTCTGACGCTGCGCCTTCCTCTTCGCTGACCACCCGGCCGCGACGCAGCGCGTCACGCCAGGCGCTGACGACCAGGCCGGTGTAGCTGCCGCGGATTCGGTGCCACGCGTGGCGCGCGTCAGCGAGCTCATCCGCAGAAAGACCGCCGCGGCGGAAGCTGGCGCGGGTGTAGAGGTTCGCCAGCCGCCGGACCTCCTCGTCGAGCGGTGGTACGAAGGTCGCAAGCCGCCCACCGAATTCCTCCGGGGTATCGCCATGGTGGCGCGGCACCTTGAGGCGGTCGCCGAGGAAGAGCAGGCGACGCCAGATGCGCGGGACGTCTTTGACCGCCAGCAGCCAGCGCACCGCCAGCAGAATGCCGATGATCAGGAGGATAAGCAGCGCACCGCCCGCCACAAGTACCTGACGCCAGATATCGGGGAAGCCGCCGTTCGACGTCGACCCACTTGTGTCCACCACCGGGTCCTTCGGGATCGGACGTGATCGGGGCGTGGCCTCCGTCGACGGCGTGTTCGGGGCATTGAGCAACGCGCGGGTCGCCGGCCGGTTGATCGGCGCATTGACGTTGTCCGGGGTGGGCTCGAACGGGATCCATCCGTAGCCCGGGAAGAAGACTTCGACCCAGCTGTGGGCGTCGACGGCATTGACAACGTACTGCCGGGTCTTGTCATCGAAGATCCCCTGCCCGAAGCCGCTCATCTGCCGGCTGGGGATGCCGAGGGTACGCAGCATGACGTTCATGGCGGTCGAGAAATCCTGACAGAAGCCCTTCTTGCTGGTGAACAAGAAATAGTCGAGCGGGCGCACCCCGACGGGCGCGGTCGGCGTAAGCAACGTATAGGTAAAGCGGCCCTTTTCCTGGAACCAGGACTCGATGGCCTTGGCCTGGTCGTAGGGCGTGGTCGCATTCGCATCGTGCACGATCGTTTGGGCCAGGGCCGCGATCTCCGCGTCGCGAGCGGTCGAGTACCCTTTTTGGCTCACGCCGCCCGCATACAGGCTGATGTAGGGCGCGGTCCAGGCCGGATAGTTGGTGCCCGCGCTCTTCAGTTCGTCCACGGCCGCATTCGGGACCGCTTCGGTGACGCTGAAGGTGAATGGCGCGCGCACCCGGTTGGTCAGATGGATCTGGTCGACGGTATCGAACGTGCTCGGGCTGAGGTTGTCGCCGGTGACATTGACCAGCGCGGGAATGGCGCCCGGAAGCGCCGGTTCCGACGTCATAATCCCGCGCACTTTGCTGGGTTGATTGACGGAGACGATCTCGCCGCTACTGAAGACGGTGGCGAGCGTCTGCTCCGGCGGGACGATCACCTGGAACGTGTCGTGCTGGATCTGGATGCGCTGGCTGTCCGACGGCAGGTCATCCCGAGGGACCGTGGCCCCCGCGGCAACCAGCGGTTGCTGGCGCACCGGAACCTCCTGGGTACTGGGGAGCAGATACCACTGGATCCCATCCCAGCCCGCCAGCGCAATGCCGCGCCAGTACGGGTAGTAGATCGGGGCGTCGCCGCTGACCCGCATCACTGTCTGCGGCTTCGCCTTCAGCTGCGTCCCAGGTCGAACCGTTTCGCTATAACCGATCGATCCGATGCCCCCGCCTGTACCTGGGCCACTTCCGAAACCGAAGGGGTGCGTGAGATCCGCGTGCACGACACCCGGGATCAGCGAGCCGCTGATATCGGAGCTGCTGAGCGGCGGCAGGATGAGGAAGGCGATCGCCAGGATGGCCACGGTCGCTTCGACACCGACCTCGCCGAACGTCCAGCCGGTATCGGCCGCATGCGGGAGGCGTCGCGACCGCCAGTTTTCCTTGAGGGCGACGAAATTGAGGCGAAGGAGGACGGAGGCCGCAGCGGCCAGCCAAACCACGACAAAGAAACCTAGCCCGGCGCTGGTGTCATTGATGATCTCGACCGCCAGGATGGTGCCGGTCGGCAGGAGAGCGACCAGGCCGTTGTGGCGTCGGAAGATCCACCAGCTGGTCCACACCCCGGCAATGGCGAACATCAAGATCAGGCCCATCAACAACAGCAGGTTGGTCTGCCCGGGCAGGTCCAGCGACCATTTGCGCAACGCCGGTACCGACAGCCCGGCATTGGTCAGCGGCGAGGGCGTGAACAGCGCCAGCGACACCAGCGCCGCCACCAGCGAGGCGATGGCGTAGGCGAAGCGACGAAGGCCCGCGCAGACGAACAGCCATCCGAGCACGCTCGTCAGCGCCAGCGCTGGAACCAGGCGGCCCTCGGTATCGAACCCCGGCACCCACGCCGACCGCTCGACCGCGGCCGCGACCGCCCAGCCCATCAGCAGCGAGAGCGCCAGCAACAGCCAGGTGTCACGCACGTTGAGCGTGACCACCACCCGCCCGGCCCGGGTGACCCGCAGCGTCGCACGGCCCTCTTCATAGTGCGCCCGAAGCAGGCCCGCAGCCCAGGCGGCGCCGAGGAGGACCAGCACGAGCAGGGCGATGGTGGCGGGATTAACTTGCGGCAAGCGGTCGCTCCCCTGTGGTGTCGAGGTCATCGGCCCCGCGGACGATCCACCAGTTCAACGCCTGGCGCCAGCGGCCGGCGCTGGCCAGCACCGGCTGGGTCCCGCCGAACCCGCGCGGATCGAGGTAGACGATCAGGCTCCGCTGGCCGCGAATGCCGAGGGCGAGCAGCGCCGCCGGCCAGCGCTCATCGGCCGAGGGAGTGATCACGATCAGTCCACCACGATGGCGCCATTGATGCCGCTGCGACGTCAGCAGGGTCGCCAGGGGCACGGTCCCGTCCGCCTGGGCCAGGGTGAAGTGCTCGAAGAGTTTGTTGCGCTGCTGGTCGCCGCGCGCGGCCTCGATCACGCTCAGACGGCTGTCATTGCTCACCAGCCCGATGGCGCCGCCGCGGCGCAGCCCCGCGTCCGTGATCGACGCCGCCAGGCTCATTGCATACTCGAGCGTGGATTCGGGCGCCTCGCCGGCATGGACCGACGCCTGGAGATCGAGAACGATCCAGGCGTCGCCGCCTTCACGCGTTTCGAAGCTGCGACTCATCAGCCGGCCCAGTCGGGCCGACGACGCCCAGTGGATGCGTTTGACGCTATCGGTCGGGACGTACTCGCGAATGGTGGTGGCGTTCGGCGGGATGTCGAGGACGCGACCGCGCAGTTGTTCGTTGCCGGCGGTGCTGGGGGCCAGCGCATCGAGCGCGCCGACCGGGCGCACGATGGGATAAACCACCACCGACCGGGTGCCCGCGACTCGCAGGGTCCGCGCGAAAAGCCCAAAGGGATCGCCGTAGCGCAGCTCGATCGGGCCAAAGGTAAAGAGGCCCCGTTGCTTGAACTGACCCCGCGACGTCCATCGGCGGGTGCGCCGGCCCTTGAGGCTGAAGACGCGTCCCGGGTTGTATCCGGGAAGGTTCGAGAAATCCGTCAGCTCGATAAGCGGCACCGGGATCCAGGAGCGGTTCTCGATCGTGAAGTGCTCTTCGAAGCGGTCACCCACCTGGTACTGCCCTTCGGGACTCGTTCGCTCCACCGCCAGGTTGTCAGCAGCCAGCCGGCTCCAGAGGTAGCTAACGAGAAAGAGGAGAACGAGCGCATAGAGCAGGCTGTAGGCGAGCCGGATTCCGGTGATGTACGCGAAGAAGAAGAGCAGCGCCAACGCCGTAACCAGGGGAAGACGCGGCAGCCGCATGGGGTTGCCCGGCTAGCTCGCCACCCGACGACCGAAGCGCGACACCACGCTCGGCGGCGGTACCGGCTCGGTTTCGAGGATTTGAGCCAGAACCTTCGCCGGCGTAAGGCCACGCAACTCGGCGTTGGCTTTGAGGATGAGACGGTGGGCGAGCACCGGTTGCACCAACGCCTTCACGTCATCCGGCGTCACGAAATCACGACCCTCAAGGGCGGCCCGCGCCTGCGCTCCGCGGAAGAGACCGAGCGACCCGCGCGAGCTGGCGCCCAGGCCGATGTCGGCGTGCGACCGCGTGCGATGCGTCACGCGCGCGATGTACTCCTTCAACTGGTCGTCGACGTAGATCTCCTGGACCGCCTTCTGGCCCGCGAGCACCTCGTCGGCGGAGGCCACCGACTCCAGCTGCTCGATGGGCGACCCCCGCTGGAAACGGTCGAGCACCTGCACCTCGTGCGCCACGTCGAGGTAGCCGAGGTTGACGCGCATCAAGAAGCGGTCGACCTGCGCCTCGGGGAGCGGGAAGGTCCCGGCGAATTCGACCGGGTTCTGCGTCGCCAGCACGATGAAGGGCAGCGGCAGCGGATAGGTGGTCCCATCGACCGTCACCTGCTTCTCCTCCATCGCCTCCAGCAGGGCGGACTGCGTCTTGGGTGTGGCCCGGTTGATCTCGTCGGCGAGCAGGACCTGGGTGAAGATCGGGCCCTGGCGGAACTCGAACTGCTGCGTCGAGGGACTATAGATGTTGACCCCGGTCACGTCTGAAGGAAGCAGGTCCGGCGTGAACTGAAGGCGTTCGAAGGAGCAGCCAAGGGAGCGCGCCAGCGACTTGGCCAGCATGGTCTTGCCGACGCCGGGCACGTCTTCGATCAGGATGTGACCGCGGCTCAGCAGTGCAATGGCACAGAGCTCGATCTCCGCGCTCTTGCCGACGAGCACCCGACTGACGTTCTCCACGATCCGGGCACCGAGGGCTTCGACCGATCCGTTCTCCATCTGCATCCTTCTCTACTTCCTTTTCAATGATCCGGTTCCCGGGTTGACGTCGTGTGGTTATCGAACGCGATGAGTCGGCGAATCGTTACCCGATCCTGTGCCCCGGCGCCGAGCAACGCTTGCCACGACGCCGCCGATCGTGCCGCCACTCAAAACCAGCACGTCATCGATGACGAGCCCCAGCGTGTCCAACCCGGCCGACCCAATCGGACCGATGGGGCC
>CAAGKR010272029.1_pt1 | contig 11083 bp, 12 predicted proteins | sample 2556971 | NCBI WGS metagenome assembly CAAGKR01 (sample SAMEA5207829, study PRJEB30636) | soil metagenome | biome: forest; feature: boreal; material: soil | place: USA | collected 2011-09 | depth 1 m
CGCGAGCATCTCTGGAATTTCTTCCAGTCCGTCAGGACGCGCCGGCCTTCCGTGGAGGACGCCACGTTTGGCAATCACACCGCCATCGCGTGCCACATGGCGAACTATTCTTACTTCAAAAAGACCATCGCGGTGTGGGATGCGGCATTAAAAAAGATCAAAGGATAATGGGAATCGTTCGGTCCCTGGCATAATCGGACCCGTGTCACCTCATTTGCCCATCCCATCGGTTTTTTGAGGCATGCTGATAAAACTCTCCTATTTGCGTGCTGCCGCAGGAAATGTCTGGGCGATGGCGCTCTTGCTCACCACAGTTGTGCTCTGGACGCTCACCTTGAATGGATTGGGCGCTGAAATACGTTCTGATTTCATATTTGAGCGCGCGCCGTTTCAACAATGCCACGCCTCGACCATCGTCGAGACGGCAGAAGGTGAATTTCTCGCCGCCTGGTTTGGCGGCTCACGCGAAGGCGCAAGCGATGTTTCGATATGGATGTCACGATTGTCCGCAGACCAATGGTCCCAACCCGCGAGGGTGGCGTCCGAACCCGGTGTTCCCGCATGGAACCCCGTTCTCTACCGCAGCCCGGACAATCGCATTTGGCTTTTCTACAAATTCGGGCCTTCTCCCGGCACGTGGACAGCCGCCTATAAGATTTCTTTAGACAGCGGGAAGAGTTGGGCCGAACCGGTTCGCTTGCCGGCTGGACTGCTGGGGCCGATCAAAGACAAGCCGATTCGCCTGGCGAATGGCGATATTGTCGCGGGCAGTTCCGTGGAGAGTTACGAAAGTTGGGCGGGCTGGGTGGAACGCAGCACAGATGAGGGCAAGACCTGGTCGAAACACGGGCCCATCGTTATTCCCGGCGCGCCTTACGGTTTAATTCAGCCGAGTCTGGTTGAACTGCGCCCCAACGAGCTGCGCCTTTTTGCACGCACCCGTCAGGAATTTATCTACAAGGCCGATTCTTCCGATGGGGGACGCACCTGGACCGGCGCGAGCCCCACATCGTTGCCCAATCCAAATAGTGGCATCGATTGCGTTCACCTCAAGGATGGACGAATCCTGATGGTTTACAATCACTCATCGCATGACCGGTCGCCGTTAAACGTGGCGGTATCGTCTGATGCTGGTGAAACCTGGTCGCCCTTGGTTCGACTGGAAAAGGGCCCGGGTGAGTTTAGTTATCCCGCCGTCATTCAAGCGTCGAATGGCGACGTGCACATAACCTATACCTGGAAACGAGAAAGGATCAAGCACGTGGTCATTCCTGCGGAGTTCTTGAAAAGGAGTTGATCCCGCACCGGACCGCGCCGCGAAGTTTAGGGGGCAAAACCTCCGCGACGCGAGTCCGATGCACTAAGGGACGTGGGTATATTTTTAACCGGGCACCCGCCAACTGTCCAATCGATTCTGATTATGGCATTCATTAAGAGTACCGTTGCTTTCAGTCGTGGTTGATTTTCAGCTGCCCTTACGCGGTCTTCGGATACAATCAGGATGATGACCCAGGAACCGGCCGCTGAGGAATTGCTGGCTCGCGCCGCGGCGCGCGATAAAGGCGCGTTCGGCGAACTATACGACCGCGCGGCGCCCGGCGTTCTGGGGCTGCTCTTGCGGATCCTCACAGACCGAGCCATGGCGGAAGAAGTTCTTCAGGATGTTTTCCTGCGCTTGTGGATTGACGCGCGGCGCTGGACAAAGGAAAACGTGAGCGTGGCCGCGGGTATCGTCCTCCTGGCTCGCGCCAAAGCTGTGGACCGCCTTCGCATCGAACGTCATCTGGCGGCGCGTGCCACCGGAAAGGCCGAGCCGCTGCTGAAATTTTATTCCTGGTTGCCGCGGCCGGCAGAGATTGAGCTGCTCGACGGGCGGCGCGATCTGTTCAGGAAAGTAATCAACCAATTGCCCAAGCCTCAGCGCCAGGCGCTGGAATTGGCCGTTTTCGACGGCTTGACTGAAACTGAGATTGCCCAAAAACTGGGAGAACCGCTGGCCAAAGTAAGGTCAGGGTTGCTGGCCGCTGTGCGCTTCATCCGGCACCGCCTGGCGGCGGTAATGAGGACATGGGCTGCCAACATCTAGATGAATATTACGAGCTGTATCTTCTGGGCACCGTCTCCGAGGGCGCCTGCTATGACATTCGCGAACACCTCGAGCGCGAATGCCCTTATTGCGTGGAGCATCTCCGCGAGGCCGCTCATTCCATTTATCTCCTCACGATGACAGCGCGCGCCGCACGCCCCGATCCAAAACAGAAGGCCCAGCTCTTGAAGCGGCTGCGGAAGAAGTAGCCCTGCCCATTGCGGATGCATCGGGAATTCAGAGACCTGCCAAACAAGAAGCAGCGACCAACAAAAAGGGGAGGACAGAGCCCTCCCCCTTATCAAGCGAACTGGCGCAGAACCAATCTACTTCAGCGTCACTTTGGCAAAGATCATGGCAAACGTAAACAACGCCAGTGTTTCGATAAACACCAACCCCAATAACATCGCCAATTGAATGCCTGGCCGCGCTCCCGGATTACGCGCCAAGGCCTCACAAGCAGCGGAGGCTGTCCTGCCCTGCGCGAGCCCGCAGGCGGCGGCGGCAATGGCCATGGCAAAGCCGGAAGTAATGGCAATCCATTTGACGTTGCTGTCGCCTGCTGCAGCAGTCTGCTCCGCGCCTTGCGCGAAAGCCGGAGCGGACACCAGCAGAAGACCGACGGCGCCTACCAGGTAGAGCATGATTTTGTTCTTCACTTACTTCTCCTTTGACCTCGCCCGAGGTAGCACCGAACTTTAACGCAGGACGTGCCGCGCTAAAGCGCGTGGCTACTCACAGCTAAGTCGCTTATTAGATTTCCGCCAGGAGGTGGTTTCCCGCCAACCCTCGTGCAGGCGGGTCTCACGCTGACGGTTTTATAAAGCCGGGCACCAGCACTGCGTCTTCAAATTAATCCAAAATCTAAAATCGAATCAGTGCTCTTCCGCAGTGGCAATGCTGATATAAACCGCCGGAAGCAGCATAAAAATATAAGCCTGAATGCAAGACACGAAAACATGAAGTCCCATCATCATCGCCGGGACGGCGATGGGAATGAGTCTAGTGAACACTTGCTCGAGCAAACTTCCCACAAACATGTTGGCGTAGAGGCGGACGCTCAAGGACAACAATCGGAATACATTGCTGATAATCTCCACGGGGAAAATGAGAAGCGCCAGCCACCATACGGGACCGGCAAAATGCTTCAGGTAGCCCAACACGCCATGATGACGAATACCCTGCGCGTTATAATAGAGAAACGCAGTCACCGCGCATCCCAGCGTGACCTGAATGTGCGCTGTGGGAGTTTCAAGTGTGGGAATCAATCCCAGCACGTTACAGAATAGAATAAAAATGCCTAGCGTCCCAAGCAAAGCGACATAGCGCTCCGAGCCGTGGCCGATAATCTCCTTGCTAAATCCCTGGACAAACTCCACCGCAACTTCCATGGTTTGCTGAAACGTTCCCGGCTGTTCGACGGAAAGGGCGCTGCGCAACACGAGCGCCATGGTTATCAGCACGAAGATTGCCAGCAACTCCATGGCAATGTAGTTCGGGATGGCATGCGCTGGGTCAGTCGGATAGCCCATCTTCCCTAAGAGAGATGCGACAACGCCGCCCAACACTTTGTTCAAAATTGCCGTGAACCAGATTTCATGTTCCATTATTAAAGTCGAGTCCTTCCCGATTTATCCGGCCAGCTCGTCGCGCCGGAAGCCCACACCGATGAGAAACAGGGATTCCGTCAATACTCCCGCGCCCGGAACAAGCAGTCCACCGACTACCACCAGTATAGGTGACCAACCCGTTTTGTAAATTAAGAACATGCCGGCAAAACACAGAGGATAGCGCAGCAGCATCTTGATCACAATGCTCCTGGGGACGCGCGCGCCCTCCGCATTCATCAGGGCCACGACCGCCTGGTGAATCCAGAAGTAATTCAGGATTCCGAACAGAGCTCCAACTGAAAACCCCACCGCTGCTCGCGGAGAGCCCAGCAGCAGAGTCAACAGTGCGCCACCCAGGGCGATGGCACACATCCAACGCGGCATTCGCGCTTCAGCTCGAACCAGATCCGGTGCTGGAATCATCTCCGCCTGCACGTTTTTCCCTTTGGGTTAAGATCCGAACAGTTTCAAAAATCCCGCCTGCCAGCCCCACGAACGCCATGACGATCGCCAAGACCGGCGACGTACCCAATTTTTGATCCACCAGCCAACCCAGGGCGTACGCCAGAACGACTGCCACGGGGATGATAAAACCCAGGCCCGCGTAGAACGCGACTTGCGCCAACAGGTCAGATTGCTTCTCCCCGCGCGGAAACAAATGACCCTCCGTCTAAGAGAAAAAGGGGCGGACCGCCGCACGCGCCAGCACAATAAACGGCTCTGGGTAAATTCCGATGGCCAGCGTAAACCCGATGGTGACGCCCAGCGCCACCGATAGTCCCGGGCTGGTGGCCAGGGGGACGGCGTCCGGGGCTTTCTTCATAAACATGGCAACCACAATGCGGAAGTAATAGTACAACGCCACGACCGCGTATGCCACTCCCAAGACAGCAAGATAATAATGCCCCGTCTGGATGAGAGAAAGGAAAATATAATATTTCCCGATGAAGCCGGCAGTGGGAGGAACTCCGGCCAGGGAGAGCAAGAAGATCAGCATCATAATGGCCATTCCGGGCGCCCGCGACATAAGCCCGGCAAGGTCATCAATCTCATCCCCCACCAAATCTTTTCGGCGCATCAGGATGATCACCGCAAATGCGCCGAGATTCATAAATGCGTAGACCAGTAAATAAATCAGCACCGCGGTAAGCCCGTAGGAGTTCCCGTCAGCGGCCGCAATAACACCCAACAGTAAATAACTCACGTGGGAAATAGTTGAATAACCGAAAAACCGCTTGATGTTGGTCTGGGTGATAGCCGCCAGATTGCCCAGCGTCATGGTGGCGATGGCAACACCAATCATGAGAACCTGCCATTGATGACGCATGGGGCCGATTCCCGAGAAAAGGAGACGCAGCAGAAGCGCAAACGAGGCCACCTTGGGCGCCACGGATATAAACGCGGTGATGGAAGTGGGCGCGCCTTCATAAACGTCCGGCGTCCATTGGTGAAACGGGACAGCGGCGATCTTAAAGAATAGGCCGGCCAGCAGCGTGATCATCGCCACCCATGCAAGCGGGTCAGGGGCGGGGCGTACTGCCAATTTCTGCATGATGTCGCCAAGTTTGGTGGAGCCGGCAATCCCGTAGAGCAGTGACATCCCGTAGAGCAAGAGGCCGGAAGAAAACGCACCCAGCAGAAAGAATTTCATGGCCGCTTCGTTGGACCGCCGGTGTCCGCGCAGAAAACCTGCCAGAATGTATTCGCAGAACGCCATCAACTCCACGCCGAGGAACAGCACGATGAGATCGGTGCCCGAAGCCATAAACATCATTCCAACGGCAGCTAGCAAAAGTAGCGCGTAATACTCTCCGAAATGCGCTTCTTCGATTTCCAGATATTGAACGGAAATGAGGACCACCAGGAATGTGGCGACGGCGATGATCAGCTTGAGGAAAATCGCAAAATTATCTACGGTAAATCTTCCATTAAAACCAAAGAAGGGCAGCCCGCCTGGGAATGCCCTCCAGAACAAAATAAGCTGGACGATGGTAAAGCCCAGGCCGAGGAGGGCAAAAATGGCATTCCAGAATTTATCGCGCTTGTCGCGAAACAGGACGGGGTCAAGGATCAGGATCGCCAGGGCGAAAATCGTAAGAAGGATTTCCGGCTTGATGGCAAAGTAATCGAGGGGTTGAAAATAAAAATTCCAAACGTTCGCCATCAATGATTGGCTCCTGCCCGGTGCTTGGAAGATAGTCTTGTGCCGTCCGACGGTAACGAGGGGTGACCCAGCGCGGCCGCAACTTTTGTGGGAGCGGGTTTCGCGTCCTGGTGACCCGCGGCGCGCCTCAAATCCGTTCCCGATGGAGTCACTGGTGGCGCGGTTGCGCTGGCCGGCTGCCCTTGATAGTAGTCAGGATGGACGCTCATGACGATCGCTTTCACCGGCTCCCTGAGCACATCGAAATAAGGCTTGGGATAAAGTCCAATCCAGAACGCCCAAATGATCAGCGGTACCAGCGTCATGATCTCGCGCAGGTTCAGGTCTTTCAGTTCCTGGTTCTTGGGGTTGTCCACCGGCCCAAACATCGTGCGTTGGTAGAGCCAGAGCATATACGCGGCTCCCAGTACAATGCCAGAAACCGCCCACGCCGCCCAACGCCAGTTCGCTTCAAACGCGCCCTGCAGGATGGTGAATTCTCCGATAAACCCATTCAAGAGCGGCAGGCCGATGCTGGAGAGCATGACGATCATAAACAGCGTGGCATAAACCGGCATTACGTTCGAGAGGCCGCCAAACTCCCTGATTTCCCGAGTGTGCCGTCTTTCGTAGATCAGGCCCACAATCAAGAAGAGCGCGCCGGTGGAAATTCCGTGATTGATTTGCTGGATGACGCTGCCCTCAAGGCCGTGTGGATTCAAGGCAAAGATGCCCAGGGTGCAGAATCCTAAGTGGCTGACGGAAGAATACGCGATCAGTTTCTTCATGTCGCGCTGCATCAATGAGACGAGCGCGCCGTAGACGATGGCGACGATTGAGAGATAGACCATCACCTTGACCACTCTTGGGTCAGAGCTTGCTTGCGGCAGGAGGGGCAACGAAAAACGGATGAAACCGTAAGTTCCCATCTTCAGCAAAACGCCCGCCAGAATTACCGAGCCCGCTGTGGGCGCCTCCACGTGCGCGTCTGGCAGCCAGGTGTGGAAGGGGAACATGGGCACTTTGATGGCAAAGCCGATGGCGAATGCTGCGAAAACCCAAATCTGTAAATTTAACGGCCAGGAATGCGCGTGCTGCGTCAGTTGGAGAAGGTCGAAGGTTGGAGGGCCGGGAACATCTTTCTGGTACTGGAAATAAAGCGCCAGAATTCCCAGCAACATCAGCACCGAGCCCGCAAGGGTGTATAGGAAAAACTTGATGGCGGCATAAAGTTTGCGCGGGCCGCCCCAAACGCCGATGATAAAGTACATGGGCACCAGCATCACTTCCCAGAAAACATAGAAAAGAAAAATGTCGAGCGACATGAACACACCCAGCATGCCAATCTGCAGCAGCATGAACATGGCGTAATATTCTTTCACTCGATCCTGAATGGCCGACCACGACGACAATACGGAAATGAATCCAAGAACTGTGGTCAGCATAATCAGCAGAAAGCTGATGCCATCGATGCCCAGGTGATATTCTGCGCCGATGGAAGGAATCCAGGCGTGCTTCTCAACGAATCTGAACAACTGCTCGTGGGTCCCGGACTGTCCTTCCGCCGAGAACCAGAAGACCAGAGGCAGGGAGAGGAGGAAATCGACGAACAATACAATGTTGCCCCACCATCGGATGGCGTTCTTATTTTCGCCCGGGATGAAGATCAGGATGCCCATGCCCACCAGCGGGGCAAAGAGGATGATGCTCAGGATGTGGCCATGAAAATCCATCATTTACCTCAATAGGACGCCATGCAAGCTCGGAGCCTGCCCGGCGATCAGGTAATATGCCATAAAAATCAGAACGCCCAGCACGATCAGCAGCGCGTAAGACTGCACCAGGCCGGTTTGCACCATGCGAACAGGATAACTCACCAGCTTCACCGTGAACGCTGCCACGTTCACCAGACCATCGATGACCCATGTATCCCACAGGCGAGAGAGCGTGGCCGTCATGCGCGTTAGCCAGCCGACGCCGTTAACTCCACCATCCACAATGGCCATGTCAAACGCCGCCAGACCGTTACCGAGGTTTTTGGTGCGATTCACAAAGAGCGCGTCGTAGAGTTCGTCCACGTAATATTTGTTCAAGAGAATCTGATGCAGTGGACCCGCAGCCGCCGCGGCACGGTCAGAAAGCTCCGGACGCTTCTGGTACATCAAATAAGCCACGTAAATTCCCACAGCCGCGATGGCAATCGAGAGGACCATCAGCAAATACTCAGGAGTTGACGACGCTTCGGCAGCCTGACTCGCCAGATGATTTTCAAAAACCGGTTCGAGAAACTTTCCGAACCAGTCACCACCGCCGAGGCTCGTCGGCCACCCGATCCAGCCGCCCACAATTGAAAGCCCGGCCAAAACAACCAGCGGTCCCAGCATGGTGCGGGGCGACTCATGGATGTGGTGCTCCACTTCGTGATCGACGCGAGAAGTTCCGAAAAATGTCATGATGATCAATCGAAACATGTAAAACGCAGTGAGCCCTGCGGTAATCCAACCCACCGCCCACAACGCGGGGTGGGAGCCATACGCCTCCCCAAGAATTTTATCTTTGCTGACAAACCCGGCCAGCGGCGGAATGCCAGAAATAGCCACCGCTGCGATGAATAGAGTCCTGGCTGTGGTGGGTATCTTGTTCCACAGCCCGCCCATCTTGCGCATGTCCTGCTCGCCGCTCATGGCGTGAATCACGCTGCCGGCGCCGAGGAAGAGAAGCGCCTTAAAGAAAGCGTGCGTCATCACGTGAAAAATTCCCGCGGCAAACGCGCCCACACCGCAAGCCAGGAACATGTAACCGAGCTGGCTTATCGTTGAGTAAGCGAGCACTTTCTTGATGTCGTTCTGCACCAGGCCGATACTCGCGGCCCAAATCGCCGTGGCGCCGCCAATCACCGCGACGATTTCGAGCGCCGTGGGCGCGAGCACAAATAGGGCATTCGACCGCGCCACCATGTAAACGCCCGCCGTCACCATGGTCGCGGCGTGAATCAAGGCGCTGACCGGTGTGGGACCTTCCATGGCGTCAGGAAGCCAGATGTAAAGCGGAATTTGCGCGGATTTTCCGGTGGCGCCAATGAAAAGCAAAATGCAGATGGCGGTGAGGACAGCGACAGGCGGATGCCCGCTTTCACCCATCTTGTGCGCCGCGTCCGTGATCTCCGCGAAGTTCAATGTGCCAAAGGTCACCGTCATCAGCATGACGCCCAGCAGAAACCCGGCGTCGCCGATTCGGTTTACTATAAATGCTTTCTTGCCCGCGTCCCCGGCGGACTTGCGCTGGAAATAAAAACCGATCAGGAGATAAGAGCACAGGCCCACGCCTTCCCAGCCCACGAACATCATCAGGTAATTATCCGCCAGAATGAGCACAAGCATGGAAAACATGAAGAGATTCAAGTATCCGAAGAAACGGTAATAGCCGCCCTCGTGCCCCATGTAACCAATTGAATAAATATGGATCAGGAAGCCGACGCCGGTGACCACCAGCAGCATTACGGCCGAGAGCGGGTCAAGCAGGAAGCCCACATGGACGCTAAGATCGCCGATCGTTCCATTCGTGAGATGAAAAGCGCCGGCCGGAAGCCAGGTGTAAAGGGTTGTTGGGGGCAAAGTGTGAGCGGGCTGACCCAGCAATCCGAAGAAGCATCCGACGGCCCAGACAAAAGAAATGCCCGGAAGCCCAACCGAGATCAAAGACACCGCGGCATTCTTCAGCTTGCGCCCGAATAGAAGCTGGATAAGAGCGCCTATCGCAGGCAACAACGGGATGAGCCAAATGTGTTCTAGCACTCTTTCATCCTTTAACCTTTACCCTTTAACTTTTGCCCTCCAACCTTCTTTCCTACCATTTCAGCAAATCGATCTCGTCCGCATTCACCGTTTCCTTATTTCTGAACAGCGCGATGATCAAGCCCAGGCCGACGGCAGCTTCGGCAGCGGCATCCGTGATCACGAAAATGGCGAAAACCTGTCCGTCCATCGAATGAAAGTATTGGGAAAACGCCACCAGGTTAATGTTAACGGCGTTCAAAATGAGTTCAATGGACATGAGAATCACGATCACGTTTCGGCGCGTGAGGACGCCAATCACGCCGATGGTGAAAAGTCCCGCGCCCAGATACAAGTACCAATGGACAGGAATCATTCAAATTTCCTTTTGGCCATGACCACCGCTCCCACCATGGCCACCAGCAGCAACAAGGACGCGATCTCCACCGGCAACATATACGTTTGGTAGAGTCCCACGGCAATGGCCTGCGTGTTATTCGTTGCGGCCGCAACGGGAGGTTGCTGTGCGAGCAAAAAGCCCCGGCGGTCGAGGTATATCCCATAAACGAGTTCGGCGGTGAGCACGAGCGCCGTCAAAACCGCCACAAACCACTGGCGACTGAATTGAGATTGCTTCGCCGCCACGTCCAGGTTCACCAGCATAATAACAAACAGGAACAGGACCATGATGCCGCCGACATAAAGAATAATCTGGACCGCAAAAAGAAATTCGGCGTGGAGCATCAAGAAAACTCCGCCCACTGAAAATAGTGTGATGATAAGCCAGATGGCGCTGTGGATGGCGTTCCGCCGGGTAATCACCATGATGGCGGAAATCAACGCCAGCGCCGACAAGGCAAAAAAAGCGATCTGTGGAAGGTCAATCTCTATCATATCGGTTCCATTACCGGCCCAGCATACCCATAGCGATCGGAGCCGGGTGCGATTGCATCAAGTAACAAACGGCCGCCGTGACGATAACGTTGGCGAGCCCAAGAGGAATCATCACGCGCCAGCCGAGGTTCATAAGCTGGTCATAGCGATAGCGCGGGAATGTGCCGCGATACCAGATGAAGGCGTACAGGAAAACAAAAACCTTGGCCGAAAACCAGAAAATCCCCGAGATGGCACTTGTTACCACCGGGATCGTCAGGGTGATGGCAAGCAGTACAAAAGCCGCCGCGATCGCAAAGAGGACCAACTTCTCCATTGGGACTCGATTCTTCCGCGCGCCCAGGACGATGGCTACCCCCGCCGTCAGAAAGACGGCCACGGGCGTGAAGTTCAGGAAGTCCAGAGCATGATAACTGGAGAATGGACGCAGCCAGCCGCCCCAGAAAAGTGTCACTGCGATGCAAGATACCAGCACCATGCTGGTGTACTCGGCCATGAAGAAAAGCGAAAAACGGAAGCCGCTGTATTCAGTATGGAAGCCCGCAGTCAACTCCGACTCGGCTTCGGGCAAATCGAA
>CAAGKR010047458.1_pt1 | contig 11082 bp, 8 predicted proteins | sample 2556971 | NCBI WGS metagenome assembly CAAGKR01 (sample SAMEA5207829, study PRJEB30636) | soil metagenome | biome: forest; feature: boreal; material: soil | place: USA | collected 2011-09 | depth 1 m
ACGCGTGCTCACCGAGTGGGACAGCGAGCTGTTCGGCGTGGCGGTGCACCTGCGCACGATCACGCGCGACGGTTGGGTCTGCACCGCGTACCGGCCCGGCTACGTGCATGACGGCACCGAAGGCGAGCTGTACGACCTCACCGCCGACCCGCTCCAGCAGCACAACCGGTGGGCCGATCCTGCGCTCGCCGCGCTCCAGTCCGATCTCGTCGCCGACCTCTGGGACCACCAACCGTCGGTTCGCTCTCCGAGGCTCGATCTCGAGGCGCCGGTTTGAGCCATGCCCTCGGGGGCTACTGGCCGTCGCGCTGGCCGGGTGAGGACGGCGGGCCGTGCCGGTGGCAGCGTCCCCTCATGGGGGCCGGGCCCGCACTCGATGCCGAGCACGTCGAGGTGCGATCGCGCGAAGTGATCGCGGCGACGATGGTGGTGCTGCGCGACCCGGGCGAGGTGTTCCTGCTGCGCCACACCATGGGTCCCGACGCGGTCTCGTGGGTGGAACGTGTCGATCCGATCACGCTCGAGTCGCTCGCGCGTTCCGACGACCTTCCGGGCGGTCCGACCTGGCCGGGCGGTATTGCCGCGCACGCGAACGGATCGCTGCACGTCGTGTTCGGCAACCACGCGCACCGACTCGCGCCCGATCTCACGGTGCTGGCGTCATGCGAGTTGCCGCGGCGGCTCCCGTACAACAGCTTCGTCGTCGTGCCCGATGGTCATCTCGTGACGAAGGACTTCGGCGGTGTGCTCCCCGGCCACGACCCGGCGGCGCATGCGCCGCAACCGGCTGAGCTCCTCGCGCTCGATCCCGAAACACTCGAGATCGGCGCTCGATGCGCGCTACCCGAGCCGTCGATCGCGCGGCTGTCAGCCGACGGCGACACCGTATACGTGATCGGCACGTCGACGCTGTTCCGTGCGCATTGGGACGGCGACCAACTCGTACTCGACGAAGGCTTCGCCGGCCGTTACCGGACGATCCCGGGACAGACCTACGGGTGGGACGCGGTCCTCGCGCTCGGCGCCGCGTGGTTCCTCGACAACGGCGCAGGCAGCGAACGCTACGCCGGCACGTTCCGGGGGCAGGGCATCTCGAGCGCGCCACTGCATCTCGTGCGGGTCGACCTCGCGACGGCCGCGGTCGACCTGACCGAGATCTGCGGACTACCGAACGGCTTGGTCGCGAATCCGCCGGTCGTCGACGAGGCCCGCCGGATCGTCGTCGGCTACGACAGCGGCAACGGAGTGCTCGCCGCGTTCGACGTCGCCACCGACGGCAGCACCCGATTGAGGTGGCGACGCGAGCAGAACCATGCGTGCCACCCACTGCTGTTCGCCGATACCGGAGAGCTCGTCACGAACGACCACGACGCCACCCGTATGGCCGATGCGATTGTGGTGCTCGACATCGAAAGCGGCGAAGAGCGGGTGCGGGCCGATGGCGGCAGTGCCGTGCAATCGGTGCTCTTCCCCGCGGCCGGCTTCGGCCGCGACTTCTACTCCTGCTCGTTCTCGACCCTGACGCGGGTGGCCTACCGCCCGTAACCGCCGGGAGATCCGGATCACGGACCAACGGTCTCCCCAGCGAGGACGTTCGCCCCTGATAGCGGAGGGGCTCGCGGTCTCGTCGTACACGGGCTGGTGGCGGGTCGGCTTCGGCGCCCTCGCCACCGGCTCGGGCTATCCGACCAGCGCCAACTTCACCGGCAACATCGACGACGTCGCCGTCTACACCAGCGAGCTCCCGGCCGGCCGCATCGCCGCTCACTACGCGTCCCGCTGAGACGAGTGCGACAATCTGCGCGCGAGCAAGCAGGCTTTGCATCTGATCCCGTGACTCACGACCTCGTCATCCGCGGTGCGACAGTGATCGACGGCACCGGCGCGCCCGCGCGTGAAGCCGATGTCGCCTGCCGAGGTGGCGCCATCAGCGCCGTCGGTGATGTCGATCGGGCCATCACCGAGATCGATGGTCGCGGGTTGTGCGTCGCTCCGGGATTCATCGATCCGCACACCCATCTCGACGCCAACCTCTTCTGGGACCCGAACCTCACGCCGTCGTCGACCTATGGCGTCACCACGGTGGTGACCGGCAACTGCGGGTACACGCTCGCGCCCGTCGACGAAGCCACCCGCGACTACGTCATCGACGTCATGAGCTTCGTCGAGCAGATCCCCCGCGCGGCGCTCGCGGCCGGCGTGCCGTGGTCATGGTCGTCGCTCGACGAGTACTTCGGGTGCCTCGCCACCATTCCGGCGGCGACGAACTTCGCTACGTACGCCGGTCATGTCGCGATCCGCGCCGCGGTGCTGGGTCCCGACGACGCCCACACCCGCGTCGCGTCAGGCGACGAGATCGCAGACATGGTCACGCTCGTCGAGCGGGCGCTCGAGCTCGGCGCGGTCGGATTCAGCACTGACCAGGTGAGCGACAACATCGGTCCGGCCGGCACGAGGCTTCCCGGCCAGGTCTGCGACGAGGCCGAGCTCCTCGCGATCGCGTCGGCGCTGCGCGGCTCGGACGGACCGGGCGTCTTCGCGATGGCACACGCGTCGCTCCTCGCCGCCGACCGCTCGACGCGCGAGCGAGATCTCGACTGGCACCTCCGCCTCGCTGGGGCGAGCGGCCGACCCGTGGTCGTCGGTCCGGTGTTCGACACGTGGGTCGACCCCGGAAGCGGTAGGGCGATGATCGCGTCGACCATCGCGCGAGGCGGGGTCGGTCGCCGGGTCGTGCCCCAGATCTCGACGAGGCCGTTCGAGCTCTGGACGCGCCTCGACGAGCTCGGTGTGCTGGTGCGGACCCTTCCGACGTGGGCGCGAGCGGTACGCGACGGTGGCGCCGACGGCGTGCGGGCGCTCGCCACCGACGACGCGGCACGGTCGCGGCTGCGCGACGAGGGCGACCACATGCGCGCGACACCCGTCTACTCCGGGCGATGGGAACACGCGTCGATCCGCTACTCGCCAACGCGTCCTGAGGTCGAAGGCCGCACGGTGCGAGACGCCGCCGATTCGAGCCGACGCCACCCGATCGACCTCCTCCTCGAGCTCGCGCTCGCCGACCGGTTCGAGACCCAGGTCGCGACCGCGATGGCGAACGCCGACGACGAGGCGCTCGCCGCGCAGCTGCGCGAACCCGGTGCGATGATCGGTGCGTCGGACGCGGGTGCCCACGTGCAATCCAACACCGATAGCTGTTACGCGCTCTGGACCCTCCAACACTGGGTGCGCGAGCGCAACGTGCTGTCGCTCGAGCGCGCGGTCAAGATGCTCACGGCCGACCAGGCCGACCTGTTCGGGTTCGCCGACCGCGGGCGAATCCGTCCCGGGCTCGCGGCCGACCTCGTGATGTTCGACCCCGACCGGGTCGGCACCGGCCGGGTTCGCCGTCTGCACGATCAGCCCGCGGGCGGAACTCGCCTCGTGACCGACGGGGTCGGTGTGGTCGCGAGCATCGTCAACGGAATGGTCGTGACGCGCGACGGTCGCGCGACCGGCGCGCTCCCGGGTCGTCTGCTCCGCGGAGCTCGCTGACGCATTCGGGCGGCGAAGACCCGGCGTCGGCTCCAAAAAGGGCCGGAGATCCCGGCTTCTCGGGGACGAACGGTCCCCGTTTTTGTGACCTACGGGTACCAGATGCGGGCCGGGCGGCCCTGGGAGTTGCCGACCCCAGGCCGGACACTGAGAGACGACCGGCCTGATATGCGGGCCACCGTTTTCAGGAGTTCTCGTGAGGCGTCAAACACTCGACAGATTCTTCGTGGTCGGCGGGTTGGCGCTCGCCGTACTGCTCATCGTGCTCGGCACCGTGCTGAAGTCGAATGCGAACTTCGCCAACACGTACGTGCACAACCAGCTCAGCGCACAACGAATCACGTTCACACCCAAGCAAGGCCTCGCTCCAGCGGAGCTGAAAGCCCAGTGCCTCGTCGCCAACGCGGGCAAGCCGCTCGCGACGGGCAAGCAGGCCGAGTGCTACGCGAACCAGTACATCGCACTCCATCTGTCGGAGGTCAACGACGGTAAGACCTACTCGGAGACGAGCGGTGTCGCGCGCGCGGCCCGGGCCGATGCAACCACAGCGGCAACCAACGGCGCGGCGAACGCTAAGGCGCTCGACGCGGCGGCCACCGTGCTGGACGGCAAGGTGCAGACGCTGTTCCGCGGCGAGACGCTGCGCGGGCTGTTGCTCACCTCGTTCGGGTTCAGCGAGTTCGGTCGCAAGGCCGATGAGGCTGCAACGGTTTCGTTCCTGGCTGGGCTCGTGTTGCTGCTCGCCTCACTCGCAGGTCTCGTGCACGCCCTGCGGACACCGAAGAGCGCCGTCGTCGAGTGACGCAGAACCGTCGGTAGCTTCGATGGGCAGTAGCCCGGGACCGGTCTGGAACCGGCTCCGGGCTACTGCGCCGAACGGCGGCCCCCAGCAGCGACGGTGACGAGAGGGGGAGCCGACGTTGGCATCTGAGCGCACTCGGGCTCCGCAAGTCCTGGTGACGGGAGCGACGGGATACGTCGGTGGGCGGCTGGTGCCGCGGCTGCTGAGTCGCGGTCACGCGGTCCGTTGCGCGGCGCGCGACCCCGCACGCTTGGCCGGTCGCCCCTGGCCCGGAGTCGAGATCGTCCAGGGCGATCTGGCGGAAGCGGGTGCTGCGGAGCGGGCGTTGGAGGGGGTCGACGTCGCCTACTACCTGGTGCACTCGATGACCCGCGGAGGGGCGTTCCGCGGCCGCGACCGCGCCATGGCCCAGGCATTCGGCAAGGCGGCGGAGCGAGCCGGTGTCAGAAGGATGATCTACCTGGGAGGGCTCGGAGACGCGGCCGAGTTCCGCAGCAAGCACCTGGCCTCACGCCAGGAGGTGGGTCGCGCCCTGGCTGCGTCGGGTGTGCCGGTGGTCGAGTTTCGGGCCGCGGTCATCGTGGGTTCCGGATCGGCCAGCTTCGAGATGATCCGGTACCTGACGGAGCGTCTGCCCGTCATGATCACGCCGCGGTGGGTGGATACCCGCTGCCAGCCGATCGGGGTGCGCGCCGTTCTCGACTACCTGATCGAGGCACTCGAGAAGCCCGAAGCCCAAGGCGTGTACGAGATCGGCGGTCCCGATGTGTTGACCTACCGGGAGATGATGCTCGGCTACGCACGGGTCCGCGGGCTCCATCGCCTGATCGTCGCGTTCCCGGTGCCTCACCCGGAGTGGAGCGGTCACTTCGTCGACCTGATCACGCCCATTCCGTACGCCATCGCGCAGCCGTTGGTGGAGAGCCTCCGAACGGAGGTGGTGGTGCGCGACGACCGGGCCCGGCGCGAGTTCAGCGTGCGGCCGCTGGGTTACCTCGAGTCGGTGAGGCTGGCTCTCAGCCGCGTGGCCAGCGACGAGGTGGAGACGACCTGGGCGTCCAGCCTGGCGAGCCTCAGCCCCGAAGCGCCCACAGGCCGGCAGCTGGCCCGGCACGAGGGCATGCTGCTGGAGCGCCATCGGACCCGCGTCGAGGCATCCGCGGAGCGGGTGTTCGAGGTGATCTGCGCCCTTGGTGGTGACGACGGCTGGCCGGCGGGCAATGCACTGTGGCAACTCCGAGGTCTCATCGACCGCGTGTGCGGTGGCGTAGGCATGCGCCGGGGGCGACGCCACCCCCGGGAGCTGTGCGTCGGTGAGCCCCTCGACTTCTGGCGGGTGGAAGCACTCGAGCCGCCGCATCTGTTGCGACTGCGCGCGGAGATGAAGCTGCCCGGAACCGCGTGGCTTCAGTTCGAGGTCCTTCCGGACGAGCACGGCGCCCGGGTCGAGCAAACCGCGTTCTTCGAGCCACGGGGTCTCCCCGGGTACCTCTACTGGTACACCGTCCTGCCCTTCCACCGGTTCATCTTCCCCGGCCTCCTCCGAGCGGTGCGCGAGCGCGCCGAGCCCGCGTCGAGCTCTACCTCTCGCTCGTCGTCGCCGCGCAGCTGCCGAGCTTCGCGGTCGCTCCGAGGAACGGGATCAAGCGGTTCAGGAATGTGTTGTGCGGGCTTGCCGCGCTGGGGTCGTTGTGCGCGTAGGTGTCCTGACGGTTGACCAGCGTGAGATGCGAACGCGCGATGTGCGACTGCTGAGCGAGGACCTTCGCGGTCGCGAGCACGCCCTCGCCTCCGAGCGCCGCGCCGAAGGCGTAGATGCGCAGGTGCTTGCTGAGGTCGTGACCGTGTATCGCGTCGACCTGGAGGATCTGCTGCGCCGGGTTCGGGTTCCCGTCGGCGACCGCGCCGGCGTCGATCGTGAGGCGCATCGGGTGGTACCACGCCGAACCGTCGATGCCCTTCAGTCCCGTTCCCGACAGCATCTGGGCGTAGCGCTGAATCGGGGTGATCGCCCCGGCGCGGACCCACCCTCGGGGATCACCGCTGGCGGCGAGCTGGCCGGCGTGCACCTGCGCCGCACGCAGGGTCGGCGGTGACGTCTTGGTGTCGACGGCGAAACCGAATTGCGCTTCGTTCGTGGCGCGCACGGGCGGCTTCAGGTCGGCGGGCAGCAAGGGGAAGTCCTGCGCGAGCGAAGGGCTGTTCGGGTCGATCACGGTCGTGGTCGCACCGAGCGCCGAGAACAGCCCGAGGAACGGAGCCCCGATCCCGCCGAACGCCAGCCACGGCGAGCCGCTCTGCAAGTCCTGCAGCGACTGCTGGGCCTGCTCGGGTGTCACCGGAGTGGGGTTGCTGCCACCGTCGATGTAGACGAGACCGGCGAGATCGTCGGCGCCCGCATGGCCGTGGAAGTCCCAGGTCGCGTACGCGGTCGTGATGGACCCGCCGAGGGAGTGGCCACCCATGACGACGCGGCGCCCGTCCTGTTTTGCGGCCTGCACGACTCGGTGCAGGTCTTGGATCTCGACGTTCAGACCCCAGCCCTTCGCGAACGAAACGGCCGCGTCGGGGATCAGCTGGAAGTGGTTCGTGATGCTCGGATCGGCCAGCCACCCGAGGTAATAGTCGAACAGCTGCTGGGTCGTCGCGAGCCCGCTCTTGTATTGGTCGAGCACGACCTGATCTTCGAGCTGGTTCTCCCTGCGCTCGACCGACCAAACCTGCCAACTGCCATTGGTCCGGCGCACGATGTCGTCGGCCAGCGGCTTGAAGTAGGCCGAACCCGCAGAGGTCCCGGGGTTCAGCACGAGCACGTTCGGAGCCGACGCCGGACCGACTTGCAGCACCCCGACCCGGTCGAGGGCGTCGGGAGTGGCCGGGTCGTCGAAGCCCTTCAGCCAGACGAAGCGGACGTCGGTACGACCACCGCAGGTCACGGGAACCGAACCCTGAAGGCGGGTTGCGGTGCCCGCGGACGCGGACGCGGTGAAGGGCAACCCGAGACCAACTACCGCAAGGCCGACCAGCGCGCGCCGCGCCCAACGATGCCAGGAACCGTTCATCGGAACCTCCCGTACCGCTGCGATCATCAAGAACCTTGTCAATCATGATCTCCGCCGGCGCCCGGGTCAAGCCGCAAGCCGACACGACCGCTGCTGACGCCACGAGGTGAGTAATCGCGCGATCGTTGGGGACATGGTGCGAGCACGATCGAATGAGAGCGAAGCGGGCGGCCCGCAGCCGGCGCGCTTGACCTATCTCGTCACGCGGCTGCAGTGGGCTCTGCGCGGTCGGCTCGACGAGATCACGCAACAGTTCGATTTGACGCCGAAGCAGTACACGGCGCTCAGCGTGTTGGCCAACAGGTCGGGGATGTCGGCGGCGACGCTCGCACGCTTCACGAACGTGACACCGCAGGCGTCGAACGAGATGGTGGCCGTGCTCGAACGCAAAGGCTTCCTGCAGCGTTCCGCCGATCAGAACGACGCCCGCCGGCTCGAGATGAAGCTGACCCGCGCCGGGCGGAACGCGCTCGTCAAGTGCGACGAACTGGTCGACCGGCTCGAGGCGGAGGTGTTCGACCTTCTGGACGCGACGCAGCAAGCGAGCTTTCGGAGCATGCTCCACACGTGCTTGCAGGCCACCAACCGGGCAGGGCGCGGTCTCTAGCAACGACGTGAGCGAGATGCTCAGACGTTGAGCTCGCTCTTCGTACGTCCCTTGCTCGACCACCAGCTGTCGGTGCGACCCAGCCGGAACCGCTCCGGCTTCTCACCGTCGGCGATGAGGTCGGTTTCCAACCACAGGCGCTTGAGGTGACGGATGCGCCCGACCGCGCGATCGTCTTCGTACGCGGAGCGCGCGTGCAGCACGTGGTAGTTGTTGACGAACTGCATGTCGCCGGGCTGCATCGTCATCGACACGTGGAACTGGGGATCGGCGCACATTGCGTCGACGCGGTCCATCGCCTCACGGGCTGCATCCGTCGGACGAGGCGCATCTTCGTGGCGGCGCGTCGACTCGATGTAGGGCCGTATGTAGCGCACGAACAATCGCTCGCCGCACCGGCTGAAGATCGGCATCGTGTACCAGGGTTTCGTGCCGGGGGCCTGCTCGCCACGCAGGTCGTAGGGGAACGGCGCATAGAGCTCCGCCGCGAGCTCGGGGTGGGTGCGGACCAGCTCGTTGTGGATCGTCACGACGTTGGCAACGAGGCTTGCCCCACCGCTCGCTCCGGCGTCGAGACAGAAGAGGCCGACGAGATCGGAGCCATCGGAATGGAACGGGAAGGCGATACCCCCGATCTCGTTGCCGCGTGAGGTCGGGTCGCTCGCGGCGCGGCCCTGGTCGGTGACGTCGCCGAGCAGGTGCCCTTTCGCATTCTGCGGCCATGGCCGGCCGATGTGCATCCCGACGCCCCAGTAGATCGACGACGCCCGTTCCTTGCCGTAACGATCGACGGGGACACCGCGTATGAGCACCACACCGCGGCCGTCGACGAGGTCGCGGGTGAGGCGGCCGAGCTCCGGGCCGAGCGTGGGGAGCGGGAACGAGTCGCGGCTGATGTCGAGCACGTCGTCGCAACTTGCCTCCGCATGCAGCAGGGCGCGGTCGAGCTCGTCGAGATGTGCGTCCGTGAGTTTGAAGACGTACGTGTCGCCGAGCTGGCCAGTGTGCCATTCGCAGCCCGTTTCCAGCGGTTCGAGACTAGATGCGTTCATCGAGCTGCTCCATTGATCGATACACGGTTTGCCGGTGCCTGCGGACCGCGAACGAGACGGCCCGGTAGCGGGCCGCGCGTCTCGCCGTTCTCGTAGGTGACCTCGCCGGCGACCAGCGTGGCGACATAGCCGTCGGCCGACTGCACGAGACGTTTGCCTCCGGCCGGTAGATCGTGGCGGATCTCCGGTCGCCGCGCGGTGAGGTGCTCGAGATCGATCACGTTGACGTCGGCTCGATACCCGGGCGCGATCACACCCCGGTCGAGGAGACCGACGGTGCGCGCGGTGTCACGCGTCTGGCGTTGTACCGCGAAGGGAAGGCCGAGCCGACCCCGCTCGCGGTCCCGCGCCCAGAGCGTCAGCAGCGTCGTGGGGAAGCTCGCGTCGCAGATCGTGCCCACGTGCGCACCGCCGTCGGCGAGTCCGATCACGGTGTTCGGGTGCGCGAGCATCTCACCGACCGCATCGAGATTGCCGTCGCTGTAGTTGAGCGACGGCAGGTACAGGAACGACTGCCCGCCGTCACGCAGCAACACGTCGTACGCCAGGTCGAGCGCTGAGCGCCCCTCCCGCTCGGCGCGGGCCGCGATGCTCGATGCCGGATCGGGCTCGTAGTCGGGAGGATCTTCGAGCTCGTACATCTTGTGGAACGCGTGGATCAGGAGTCCACCGATCTTGGAGTCGTCGCGTGGCGAAGCGTCGGCCGCGAGGACTTTCTCCTTGAACTTCGGGTCGGTCATGACGGCGACGCGCTCACCGAGTGGCAGGGTACGGATCTCGCGATAGACGGAGTTCGCGAGCAACGGGTGCAACGTGCACTGCAAGCCGAGCATGAGGCCAACCGCCCGCGGTGCCACTTGCGCCGTCATCGCCACACCATCGGCATTCGCGGCCGAGAGCAGCTCGAGCAGCCGGCGCCAGCCGTCTCCGCGCACTTGGACGAGCGAGAACGACAACGGCCGTCCCGACGTTTCGGCCATGCGCCGGAAGATCGCGAACTCGGCGTCGACGTCGGCGAAGTCGGAGACGACTTGCAGCACTCCCCGACCAGTGCGGCCGATCGCTTGCGCGATCCCGACCAGCTCGTCGGCCGCCGCGGTGAGCGTCGGCGTGTACTCGCCCTTGCTGGTGCGGTGATTGAGCGTGCGCGACGTGGAGAACCCGAGCGCGCCGGCTTCGATCGCTTCGCGAGCAAGCCCGGCCATCGTCTCGATGTCGCGTGCGGTCGCTTCCTCGCGTCTTGCGCCGCGCTCGCCCATGACGTGCAACCGCAGCGCGCCGTGCGGCACTTGCACTGCGACGTCGACGTCGAACGGCCGGCCGTCGAGCGCGTCCATGAACTCCGGGAACGACTGCCAATTCCACGCAAGGCCCTCGTGCAGGACCGTGCCCGGGATGTCTTCCACGCCCTCCATCAGCTCGATGAGCCGGTCGTGATCAGCGGGATGCACCGGGGCGAACCCCACGCCGCAGTTGCCCACCACCACGGTCGTGACACCGTGCCAAGAGGACGGGATCATGCGCTCGCCCCACGACGCTTGGCCGTCGTAGTGGGCGTGGATGTCGACGAAGCCCGGGGTGACGAGGAGACCGTCGGCGTCGATCGTGCGCGCCGCCGCGTCGTCGATCCTCCCGACCTCGGTGATGACACCGTCGTCGATGGCGACGTCGGCCGTACGCGCCGGCTCACCGGTGCCGTCGACGACCATGCCGCCGCGAATGATCAGTGCGTGCCGGCTCATGCCCGGTTGCTCCGTTCTGCCCTGCTCGATTCCCGCAGGGCCGGGAGGAGCTCGCGTGTGAGCAACTGCTCCGAGGTGCGCGCCTGCTCACGGTCGGACCGGAAGCTCGCGCCGGTGATGACGAAACGTTCGATCCCCAGATCGGCGAGGCCACGCAAACGCTGCGCGCACACGTCGGGAGGGCCGACGACTGCGAAGCGGTCGACGAACTCCGGCTTCAATGCGGCAGTGTGCGCGGCGGCGTTGCTCAAGTGCTCGTTGCTGTCGTAGCTGCGGCCTA
>CAAGKR010469995.1_pt1 | contig 11082 bp, 16 predicted proteins | sample 2556971 | NCBI WGS metagenome assembly CAAGKR01 (sample SAMEA5207829, study PRJEB30636) | soil metagenome | biome: forest; feature: boreal; material: soil | place: USA | collected 2011-09 | depth 1 m
GGTTTTAAGTTAGTATAGAGATAATATCACCGGATTTATCGTTTCAATAAGTTTAATAAATTACGTTCTTAACTATAATTAACTAGTTCAGTGTACAAATGAAAATTTTGCTGTCTATTTTTTTTGGAATTTTAATACAAATCTTTTAAATGAAATGTTAAGATTAAGGTTTAGATAGAGGTAAAATATATAATTTTTATATAATCTTTATATAATCAAAAATTAATCGGAAATAATAAATTATAGTTTCAATTGATTAATTTTAGGAATTATTTATAGGATATTCTTTGTAATCGTTTTTCAGGTGTATGTCCATAGATTATATCTCTCAATAGATCTTTAAAATTATTTTCAGAAATTTATGAATAAATGGAGGGGAGAAGTATGAATTTGATTACAGATACTTTTGCCAAACGTTTTGCCCATTGGGAGATTATTTTACCAGAAGAAGACATAAAAACTAGGAGTGGAGGATATATTCAATATGCTGGTTGGCTCATTCAATATTGTTTTGGAAAAGACGAAATGGGTGTAGAATATCTGGATTATTATGCAGCACATCGAATGACAGATGATTCACATATACGTATCTACGAAGATGGTAGAGAAGAATCCCTTCCTGCATTATCTTCAATGTTTTTAGTTAGTGATGACCCTGTAAAAGCAAAACAATTGGAAGGTAAGTATGAAGAACGAAATCGTAAAGTAGTGGAATTGTTGAATGAGAAGGGATTTGATAAGTTTACAATAAATATGTTTCTTCATGCTGGAATGGATAAAGAAACAAAAAATGAATAAAGATCTTTTTTGGGAATTGATTAGTGTATGTGTGGGAGTTTTTTTTAGAAATAAGATGTATAAATTGTAAAAACTCAAATCAAATTTATCAGTCAAATAATTTATGAACAGGGATAACTTGAAGATTTTTATATCCCCCTTTATAGTATCAGCTGATTTTATGGGTTTCTATATTCACAAGGAACCGCGGTTTGACATTTGCCACAGGCATATCTTGGTTTATTTAACTCTAATATTTTATACAGGTATTGGGAACAAGATTCATTATCTTTACCCATTTCAGTGATAGCTCCACATGGGCACCTTTCAATACATTTAAAGCATTTGACACAGTAATCGTCAAATTCTTGATATTGTCGAGGTTTAGGTTCAAATTCCCAATCAACAATAACACTTCCAAATCTGCCAGCTGTTCCTAAAGAAGTTATCAATGAACGACTCAGACCGAATGTTCCGAGACCCGCTATGAACGCAACATGGCGTTCAGACCAATTACTTTGACGATCAGTAACCATTAAACGTTCATCTAAAGCTGGAGCCAAGGCATTGTCACCATGTGATTCTACCAATCCAATAATTAAACACCTCAAAGAATTATTAAACATTTCACCTTCATAACGTCCATATAACCATTCTGTTGAAGGTTTACCATCAAACCTATTAGAACTGCGTATATGTTCGGTAAATGGTAAAAAGTAGGAAATAACCGATTTTGCACCGGGTAACCATTCCATTGGTGTTAAATGATCAGGGCCGACTACCTGTGGTTCCTTCAGTTTTTCCCATAGTGGATCAGATGCTCCAGCCACCCCAATTAAAGGTTGATCCCATATTTGCATCATATTAAGTTCATCAACAAAATTTTGGCTGCTATTTTTGGTAAAATTAGCAATATCTTCTTCAAGTGTCCGTAAGAACAAATTTAAACCCCCTTAATATATATTCAATGAACTGTCTTATAAAAATAAAATTAAAAAATGACAATTTCTTATAAAAATACATCTAGTTAAAGCAACCTTAAAACTTTCTATAATATGGGAATGTATGAGTAGTGTATGAGTACTGATCTCAATAATTAGAAAGTATATTAAAGTTTTATAATATATATAAAAGAGATTAGTGTAAACAGAATTATAATTAGTGACTTATATGGTTAACGACAGTGATATTCCCATTCAGAGACAAAATAGACTACTATTTTATTCTATTTGTGGTATTATTCCCATGCTATTATTTACTGGCTGGTTAATAATAGCAGCAATCATAAGCCCGGGCTATAATGGGAGCAGTGATTATATCAGTCCTGTTACTCTTGGTTTCTATTCTATGATACAAAATCTTGTATTCGTGATCTTAGGTTTTCTATCACTTGGATTGGCTTTCGGTCTTAGGATGGCTTTACCATCACCCCGAAATGGATTGCTAAAACTTGGTATAGGTTCAGTAATAATCTTCGGTTTAGGTGTGGTTTTAGCGGGATTATCCCCTTTGATGGGATTATTGCCCGAAAATTATCTTGTAATAGTTCCATATAATCTGTTAACTATCATTGGATTTGCCATAACAATTACAGCATATATAGCATCTATACTGTTAATTAGTCAGGGTTTAAAATATGAAGACAGCTTAATTTGGGGCAGGTATAGTAGATATTCCTTAGTAACCGGTGTTTTATTCATTATTTTACTAATTTTGCTTATAATAACCATTTTTTACAATTTTTATCCTGGATTAAACCAGAGGGCATTTATCATTATATCTTGGATCTGGATTTTAATGACGGGTGTAAAACTGTATTTAATATCCTCAAACGAAAAGCCAATACAGGATAAATGGATATAATTAATATTTTTACACAAAAAATAACTTTAAATAATGTATTGCCCGAATCCAAAGCTTCAATAGCATTTTGGAGGACAATTACTCGGATGCAAAAAAAAATATAATAATATTTTATTTTGTTTCAATAACTTTTAATTATCTTTTTCTATTTCAACATCGGTAATAACCCATGTTTCTGACTCGGTATCAATAGTTGCCCAGACAGTTTCGTTAGATTCTTTTTCCATCAAACTATCCGAATCTATTTCAAGGCCTTCTTTTAATTTAACACTGTATGCTTTACCTCTTTGTGACCTTACAATCAAATCATCTTCAAAACCAATTCCAATAACCTTCTGTTTCAACTCTGTTTTTGCAACCATTTTTTTCCACCTTTTTAAATAATAATATTTTCCTAACTTAAAATATAATTTCTAAAGCATTTAAATATCATATATAGATGTTTTTGGAAGTTTATTTTGAATCAATACCTATTTTTTTATTTTATTTTTTTTTGTATTCTGTTTTTTCAATCTGTTCTAGATAGTGAAGTTTGGGTAGTCCCATAACACCGGCTTTTTTCATGGTAATTTTCAGATCTTCGGACATTGAGAAATTTTTAGCTGTTTCCAGATTTTCCCATTCTGTTATGATAACCAGTTGTTTGGGATCGCTTGAATTACGATAGATCATGGCCCTTTTGAACCTTTATTCTTTCTTACTTCACCATGCTCATCAAATACTTGTTTCCATTTGTCATAATCCTCAACCTTCTGTATTGTTAACACATACGTCATTGTTTCCATACCACCAAATTTTATTTTGTTTACTTAATTTCTATCACAATGCAATATCCATCTGTAAAGCCAATGTTTTCTGTTTGGTGTGATCCTGCTTCTATCCATAAAACTTTCCCAGTTTTAAGATCAAATACATCACTTTTATCATTTGGAAAACTTAATTTGAATTGTGCATCCTTAACAACATAAATAACATGGTCATTTGGATGGTTGCGCATTGGTGACTTTTCTCTCGGCTTCAATTTTATTTCCATAACTCTAACTTTTTTATTTTCCAAGAGTAACTCATACCCGCTTTTTGCCACTTCTAAAACATCTGGAATGTCTTTAATAACTTCACCCCATTTTATTCTCTCTACTATATTATGATCTTTCATCTACTTAGAATTTAAGCCAATTTCAAAAAATTAAGAAAATATATTAAAATATTATTAGAAATGATTAAAGAAACCATTCTGATTAGGGGTTTTATAATATTTAGCTCAAATTTCAGCCCATTAATCAGGATATCAAAAAATTGTTTTAGATATTTTTGATAAGATAATTTTAAATTAGGAGTTGTATCAAAATTAAAATGGTTACCTATATCATATTATAATAACAATAGTTATGTAAAAGATTTAATAGTTAAAATTTGGGATTACTACAAATTTTAATTGTAAACGAAGATATACCAAGCAAGGACTGGGAGATATTAACCTTAAAAATTCATAAGCACTTTTAGGGCCCTTAACATAAATATAATATTTAGGGGTTGGTGATCCAATCATCTTAAAATGATCTTGAAAAGTTCTTAAAATTATTGAATTCCCATTTATTTCAATTACAATAAGATATAGGATGTTAAGCAAACATATTGTTTATAAAGTCATCGTAGTATATTTTAATCATGGTTTCTGTTAATTTAAAATATTAATGAGTTAGTTTTATTAAATAAATTAAATATAAATTTTCCAGATTTATTCCATAATAAACATTGAATTAGTATATAATTAAATATTTTTTTTTGAATCAAAATAATATCCTGATTAATCAAACATTTACATAGAAAGTTAGGGGGTTAGGGGTATGGGTTCTAAATCTAAAAAATTAGATATAGAAAAATTAAAGGAAAAAAAAGATATTCATGGGCTGATTAAAGCACTTAAATATCAAGATAGCAATATTCGAATGTTTGCAGCTATAGCTTTGGGAGAAATAGGTGATGAAAGAGCTGCAGCACCTTTAACCCAATCATTAAAAGAAAAAGAAAAAGTACGAAATGAAGTTTTAGAAGCACTTGTTAAGATTGGAGACTCTGCCGTAGATACTCTTATAATGGCATTAAAAGATGAAAAACTTCAGGAAGGAGCTAAAGTTGCTCTCATTAGGATTGGGGAACCTGCATCAAGAAATTTAATGTATAAATACAATAATCAAAATAGGGAGACTCAGATATATTTTATTGAGATTATGGGTGAGATAGGAGATAAAAATTCGGTTGAACACTTAATACACATTTTAAAAGACATTAAAAACCGTGATACTTATGATCAGGACATATTAACTTCTACTATAAAAACACTCGGTAAGATTGGAGATGAAAAGGCTACGGATATAATACACGATTTATATTTTAGGTTTTGCCATAGTCAAAGTGATAAATATTTAACTGAATTATTTATAGATGTTATTATTAATGTTGATCAAGAGTGTTCTGATTTTTTAATACAAGAATTAACAAATAATAATTTGAAAGTAAGAAAAGAAGTAGCAGACGCCCTTATGAGAATGGAATCTCAAATAATAGTAAATCCTCTTATACAAGCTTTAAATGATAAAAATGGAGATATTTTCCGAAAAAGGGCAGCAGAAATACTTTATAGAATAGGAGAACCTGCAGTTATCCCCCTTATTCATGCCTTAAAAGATGAAGACAGATATCTTAGATGTGGAGCAGCAGATTCTCTTGGTAAAATTGGGGATGATCGAGCTGTAAAACCTCTTATCTACGCTTTGAAGGATAAAGATAGTTATATTAGATTGGAAGCTGCAGTAGCTCTGGATAAGATAGGTTGGAAGTCTAAAGGTGGACAGGAAAATGTATATTATTTAATTGCAAAAGCAAAATGGAAGGAAGTATCCAAAATAGGAAAACTTGCAGTTCTACCTCTTATTCAAGCTTTAAAAGATGGGGAGTTGGATCTTCGATATGGGGCAGCAGAAGCACTTGGTGAGATAGGAGATGAAAGAGCATTAAAACAATTAAACAAGACTTTAAAAGATGATGATAATGATGTTCGTAAAAAAGTAGCCGAAGTTCTTGTTAATATGGGTCAAAATTCTAAAACTGATAAGATTTCTATTTAGTTAATTGTAAAAAAAAAATGAGAATAATTTTTAGTCTTGTTCTTAGACATAAACTCTTAAAAGGATGTTTTGGTTTAATAATCAAGAATAAATTAAATAAGAATGCTAAAAACTAATTTAGGAGGGATATGATGATTATTGTTACAGCTATGATGCATGTAAGAACTGGGAAAAAAGAGGCCTTTATTTTGGAGACAAAAGATTTAATTTCTGCAACTCGAAAAGAAGAGGGATGTATTAATTACGATTTATTAGCAAATATTGAAGATGAAAATGCTTTGGTAATGTTAGAACGATGGAAAGATAATGATTCATTAAAAAAGCATTTGAAAACTGATCAATTCCTACAGTTTGAAGTTGCTATAGAACCTCTTTTAGCAAAGGGAGTAGATATTAAATCCTATTCAGTGGATGATTGATAGTCAAAAAAATTATTAAGAATTATTCCAAAAAAAGAAAAATGGAAAAAAAGTTCTATATTTATATATTTTAAATTTTTTCTACTAATTCTTTTCCTTCGCGAGTAAGCTCTATAATGTGGCCATTAACGCTTGATCCACCATATTTAATGTGTCTTTTATGTCTTAGGTCTATAATATATGATCTTAAAATAGGGCATTTAATTTTCAATTTTTCGGCTAAGTTTTTTTCAGATATTGGTAGAGTAGCTTTATTTACTAATTTTAAAATTTTCATTTCATATTCTTCCATCTAATCGCTCCTATTTAGTCCAAACTTATTATTGACAATATTTACATCAATATATTTAAGATTAATTTATTATAAAACAATTAAATTTCCTTGATCATAATTCATTTATCAATTATATTAAAAATTGATTTAGTTAATTGGTTTAAATATAAGTATATAATATCAAGATATTATATTTGTTTATTTGGAGGTTAAATTATGATTAGTTGGTTATACAAAAATTGGGCTAAACTTTGTATTATTTTATCGATAATAGTTGCATTGATTATTTTATTAGTTGTTAAGACCAATAATATTCTTCTGTTTTTAATATGGATTCAGATTCCAATTTATTTATTACATCAGTTTGAAGAACATTCATGGCCTGGTGGTTTCAAAAAATTTGTTAATAAAGAAATTTTCAATGTTGAAGTTGGAGAATATCCATTAAATGATACTAATATTTTCTGGATAAATGTACCAATTATCTGGGTTTTGATGCCCATATTCGCTTCTTTATCGTATATAAATCTATTTTTTGGATTATGGATACCATATTTTGCAGTTTTTAATAGTTTAACTCATGTAATTGGGGCAATTGTAAAACGTAAGTACAATCCTGGTCTTTTCGTGAGCCTTGTGTTGGGAATTCCAGTCGCAACCTACACATTATGGCTATATTACAATCTAGTAAATGTACCTTTAATAATTACACTATTATCCATACTTGCAGTACTTTTACTTCATATAGCTATAATTATCCCTGCTGTCAGAAGATCTAAACTTGAAAAAAATAAAAATTAGTAACCACATTTTTTTTTTGGATTGGTATTCTTCATTACTTGATTCTTTTCAAATGTCCTTTCCACACTCTGGACAATATGACATTTAACCATCCCCCCTAGATTATATTTTACCACTTTTGAGGCCTACAAGGTAATTAACCCTAAAATCCACCTATGCACATATTTCAACTAATAACGCATTTTATTAAGTTGGGCTTATGAGTTAAAATTCAAGGATCAATTACCCTATGTCCTCTACAGTGAATAAACTGCTAATAATATGTTTTCCATCTATGATATGAATTTAAAGCTGTTTATTATCTGATTAAATGTAGAACTGTCCTGGTCATAATTATCTGTATTGTCTACTCCGACCAATGCGAAATATTGTGAACCAGGTGTTTTTTCTACTAATTCCATCTGTTGTGTTATCATTTTCCCATCGCTTGATTGCCCTTGATAAACGATTTCTTCTCCAGATAATCCGTTAACCATGTTACTTTGTTCTGATAGAATTGTATATCCATTGGCGTTCATCTGACTTTTAGAGCTTGAAGCATAAGCCGCTAAGCTTGTATATCCATATTTGGATTCATCATAAACACTAAAAGATGGATATCCTGTAAAACCTACTATTACCATAATATTAACTGTGTTAGGTAAAACATTCCAACTAGAAGGATACTGGAAATATATTACACCATTACTAAATGTTTTATACTGAGCATTACTAACCGGTACATTATTACTTGTAGAATTTACTGATGGACTAACAGAAGTGTTGTTAGTAACAGGAGCTGTTCCTACTTTATTCATCTCAATTAAAGCTCCCGCTGTTATTCCCAATCCTGCAACCAGTATTATACAAACAACTATCAAAATTTTAGTTGATTTATTAATTCTTTCCTCTTTTTTTACAGGTTTCCTTGATCCACCCGAAAAATTTGTTTTAAGATTTGCACCACAATTTTCACAAAATGTAGCATCCATATCGTTTTTATGTCCACATTTAGGGCATATCATCAGATCCAACTCCTCTTAATAATAGTCATATACACTTACAGTCCAACTAGCTAGAGAATTGGTAGTTGTGGTTAGGTAATAGGTTCCTGGACTACCAGTCACAACGATAGTTTTCTCTTTTTGTGAAATGGCTTCTGTTGCAGTCCAGTCTATACTACCGCTGGTTATAATATTGTTATTTGAAACATCTACCTGCATGGAGTTGGTATTATAATTTTGTTGCGGTGTAGCCGACATTACAATTTTAAATTGGCTTCCCTGAGTATTGAAACTCCTCATATCATCTGATGTCCCAGTGTAACTGGTTATTTCATGCCATGTTGCTTGGTTTGTTATTTGTGTTGGTGATTGGCTAATAGATCCAGTATTTGAAGTCGATCCTCCACTTTTATTCATCTGTATTAGTGCACCTGCTGTTATTCCTAATCCTGCAACTAAAATTATACAAACAACAATCAATATTTTAGTTGATTGCGCCATTCCTCCCTCATTTTTTGGAGGCCTCCCTGGAATTGGTCTTCTTGAAGAGGGTGTTTTAATATTTGCACCACAACTCTCGCAGAAGGTTGCATCCCCCTCATTTATATGCCCACAATTATCACATTTAACCATATATTACTAAACCCCCATGCATTATTATCTATTTCTTAAAAATTTTTTTTATACCCTATAATCAAATATCATTACTTTCTATAGCTCCAGTTTGGGCATCCACAACAGTTGATCCTACAATATTATCATTAACATCATATGCTGTAATTTGATAAGAATTTCCAACCAATTGTGCATTTAATGTAAGATTTGGTGGTACACCACTATCTATTATGATCTGGTTTGCTTCTTGGGGTGTTATTTGAACATTATTATTAACAACGGATTCTGTAGGGTTTGTTTCAGTTGGGGTAGAGACCGGTGCCTGATTGGCTATTGTTACACTCCCAACTATGCTTTGGAATTGAGGGTAATATTTGGCGAAATCTGTTTGGGGTGCCCTAAATCTCATGGCATACACATGGTTACCTGATCCACCAAGTAGAACGTAGTAATTCTCATACAAAACATTTGTAACAGGATCCGTTGAATTATAGATAATTTCGTCAACTGGATTTGCACCAACTTGACCCACTGTGTTACTAACAACACTACCATTAACACCATTATTACTCCAAGAATCCACAGTTATCTTTCCCAGAGTTTGAAGATCATAGGAAGAAACAGGTTCATATAAAACTCCTAACGTAACATTTCCATTTCCCAATTTCCCAATAGTCTCATTTTGTAAACTATTACTGTCAGTCCAAGTTACAGTAACATTATCTGACCAGTTTCCAGGATACTGAAAAGATATCCCTGAATCAGAAAATGAATTATTCTGTATGGGATGGAAAAGTGATGGTACCATAACTCCTGCCACTATACTTAATCCTCCCTTGAAAATCTTGTTTTAAGGTTAGCTCCACATTTTTCACAAAACGCAGCATCCTTATCATTTTCTTTTCCACAATTTTCACATCTAACCATTGTTAACACCTAATTTTATCTTAAAAGTATTATAAATTTTTTATATAGTATCCAAGACCTCCGCCCATTCCCCCAAACAGGAAGACCAAAATAATCATGCCAATACCTCCAAAGAGGTTTAACCAATCATAAATAAATCCTGTTGAATCTGTTGTCTGTGCAGGGGCTAATGACGAGAATGAACCAAGAGCATTTGCTAAAGATGCTAAAATGCCAACAGCTACAAATAATAGAATTCCTAAAATAAAGGCTCCAAAAACTATGATAACCAAACTTAAAAAAAATCCATTCGTGTAACCCTCACTACTATTTTTACTGCCTAAAATACTTGCTACAATAGATCCGAAAAATGCCATGGCAGCAAGGATTATCCCAATATAAATTGGTATATAATTAGATCCAGAAGTTATAATTCTACCAAATAATAATGCCCCTATAAACAAGATTATAATTGAAAAAATTAACCCGATAAAAACTGATAATAAATTTATCTGACCATTCAACCGACTAATAACACTCTGCTGACGTGTTAGATCTGCCCCACATTTCTTACAAAATTGTGCATCTGACCTGTTGTCAGAACCACATTTAGTACAATCCAATCCTATCCCCCCATTTTAATCAAATAATCGTTATTAACCATATTATCTTCAGTAAATGGCTTTTATAACATTGCTAAACCAACACCTCCTATTAAATCAGTTAGTAATCTTAACAAATTCATTACCCGCTTTTGAAATAATTTAACCGAGTAAACATTTAAGAAGGCCGTAAATATCATAAAAATATTTAATATAATCAGTGAAGCAGTGTATTGAATATAAAATGAATAAACAAAAATAAAATATGAAAAAGTACCTATACAAAATCCTTTACATCTTGAACAAACTGGAAAATAATCACCATGAATATTTAATGATCTTTCGGGGATGCAGTAAATTATGAAGCCCATAAACATGTCTAAATTAGATATTAACAATTTTAGACTTGTTTTAATATCTTTGAAATTATATAATACTTTTTTCAACTCAAATAAAGACACTCTTATCCCCAAATTTGTATCAGTTAGTAACTAACCTTATACTTTGCTATTAATTTTCTAATTAACATATTCCAGAATTATAATATGAAAAAATAGGTTAAGAGTATAAAGATATCCTACAAAAATATCGGATAAAATTATCTTGGATATATTAAAAGGTCCATTATCTAAAAATATTAATTATAGTTAAGAACGTAATTTATTAAACTTATTGAAACGATAAATCCGGTGATATTATCTCTATACTAACTTA
>CAAGKR010196055.1_pt1 | contig 11077 bp, 8 predicted proteins | sample 2556971 | NCBI WGS metagenome assembly CAAGKR01 (sample SAMEA5207829, study PRJEB30636) | soil metagenome | biome: forest; feature: boreal; material: soil | place: USA | collected 2011-09 | depth 1 m
GCCGAGATCCTCTTGCATGCGGTCCTGGGCGGCCGGCTGGAGCCGAGCCGGATGGTGCTGATGCCCAACCGCCTGCACCTGCCTGTCGAGGGGGCACGCAAGCGCGAAGCGTGGCGCCTCGCGACGCTCGGCGGGTCGCTCCCGGGGGTCGATCGCCTGTTGAGCCACGCCACCAAGCTCGTGTTCACGCCCGAGCTCGGGATGCGCATGTCCGAGCGCCATGCTTCCGAGGCCGGCGATCTGATGCGCCACGCCTTCGCTGACGTCCCCGGCAATCCAAACCTTGCGCGCTCGTGGGCCAAGTGCGCGCGGCGCTGGCCGCGCGGCGCGCAGACGCATCTGTCGGAGCTCTACCCTCGGCTCGACATGCCCGTGCTGCTGCTGTGGGCAGACCACGATCCGCTGCACCCGCTCGCGGGCGCCGAAGAGACATTGCGCCTGTTGCCGCGCGGGCAGCTGCGCGTGCTGGCGAGCACCGGCTTCCTTATGACCTACGACGACCCGGTGGGTGTGGCGCGCGAGATCGTGGCGTTCTGCCGTTAGCTGGGCGCTCGGGGCGTTGCGGCCGTGGGAGGTCTCATCGTCAAGCCTTCCACGCGGCAAGCAGATCTTCGGCGGTGAGCACAAGGTCCGCGCGAACACCGGCCTGAGCGCCGCGTGGCGCGACGGCGAGCAGGCGCGCCGTCGCGGCTCGCGGGATCACGGAACGCGCGCTGGTGAGCTCGGCGAGATCGCGCGCGCTGAACAGGGCCCGCTCCCGCCACTTCACCGAGCCGACAGCCACGGGAGCGCCCCGACCGTCCAGGCCGACCACGTCGTACTCGTGAGCGCCGATCCTGTCCCACCAGCCGCTCGTCGACTCGATCGAGTCACACGGGGCGGGCAGCGTCGGCGCCAAGCGCAGTACCGCGTCGCGCACGAGCGGCTCGATCGCCTTGCCGCGCCATGCCGACCATGACTCGCGAAACCCGCGCAGGGCGAGATCGCCGCGTCCGACCTCGACGTTGCGCAGCTGTGGCTCGACGAACCGGAACCAGAAGCGCAGGTAGGAGTCGGCGATCCGGTAGCGCTTGAGGCGGCCGCTCGTGCTTGCGGCCGGCAGGTCGACCGCGACGATGCGCTTCGCCTGGGTGAGCGTCTCGGTCGCCCTGACGACGGCCGTCTCGGCGGCGCGTCCACCGCCCAATGTAGATGCGATCCGCGAGAAGCTCACCACTCCGATCTCATCTGCTCCGATCGCGCTCAGCACGGCTCTCGTGCCGGCCTGGTCGGCCAGCTCTCCGGCGAGGTTGATCTGAGCGACGTCCGCGAGCAGGCTGTGGGGGCGAGCGAAGGTGTCCTGCAGCAGCTTGCCCGCAGAATCGAATCGCCCGGCGTGGGCGACCAGCTCGGGGAAGCCACCGGTTATCAACTGCGCGTCGAGCGTCTCGATGGCGCCGCGCGAGCCTCCCAGCGCCTGCGCCGTCTCGGCCGGGTTGAACGGCTCCACCACCAGATTCGCGTCGAGCCGGCCGAACAGCGGACGGTCGTGCTCGAACAGCCGGCTCATCATCGCCTCGTCCGATCCGACGAGCACCACGAGCACGGGGCGTCGATGCAGATCCCCGTCCCACAGTGACTGGAGCAGGCCGTCCAGGCCGCTGCTCGTCTGCACAGCCCACGGGAACTCGTCGATGACGAGGATCGCCGGGCGCTCGTCGAGGGCGAGCCGCACCCGCGAGAGCAGGTCGTACCAGTCGGACGGCCTCACCGCGGCGATCGCGTCCAGCCCGGGGAGCGGTCGCCTTGCCGAGGCAAGCATCTCCACGGCGCGGCGCATCTGCACCTCCACTGGGGTGCCCTTCATCCCGGCGATCACGCCGTAAGGGACGTTGCTGCCGGCGGCGAACTGCTCGAGCAGGCGCGACTTGCCGACTTGTCGCCTTCCTCTGACGGCGATCAGACGGCCCGTGGAGGATGTGCTCACACGGCGGAGCTCCTCGCCTAGCAGCGCGAGCTCCCTGCCACGGCCGTAGAAAGGGATAGCAGGCATAGATGTATGCTACATCAAAGTAGCTTACATGTCTGCGGGCTCGACCTGATCTTCCGCAGCCGCCCGGATGAGATACTTGGCGCACACCTACAAGGAGACTCGATGACCGGCAAGCAGCTCTGGGGCGGGGAGACCGCCAAGGCAGTTGACAACTTCCCCATCTCCGGAGAGACGGTGCCGGTGCCGGTCGTGCGTTGGCTCGCTCGCGTGAAGGGTGCTTCTGCGGCCGTCAACGGCGAGCTCGGCCTGCTCAGCAAGCGCAACGCCGCAAGCATCGAGAAAGCAGCCGGGGAGATCGCGGAAGGCAAGCACGACGCGCAGTTCCCGATCGACGTGTTCCAGACCGGATCGGGGACCTCCACGAACATGAACGCCAACGAGGTGATCGCGACGCTCGCCGGCGAGAAGGTGCACGCCAACGACCACGTCAACATGGGCCAGTCCTCAAACGACGTGTTCCCCTCCGCCGTGCACCTCGCCGCGCTGGACGTCGCCCAGAACGAGCTATTGCCGGCGCTCAAGCAGCTTGAGCGCTCCCTCGCCAAGAAGGCCAAGAGCTTCTCTGGCGTCGTGAAGTCGGGTCGTACGCACCTGATGGACGCCGTGCCGGTCACGCTCGGCCAGGAGTTCGCCGGTTATGCCGCCCAGATGGCGCTCGGCCAGGAGCGCGTGCAGGCGGCGCTCGTGCATGTCGGCCAGATCCCGCTTGGCGGCACCGCCACCGGCACGGGCCTGAACACGCACCCCAAGTTCGCCGAGAAGGTGCGCGCGCGACTCAAGCGCGAATCGGGCCTGAAGCAGATCTCAGCGCCGCTCGATCCCTTCGAGGCGCAAGCCAACCGCGACGCGCTCGTCGAGCTCTCAGGCGCGCTGAAGACGGTCGCCGTGTCGCTCACGAAGATCGCCGGCGACCTCGCCTTGATGGGGTCGGGCCCGCGGGCGGGCATCGGTGAGATCTTCCTGCCCGAGCTGCAAAAGGGTTCATCGATAATGCCCGGCAAGGTCAACCCTGTGATCCCGGAGGTCGTGCTCCAGGTATCGGCCCAGGTGATCGGCAACGACACCGCGATCACCGTTGGCGGCTTGCAGGGCCAGTTCGAGCTGAACGTGCGTATTCCCCTGATCGCCCGCAATCTGCTCCAGTCGTTGAACCTGCTCTCGAGCACCGCACGCGTGTTCGCCGAGAAGTGCGTTGATGGGATCAAGGTCAACAAGTCCGGCTGCGCCGCCTCGGCCGGAGCAACGCTCGCGGTCGCCACGGCGCTCAATGGCGCGATCGGCTACGACAAGGCCGCCGCGATCGTCAAAAAGGCCACGGAGTCGGGACGGCCGCTACGCGAGGTCGCGCTCGAGGAGGGGGTCGATCCGAAGTTGTATGACGCGACGATCGACTTGAAGAAGATCGCCGCGGGGAATCGGGGATAGTCTGGGATGGCGTCCTGGTGGGCGCCTACTATCTACATGTGATGCTGGCTGCCATGCACTCCGATCGGGCAGAGTGTCCAAGTGGGGATGAGACGCTCGCGCGTAGCGCCGCCGGATTGCTGGCGTTGCTGGGTTTGCCTCGTGTAGGCCCGAAGACGGCCTTGCGGGCGGCGCTAACGAGCAACGAGTTCGACGCGCTGATGGAGCGGTATGCGATGGCTTGGCCCGCGGCTCTTGCGCGGGCCCATGACGCGCTCGAAGAGTGCGATCGACGCGACATACGCGTGCTGAGCCTCTTCGAGGAGCGCTATCCGCAGCGCTTGCGAGCGATTCACGATCCGCCGCCACTGCTGTTCGTACGCGGCGCCACTGATGTATTGCTCAACGAGCGGATGGCGGCCGTCGTTGGGACACGCGATCCCACCAGTTTCGGATGCGCCGTCGCCGAGCAGGTCACAGCCGCACTCGCTCGCGAAGGATGGGGCATCGTCAGCGGTCTCGCGAAGGGGATCGACACGGTGGCCCACAATGTTGCCCTCACGCACAGTGCTCCGACCGTAGCGGTGATGGCGGGGGGCCTCGACTGTGTCTACCCGCGCGAAAACACAAGACTTGCCTGCGCCATCGTGGATCGTGGAGGGGCTCTGATTTCCGAGGCACCCCCCGGAGTGCCGCCCCGTGCCTCCAGCTTCGTTGCACGAAACCGGCTACAGACCGGGCTGTCGGTCGCGGTGGTGGTCGCCCAGACGGGTGTGGAGGGCGGCACGATGCACACCGTGCGGCACGCCGCGGCCCAAGGTAGGACTGTGTTCTGTGCCAAGCCGCTCTCCAAGCAGGAGCAGAATGCCGGTCTCTCGGTACTCCTCAGCTCGCCGGCCCGCGACTTGTGCAACGAGCTGCCCGCGTGGAGCGATTCGCGGCGTCTCTGTAGGCGCCTGGGCTCAGAGCCACTGGCGACAGCCATCGACCGGGACAAGCTAGATGACCTGCTCGACCTGTGTGAGTTCGCTCTGAAGGCGCCGCGGATGGCTCCAGAGACCCGTTGGTGGCCCACACCCGCCGACGCCGGTGGCGTCAGCGTGCGCGATGCATCCGCTGACTATGACGAGCAGTCATCGCTTTTTGCGCTTGTCGACTGAAGCGCTCTCCAGTGTGGTGCTGCCCGCGTGTAGTGACAGCTCGGATAGTTTGAGCAGCCTATAAACGGTCTCCCGTCCAAGCGTCGCGGGCGTGTCACCAGATGCGACCCGCACGATGGGCACGGTTCGGGCAGCCTGTCCTGAGTCACGGCAAGGGCAACCGTCGTCACCGAGTCACAGCCGGCGCCGTGAAGGGCGTCACGACACGCGTTTGACTGCCCGCCTGAGGTCAACACGTCGTCAATTAGAAGGACGCTCTCCCCCGAGAGTGGTGTGGCTAGGAAGCGATCGACGTTCAGGGCGGCGCGCGCATCGCGGGATGCTTTCTTGTAGTCCTCCACGGCGTAGGACATCCGCAGCACGTCGCCGCCGTCGCGGGCGCCGTAACACGAGGCGAGCGCGGCGCGGGCGGAGGAGAAGCGGTCGCGCGTGTCATTCGGTGCCGGCGGTACCGACACGATTAGGTCCGGGCGACGGCGAATCGGCACCCGGTGGGCAAGTTCCTCAAAGATCGCGGCAACCTGGGCGTCCATCCCGGGATCGTCCTTGGCCTTCAGCACCAGGCGCGAAAGGTCGTGACTCGTGCAGCGGGGATCCCGCGTCGGGAAGTAACGACCGAGGCTGCATACGCCGGCACCCAAGCGCATGATGCTTCCCCAATGCACAAAGGGTTGCGCGTTACTTGCTATCACTTCCCCCAGCGGGCTGAGCCCGAGATCACCATCCAGATAGCGCAGCAAGCTGGAGGGGTTGTCGATCGCGATGTCCGGCCATCCATGACGCCAGGCGACCGGTGCCCTGGCCGACCAGGCAACGCCGATAGAGGTCATGCCGGCCGCGGCGGCGGCTCCGAAATCACCGACGCTGTCGCCAATGTACACCGACTCTCCGGGCTCTACGCCCAGCCCGGCGGCCACGGCGCGCAGGCCGGCTGGGTCTGGCTTGGGGGCATGACCATCCGATCCACTCACCATGACGTCCACGCGGACGCTATATATGCGCAACAGCTCGCTCGCGTATTTCTCTGGACCATGGGTGAGTAGCCCCACTTTCAGTCCCCGTGCACGCGCCTGCTGCACAAGCCCGGTCACTTCTGTTGCGTCGAAGCGGGTGGACTTGAATGGTTTGACGGTCGCCAACCGCCCAAAGACGGTGCGCCAATCGCGCCGGTCGCGCGCATCGCGCAGGGCGCTCGTGTCGAGCAGCGTGTCGTCAAGATCAAATATGGCAGCGGTAGTGCGCACTATGCTCGACTTATATCGGCATTTTGACCATCTCCTCAAGCAGGGTTCGTGCCCCGCCCTTCGACAAAGGTTCGTTGAGGTTGCCGCACTTCGGTGACTGGACACACGAGGGACAGCCGCTCTCACATGGGCACTCGGCGATCAGGCGGTGCGCGTCTCGGCATAGCACCTCGAAGCGCTGATAGGCCAGGCGCGCGATGCCGATGCCGCCGGGGTGGCCGTCGTAGACGAAGATCGTGGGGCCGCCGGTTTGGGGGTGCATGTTGGTGGACAGCCCGCCGATGTCCCAGCGGTCGCACATCGCGATCAGCGGGAGCACCGCGATCTGGGCGTGCTCGGTGGCGTGCAGGGAGCCGAGCAGCGTGTCCATCGGGATCGTGCCCCCGTAGACGCTCCGCTCCTCATTGCCTCCATTGTCTTTGCCTCCCTCGCCATCGTCCCCCTCGCTCGCCTCCAGGCCACCACTGCTGCCGGTGGGGGTGTGGCGGAGGCCGCTCAAAGTGGAGGCGTCGAGCTCGAACCAAAGCGCCTGGGTCGAGAACGAGGTCTGGGGGAGGTCGAGCATCACGAGGTCCACCTGTGCGTGGTCTGAGAGGCGCTTGCGCTGATAGCCGAGCACCGTCTCGGTGACGGACACCTCGCCGAATGAGAGCGTCACGCCGAGCGCGTCGCGGCGGTCGAGCAGGCGCTCGATGTTGGTGTCGGTCTCGCGCTTGGGCTGGGTGTACCAGTCGCCGTTGAACGGGGCAACGAGTGCGCGGCGATGCTCGAGATCCAGTTCGCTCACCTCATAGGAGCGGCCCTGGTGCAGGTAGATCGCTCCGTCGTGGATCGTTGAGTGTGCGCGGGCGGCCTCGGTCTGGCCGAGCAGCTCGCCGGAGGAGACGTCGACGATCGCGAAGCTGTCGGGCGAGGAGGAGCGCAGGGAGACCTGAGCGGCCGGGTAGTCGGCGGGGCGGCGTAGCACGTACGCCACAACCTCGCCTGGCGGGACCGGCTTACCGGCGCCGGACATGTCCTGTGGGCCGGTGCCCGCCCCGCCCTTGCCTCTATTGCCCTCCGTGCCTGTGCTGCGCAAACCCGTGCCCCCCGCGCGCGTGGGGGGGGGCTCCGCGAGAGGGCGCCGTACCGTGCGCTTGCGCAGCAGTCCGGCGCTCACAAGCGCTTCCGCGTGGGCCTCCCAGCGTGGGCCAAAGAACTCGGCGTCGCCGCGTTCCAAAGGGCCCTCGTAGGCGGCGCACAGGAGGTGGGCCTGGTGGATCTGGGGGCTCTCGTGGTCGAGGATCGCCGCCTCGACGGGCCGCTCCAGGAACTCGTCGGGGTGGCGGCAGAAGAACTGGTCGAGCGCGTCCTCGCCGGCGACGTACACGGCCAGGCCCTTGCCACGACGCCCGGCGCGTCCCCACATCTGGCGCAGGGCGGCGACGGTGCCGGGGAAGGTGACGACCACGGCGGCGTCGAGCTCGCCGATGTCGATCCCCAGTTCCAGGGCGTCGGTCGTGATCACGGCGCGCAGCTCGCCGCTTGTCAATCGCGCCTCCAGGGCACGGCGCTGTTGGGGGGTGTAGCCGGCGCGGTAGGGGGCTACGCGCTCGGCCAGGTCCGGGTCGGTGCGCTGGAGGTCTTCGGTCACCATCTTGGCCAGCAGCTCGACGCCCTTGCGCGACTTCATGAAGCAGATGCAGCGCGAGCCGTCGCGCACGAGTCGGGCCAGCAGTTCGGCTGCCTCCCCGAGCGCGGAGCGGCGCGCGCCGATCGCCTCGTCGACGAGCGGGGGGTTCCACATCGCGATCTGCCGGCGCGGAGTGGGCGAGCCGTCGTCGTCGATCAGGCCGATGTCATCCAGACCCGTGAGTCGCTGCGCCAGCTCGACCGGGTTGGCGATCGTGGCGGAAGCGAGCAGGACTCGCACGTCGCTGCCGTAGGCGGCCGCGACGCGCAGGAGGCGACGCAGGACGTTGGCGACATGCGAGCCGAAGACGCCGCGGTAGACGTGGGCCTCGTCGACGACCACGACGCGCAGGTGGCTGAACAGGCGCTCCCAGGAGCCGTGGTGGGGAAGGATTCCGAGGTGGAGCATGTCGGGGTTAGTGAGCACCACGTTGGCGCGCCTGCGGACGTCGCCGCGCGCGTCGCGGGGGGTGTCTCCGTCGTAGATGGCCGGGCGTATCTGCTTGGTCAGGCCGAACGCGTTAAGCGCGCGCGCCTGATCCTGGGAGAGCGCCTTGGTGGGGTAGAGATAGAGCGCGCGCGAGAACGCGTCGCGGCAGAGGGCGTCGAGTGTGGGCAGGTTGAAGCACAACGACTTGCCGGAGGCGGTGCCTGTCGTGACGATCGTTGTGCGCTGCCAGGCGGACTCGAGCGCCTGCGCCTGGTGGGAGTAGAGCCGTTCGATCCCAGCGCGCTCGAGGCCTGCGATCACGTCCGGGTGAAGTGTCCCGGGGATGTCCACGAGCGTGGCCTGGCCGGGCCCTTCGCGAGCTTCGCGCACCACCCGGCCGTCCCCGCGCGCCTCGTCGAGGAGAGCGCTCCAAGGCTCGATCGTGCGCTCGGTGGCCACGCCTTGCGATAGTAGTGGCGATGCTCCATCCGGCAGCCGAAGAGTGGGCGAGAGCGCGCACCTTCCATCATTCGCTTTACCCCGCGGAGCGAATCGCGGCCGAGCGCGAGGCGAGCGTGTCGGTGTGCCTGCCGGCGCGCGAGTGCGCCGCGACGGTCGGGGAGATTGTGGGCGCTCTGTCCGGCCTGCGCGAGGCGGGGGCGATCGATGAGGTGGTCGTCGTGGACGCGGCCTCGCAGGACGAGACGGCGACGGTCGCCGAGCGGGCGGGCGCGAAGGTCGTGCAGGAGCGCGAGTTGATGCCCGAGATGGGCCCGGTAGTGGGCAAGGGCGACGCGATGTGGCGCGCGTTGTCTGTGCTCTCGGGCGAGCTGGTGGTGTATCTCGACGCTGACAGCGAGGACTTCTCCGAGCACTTCGCCACTGGGCTGCTCGGACCGCTCGTGTGCGAGCGGGGGATCCAGTTCGTAAAGGCGTTCTACCGGCGGCCGTTCGAGCAGGACGGCATCTCCTTGCCCGAGGGCGGAGGGCGCGTCAACCACCTGATGGCGCGACCGGCGCTATCGATCTTCTACCCGGAGCTGGCGGCCGTGCGCCAGCCGCTGGCAGGCGAAGTGGCGGCGCGCCGCGAGGTGCTCGAGCGCGTCCCGTTCGCGACCGGGTATGGCGTGGAGGTCGCGATGCTGATCGATGTGTGGCGCGAGGTCGGCCTCGACGGGCTCGCCCAGGTGGACCTCGATGTGCACCGCAACCGCCATCGGTCGCTGGCGGCCCTCAGTGAGATGTCGGAGACCGTGCTCGCGGCGATCCTCAGAAGGGTCGTGTGCGATGGGCGCCTGTCGGGGGATGGGATAGCTGTTCGTTCCCGGGCAGGCTCAGCCGGCGATGCGGGAGTCCTGGAGGCGACGCTCGAGCGTCCACCGCTCGAGAGCGTGACGAGCCGATGAGTATGCGCTGCCTGTACGTGGATCTCGACGGGACGCTGCTTGGGCGCGGAGCCTCGATGGTGCACGACGGCGAGGGCAACGTGTCGCTGTTGGGGATGCGCGCGATCGAGGCTTGCCTGCGAGCGGATGTGGAGGTCGTGCCGATGTCCGGACGTCGCCGCATCCAGGTGGCAGAGGACGCGCGCTTGCTCGGTCAGAGCGCCTACATCTTCGAGGCGGGCGCGTGCGTGGTGCTGGGGGCGGGTCTGCTCGGTCCGGCGAGCGTTGTCCGGGGCACATCGTCCACCGTCTCGCGCGACACGCCGCCTGTGGCCGCGTCCGGTGCATCCTCTGGCGCTATGTCGAAAGTGCTCGTGGGGGCTCCCGCGGGCGGCGAGGAGCACTGGCTCACCGGCGAGATGATCCCTGGCGAGCTGACGATTGCCCAGCAGATCGAGCACAGTGGTGCGCCCACGCTGCTGTTGGAACACTACGAGGGGCGCTTGGAGTATCACGAGCCGTGGCACGTGGACCGCGAAGTGTCACACTTGTTTCGTGGCCTGGTGGATGCGCACGAGGTCGATGCGCTACTTGCCGAGCACGGCCACGGGCACCTGCGACTGGTGGACAACGGCGTCGTCAATCGCCGCTCCCCCGCGCTCGCGGAGCTGGCTCATGTGCGCGGCTACCACCTGGTGCCGGCCGGCGCTTCGAAGGCGGCGGCCGTCGCCTTCCACCGACAGGTGCGCGGCTATGCGCGCGAGGAGACGTTCGCCATCGGCGACTCGCGCGAGGACCTCGCCTGCGCAGAGCACGTGGGCACCTTCTGGCTCGTGGCAAACGCGGTCGAGCGCGATCCATCCATCCGCGAGGCGGCCACCGCGTTCGACAATGTGCGTGTCGCCGACGCGGGCCACGGCGCGGGCGTTTGGGAGGCGGTCGTGAGCGCGCTGATCACTCGATGACGCGCTCGCGCTTCTCCTCCTCGTAGAGCCGTTCGACGACGAACTCCTTCAGCAGCGTCTGGTAGCCGGTGTTGCGGCGCGCGGCGAGGTCCTTCAGGCGCTTGATCGTGAATTCGTCGAAGCGCACCGCGATGGGCGTCGTCCTCCCCCTTGCCCGCGGTGGCCGCTTGGCATGGTCGCGCCGGTTGCGTTCATCGATCTCGGCGAATCCGGCCTCGATCTGCTTTACGTACTTGTCCTCGGAATCGCTGCTCTGCGTGTCCCCGGAATCGCTGCTCTGCGGCGTGGGAGTCATCGATTCTGTTCCTCCTACTATTGTGACTACTATATGTAGTTACGATAGTAGCAGACAAAAAAGAGAGTTATACATCCATCGATAGCCTGCGCCACACTCGTCGCCAGAAGCCCGGCTCGGGCCGGCGGCGCCAGCGGGCGGGCGGGGGGACAGTGGTGCGTACGAGCGCGACCCACTCGTCGAGTGGCAGCTCACCCGATATGAGCCGGCCAAGCGCGGTGGTGACGGGCGCTTCCACGCCGGCCTGCTCGAGCGTGCGGGCCAACAGGGGGACCCACTCGAGCGCCTCCACGGCCTGGCCGATCCGCGCCGGTATCTCGAGCGCCGGGACCCCCTCGGCGAGCAGCTCTCCTGCCCGACGGTTGCGGCTCTCGCGGGCAAGTGCTGTCGCAACCAGATCGCCGATGCCCGCCAGGCCGATCATCGACTCCGGTCGCGCGCCGAGGCTCTCGGCGTAGCGCCACACCTCGGCGAAGATGTGGCCGGCGGCC
>CAAGKR010145658.1_pt1 | contig 11076 bp, 8 predicted proteins | sample 2556971 | NCBI WGS metagenome assembly CAAGKR01 (sample SAMEA5207829, study PRJEB30636) | soil metagenome | biome: forest; feature: boreal; material: soil | place: USA | collected 2011-09 | depth 1 m
GATCGCGAAGTCGGACGACTGGTTCAGGCAAACCAGCGTTCCTCCGCTGCGAACGAATGCGTCGAGCGAGCGAACGCCCGCGTCTCCGATGCCGCCTTCATACCTCGGCGGAACTGTACCCGGCGCGAAGCCCTCGGTGATCGTGCGGGATCCGTCGGATGCCATCATGACAACGTCGAATCGCGCGCCAAGCTCGCCGCCCTGCACGTCGGCGTTGGTGATGACCGAATACTTGAAGCCGTATTGGTCGAGGAGCCACTCCATCCATCCTTCGTCCATGCTCGCCGTCCACGCCTTGAAGACGGCGATCCGCGGCCGCACCGACGCCGCGGCCGTAGACGGCGTGCGACGTTCAGCCCGCAATGAGAGGTCGTTCGCCCATCCATCGATTTTCGCGGGAGCCACGCCTGAGACGAGATACCGAGCGCCACGCGCCGCGTCGCCGCTCTCGAGCTTGACCGTGCCGCCGTCGGCGAGCGCGCGGTTGATTGCGCGGAAGGCGTCGTTCTGCGCCGGGTCGAGCGCGATCTCGGTGCCGACGCCCGAAATGCGTCCCGGTGCTGGAGTGATGCCAGCCGCCATCGCGCTCGTCGTCAGCGGTGCGTCAGGCGCCGACCGCCAGTCGGTGACCTTTCCGTCGGGGACCTTCAGCGCGGCGCGGAAATCCGATGACAGCGGCGCGCGTGCTTCGATCGTACGAACGCCCATCTGGTATGGCAGCGTCCACCCCGACGCATCATAGGGCTGGTCCGGCGGACCGTCGGGATAGTCGCGTAAGTCCGGATACTTCTGAGGCTCGAACAGTTGCCGCACGAGCTCCGCGAATTCCTGGTCCATGGGAATGACCCATGTTCCCTTGGGGTACGTAACGCCGTCGAGCGACGCGTCGCGCGACAGCTCGTTCACTCGCACGCCGTTGAACGCGAGACGTCGCAGCATCTCAGCGGCCGTGCCCGGATCGCGCTGCGATTGCGGGATCACATAGGCGTACGGCGGATTGTTGCGATACTTCGCGATCGTGTTGCGGCCGGCCTGGTAGCGATTCCACTGGAGCTCTTCGCGATACTTGGCGGCGTAGTCGAGCACCGCGATGGACGCGGTCTCCATGTAGTCGACCGCATCCTTGAGCCGCCACCAGCCACCGGCCCACGGCGACGGATAGAGCGACTGCGGTCGCAGGTCCCGCATGTTGGCGGGGAACTCGCTCAGCTCATAAAAGTGGGGCGTGGCGTAGCGGTAGAGCGCCGTCTCCGTCCAGAACGAGCCGATGTTCTGGAGCATCGGCATGTAGTCGATGTAGCCGGGATACCAAGCGTCAAAGCCGGTGCCCATGTGCGTCGCGCCGGGCTGTCCGTTGGTCTCGAGCTCCTGCGCGATGGTCATGCCGATCGTGTTCACCTCACGCGACATCAGCGCCGGCACGCGCGGCGCAATCGGCTCCGCGAACGGCGGCAACCAGATCCGCGTCGGGAATGGCGCCGTCTGATGCTGGACGTAAATGATCTGCGGCTCCCACTCGCGCCAGGTGCGCGCCACGACGCGCGACTCCGGAACGTTGAGCATGTAGGCGTCGCGGTTGTTGTCGTGCCCGATGTACTTCTGGTAGAGCTCGTGGAGCGGCGACACTTCGTACGGGGTTCCGACGACTTCGCGGTACCAGTTCACGACGATGTTCTGTCCGTCGGGGTTGATCGACGGCCAGAGAAACAGGATGTCGTTGTCGAGGATCGCTTTGATCCGGGGATCAGCATCCGCTTTGGAGACGAGATCGTACGCGAGCTGGATGGTGTGTTGCGATCCGGCGATCTCAGACGCGTGGAGCCCGCCGGAGATGTCGACGAAGGCGCGCCCTTCCTTCGCCAGCGCGCGCGCCTGGGCGTCGGTGAGATTGGCTGGGTGCGCAAGCTGTTGCGCGATCTGCTTGTAGCGATCGAGCTTCGCGAGATTCTCCGGCGACGAGATCAGTACCAGCGTCCACGCATGTCCGCTCGACGTCTTTCCGACGTCGATGAGCTTCACGCGAGTGCTCGACGCGGCGAGCCGCTCGAAGTAGCGCATCGACTGGTCGTAGTCGATGAGCTTGAAATCCGCGCCGACGGCCTGGCCGATGACGGACTCGGGGGTCGGGATTGTCGTCTGCTGGGCGAGCGCCGCCTGACCAACGGCAAGGAAGGTGACGCCGACGATCGAGCGTACGCTGGTAGGGAGGCGCATGGAGAGTTCCGAGTTATGAGTGTTGTCGCACGCGAGGGCCGCGGTTACTCCACGCCGATATCCCAGGCCTGCTGAAGATCCTTCTTCGAGTACGCCCGGAAGGCGGTGAGCGTCTGCGTACGCTGAATCCCGGGCACGGTCGGGAAGACTTCCGTCACCACCCGCGCGATGTCGTTGAACTCCGGCACCCGCACGATGGCGACCAGGTCCCAGTCGCCGGAAACCGAGTACACCTCGGCCACTCCATCGACACCCGCCAGCATGTTGGCCGCCGTGGGAATGAGACTCGGTTCGACGCGAATGAGAACGATCGTCGTGATCACGCTGGGCTGGGACAGGGTGGAACGTTGAGGAGCCAGAGCCCGGTCACCCGGTTCTGCGCATCGACGTCGAGAAGAATGTCGCTCGCCAGACGAACCGCGCGAGTCTCGCGCGGCGCCCCGAGGCGAAAATGAAAGGTCTTGCCGCTCAAATCCGACTCGGCGGACATCCGCGTCGCGACTTCCACGGAACGCACCTCCCGCGACGATCTCGCCGCGGGAATCAGGATCGAGAGGTCCTCGACCTTCTGCGGTGCGGCAAGGCTCGCGCGCTGCCGCACCTCGGGCCAGACCGCCGCCTCGACGGCGTTGATCCGACCGCCATTCACGTCGAGAATGAGCCACGATCCGTCGCTTCCCTCGAGCCCGACCGACCCCGACACGCCGGAGCTTTCCGCGCCGGGCTTGAGATGCGCCGACAGAATCTCGGTGTCCGAGTCCCAAGTGTACTCGACCGAAGGCGCGCGATCGGCACGAGGCTCCAATTGGACGGCGATGTTCACAGTAATGCTCCGGTGCGCGAAAGCCAAAACGTGCGGTCGACCGGCTGCGCCTCCGTGGCCCAAAGCGCGCCGGTTGTACCCGCATGCTGCTCGAATACGTCGGCTCGGTCGCGAGCTAAGATATGGATCGCCGGGCGACCCGGAAGGCGGCGCCTCAAACGCGCAGCGCCGCGACGACCTGCCGGACTCCTTCGAGTACCTCGTCCTCGGGGGCGGCGTACGACAGCCGAATCCATTCCAGCGCGTGAAACGCGGCTCCGGGAACGACCGCCACGCCTTTCGACTCGAGGAGATTCTCCGCGAACCGGGTCCCCGGCGCCGGATCGCCGTGGCTCGCTGGCCCCACACGGATGAACAGGTAGAACGCGCCGGCAGGCTCGACGACCTCGATACCCGCTGCTCGCAATAGCGCAAGGGCCGCGTCTCGCCGCCGCCGAAATGCGGCCATCATCTCGGCCTGTGCCGCCCGTTCCGCCGGCGGATCGGACAGCGCGGCGAGTACCGCGTGTTGCGAGATGGTCGCGGCATTCGAGGTCGTGTGCGACTGGAGGGCCGTCATCGCGCGCGCCGTCGCCGTCGACGAGATCGACCAGCCGATGCGCCACCCGGGCATCGCGAACGCCTTGGCTACCCCATCGACCACCACGACACGATCCAAACCGGATGCAATCTCGAGCACCGACGTCGCCGGCGCGTCGTAGCTGATCGCGCGATAGATCTCGTCGCTGATGACCCACCATCCGTTCGCCTGGGCGAGTGCGACCAAATCCGTGAGCTCCTGGCGCGAGTAGACTGCGCCAGTCGGATTGCTCGGCGAATTGAGGATCAGCCCCCGGGTCCGCGAGGTCGCCGCCCCGCGCAGGTCCCCCGGCGTCACCCGGAACGACCGCTCGCTCGCGCCACGAACGATCACGGCGTTCGCCCGAGCCAGCGAGAGAATCTCGTAGTAGCTGGTCCAGGCCGGCGTGGGGACAAGGACCTCGTCTCCCGGTCCAAAGATCGAAAAACAGGCGTTGAACAGCGCCTGCTTCGTTCCTGTAGATACAACGACCTGCTTCTCATCAATCGCCGACCCGTGCGTCGCGGACGCCCGGTCGGCGATTCGCTCGCGGAGCGGGGCGATGCCCTCGACCATGGTGTAGCGCGTCGCCCCGGCGTCGAGGGCGCGATGCGCCGCCGCGATGATGTAGGCAGGCGTCGGCATGTCCGGCTCGCCAGCGCCGAGGTCGATGACCGCCCGCCCCGCCGCGCGCATCGCCTTGGCGCGCACCGAAACGGCGATCGTCGCGGACTCGCGGAGCTCGGCGATGTTCGCCGACGGTGCGAATGAGGGCATGGCGGCTGCCTTGGGCGGTGTTTGGTTTTTGTTGAGGGCGACGCTCGAATCGAGACTATACTTTCAGATACCGCGTGCGTGCCAGACCGCGCGGAGGATTGGCTGCAGCGGCAACTTGGGGGAGGAGCACGGTGGAACAGGACGCGAAAGAATCAGGTGGAGTGAGCCGCAGCCAGAACGTGGTCTATGTCGTGCCGCACGATTGGGCCTCGATCTCGTTCTTCCTCGCGCCGCTAATCGAGCGTGTGGATGAGACGGCGCCGCAACTTCAACTGCTCGTCCTGACGGCCGATGCCGAGTCCGCCGCCGCCGTTGCCGGCGCTGCGGTCAAGCTGGCGACCGCGAAGAAGATCGGCATCATCGCCGCCACGGCACTGGCCCGGGCGACGCGCCTGATTCGCGCGCTTCCCTCCCAGGTCATCATAGGAACGCCGGCGACAGTGCTCGAGCTCGTTCGCGGCTCCACGCTCAAGCTGGAGAGCGTCAAGGCGATTGCCTTTGCATGGGCGGACGCCATTCTCGTCGACCCGGGCGCCGAAGAGACGATCGGAACCCTGATGGCCGACATTCCCAAGGATGCCGCCCGCACCATCGCCGCGGCGGAGATTACGCCCGCGGTCGAGAGTCTGATCGAGCGCTACGCGCGTCGCGCGCGGCGGGTGACGGCGTCGGCGACAACCGACACGACCCCGCTGTCGCTCGAGTACTTCACGGCGTCGGAATCCGGCCGTCTCATCGCGCTGCGGCGCATTCTCGATGCCGTCGATCCGGAAAATGCTTCTGTCTTTGTTCGAGAAACTGACGCCACCAAGGCGGTGTCCGATCTGCTGCAATCGCTGGGCTACTCCGGACCCGATGCCCCAGTTCGCCTTTCGCACGGCGGTGGCGCTCCGCACACGGTCATTCTGTTCGACTTGCCGGCGTCTCGCGAAGAGCTCGCCGAAGCGACCGGAGCGACGGCGAAACGTATCATCGCGTTGATCCAACCGCGGCAGCTCAGCAGCCTCCGCGCTCTGGCGGCCGGCGGACGCGTCCGCCCGATCACGCTGCCCGACGCTGGCCTGCGCACGCGGAGCCGCGACGAGATTATTCGGGCCGAGCTGCGCTCGACGCTCGAACGCGGGACGATTGGACGGACGCTGCTCGCGATCGAGCCGCTGCTCGAGGAGTACGACGGCGTGGAGATCGCCGCGGCGGCGATGGAACTGCTCGAGCAGGAACGAGCGAAAGCGCGCGCAACACCCGAGGCTAAGGCAACCCCGGCACCTCGCGACGGGATGGTGCGTCTCTTTCTCAGCGTCGGAGCGCGCGATGGGCTGCGGACGGGCGACGTCCTGGCGAGCATCGGCAACGATGCTGGCGTACCGGGCACCGAGGTCGGCAAGATCGAGATCCGCGACTCACACACGATCGTCGAAGTCGCGCCGGGTTCGGCGCCTGTGATCATAGAGAAGGTCACCGGTAAGACCATGAGCGGACGTCGCGTGATCGTGCGTCCCGATCAGGACGCCAGCGAGCGCCCGTCGTCGGGAACCCGTGGACGCGAGAGCGGCGCCAGGCGCGACAGCGGCTCCCGCCGAGACGGTCCGCCGTCGCGCGGACGCGAAGGCGGAGCCAAGCGTGACAGCGGTTCGCGCCGGGACGGCCCACCCTTGCGCGGACAGCTTGCCCCGAGCGGAGCGAGGGGTCCACGGCCGGATCGTCCCCGGACTGGCGGCGAAGGGTCGTGAGTCCGGACGGATTCTTCGCCAGCCCGGACAACGGCTGGATCGAGGTGATCTGCGGCGTGATGTTCAGCGGCAAGAGCGAGGAGCTGATTCGCCGCGTGCGTCGCGCGATGATCGCGCGGAAAACCGTACAGGTCTTCAAGTCGCACCTCGACGAGCGGTACTCCGGGATCTACCAGGTGTCGAGCCACGACGGCCGGACCACGGAGGCGATTCCCGTGGACACGCCGGAGCAGATCGCCCGCGAGCTCCTTCCGACGACTCACGTGATCGCCATCGACGAGGCCCAGTTCCTGGATCCATCAATTGTCGAGCTCGTGACATCGCTCGCCGCCCGTGGGAAGCGGGTGATCCTCGCCGGCACCGACACCGATTTCCGCGGCGAGCCGTTCGGACCGATGCCACAGCTTCTCGCCGTGGCCGAAGTCGTCGACAAGCTGCACGCGATCTGCGTCTGCTGCGGCAACCCGGCGAGCCGCAATCAGCGGCTCATCGGCGGCAAGCCGGCGCGCTACGACTCACCGACGATCATGGTTGGGAGCGCGGAAAGCTACGAGGCGCGTTGCCGGCACTGCCATGCTGTCCCAAGGCGCGATGAAGATCAAGTTGAGCTGATCAGATAGTGGATTAGTGTGTTGGTGGATTAGTGGATTGGGTTGAGCCGCAGTCACCAAAACACCAATCCACCAAAACACCAATCCACCACCTAGTCGGCCAACGTCGTCGACCGTCCCCGCGCCAATGCCAAGAACTCCTCGCGCGTCCTCGGATCGCTCCTGAAGATCCCGCGCAGCGCGCTCGTGATCGTCTTCGAGCTCTGCTTCTCCACGCCGCGCATCATCATGCAGAGGTGCGCCGCCTCGATGACCACGCCGACGCCGCGCGGCTGCAGCACGTCGTCGATCGCGGCCGCGATTTCTTCAGTCAACCGCTCCTGCACCTGAAGTCGCCGGGCGTAGACGTCGACGATTCTCGGCAGCTTTGACAGCCCGACGATGCGGCCCGCCGGGACGTAGGCGATGTGCGCGCGCCCGAAGAACGGAAGGAGATGGTGCTCGCACAAACTGTAGAGCTCGATGTCGCGCACCATCACCATGTTCTCGTGCGACTCCTCGAAGATCGCGTTGCCGACCATCGAGCGAACGTCCTCATGGTAGCCACGCGTCAGCCAGGTCATCGCCGTCGCGACGCGTTCGGGGGTCCGCAGCAGTCCGGCGCGATCGGGATCTTCGCCGATCAGCGCCAGCTGCTCGCGGACGAGCGTGGCGTATCGCCCCGGTGGCACCGCCTTGGCCTTTCGTTCGGTCACCGTCGCCTCCAATCGTATCGTTGACGCTCCGTCCGGCACGTCCTACTTTCGCGTCGACCAAGTTATCGACGCCCGTTCAGGTTCCCACTCCATGCTCCTCGTCGGACTCACCGGCAACATCGGCTCAGGCAAATCCACCGTCGCTCAGCTCCTGTCCGAGCGCGGAGCGACGATCGTCGACGCCGACATACTCGCTCGTCGCGCCGTCGAGCGCGGAACGCCGGCGTACGACAAGATCGTACAACACTGGGGGTCGGCGGTACTGGCGCCCGACGGGCTGCTCGATCGGGCCAAGTTGCGCCAGCTCGTCTTCCACGATCAGGCCCAGCTCGAGAAGCTGAACGACATCGTGCATCCCGAGGTCGAGCGCCAGCGGATCGCGCTCGTCGCCGAAGCCCGCCAACGCGGGGACCGGATCGTCGTTTGCGACATTCCACTTCTCTTCGAACGGCATCTGGTAGATCTCTTCGACCGTGTGGTGCTCGTCGACGCGCCCCGGCCCGTCCGGCTCGAGCGGCTCGTATCGGAGCGGCAGCTCCCCGAAGCCGATGCGATGGCGATGATCGCGGCGCAGATGCCGGCGGCGCTCAAGCGCGCCCGCGCCGATCACGTCATCGATAACGACGGCACCCTAGGCGACCTCGAGGGCAAGGTGCGCGCGGTCTGGTCCGCGCTCCAGGAAGACGAGCGCACCCGGAAGTCCGCCGCCGTTTCTTGACTCCCATTTTGGGGCTGGATAGACTCCGCCCCGCGTTCACCTGAGCGCATCTATCACGACCCGGGAGCCAGCTGTGGCCGACATTCCGAAGGACCTGCTCTATACCCAAGACCACGAATACCTGAAGCCCGCCGGCGCGGCGGACACAGTCTACATCGGGATCACGGACTACGCGCAGGGCGAGCTCGGCGACATCGTCTTCGTCGAGCTCCCGAAAGTGGGCGCGACGTTCAAGAAGCACGACGTCTTCGGCACCGTCGAGGCGGTGAAAGCGGTCTCCGAGCTGTATTCCCCCGTCTCGGGAACCGTGACGGCCGTGAATGACAGGCTCGAAAAGGAGCCAGCGCTCGTGAACAACACACCCTACGGTGACGGGTGGATGATCCAGATGAAGCTGTCGAGTCCCGCCGAGAAGGGGCAGCTGCTCGACGCGGCCAAATATGGCGCCCTTCTAGGGAAGTGAGCTGGTCCGACGCCGCTGAACTGACTGGAAAAGATCAAATCGGATTTGAAGGGCGAAAAATCTGATTTTTGCATTTGTTGGGAACTGCAACAGCAAAAAAACCCAAAAAAAGAGCGCCGTCGGTATCCGCGGCTTCGCAATCCGATCTTTCGCCGTTCAGATTGGACTTGATCTTTATCAAGCAGTTAAGCGGCCCCTACCCAGCGCACGACTGCGTCGAGCTGTAGTCAGTCAGCCGCCACTTCGGCGTACGCATCCGTTGGCGGGCAACTGCACACCAGGTTCCGATCCCCGTAGGCACTCTCCACCCGTCCAACAGCCGGCCAGAACTTGTGCTCCCGCGTCCACGGCGCCGGGAACGCGGCCCGCTCGCGACTATAGGCATGTGACCAGTCGTCGCTGACGACCCGCCCCATCGGATGCGGCGCGTGCTTCAGCGGATTGTCTTGCCGATCGAGCACGCCCATCTCGACCTCGCGGATCTCCTCGCGAATCGCGATCAGCGCATCACAGAACCGATCGAGCTCGGCCTTCGATTCGCTCTCCGTCGGCTCGATCATCAGCGTGCCGGCGACGGGGAACGAGACGGTCGATGCGTGAAAGCCGTAGTCCATGAGCCGCTTGGCGATGTCCTCGACCTCGACTCCGCTCGCCGCCTTGACGCTCCGTGGATCGACGATGCACTCGTGCGCGACCCATCCCTTCGTGCCCTTGTACAGCACCGGGTAGTGCGGGTCGAGGCGCTTCGCGATGTAGTTCGCGTTGAGAATCGCGATCTTCGTTGCCAGGGTGAGCCCTTCCGCGCCCATCATGTCGATGTACATCATCGAGATCGGCAGGATGCTCGCGCTGCCCCACGGCGCCGCCGACACCGCGCCGACTCCCTCCTTGCCGCCCACCGGAACGACGGGATGATTCGGAAGGAACGGCACGAGATGCTTCGCGACGCCGATCGGGCCCATTCCCGGACCACCGCCGCCGTGCGGGATGCAGAACGTCTTGTGCAGGTTGAGATGGCAGACGTCGGCCCCGATGTCGCCCGGCCGCGCGAGACCGACGAGCGCGTTCATGTTCGCGCCGTCGAGATAGACCTGTCCGCCGTTCTCGTGCACAATCTTGCATACGTCCTTGATCGACTCCTCGAACACGCCGTGCGTCGACGGATACGTCACCATTAGCGCCGCCAGCTTCTCCTTGTTCGCCGCCGCCTTCTCACGGAGATCGCCGAGGTCGATTTCGCCCTTCGCGTCGGTCTTCACGACGACGACGGTCAGGCCCGCCATGACGGCGCTGGCCGGATTCGTTCCGTGCGCCGATTGCGGAATGAGACAAACCGTCCGGCCCTTGTCGCCGCGCGACGTGTGATACTGCCTGATGACGAGCAGTCCCGTGTACTCACCTTGGGAGCCGGCATTGGGTTGCAATGACACGCCCTCAAATCCTGTAATTTCGGCGAGCGCCTTCTCGAGACGATCGAACATCTCGCGATAGCCTCTGGTTTGATCCGCAGGCGCAAATGGATGAATTTGGCCGAACTCCGGCCAGGTCACCGGATACATCTCCGCCGTCGCGTTCAGCTTCATCGTGCACGAGCCAAGCGGAATCATCGACGTCGTCAGCGACAGATCCTTGGACACGAGACGATGCATGTAGCGCAGCATCTCCGTCTCCGAGTGATAGCTGTTGAATGTCGGATGCGTCAGGAACGGCGTGGTGCGCGCGAACCGTTCGTCGTAGCGATCATCCACCGACTTCTCGAGATCGGCCACCGACGGCGCGGTCTTGCGGCCCGCCAACACCGCCAGCAAGTCGGCGATGTCGCTCGTCGTGACCGTCTCGTCGAGCGCGATGATCACGGTCGAGGGACCTGCCTGACGGAGATTGATCTTCTTCTCGCGCGCCGGCCCGAGCAGGTCGCTCGCCGGCCGATCGCCGAGGTCGATTCGCAGTGTGTCGAAGAACATTTCGTGACTGACTTTGAGTCCAAGCTTCTCGGCTCCGTCAGCCAGCAGCGTCGCGTTGCGGTGAATCCGGCTCGCGATGTCGCGCAGGCCGTCGGGTCCGTGATACACGGCGTACATGCTCGCGATCACGGCGAGCAGCACCTGCGCAGTGCAGACGTTGCTCGTCGCCTTTTCGCGGCGGATGTGCTGCTCACGCGTCTGGAGCGCCATCCGCAACGCGGGCTTGCCGTCGGCGTCGCGCGAGACACCGATGATTCGTCCGGGCAGCGACCGCTTGTACTCGTCCTTCGTCGCGAAGAACGCCGCGTGTGGTCCGCCGAAGCCGAGCGGAACGCCGAAGCGCTGTGAGTTGCCGACGCAGACGTCGGCGCCGAATTCACCCGGCGGCGTGAGGAGCACGAGACTCATCAGGTCGGCGGCGACGGTCACCGCGACGCCGGCGGCGTGCGCCTTCTCGCAAAACTCGCGGTAGTCGTACACCGCACCGTCGGTGGTCGGGTAGGAGATCAGCGCTCCGAACAC
>CAAGKR010307506.1_pt1 | contig 11076 bp, 18 predicted proteins | sample 2556971 | NCBI WGS metagenome assembly CAAGKR01 (sample SAMEA5207829, study PRJEB30636) | soil metagenome | biome: forest; feature: boreal; material: soil | place: USA | collected 2011-09 | depth 1 m
TACACTCGATTCGGTAAACGGTTCCAAGTGGATCGCCGCGATTTGGATGAACTGGTTGACCGAGAGAAAAGGAGTGAAGGGATGGGCCCCGGCACTCGATAGATTGCGTACAGCGCATGCGGAGGGTCATAGCCTCGCACTCAATCGCGGCGCAAACCGTCTGTATGAACGAGGAGCATGAAGATGAGACAAGCCGCCGTAAGGGCAAGGAGTAGCACGCTAAGCGTGGAGTCTAAACACTCGATTGCCGTCGAGAGTGCAGGTAGCCCGCCTTCAAAGCGCAGAGTCTTCGGTACCGGTGGTATCTTTGAAAAGAAGGGGAGCAGGTTTCTGTACATAAGCTACCGCGACATGAACGGTAAGCTTCGCCAGGAGAGCACGAAGTCCGAGTCGCTGATGGTTGCCGAAAATCTCTTACGCGACCGCCTCAGCAAGGTGGAACAGGGACTCCCAGTCGCGGAAATGAAAAAGCTGAAGTACGAGGACATCCGCAAGACCCTCATCCTGGATTACCGGACGCGCGGCGTCAAAATGCTGGAAGAAGACAAGGATGGCAATCCTTACGTGTGGGGTTTTGAACATCTCGATCCGTTTTTCAAGAACCGCCTGGTCAGGACGATCACGACGGACCTGCTTTACCAGTTCATCGAGAGGCGTCAGAACGACGGCGCAAAGAACGCGACGATAAACCGGAATCTCAGCCTGTTGCGAAGGATGATGAGCCTGGCACGGAGAGAGGGCAAATTGGTGCAAACTCCTTATTTCCCGATGCTGAAAGAGGACAACATCCGTAAGGGATTTTTGACTCCGTCGCAATTCATCAAGCTGAGGGAGGCCATGCCCGAACATCTGCGTCCGTTGGTGACGTTCCTGTATTTTACCGGCTGCAGAATAGGGGCCGCGCTTGCCATCACGTGGCCCCAGATAGAGGCCGAAAAGGGAAGATTCCAGCTCCGGATCGAGGGGAACCAAACCAAGAATGAGGAACCAATTCTGCTGCCCCTGCCGCTTGAGCTCAATGAAGTTCTCAAGAAATTGCCGCGCAAAGGGAAACTGTTTGATGCAAGAAACCTGCGGAAGTCTTTTCAAGCTGCATGCGTTAAGGTAGGATTGGGAGTGGAGACAGGCCCTGAGGTTTGGCAGTACAAGGGCTTGCTCTTGCACGACTTCCGCCGGAGCGGCGTCAGAAATCTCATCCGATCCGGGGTTCCACGGAGAATCGCCATGAAGATTTCGGGACATCTGACTGAATCTACGTTTGAAAGGTACAACATCGTGGACTCGACGGATTTGCACGAAGCGATGGCGAAGGTAGAGAAGTACTTTGATGGCAATTTGATGGCAGTTGAGGATGGTCAGCAGCAGAATGGTCAGCAAGTCGTTTCTTTTCAGTCAAAGCCGAGGTAGCTCAGTGGTAGAGCAGCCGATTCGTAATCGGCAGGTCGTGGGTTCAACTCCCACTCTCGGCTCCACTTATCTTCTTTCGAATCAACGCGCTTGCCATCCTCAGTTGACCGGCCCCTTCGGATCTGGTGCATGGTTGGTGCATATTCCGCCGTTTTCGAACTCTTCTCCCACCAAATCCATCGCGGAAACCTGCGACTCGGTGAGGCTCTTCACGTAGCACTGCTGAGTCACGGAAATGTTCGAGTGGCGGAGAATCGTCTGGATTTCTTTGTCCGCCACTCCGAGCGCGTGAAGGTTCGTCGCGAGTCCGCGGCGGAATGCGTGCCAGCCTCGCCACACCGGGAGATTTTTGTCTTGCTCGAACAGATGGCCGTCAGTCTTGTGCTCGGCCTCCGAGACTTTGCAGATGCCGCACTTCTCGATCGCGGGTTGAATCACGCGCCTCGCCAGATTGTCGAGATTCAATGGCTGCCCTGTGCCGCCCTGGAAAATGAAACCGACTGCGAGTTTTCCCATTCTCTCGCGGTGTGCTTCGAGCGCGTCCGCCAACTGCCGCATCACGGGGACCGCGGCGCCGCTCGCTTTTGTTTTTGGTTCGTTGATGATTCCATTTCACACGGAACGTTGAACCCTCAACTCTTTGCCGGTGTAGTCCTCCCACCGCAATCCCGCGATCTCGCCCTTGCGGAGCCCGCTCAGGGCAGCGAACAAAACCACGGTGCGCGCCGGCTCAGGGACCGCGTTGCGAATTGCCTTCACTTCGGCCAGCGAGTACGCGAACGTGTCATGGCCGCGCGTCCCTTCCGGCGTCGAAACGTCCATCATGGGATTCACACCGTCGAGGATGCCGAGGCGCTTCGCCTGTTTGAAAATGCCGCTGAGAAAACTCTTCATGCGGGCGAGCGAGTTTTTGCTGAGAGGCTTTTTCGTTCGCGGTTCTAAATCCAGACGCGCGATATCGGCAAGGATGCGCTCGCCGTCAACGGTGCGAAATTCTCTGAGAGTCTTGGCACCGATGCGTCCTTTCAGGTGCAACCGCCACACGTCGCGATAGCCCTTCAATGTGGACGCGCGCCGGCGCTCTTCAATTTTCGGCAGATGTTCCTTCTCGACAAAATCCGCGATACGCATGGTGGACTGGACCGTGACAACTCCCCGGTTGAGTGGCGCGAGGATCTCCGCGGCGAACGGCCGCACACTCTTTTTGGTTCGGTATTGGTCGCCGAAAGTAACTTCTAGTTTTTTAGAAACCTGCGTCCGCTTGACGGTGCCATCCGCCTGCAGGATGTCATCGTAGTAACGGACGAACCAACTGTCCCCCCGGCGATAGAGGTGTCCCTTTTGGTCGCGTCTCTGTTCTCGACTCATCATGCACCGCCTTGCAGAGAATGGAGCTCGGGAAACGCGCTGAGCAGCCGGCGCCGGCAGATTGCGGCCGAATCTCGATTCACGCGCGCGAGCAACCGCTCATCGGGTTCCTGTAACTTGCCCTGGATGCTCTCAAGGAATACAGCGACGATGCCGACCGTCACATAAGTTCGTTCGATCGCGTCCCACTGGTCTGATGATAGATTAGTTGGAGCTTGAGACATGGAGCTTAACCCTCCGTGTTTTGAGTTAGGGGCGTGTCGGTGTTGATAGCACCGGCGCGTCCCGCTTACTTCCCGAGCAATTTCTTTCGTGCGTACTCCGAAACGGATAGGCCCGCTTTTTTTGCAGCCGCACAGAGTTTGCGATATTCCTCTGCCGTGAGCCGATGATGCAGCAGCCTGGACAATCTCTCGGATGCTGCCTTGCGCGGCCTGCCTCGTTTCATACATTTTATTGTCACACATAAAATAGGCGTCTGGCAATCTGTTATTTTGAGCGCATCCACGCGCACACGTCAGGCCAGCAAAAGCGGAGATATCTTCCAATTCGCAAACACGGAAGGGGTTTGCCGCCGTGCCGTCCCCGCTCGCGGCTTTTCTCGTAAATCCAGTCCACTGAAACCTTGAGCCTCTGTGCCAGCTCGCCCGGCGTCAAGATGTCCTCGGGATTGATAGCGGTATTCATGCACGAACCGTTTACGGCCTCTCCTAAGTGGTTGATTCTGCAACCCCAAAAACTGACTAGGTGTTAACTCATCGGCTTATCGCCATCGCTCCCGCTTTCCCAGACGGAGCGCATCGTGACGGAGATCGCGGATCTCCTTGTCCTTGCTGGGCGCGGTGCATTCCTGGCGCGGATCGAAATATCGGACTTCATCAACAAGGATCGCGGCCGTCCGGTTTTGGGGATGGACAGTGAGCCGGCCACAAATGCGCACCTGGTCTCCCGGCTTGAATTGCGCGAACTGGCGCGCGAGTTCCCTGAAGCCGAAGACTTTGACTAGGCCGTTGCCTCTCTGAAATTCGAGAGAAGCTCTGGCGGCCTCAGTCCCATCGCCCTCGCTACTGAAGTCGATGGCGCCAACGATTGTCCCGCTCAATTCGACTTTGTTCATGCCTTCACCGTTTTTTCCTGAATGAACATACGGCGCCGTTCTTCCATTTCGGGACTCAACTTTCCGGTGAAGTTCGCCATGTACTTCTCGCGCAGAGCGTGCCGGCGATTCACGGTCTCCCAAATTTCCGCGGTGTCTTCGCTACTGTGTTTCAGCGTCTCGAACGCGGCAATGTAGTAGGCGGGACTGGCGGGGGATTTCCCAAGACTCGCGGAGCGTTCGTCTATTCGCTGGATTGCTACTTCGACAAACTCGGGATCTTCGCCTTTCCCTGTGAGAAAGTTTTTTGCTGTGTCTTGCAGTTTCTCGAATCTGTTTTCACGCAGAGAGTTGAAAACATCATCATCGGTTTTCGTCTGGGTCTGAGGATGATGATGATCGAGTGTTTCCCCTGAATCATTTTCAAACACAGAGGAAACTGCGTCGGATTCGCCCCCCTCTGGACTCTTAACCCCTCGGCTCCCTAATTCGGGAGGGGTGCGCGACGCCCGACACCCCTCCCTAATTCGGGAGGGGTTGTCAGAGGAAGTTTTGCGAATGCTTTCCAGTTAATCACTATTCTTGATGAGGAACCTCGGATATTTCTGATTCGGATGATTTTTCGCTCGGCGAGTTCGTGCAGAGCATAACGAGCAGTCTTTTCGTTGCAGCCTACATCCGCGGCGAGTGTGCGAATGCTCGCGAAGCAAACCCGCTGCCGGCGGGATTCATGCTTGGCGATCGCGATGAGGAGAGATTTTTCACGCATCGACAGTTCCTTTCGATGGATGGCGTTGACCGTTTTCCATTCGCGGCCAGGTTCGAATGGCACGCGTTTCACGGTTGTCGCGCATCCCATGCCGACTCCGCCGGCCGGTTGACTAAACGAAACCAAGAGTGTCGTGCGCCGTTGACGCGCTCAGTGCGATTCTCGATTGCAAAACCGAGGCGACGGAGTTCGTGGATTCGGGCGCCGTACTGTGCGAGGCCGAGCTTCAGAATTTCCGGTAGTGGCACCCAGGACTCGCGAGCCGAGATCAGCAAGCGCAGCAGCGCGGCGGCCTGGGTCTTTCCATGCACTAACCCAACACGCGCGCTTCTAACTTCCCTGTTTTCTGGCGCGCAGAATTGACCATCCGTTTTCAAATCGGAAGGTCGCGCTTGATTTTCGAGGGGATTCGAATTATCGTTCAATCAGTTCCTCCAAAGTTTTTCCCCGCGCTCATCTTCCCCCGAAGGTGAGCGCTTCTTTTTTTGTTCTCTATCGCGCTACGGACGCCGTAGGCGAATGAATTTTTCTGGATGCGCTCTCACCTCCTCCGAGGGTCCTATCGCTCGACGCTGCCAGCGGTGCGCTCGCGGGCCATATCTCTGCGCCGAAGGGGAGACCGAAATGGTTCTCTACACAATCGATGGGCCTTCCCGCGAAGCACGCGGAACACATCGGCGTCCCTGCTACGACGATATCGGCAGGCAGCTCAACTCCCTTCCGTTCACGGTGAGGGACGCAGGTCATGCCGGGCGTGGCCTTCCTCGGCGGGTACACTGGGCTCCGCACTTCCGGTTCACGTTCTATCGCCCACTTCTGTCCCTTGGTTGGCATCTTCCCTCTCACAATTCTTAAAACAGAGGGACCGGGGGCGTGAAACCTCGGTCCCTCGCTGCCCACCCTCGGCAAGAGTGGGGCTTTCCCGGAAGGAGATTCCCGGGAAACTAGCGTTGCTGAAACCCGTATCGCGCCAAAAACGGATCGCGGCCAGAGAGCGCGCAGCTCAACTCCATTTCTCGTGCGATCAATTCCTCTAGTTTTTTATTTTCTGCCGGGATGACCACGAGCTTCATCTGGTTCAAGTGCTCACCCCATTCCGCTGCCTTACCCTCGGCCGCTTCCATTTTTTTCGTGGCGAGTTCGACGCGCTTCTCGGCGTCGGCGAGTTCCGCCTTCGAAGCGAAGCGAGAAAGATTTTTGAGATCCATCTCGGCCCCATGTGCTGCGCTCTCCGCCACGCGACGGGCATTGTCCGCGCGCAAAAATTCCTGCGAATCTTCCACCAATGTCCGCTTAAACTTTTCCAGCACGGCCCCCTGCTCGACCACGCCGGCCTTCGCCGCTTCGTGCCTTCGCTCCAGGTCCGCGCGCCACTCGGCATACGTCCGCTCGACATACGCTTTCGTGCGTTCGTTCAGGTTGTATCGATCGCTGACCAGGGCATTCCATTCCTGTTTTCCCGCCGGCGTCCTGGGCTGCAACTCCGTGCGGGAAAGGATGGACATGACATCGTCCGGTAAGGAAAGTTTCTCCGCCGGCGCTGTCGCTGTCACTTCGTCGGGCCCGCTTATCGCGACACCGAACCTGCTTCCGTGCGTTTCAAAAATTCTGACGTTGCTACTCATGCTTCGTTCCTCTCAGTCTCAGAAAGTGACCCTTCACTACTCGGCACAAATATTTGTCAAGCACAGCTCGACAAGCGGTTGACTCAGATCCGCGCACGTCGCGTCTGTTGGCTTCGAATCAATGTGACCCTTCAACGCGGAAAAAAATCCCCGGTTGTCCTGGCTGTTCAGGTCGAGTTTCTTGCCCAGCTCGGCGAGCCAGGCGCGGGCATCGGTTTTGGGATCGCCAAGGTATTCCCGCCACTCTTCGCCCTCGTCCACGGCGTTACCTTCCCGGCGGCGTTTCGCTTTGTCGCGTTGGTGCTCGGCGACCTCGCTGGCGAGGACGGGCCGGTCTGTGCGACCCTCTTCTGTCTGGCCGTCACCGATTCGCAAGGCTCCGAGGCCGGCGCGCTCGACCAGGCGGATGACCTCGCGGCCCTGTTCGTCAAATGGCTGCGCGCGGTTCCACCAATTATCGCGTTCGTGGATTCTCATTGGGTCCGTTGCGCGGGCCGTGGGTGTCTCGGTGATGAGCGTGTCCCGCCAGTTGTGGGGGGCACCACTCAGTAAAGCGATTCGGCTTTGTGCTTCGATATCAAGAACGTGATTCATGTCAATTTCTCCTTCTCTTTCCCTTATTTCAGTCCGTTGCAAAAAATCGTCATCGTCCCGTGATGAGTACAGGCTCAACGCCCGCGGCGCCAGGTATACGGGTCCGCCTTCGTCGCCGACTCGGGATGCGTGCGCGCGGCCAGGTCCTCAAATCGCGGAGCCAACGGCACGTGCACAGCCGCTGGCAGGCCGTAGGGTGTGGTTGGCGCATTCACGAGATTCGCAGGTACTTGCTGTTGAAACGCGGGATCGATCTCCGGTGCCTGTTCATTCGCTGAGAATATATTTTTCATGGATCCTCCTTCACTGTCTCAACTTCAAAAAATCAGCCGATAGACAAACCGCGCGTCAGTCCCAGGTGCAGGAAAACGCGCGACTTAATTTCCCCCATGTGGGGTTAGTGCATTTCCCGATGCCTTCTCCTTTCGTCTCTCAACTACAGTCCTGGCCAGCGCGTGAACGAATTGCAAAAGTTTTGGGCCTTCGATATGTTTTGCGCGGCCGAGGACTTCGAGCGCGACATCGTTCTTGGTTTGTGGCTCCGGTGGTGCAGCAGGGAGCACAATTCCCGTTGGCGGCTCCGGAGGATACGAGCGCATTTTCGCAAACGCATCGAGGCACAATTTCACTTGATTTTTTTTGCGGATACGGATCGCCCTCGTAGTGTCATCCTCGAATGTGAGCGTGGCCTCCCCAGGCCCCTTTGCTCGTTCTGCGTTCCGGAGTCGTTTGAGAAGCGAACTAAAGCTCATCGGTCTGAGTCTCCAATCTGTGGAGGCGTTCCTCGAGATCCTCTAAGCTGAAGCTGTCGAGAGCCAATCTCAGCGTCGCTTTCGCTGCGGAGACGCGCGCGCTTTGATTTTCTGTGGGCTTCCCCGTGAAAATCGAAGTCAGAGTCAATGCCGCCTTCGCCGAGTCGCGCGTCAAGATTCCGGTCGCTGTGCGCAGAACGCCGCGCTTGGCTTTTGCGTAAGCATCTCGAAAGTCCGTTTCGTCGAGCCATCTGAGTAGGGTGCGTTTGGAAATTCCGGCTTTCCGCGCGGCTCCCTCCAGCGTGTTCGATGAAAGCAAGGCGCTTATCGCCTTTTCGCGCTCTCGCTCTTTTCCTCTTTGCGCCACTGTGTGTCACCTCTTGGCACTCGGGGCGCGTCGAATCTCGCTCGCGCGCAGCAGTGGACTCATGGGAATGCCGGTGTGCGAGGAATCTAAGTTCACGATGTATCGACCGTCGCGGGATCGGCGCCGGATGCGGCCGCCTCTGCCGGCATACTCTCCGCGAATCACGAGGACGTGCTCACCTTTTTGCAGCATCGAGCGCAACACCTCGTTCACTCGACACAGGCATCGGAATGAACCATCGGTTTCCCTGGCGAGTCGCGTGGATTTTCCCGACACGGATCTGCCGGTAGATCCAATCGAGGGACTGTCCGCGCTGCCGAGCCAGCTCAACTGGCGTCAGATTTGTTTTCTTCAATTCAGCCTCCCTTGACTTCGCCGAGGCTACTTCTTATTCTTCTTAGGTGTCGATAAGATTCAACGTGCGTTAGTCGAGAATTAGGCACAATGAAAAATACGGCCAGTAAAAATGACGTTTCCGCGCGCGGTCTCACGCCGGAAAAACAGCTTCAGACTCTCCGTGATTTGCTCAACGATGCTCGGCAACCGGAGCGTCGCGATGTGTTCCGCGCTTTAGTGAAGAGTTGGCTTGCTGCCGGCAGTTTGAAGCAGATGGTTGCAGACGATCGAAGACTATGGCGTGACGTGTCCGAGGCTTGGAACCCATGCCTCATGTATGACGGCAACGGAGCTGCCTGGGGTGTGAGCCTCATCCCGTCAGAGAGCGCAGTTCCAGCGACCGCCGAAGAATGGGCGATCGGAGATTTCGCGTTGCTGATGCTGAATCCGCTGCGCGATAACTTGCGCGGTCCATGCCCTCGCTGTCAGAGGTACTACATCAAAAGACGGGAAACGAAAGTGTACTGTTCCAAGAGGTGCGGCAACGCTGCGAGCGCAAGCCGGTCAAATGCGGCCCTGGACAAAGCCAAACGTGAGGCGCTTCTCAAATCGGCCGCAAAGTTCTGGCCGCAGTGGACAGAGCGCAAGCATCCTAACCGTTCATTTTGGATTGCCGATCGCGTGAACGGGAGTCACGTTCGCATGAGAACGAAAAAGGGATGGAAACCTGTCCGGCGAGTCATCACCGGAAAATGGGTTTCGAGAAACGCTGTTGCGATTCAGAGGATGGTCTAACTCTTACCTGGAATTTCCAACGTAACGTCGAAGAGGAGTCTCTTCTCTCTTATCACTTGGTTGATTGCATCTATGAGTTTTTTCAGATGCTCGTGTGTCGTTTTCTCCTCCTCCGTTTCTGAGAACGGATTTTGCCCCGGCCTGCTACATTTCGGGCACCTCTTAGGCGCCTCAAACCAGTTTTTGAAACTGACTCTTAGCGGTGCTCGACAACTTTGGTTCTTGCAGGTGAGCAGTAATTCGAGATTTTCTAATTTGACTGAGATTGGTTCGCCCATTTTCTGTTCACTCACCGCGCTCTTTCGTCGCGCGACCTTTCCGGTGCAGACCCAGGTGCATGTTCGCGAGCAGGCTTAGCCCGACCGTGCCCGAATCATATCCCTCATCTACAATGTAGGGATACTCTTAGACGGTGAATGAAGGGGGATTTCGTAATCGGCAGGTCGTGGGTTCAACTCCCACTCTCGGCTCCACTTTCCTTTCGTATCCCGCAATGTCCATCGGTTAGCTTCTTTGTTCTGGGTTGTTGCCGAAATGTCGCGAACATTCGCGGGCAACTCTCAGAATTTTGCCGATTTCACGCCGCACTCTTCTTCTACTTTCTTGCCCAATAGACCAATCCGGCCTCGGCTGCCCCGTCAAGAATCTGCACATGGGTATCCAGCGCGTCACAGAATCCGCCCTGGCGCTCACCCTCGAGGAAAGGACCCTTGCTTCAACTCTGCGCTTCGTGCTGGCCCCAGTCTGCGATATGCTCCCTCATTCGATGACGAGCCGCCCCAGGGCATCGCAGCGTCTGCGCGGAATTCGACCCAAGGGTGTTGATGCAGAAGCTCGTTGTGAATCTTGGCGGCGCGGAACCGGGCTATCTTGGTCTGCCTGAGGGCTTTGACTCAAATTCGAATGGAAGGGCGTACGGATGACAAACTTGGCCTCATTGCTTCTGCTTGGCGGCGGAAAATCCCACATCACCGGTCTGGATTGGACGGTGATCGCGATTTATTTCAGCATTCTTCTCTGCGTGGCCTGGTGGGTGGTCGGGAGAGCTAAGGACTCGGCTGCGGACTACTTCCTCGCCGGGCGCAACCTGAGCTGGTGGATCATCGGAGCATCGATTTTCGCGTCAAACATCGGATCGGAACATGTGGTCGGTCTGGCTGGCGCAGGCGCAACAAGCGGCGTGGCGCTGGCGCACTATGAATTGCACGCCTGGGCTCTCTTGGTTTTGGGGTGGGTGTTCGTGCCCTTCTATATGCGCTCGATGGTTTTCACCATGCCGGAATTCCTGGAGCGGCGTTTCAGCACAAATTCGCGCTACGTTCTCTCCATCGTCTCGCTCATTACCTTCATCGTTTCGAAAATTGCCGTGGGCATCTTTGCCGGCGGCGTGGTCTTTGGTACGTTGCTGCCCGAACTTCACTTGCACGTCGGCGGAGTGGAAATTGACAGCTTCTGGATCGGCTCCGTGTTGGTCATCGCGCTCACCGGGTTGTACACGGTCTTGGGCGGCATGCGCGCCGTGGCTTACAATGACGCTGTCCAGGTCTTTGTACTGATCCTTGGTTCGGCCTCGTTGACGTTCTACGGCCTGCACCAACTGGGCGGCTGGAGCGAACTCCGCCACTGGTGCGGCTCGGACATGTTCAATCTTTGGAAGCCGCTGATCCCCGCCGGCGTGCAGGGAAGCTGGGCTCCGGTGCTCGAAACGAATGCGGCCGGCAAGGTCATCAAAGAAGCTTGGTACTTCAACGACTATTTCCCCTGGCTGGGCATGCTGTTTTGCGCCCCGATCATTGGGTTGTGGTACTGGTGTACCGACCAATACATCGTTCAACGCGCCCTCGGCGCTCCCAATGAAAAGGTCGCCCGTCGCGGAACCATCTTTGCAGCGTTTCTGAAACTGACTCCCGTTTATTTGTTCATCATCCCGGGCCTGATCTGCTTCGCCCTCGCCCGCAGCGGCAAGA
>CAAGKR010338117.1_pt1 | contig 11075 bp, 5 predicted proteins | sample 2556971 | NCBI WGS metagenome assembly CAAGKR01 (sample SAMEA5207829, study PRJEB30636) | soil metagenome | biome: forest; feature: boreal; material: soil | place: USA | collected 2011-09 | depth 1 m
CAAGCTGGGCGGCGTTGAGCGTTCTACTCGACGGGGAAACGTTCATCTCGAAGACAAAATCTAGTCACACTCACTCGTATGCCCGCTCTTTCATCAGGCCTCCACAGTCCCCAACCCAACAGAAACCGCGGTCTCGGCGGGGAGCACACTCCCCACCGAGACTATTCACTCCTTGTCGCACTCGAGACACAGTACGACAAATATCACTCACGACGATTAACCTGTCACCACCCATACACCGTGACCGGTCGTCACATTAGAGGATACGGTCGCCGCTAGGACGAAAGTCGTACCGGTTTTTCCGGCGCCGAACGTCGGGAATGTCTTACTTTCGTTGTTTAGAAACGGCGGGAGTGCCGTTCCGAACGGCAGTTGCGCATTTTGTAGCGGTGCCTGCACGAACACGCACAGATGGCCGCTTTCTGCAGTGGGGCTTTCAACGTTGCCTTTACACTCGTTTGGGAACACGGCTTTGTTTTCTTGTGGTTCACCTTCGCCTTCTTCTGGACCGACATATACCGGTGTTGGCGCGTTTTCGAGCGGGATCCCAAACGAAATTCCTACAAGTGCGCTCGGGACATTATTGACTTGAAACGCCCATTGCCCATACTCGGACTTGCCGCTCGGGAGCGTCCCACCGACGGTCCACGGTGATCCGTCTTTGCCGTCTTTACCTGGGGCTCCGTCTTTACCGGGGGCGCCTCGCGCGCCGTCTTTGCCGGGTAGACCGGTTTCGCCTTTCGGTCCTGCTGGGGCTGTGGAGCCCGCTGGTCCTGCGGGTCCTGCTGTGCCGTTCGTCCCGTTTTTGCCATGTAGCGCCTTGAGGACCTTCGGGTTGATTTGTTTGGTTGATGTGATCAGGTAGTGGCTTGCGGCGAGTGCTCCGCCGCTCATCGCGAACAGCATTGCGAATGTCGCTACCAAGTTTGCGTAGCTCAAATGTTTGCGTAGACGTGAGAACATGATTTACAGCACCTCTCTCGTTCTGGTCAAGCGTGCCCTCGCACGCGCTTAGCAATAGTCAGTCCCGTCTTCTTGCTCTTTCTCGCAGCGGGCTTTGTCTTCTTGAGGATCTTGCGCTTGCGTACCTTTTTCTTGGTGTGCTTCACCAGCGTTTTAGAAACCAGTTCCTTCACGTTGGGGAATACGATCTGTGGGACCGTCAACAGCGGTGGTGCTACCTGCGCTGTGAACGGATCGGTATATGTCGATGTCGTAAACGTCTCATCGGCTCCGTACACTGTTTGTCCGCCCCCGGTCGCGAACACGCGATAGTGATAGGTCACATTCTGCAGCAGACCACCAACCGCTACAGCGAACGGCTGGGGACCATTCACGCTAGAAGCAAAACTGCCCGCAGGCAACGTGAGCGTATACGCGCCAGCACTCGTGCCAAGTTCAAAACCTACAGTGCTCTGCTCGCCCTGCGGGTCGACCGAACCCGATAGGGTTGCGGTGGTCTCAGACACGCCGCTCACACCACCCGTAACCGGGATAGGCGCAGGCGCAGGTAGCGTCGTAAACGTATAGTCAGGACCAGTGACCGTTCCCGATGCGTTATCCGCTACCAGCGCGAAATGATAAGTCGTGCCAGGCTGAAGACCGGACAACAACACAGGACCCGTAGACACGTCGCCATGCTCACGCCCAATAGGATCAGCCGGCGAGGAAGACCCGTACGCTTCGCTCTGCCCGTACACAACATGGTAGGAGCTCGCGCCACCGCCAGCGTCGACAGTACCCCGAACTTCAGCTTCATACTGACCCACAGCCAACACCACAGGAGGCGAGTCATTTACAACAGGAAGCGCAGGCAACGTCAACTGCGAAACCGGCACACTTTCGTTTTCGCCACCCGCACTGTTCTTCGCCACCACATAATACTCGTATTCTTCACCTTCACCCAACCCACCGATAGTCGCGTCCACTTCCACCGGGCTCGAACCACTGCCCGGCAGTGACGCACATGCAATCCGGTGCGCCTTGCGTTCGCCCAGTTCGACATTCGTGCCATACACGAATTCACACGACGACACCCCAACACCATCAGGATTCACCATGCCGGTTAGCCTCATGCTCGTCCGCGACACGCCCTCCGCCGCGTCGGTACTGATGTCCGGCACGACGACCGGACGAAACACGCGCACTTCGACACTGGCTGCCCGTTTAGGAAACACGCCCACATACATATAGCCACTCGTGACGCCGCCCGAATCGTTGACTGCGATTCCGAATATCGTGGAAAAATTTTCGGCGATAAGGACGCGTGACTGATAGACACTTCCCGCGTCGAACACATCCACAAAGCGGTCGAACGTGGAGACGCCCAGCACATCGTCTACGTTGCCCAACAAGACATCACCCCGAGCATCCACAGCAACGGACCGTGAATCAGCGGAAAGATGGCCAAACGGCGTACCTGATATCTGGGTCTGGAACACGCCTTCCGAATTGAACTCCTCCGCTTCCAGCCCGCAAGTTCCCCATACGAAATTGTCACGGGAGTCCACCGCTACTGTCGGCGCGCCGCCTCCTCCCGCCGCTTTACAGTTCGAGGAACCCGTAACGTCCCCCTGATAGACACCTTCTCGAAACTTCTCGATCGTTGTCCGATCGTCCAGTCCGACACTCCGTTCTGCCGACACCCACAACGCACCCGTCGTGTCCACTGCTATGCCTCCAATCTGTCTGAAACCACGTGCGTCTTCTCCAGTAAGGGTTCTCAGCAGTGCCCCCGTTGGGCTGAACTCATAAATGGCCGCCTGTTCCGCTACCCACATTTCACCGTACGGACCGATCGCCATCGCACCCGGGAGTCCGGGGAGTGCGCTGCCGGTGATCTGCCGTTCGTACTTGCCAGCCGAGTTGAACTCATCAAACACCGCTGTGCCGGCGGACCCGCGGGCGACCCATATTTCGCCGTTTGGACCGATGGCGAACAGACCGCTAAACTTTCCACCTGGCGCTTCGCTGAGGTTTAGCGTTCCCACTTGGACATATCCGAGCGCCGCGCGCGAGGGGGTCGCGGTGAGAGCGAGTGTACTTGTGAGGAGCATGGCCAATGTGATGAGCGTTGTGACCGTGATCCTGTGCAACGACGTGGGGGTGTTCATCGCGCCTGCCCCTTCCTGTTCTGAGCTTGCTTACCTACCACGCGCGCGCGTCTGGTGTTGCGTGCGGTTTTAGCTGTTTGTGTGCCGGGGCAGCTTGTGACGGTGATTCTGGTGTTTTGGTGTATGACCATTCCGTTTTGTGCGGTGAACACTGTCGGCATGGTGAGTGTTGCGGTCGTCTTCTTCGTGGTCCTTTGTGTCGTGTGGATGGTGCGCCCGTTGGCGTGGCGTGTGATCTTGCGTGTTATTGCGATTATTTTGGTGAGGTTGCAGAGGTTCCCGTTAGCCGCGAGCGCTGAGTCTGGGCCTTGTGGTAGGTACAGCTCGAATGTACTGACGGGAACATCGGGTATCTGCTTGAACGTGCTGCTCGTGATCCCGGCTTTATCGATGAACGTGTCACCCACGAGATCGACCCTGACCCCGCCGGGTGTTTGCAGAACCACGATCAGGTTCGGGAATTCTTCACCGCCGTGAGAGACAAAATACACCGGTCCCGCCAGCATGCCCGGCAAGACTGGTGTAGTGGCCCGTGCGATACCCACCACCGATGCTGGGGGACAGTTCGCGGGGTTCGCGTTGAACACTGCTGCGGGACACGCCTTCTGCAGGGTCGTTAGACGGGAGGGCAGCTGCTTTGGAAGATCGACCTTGACCTTCGCAATGTTCGCAAGGGTCCCCGGCCTAGTTGGCGGATAGGTGAGCTTCACGTCAAGGCTCGCCCCCCGAGCACGCGATGTCTTGCCTGAGGTAAAGACCGTGAAGATCGGTTTGAACCCCAGGGTCGCGCAGTTGGTGACCTGGAACGGAACGCTCGTCTGGCTTGCCGACCCTTCGGTTGAGGAGAGGATCGCTCCGATCGTTTGCGGGGTGCAGTTCGTTGGGTTGAACGTGAACCCGGGCCTGTTGATCGTCACGTTTACATGCTTGATCTGCAACGGGATACCGTCGATGATGTGCGGGATCCTGTACGGACCCGAAGCATCGCTGGTGACCGTCAGCACGCTGCTCGTAGGATCAACATTGATCGCCGCCCTCACCACCACGGTCCCCAAATTGAACGGGCCCGCTACCGCCGGGTTGACTATCGACAGGCCGTAAGGAGCGCCCCTATACGGACCGGTGATATATACGCGTCCGCCCTTGACGCTGTAGGGCTCTCCTCCCACACCGACACTAACGATCGTTTCCCCGATCTGACTATCAGCACCACACGTGCCCTGGTCTGCTTGTGGTTCTTCACAGAGTTTGACGCTTGAGAGCATCCCCAACAAGCCGGGCGGCATCCGTAGCTGGATAGCTTGCAACCCCTGTTCGCCGTCCTGGCGCGACATCGTCATCGTGAACGGACTGAAACCTCCCGCCTGGATACTCGTCGTACCACCAGTCAACGAAGGATTGAACGGCAACGGGTCAGCACACGATCTCCCATCAGGACCACTCGTCACATGGAATGTTGAGGAGGAATTAGCCGTGTATTCCCCGGCCCACGGCACTATCGAGGCTGTAGTCGTGTACGCCCCACACTTCGCGGGTGTCGCCAGTGGCGCTCGTTCGCCACCAAAGAAATGTAGTTCTAGATCGTTGAATGGGAGCTGCGGCGTGTTCTTGAACGTCGAGACCAACTGGCCTGTCACCGGGTCAGGCACCACTTCGCCCGTCAACTTCACGAGCACACCAGCCTGCTTGTCTTCGAAGACCAGGTACAGCGCGAGAAGAGACCCAAACGGGTTGGCCGTCTGCTCAGCCAGATACGCAGCACCTTCCAATGGTTCAGGCAGCAATGGCGTCGTCACCCGAACAGTCCCCACCTTCGAAGCGTCGGGACAGAACGGCGCAGGAAGCGAAGACGTGAACAGCTGCGTCTCGCTGCCCGGGTCGAGACGCTCATAGCCAACCTGGCTCTCAGAGCAGGCCTGCAAGCCATCCGCAGACGACGGGTTCAACACCACCCCGTCAGGCAAAGTGACAGTCGTATTGCGCACGTCGGACTCAGCCGCGCCAAACGGATCCAAGCCCTCCTGCTGCGGCACATGCACATCGACCGTCAATCCCGTCGGAGTGCTGGCCGCCTGCCCATCCGGCGTCAACTTGATTTCCGGTGCAAACCCCAAACGCCCACAACCATCCAAGCTCACCATCGACGGCGGCGACACAGGCGCCGTAAAAGCTCCCGGTTCAGTCCACGAATCGCCCGTGACCGAGGTCATCAGTTCGCCCGTGCACGACGTCGGCAGCGTCAGCAATGGCTGGTCTATGTTCGAGCCGGACGCTACGCAAGCCGACTGGAGCTCGTGGAACGCGACCAGCGGACCACCCGCGCAGGCCCAGCCACGCGACAGATCATGACGAGCGTCAGCCGGATAGCCCCAGAACACGACTTGGTTGCCAAGAAATTCGACCTGCTGGCTGATGTTGTGAACTGTCACCTCGACGCCGTAATCCCCGCCGCTGTCCAGGCCGGTATCGAGCGTCACAGCCGAGTTGAGCACATAGAAGCCGAACTTCGCTGGCTCGCCAAACGACGGCTCGAGGCTGTACAGCGGAACCGATAGCGTCGTGGGCCGTCCCCCGGACGCGTTGCCGAACCTCACCGTAACGATCGCCACACCGACCACCGTTTCCACCGGGCACTCGTTGATGACGACTGCTTCACCGCCCGGTTTGGACGTGAACTGCCTGTCAGAGCACTTCGGAAACGGCGTCGGGTTGCCAATCAACCCCGGCGGCAGATGGAAGGTGAGATCCTTGGCCATTCCCGCCGGATGCACGCCCGGTTCTTCTTTACCCGAACCGAGCTTCGTGTTCAGCGACAGCGTGGTCGTCAACTGGAACGGGTGCGACCCTGCCTGTGTTTCAAGCAACCCCTCGGGACCTTCAGCATTCATTTCATAATGTTCCATGCCGAACGGCACCGCACCAGGCTGGACACGCACAGGCAGTGACACGCTCACACTGCGCGCACCACCGCCACTTACGGCGACCGCGTTCATCGCGCTCTGGGCGCTGGCTGCCACTTTCACCGTAATTTCGACGTAAACGCCCGCATAGGGTTCGATGCTCTCGGCGAACGTGCAGCTCAACGACGTCAACGAGCATGTCGCGGGGCCGCCTACTCCCGCCGAACCGGCTCCGCCTTTGATCGACGTTGCCGTCAACCCTGCGGGCAGGCCGTCGCTGATTGTGATCGGGCTTGTCGAACCGACGGCGTCCGCGTCTCCGAGATTGTTCACGATGAGTATGATCCTGCCCGTCCCACCCGGCGGCAGATACGAGGGCTCCGCGGTCGGCGTGATCGTCCACCATGGCCGATCCGCGTGGGCGACCGCAACCCCAGCCAAAGAAGCAAAAAGGACGCACGCGATCAACACACACCCACAACGCATACAATGCGAGAGGTTGCTCGGCATCCGGAAAACCCTGATCGCGCCGGTCATGACCGACCCCCTTTCACCCTCACGCGGTGACGCGCACGCACAGCCCGCTTCGGACGTCTCTTTATGTGCTTCTTGCCGACTTTTACCGGCTTGGTCTTCGCCTTCACGACCGGCGCTGGCGACGGGACGACATTGCCCGTACCCGAGAACGTCGCACTCGACGGTTCGCCGAAGATCGTGGGCTGCGGTGACGGTGCCGCGCGACACGACGATTCGGTCACACACGGCGGCGGCACGGGAGCCACCGCCACACATTGCGCCGCCGCCGTGCACTCGTGCGCGTCGTAGAGATCGAAGCTGGAATCTCGATCGCCCGTGACCAACGATTCGACAGTTATGAAGAACACGTCGTCACCGCTGGCGCTGGCGTCGAGGAAAGCCGATTCTGAAGATGAAGATCCCGAGGAGATCAGGCCCACGCAACCGCTCAAGCGTTCACAACGACCGATGCCGCCTGGCTCGTACTCGTACACGTCCTCGACCCCGTTCGTGTCCTGCGGCACGAGGGCGTCGCTGCTCGTGAAGAACAGCCGCCCCTGATCGTCGAGATAGCGCGACTGGTAGTAGGCGTAACTACCATGGCTGCCGAACGTCCACGCGGGAATGTTGCCCGCAAGCCACCTTCTTGCCCAGATGCTAGTGCGGTCCACCAGCAGACTTTCTGTTGCCGGTATGGCCAATGTGTTTTCGCCTGCGTCAAACACGCCGTGCGGACGCGCCCCGGTCGGATCGCACGACGCGCACACCAGGCGATGCGATTTGGCTTGGTATAGAAACACCTCCTCGTCCAGCGCGCCGCTGGCCGAGTCGTGATTGTCGTAACCGGTCAGGCTCGCGTCTGACATGAACGCCAGGAAGCGTCCATCTGGCGATACACGCGAGGTCAACAGTTCAGGTTGCACACTGGGTCCGTGTTCCACACTGGTTTCCATCACAGCCCAGCTATGACTGTCTTCGGGCGAGAGGGTCGCGACGAGGACCGGCGCATCCCATCCAGCTTCGCCGTCGTGTACGAGATAGAGATTGTCGGCACCGGGGATCGCGCCCGGCGCCAGTGCACCGGTGGCTACGAAATAGGCGTATGACCCGTCTTCGCTTGCGCCCAACATCATTCCCTGCACTTTGCCTGATTGTTTGGAGTTGTGATCCACGCTCAAATCTGTCAACTCGCCGTTTTCAGCGTCATACACGTACAAGTCCCAGGCCCCCATAGTGGCCGTTGAGTCCACGGTCAACTTCTGATCGTCGATGAAGAAGATGCGTGACCCGTCGCTGCTCGCTCCCTGAAAGACAGAATGCGCTCCTCCTGGGGGTTCCGCCACACCCTGCGCAGAGTCCAAGCGTATGGTCTGCCCGGCGGTGAGGTCGCGCAGGAATGACCCTCCTCGATAGCTCCACACGACACGCCCGCCATCGGCTGAGACGGCGTTGCGCACGACCCGTGAGCTACTGTCGCCAAGAGTCGGATACGATTCTTCGAGGCTGTTCGCGGATTTTCCGTCTGGCAGCACACTCACGAGCTTCAAGCGTTCTTTGGCGGGCGCACTCGCGGACCACTCGTAGAGACTAGAGGCCAGACCATTCTTGACGGCGTTGGAAGTAAGCTTCGCCGGCGAGCTGAACACGACATGCGCCAGATCGGGACTCGCTCCCCTGAAAACCAGTTCGTTGCCCGCGCCCGTGCCCCACTGCGTGTTCGCCGGCACATCTTCAGGGTCGACGAGCGGTTCGAAGGAACCGTCGGGCTCGCGCAGGTAGAGCGTGCGTTCCGTTGCATTCGCCGACAACGGTGTAGCACCCTGTTCTGCTGGTTCAATCAAGCCAACCGTCAGATCCGAGGAGAAGAGACGATAATCCGAATTACCAAACGCGTCGGGGCCCGTGTGGCGCACCGCGATATCGCGCGTAAACCAGCCGTCGGCTTGGCGTACCGAGAGGATCTGCTTCAACTGTTCAACATTGCTCGCCGGTTCATTAGATTCCCCAGACAACGCTGGTTCAGAATCAAGCGGACCGTTACCAGTCACATACGCGATCCCGCTCCCATCCGCCGCCGCCTGCACCGTACCGATGTAGAGCGGCTCGATGAGCGCTCCTTGTTTATTGGGTGGGGAGACCATTTCCCACACTCGCCCGTCCGGCAACGCAAACAAACCAGGAGCAGATTGTGTCGTAAACGACAAGTCCAGTCCGGTCACGCTCCCGCCCGCGCTCGACGCGACAATCCGATAATGATAGACCGTGTTGGCTGCCAGACCCTGCACGTGCGCGAGCACGCTCACAGGACTCGACCCAGACCCAGCGTCACCGTCCGGCACAGGAACGCTCGCTTCGTAGGAGGACCCCTTCCCGTATTCAAAACGGTAGGTCGTATTCGACCCGCGGGGATCGATGAGCGCTGAGAACGTCGCGCTCTGCGACGCCACATTCAACGCAGACACACCTTCGACAGTCGCAGGCAACACGGCCCCCCACGCCTGCGACACAAGCCCAGCGCACCCCATGACGCAAACACACGCGACCATCAACACACGCGGCGTCAACCGACGAAAGCTCATAGAGCCACCCCCTGTGAAGGCGCATCCTTAGACGCGCGCGAGAAACCAAGCCGAGCCCTACACCCGGCGGGCCGCGAACAATCGCCGCGGCGGTACGACCTAGCGACTAGACGGAAGTTTGTTCTCATCGCTGACTGCCCGCCTCTCGCTGCGAGCGCTGCGTGTGCGCGCCTGCGCCTGTATGGGTGTGGACGCGCCGTGCGACCTGCCGGCCCGTGGAAGTGAGCGTCCAGGCGTTGGGCATCCCGCTGCCGAGCTGCCCACCCGTGTTCTCGATCAGCCCGAGCTTCTGCAGGCGTGCGAGCAGCTTTGAGACCTGACCCTGGTCTTGAGCGCCCGCTAGCACGCCGACCCGCTTGTTCGAAGAGCCGGGGTGCTCTGCGATCGTGCTCAACACCCGCATCGTGCGATAGGTCAGACGCATGCCCGCGTCTTTGAACGGGTCAGAGCTCAGCGGCGAGTCGCTGCGCCGGGTCGTGGGAGCCGGCAGGGGCCGCTCGAGCTCGCGGCGCGCCGCCGCGGCGCCCAGGTAGGGCAGCACGATCATGCTCATCAACTGGTTGGTCAGCTCCCCCATGCGGGGACCCCCCATGACGGGGGGCGGGCAGGCGACCATGCGTCCCGGCTCCGCATCGACGATGCGGGCGTGCAGGACCGCCAAGACGCCGCCCACCACGCCCTCGGCGCTGAGCGGCGTGGGGTCCGTGCCCGCCCTGGCCTCGCCACGGCCCTCGTCGAGCGCCGCGAACAGCCCGCCCAGAACACGCGAACGGCGCTCGAGCGCCGTGGGGCCCGCACCGAGGGACTCCACGACAAGCAGCCTTGCCAGACCGGGCTCTTCGTCGAACAGCGCGAGCATCTCCACCAGGCAGCAGCGGACCCGCTCACGCCAGCTGCCCGAAGAGCGCCACGGCGGCAATACGCGCGCCGACGCCCGATCGAGCGCCTGATCGAGCGTGGCGAGCAGGCACTCCTCGCTGCCCGTAAAAATCTCATAGAACGTGCGGCGTGACACACCCGCGCGCTCCACTATGTGCGCGACCGTGACGTTCCCCGCGCCGCGCTCGCACGCGACCTGGGCCGCCGCGGCGAGTAGGCGCGCGCGCTGGATGTCCACGACGCGCTCACGCTCAAAACGATCGAGACCCGACCGCAACCGCCCAAGGCCGCCGCTGTGGTCAACCGTCTGTCTGCGCTTGGAGGACATCCGCCTGGGCCTCGACCGCTCCGAACCGCTCCCGGGACGCCTGGATGACACCGGCGCACGGGACACGCTCCCGATCAACGCCATCCCCCCTTCAGCAAGCGAAGGGAAGATGCACGCGCGCGCGTGGCGCGCGAGTACCCCATTACGGGGCGCCCCCCATGGCGCGGGGCGCGCGAGAAGCCAAGCCGGTCAGTGTGACCGGCGAACCACGGCGCCGAGCCGCGGCTGAGGGACCTACCGCTTAGCTGCGGGCAATCCCAGAGAGAGAGAGAGAGAGAGAGACGCGTCAGCGACGCTGACGCGTCCTATAAAGGACCCGCCAGAGGCATACGGACTCTCAAGCACGTTATTCCCCAAAGAAACCACGCGAAAAACAACTCCCTCTCGTTGCGACCCGGTCCCTCTCCCAAGGTTCCCGTCAAAACAGTTGGTGTCGACCACGAAGACCGACCCAAACCCGACCTTATGTTCGTACGGCAACCATCTCTGATTGCCAACTTGCAGAGAGTGTATACCTAACTCTCATTACTTGTCAAGGGGTTCGCGAAAATCTTTTGGGATCCAGCCGGCGGCGCCCGCACGGCCTGGGGCGAACCGCGGCGCGGACGAGCACGACCGACGACGTGCGTGCGCGAACCGCCGGGCCCGGTGCTGCGCGACGAGGCGCGGCGGGAGGCTACTGAGAGAGCCGCCGCTCGAGCGCCTCGAGCTGCGCATTCAGCTCGGCGGGCAGGCGATCGAACTTGCCCAGGTGCTCGTG
>CAAGKR010301330.1_pt1 | contig 11071 bp, 13 predicted proteins | sample 2556971 | NCBI WGS metagenome assembly CAAGKR01 (sample SAMEA5207829, study PRJEB30636) | soil metagenome | biome: forest; feature: boreal; material: soil | place: USA | collected 2011-09 | depth 1 m
GCAAGGTAATTTCCAGCCTGGAGGCTCACCAACTGCCAGAACTGGGGCTCGCGCATGTGCCGGAAGGCCGGCATGTGTTTCCGCAAATGACCGTGCAGGAAAACCTTGAAATGGGCGCGTATGCGTCGCGGGTGCGTGCACGCCGGCACGAGAACATGGCCGCCGTTTTTGAGCTTTTTCCGGCACTCAAGGAGCGAAGAAAAGCCGCTGCCGGCGTGCTGAGCGGCGGGCAACAGCAGATGCTCGCGATTGGCAGGGGACTGATGGCCGAACCGAAACTGTTGCTGCTCGATGAACCGTCCCTGGGCCTGGCGCCATCCATCGTGACAACGCTGTTCGAGACGATCAGCAAGACCAGGGCGCTCGGCGTGACAGTGCTGCTCGTCGAGCAGAATCTCTGGGAATCGATGGAGATCGCGGACTGGTATTACCTTATTGCCACGGGGGAAATCGTTTCCAGTGACGTCCCCGGCAAATTGCGGGAAAACAAAGCATTCAGACGCGTGTACCTGGGCATGTGATGGCACGGGAGCAGCCAATGCGATTTCTGGACAGCGTGGCGATCGTCACCGGAGCGGGGCGGGGTATGGGGCGGTGTTTTGCCGAAAGGCTGGCCGCTGAGGGGGCGAGGGTTGTCATCGCTGAAATCGACCCAGCGGCCGGGCGCGAAACGGCACGCCGGATCAGGGATCGGGGCGCCAGATATTCTATTGAAGAGGGATCGTCATGAGTTCGTCCGAGTCCCGATTTACGCTCGATGCGAAGACTTCGGCATTGCTGGTTATTGACATGCAGAACGATTTCCTCGATTCCGGCGGCTATTTCGCCCTGCGGGAACTGGATGTGGGAAGACTCGCTAACCGAGAATGTAACCAAGGGATTCAAAAGGGAGACATATGGAACTGACTCAAGACGACGTGATCCGGATCCTCAAGCTTATCGACGAATCTCCTATGGGCAGGGTCAGCCTGCAAGTCGGGGATTTGAAGCTCGAGGTGGAAAAAGGAACGAGCCCGGGGTCTGCGTCCGCAATCTCGGCAAGGGCACCGCGGCCCGCTGCTGTAGGTGCGCCCGAGGCCAAACCAGTTGAGGCTGCCAGTTTTGAAAGTGGAGTGCAGGACAGTGCCGCGCCCAAGCAATCGCCAGGCGCAGATGATAGTTTTTTGACCATCAAGGCGCCGATTCTGGGTATTTTCTACCGACGTCCGCAACCAGGGTCGCCGCCTTACGTCGAGGAGGGATCGATCGTCGATGAGGACACCACGGTTGCGCTTATTGAAGTGATGAAGTTGTTTAATTCGGTCAAAGCCGGCGTCAAGGGACGCATATACAAGATCTGTGTAGAAAACAACGACCTCGTCGAGTACGAGCAGGTCCTGTTTCTGGTAAAGCCCGAGTGACGCCGTAGAACTATGGATAGCATGACGAAGATTTCAAGAATTCTGGTCGCAAATAGGGGCGAGATTGCGGTACGCGTGATCCGGACATGCAGGTCCCTCGGGCTGGAATCGGTCGCTGCCGTGTCGACGGCCGACAAGGACAGTATGGCAGCGAAACTCGCGGACCGAGCCGTCTGCATCGGCCCCTCGCGCTCGCTGGACAGCTATTTGAACGTCGGTGCGATTGTCACGGCTGCGCTGGGCACCGGTTCGGACGCAATCCATCCGGGCTACGGATTCCTTGCCGAGCAACCGCGACTGGCCGAGGCCTGCCGTGAAAATAACGTAGTTTTTATTGGTCCCAGCGCTGAGCTCATCGAGAAGATGGGCAACAAGATTATCGCCAGACAGATCGCCACGAAGCTGGGCGTTCCAGTCGTACCGGGATCGGAGAAGGTCAGAAATGTGCAGGAAGCGACTGAGACCTCCCTGGCAATCGGCTTTCCGCTACTGCTGAAGGCTGCAGCGGGCGGCGGGGGGCGCGGAATGCGGATTGTCAACCAGGTGTCGGAGCTGGAGGCGGCGCTCGAGGCGGCCTCGGGCGAGGCGCGCGCGGCTTTCGGCGACGACACCATCTACATCGAACACTATATTCGCAACGCGCGCCATATCGAAGTCCAGATCATCGCCGACCACTTTGGCAATGTGATCCATTTAGGAGAGCGCGACTGTTCCCTCCAACGCCGCTATCAAAAAATCGTCGAGGAGGCACCTGCGCCTCACTTGGAGGAGGGTCTGCGCGAGGAGATTTGGCAGGCCGCGATAAGGCTTGCGCGCGAGACCGGATATCAGAACGCCGGCACCGTCGAATTTATTGTCGATCAGGATGCTAACCGATTCTATTTTCTGGAAATGAACACTCGCATCCAGGTCGAGCATCCGGTCACGGAGATGATCACCGGGGTGGACATCGTCAGAGAACAGATTCTTGTTGCTGCGGATCGATCGTTGAGCCTGTCGCAGCACGACGTGCGCATTGACGGGCATGCGATCGAATGCCGCATCAACGCGGAGGCGCCCGAGCACGGCTTTAGGCCGAGCCCCGGCCGGATCAGGCACTGGCATGCGCCAGAGGGCCAGGGCGTGCGCGTTGATACCCACTGCTACTCAGGGTACGTCGTTCCACCATACTACGATTCGATGATCGCCAAGGTGATCACCCACGCAAGCACGCGGTCCGAGGCCATCCGGAGGATGGTCGGCGCGCTTTCGACCTTCGGGGTCGACGGGATCGATACGACAATTCCATTCTTGCGGTTTCTGATCGATCAGCCCGACTTTCAGAACGGGGAAACGCATGTGCGATGGATAGAAGACCTGATCAGTAGCGCTCCAAACGGGTTGCACCAGCTCGTATAATCTCCAGGAGACGGCAATGAGCAACGATAACGAGGTCAGATTCGTAGATCAGACGCTGCGAGACGGAAATCAGTCCTTGTGGGCACTGACGATGTCGACGAGCATGATGCTACCGGTGGCGGCGCGGCTTAACGAGGCCGGATTCACGGCGGTAGACCTGACCGCTCCGGCACATTTCAAGACGATTGTCCGGGAAGTACGTGAGGATCCCTGGGAAAGAATTCGCCTCATTTCCGAGAAAATGCCCGACACGCCCCTGGCCGTGATGCAGCAATGCAGCATTACTGGTTTCGGAATAGTTCCGAAGTGTCTGGCGCGGCTCTGGATGCTCCGGCTGGCGGGCAACGGTATCCGGCGCGTACATCTGATGGAAGCGTCCAACGACTTCGGCCTGCGCGTTCCTGATTATGTCAAATTCGCCACAGACGCCGGCATGGAAGTGGCGCTTGCTTTGACGTATTCGATCTCGCCAAAGCACACTGACAAATATTATGAGCGGAAGACCCGCGACGCAGTCGCCCTGAAAGTCCCGGTGATAATACTGAAGGACCCGGGCGGACTGCTCACGCCGGAGCGCATCCAGACCCTGGTGCCGGCCATTCTCAAGAACGCAGGCAAGACGCCGGTGGAGTTGCACTCGCACTGTACTACCGGACTGGCGCCATTGTGTTACTTGGAAGCGGTCAAGCTTGGAATCAGGACACTGCACACCGCTATTCCACCGCTCGCAAACTCCTCCTCTCAACCGTCGGTTCTGAATTTGGCGAACAACCTACGCCACCTGGGCTATGTGCCGCGACTGGACGAGGCAGCGGTTGCCGCGGTATCGAACCACCTCCAATATGTCGCGAAGAGGGAAGGCCGACCGATCGGGGCGCCCGTCGAATACGATCAATACCAATTTGTCCACCAGATACCCGGAGGCGTAATCGCCAATCTGAAGAGGCAGCTCACGCAGTTGAAGCTTATCGACAGGCTCCCTCAAGTGATCGAGGAATGCGTTCGGGTAAGACAGGACTTCGGTTACCCGATAATGGTGACGCCCTTCTCGCAGTACATGGCGACCCAGGCTGCGATCAACGTCGTGCTGGGAGAGAGATACAAGCAAGTAGTAGACGACATGATCTATTACGCGCTCGGATTCTGGGGCAACGGTGCGGCGGCTGCGATTGACCGCAACGTCATGGACAAAATCATGAGCCTGCCGCGCTCGAAGGAACTCGCCAACTGGGAGCCGCCGGAACCGACGCTGGAGCAAGTGAGGGAGCAGTACGGCGGGAGCGGAGTTTCCGATGATGATTTGCTGCTGCGCTACATCATTGGAAACGATGACGACATCAAGGCCATGCGGGCTGCCGGGCCGATCAAAAAGGACAAATACGTCGGTGCCGCGACGCCCTTGCGGATACTGATTGAAGAGCTACTGAAGAGAAAAGACCTTAGTCAGGTGTCGATCCGGACTAAAGGCTTGGATATCGCAATGGAAATGTGACCGAGACCCTCCACGGCTCTGAGTGTGCAGGAAGTCCAGCAAAAAATGAACAATCTTGCTGCCATCTCGGACGCGTCGGCTGGTCCGCGGTGAGTTTTGGCTCTGGGCCTGGCGTCTTGCGATCGTGCAGGCTTCAGCGGTTATTTTCGTTGGCGCTGAGCGCAAACCAATCGATCATCATTCGGCTAATGTGGCGGAAATTTCTCAACTGCGATTGTTGACGTTATCACCTTTCCATCCTGCGGCAGGTTCTGATGTTGTAGGCTTCCTACTATAATGAATCGCGCACGCACTTATCGCTGCACAAGGATGCGCCGCTGGGTCGGGCGATCCAACGATACGGAACCATTGCCGCTATGCCGGTTCTGTCAGGACTGCATCATCGCTATGCGCGGATATGATTTTCGGAAAGGACAGGCTTCGTTCCCTTAAGAATGTTCCCGGTATAGATGCAGACTTGGAAATACGCGTCGGTAGGATCAGTTCCGTAGCTCATCAATCCGCCTGCACCCATTACCTCCATCCCGTGCGAACTGTGTTATATCGCGAACTGGCCGCTAGACAACGTCGTGATCTCCGCATTGGACATGCAAATGCCGAATGCGCGATCGACAACGTCCGCTGTGCGGTCCAAGTACTCTTTTTTCCAGCTGGCCACACAATCGCGCGCCAATACGACGTCGAAGTCGCGTACGAAAGCCGAGCGCATGCTCGTTTCCACACAGACGTCTGCGATGACCCCCGCGAACAGCAGCGTTTTGATTCCCCACGATCGCAGGAGCAGCTCCAAATTCGTCTGGTGAAATGCGTCGAAACGCCGCTTGGCGAGAACGACGTCCTGGGACCGCGGCTGCAGCTCGGTTACGATCTCGGCACCCCAACCGCCCCGCGCGACGGGAATTTCGCGGCCCAACCTCGCCAATCCGGCTGGTTTGATGTGGTGAATCCGCACTATATCGTCGCTACCGTCCGGCTCGTAGAGTTGAACAGTGTAAACGACTCTGACTAGTGACGGAAGCTTGTCGCGCAAATCCCTCGTCGCCGCAATCGTCGGCTGCAGCACCTCCACAGCCAAACCGCGCCTCGCAAAATACCCCTCGCGATGGAGGAAGTCGTTTTGCATGTCGATGATCAACAGCGCCGACGCGGCCGGATCCAGCGACGCTTGAAGTTGTATGTTTTTCATCGCATCCCTCACAGAAAAATCTGCCCGCAATCCGCATTGATGGTCTGTCCGGTGATGAAGTCGCTATCCGGTGAACATGGGAACAGGATAGCGCCCACTGAATCTGCGGGGCTCTGCCGTCATCCGATCGACCTCAGGCCGACCATGGCGTCGAACCGCTGTGACGAAATCAATCCCTCCGCAGCCGAGGTATCGGTCAAGCCGGCTGCCGCGGCATTGAAGCAAATTCCATGTGGACCGACCTCGCGCGCCAGCGAGCGGGTGAAGCCGATCACGCCGCTTCCGCCGGTGACGATGGCTACATTCGTCGCCAAGGACATATCGCGCTTCTCTCCCCTCACAGCCCCAAATAAGCTTGGCGAAAGGCTTCGTTCTCCTGCAACTGTCCGGGCATTCCGCTAGACACCACGCGGCCGGTCTCCATCAGGTAGTAACGATCCGCGACCTCCAGGGACGCCCACACATTCTGCTCGACGAGCAGGATCGTCACTCCCGACGACTTGATTGTCTTGATCGTCGCGAACAGGGTCGCGACTATGCTCGGCGCCAGTCCCAGTGAAGGCTCATCGAGCATCAAGAGTCGCGGTTCCGCCATCAGCCCGCGCCCGATCGCCAGCATTTGCTGCTGGCCTCCGCTCAACAGACCAGCCGGGCTCCTCCGCCTCTCCTTGAGGGCGGGGAATAGGTCGTAGACCGTTGCCATCGTATGCCACCGGCGCGCACGCACGCGGCGGGCATAGGCGCCAAGCTCGAGGTTTTCCTCAACCGTCATTTGGGGAAACACCTGCCTGCCCTCGGGCACATGAGCAATGCCCAGTTCCGTCAGTTCATGCGCCTCCATACGGGAGATCTCATGCCCGTCGAAGACGATCCGCCCCGCCTTCAATTTGAGTAATCGTGAAATTGCGCGCAACGTGGTCGTCTTGCCGACATTGTTGCCGCCAAATAATGCAACGATTTCACCTTGGCGCACCTCGAGCGAGCAATTCCACAGGACCTGAGCATCCCCGTAACAAACGTCGATATTGTCCACCGACAACAAATTCATCCTGTCCTTTTTCCGAAATACGCTTCTGCCACAATACTATCGGCAGCGACGTCCTGGGGAGAGCCTTCGGCCAATTTCTGACCGTGGTGCAGCACGATCACGTATTCGCATGTGTCCATCAGCACCTTCATGATGTGCTCGATCCACAGCACCGTGATCCCGAATTCATCTCTTATGCGGCATATTGTCTTTATCGCACCACCCAGATCGACGGGGTTGAGACCCGCCAACAACTCGTCGAGCAATAGGAGTCTCGGCCGCGTGGCCAGAGCGCGCGCCAGCTCGACGAATTTCCTCTCCATAAGGCTGAGGCTGGAGACGGGGCGATCGCCCTGTTTGCCGAGTCCCACGAAGTTGAGAATACCCTGCGCCTGGCGGCAGGCCTCGGCTCTGGTTGCGATCCGACCGCCGGCGCCGTAGTAAAGGCCGACCAGCACGTTCTCACGCGCGGTGAGATTCACGAACGGGCGTCCGCTTTGAAAAGTGCGGCCGATGCCGGCCCGACACACCTGCGACGGCTTGAGCGACTGCAATTCCTTGCCGTCGAACCGGATCGTGCCGGACGACGGCCGGTACACGCCGCTGACGATATTGAAGAGCGTGGTCTTGCCGGCTCCGTTTGGTCCCATGACCCCGACGATTCTGCCCGGTTCGACGGTGAACGACACACCCTGCAACGCCCGGACTCCGCCGAAACTGATGCCCAGGTCCTCAACCTCAAGTGCCGCAGTTCCTCTTACCGTCATCGACCAACTTCCATTCCGATCGAGCGATCTGGCCACTATTCCGCGGCCCGGCGAAACGTCGGCTCGCCGGACTTGTGTTTGCTCCGCAAGCGCCGATCAACGGCCCTGACGACCTCAATCATCCCGCCAGGTTGCCAGATCATCAGCAGCACCAGCAAAACGCCGAAAATTATGGTGTGGAAATTCGGGATGCTCGTCGACAGGGCTTCCTTCAGACCACTCATCAGCACGGCGCCGATGACCGGGCCGAAAACAGTTCCCATCCCGCCGAACACGGCCATAACGACCATGTTGAATGACACAACGAGGTCGAAAGCCATGTAGGGATCAATATAACTCCAATGCCAGCCGATCATGCCCCCGGTCAGCCCGGCAAAACAGGCGCTGACGACGAACATCGTCATCTTGTGGCCGACCGTTCCCACTCCCGTCACCTCCGCCGCGACCTCGTCGGCAACAATCGCTTTCAGGCCATATCCCCAATGCGATTTTTGCAGAGCAAAAGCGAACAAAGTCACGCATACAGCCAGTCCAAACAGGAAATAGTAGGCGACCAGACTGTTGTTTAGCGGCGGGATCGTTAGGCCATAGCTCGAGCCTATCGCCTTGATGTTTGCGACGACGGTCTTGGATATTTCGTTCAGGCCCAGCATCACCATGGCGAAATAGGCGATGCGGATACGCGTCGTGAGCAGTACAAGCCCCAGCAACACCGCGCTGAGGCCTGACATGATTGCCGAAAATAGGAAGGACGTGAACGGATCAAGATGCAGAATGGCCATGGCGATCGCAAATGCATAGGCGCCGATTCCAAAGAACAATCCGTGTCCGAGCGAGAGATACCCGGTTGTCCCCGAAAACAGATTCCAACTACCCGCCAGTGCGACATACATGAAGACGCTGAGGAGAAACGAAACCATGTAGGGAGATGCCCAAACAGGCAACAGGACGACTGCAGCAAGAAGACCACAGAGAGCGAAAAGGCCGACATTCATTTGCGCGCGCCTCACCTCACTTCGCTCCCCACCGCGGCCCCGGCACGGGCTCTCCACAGGATGAAGCCGATCAGAAGGACGTAACCGGTTATGTCCTTGAACTCAGGTCCGATTACGAAGCCGACGAAGGATTCGAGAATTCCGAGGGACAACCCGGCGACCAAGGTTCCAACCTGGCTGCCCAGTCCGCCCACCACCATGACCGTGAATGCCTTGATAGTGAACAACAGGCCGATGGTCGGAGTCACCACGTAAATGGTGCTGGCGAGGCTGCCGGCGATTCCAGCAAGGGCGGATCCAATCCCGAACCCGATCAGTCCGATCTGCTTGACGTTGATTCCCATCAGCCGCGCCGTGTTGCGGTCCTGGCTGACGGCCCGTATTGCCTTGCCGAGCATCGTGTATTGGAGCGTCACATGCATCAGTGCGGTGACGATAAGCGCGACCAACGCGACGACGAGTCGGTTCGCCGCAACGGACACAACGCCGATGTGCACCGGGTCGGTCAAATAATTCACCATCCGATAATCCGCGGACCACAGCAGCAAGGCAAAGTTCTGGATGATTAGCAGCACCCCGAAAAAGATGATCAACATCGCTTTCTCGGATGCCTCGAAAGACGAGCTGCGAGCAACGACCGGATCGATGACAATCTTCTGCAGCACGACGCCGACAAGGAACATCGCCAAGCCCGCCAAGGGAATGCTAGCGAGCGGGCTCACGTCCCACAGCGTGAACAGCCAGAACGTAAGATAAGCCCCCAGCATCAGCAATTCGCCATGGGCGATGTTGAGGATCTTCATCACGCCGTAAATCACGTTGAGGCCGGTGGCGATCAGGGCATAGAGCCCGCCCCAGACCACCCCGAAGAGAAGCAGCTGCAATGCGATCGCAAAATCCAAAATTCTCGGCCTCCCTATTCACGGCTGGGACCCAGCGATGGCCCTGATCGTTGGCGTACCCGGCGCCTGCTAATACGGAAGTTTGGGAGGCGCCTTGGCGACCTCCTTCGGCCAAACGATGACGCGCTTCCCGTTTTGGACCTGGCAAAGGAAGACCATTTGGTGCTTGTTGATTCCCCTTTCGTCATATTCGTAAGGGCCGAGAATCGTGGAAAATTTTCCCGAATGCAGCGTTTGGGCGATTTTCTCCCGATTCAAGGTTCCCGCCTGCTCGATTGCCTGTTGCAACACCTGGACTGCGATGTAGGCGTAAGCCGCGTCGGTCGAGGGTTCTTTTTTGTATTTCGATACGAAAGCATCGAAGAACGCCCGCGCGCTCTCATAGGGAAGATCGGGAGACCAAAATCCGCTTTCGATGACGCCTTCGGTAAGGCCGCCGAGCTTGCCGATGAACTGGTCGGTGAACATCGGGCCGATATTGACCGAGTAGAGTGTGGGCTTGAAACCGACTTCATTCATCTGCCGCGTGACGTATATCGACGACGGCATGATATCGATGAGCAGGAAGGCATCCGGTTTTGCTCCTTTGATCTTGGTCAATAAGCTCGTGTAATCCTGCCCGGCCATTGGATACTGTTCGTCGGCCACGATCTGAAAACCGGCCTTCTCCAGCTTTGGCTTGACCGCATCGTGTAGGCTTTGCGTGAAGAGGAAATTTTCGTAGGCGATCGCGACCGTCTTGACTCGATCTTTCACCGTTCCGAGATAATCGATGAGGGCGTCGTACATCTTGGAAGAGAGTTGAGTCGTCTCAAAAATATATTTGAAATTCCGCTCGAAAATCCGATCGGCTGATGCCGTCGCCAAGATGACCGGATAGTGGTATTTCTCGGTGAGCGGGGTGATAGCGAAGTTGTGGCCGCTGCCCCAAGGGCTGAGCACGAGGTCGACTTTGTCTTTCGTGATCAGCCGCTCGTAGTTATTGATGGCGTTGTTGGTATCGCTGCTATCGTCGTAGTACACCAACCGCACCGGCAGTTTTCCTCCCGCTTCCTTGACCGCAATACCGCCCTGTTTGTTCACCTCTTCGGCCCAAAGCTGGTACGCCCTGTGGACCTCCGGTGCCTCACTACTGAATTTTCCGGTCAGCGAAATGCTGTAGCCAATCACAATCTCTTTGCCGGGCTGCTGAGCCGAGGCAAGGCTTCCTCCCACACCGACGACGGCGAGCGCCGCTATCAGATAACATCCCATCAAGGCGACGATTTTGCCCGGCATAGCTTCCTCCTGTTTGCACCGTTCGCTTTTATGCTGCCAACTGTAGAATCTGCCTCGCCTCATCCGGCGAGGCCAGATCGCGGCCGAGTTCCAGGGCCAGCCGGGCTGTCCGCTCGACGAGTTGAGCGTTGCTCTTCGCCAAAACTCCTTTCGAATAATAGACGTTGTCCTCCAAGCCCACACGGCTGTGTCCGCCTAACAGCATCGACAGCGTGGTCATGGGAAGTTGGCCAGGTCCGACCGCGCAAACATTGAAGATTGCTCCTTCGGGAAGATAGTTGAGCAAAGAGAGAAGATGCTTCGGCTCGGCCGGAAGAGCGCCCTGGTGCGACATACCCAAAACGAAATTGACGTAGTATGGCCTCGTGATGAGGTTCTTACAAATTAAATTTTCGACGTCGACCATCATGCTGTGGCCGTACACTTCCATTTCTGGCTTCATGCCTTTGTCGCGCATCTTCTTGGAATAAGCTTCGATCTGCGACCGGGTGTTGAGAAAAATGCTGTTTTCGGCCCAACGCGTACGGACCATGGTCCCCATGTTGAGGGAGGCCATTTCCGCGTCGACATCGATCGCCTTGATGCGCTCTTCGGGGCTCAATTCCGGCCCCGCTCCCGTCGAGACC
>CAAGKR010132821.1_pt1 | contig 11070 bp, 11 predicted proteins | sample 2556971 | NCBI WGS metagenome assembly CAAGKR01 (sample SAMEA5207829, study PRJEB30636) | soil metagenome | biome: forest; feature: boreal; material: soil | place: USA | collected 2011-09 | depth 1 m
CCGCCCGTCCAGCGCTGCGCCGTATACATCCAGTTGCCGCTCCACGGATAAGAGACCGTGTTCCCGTCGCCCCGATACCAGATGTAGAACCCGTAGAGCGCGTGAAACAAAATCGGCAGCCAGATCCCGAACAACTCTAAGAAGAAGACCAGCGGAAGGTTCGCCAGAAAGCTGACCTGGCGCGCATAAGCGTCCGGCCCGGTGATGGCCGTCGAGTTCGAAACCAGAATATGTTCAAACAGGAATGCGCCTACCGGGACGATCCCCGAAAGGGAATGCAGACGGCGCAACACAAACGAAGATCCCTGACCAGCGCGCAACGGAGCTACGCCATGCGCAATTTTTGTTACCCCGGGAGCAGGAGAACTGGCTGACGCCACGTAACGCTCCTTATAAATTCAGCTTATTTGTCCGACAAAGAGAAAAGAACCTGTCATTATCCGGTGCCGGGAGAAGTGAAGTCAAGGAAGGCTGGGGGTATCCTGGGGGTATCGACTCAATTTGAAGACATGGACCACGAAGGACACGAAGTATCACGAAGGACTTCATTTGTATGCATTTCCTTCGTGCGACTTCGTGTCCTTTGTGGTTTAAGGTTCTTTTCTCACAGAGAGCCCAGAAGCAGCCGCAATTCCGCAAACGATTCGACGATCAGATCCGCGCCCGCGGCCGATAGCTTGCCCGCGTCAAACGTCGTTGTAATCCCAACGGTCACACACCCCGCGGACTTCGCCGCCGCGATCCCATTCACCGAATCCTCGATGATCCAGCAATCACCAGCTCCTACACCAAGGTCCGCCATCGCGAGCAGAAACACCTCCGGATCGGGCTTCGGACGCGGAGACCGGCCATGGTCAACAATCGCATCGAAGCGATCGCCTATGCCTAACATCTTCAAAGCAGCCCCGCGATTTCGTGGTGTGGCCGAGGTCGCAACCGCGATTCGATAACGCGATTTCGCCCAGATCACAAAATCCACAGCTCCCGGAACCGGCTGCAGCTCATGCTCGATGCTTTCGAAAGACTCCCGCTTCAGCCGCGACAACTCTGCCAGCCTCTCCGTGCCGCCGTTCTTGGCCAGAATTTCCGGCAGCATGGTCTCATCGGGACGCCCCTTGTAACTGTCGTACACCGATTCCGGCAACACGATCCCAAATTGCCGAAAAGCCTCTTCTTTCGCGCGCTTGTGCAAAGGCTCGGAATCAACCAGCACGCCGTCCATATCGAAGATCAGTGCAGATGGAGAAGGAAACTTTCGGGACGTCACGGATTCTCTCCGCGCTGCAAAGGCCGAACCGACCGTGTTTCGCACCACACCAGAAACTGGCGAAACGCCGCCCCCCGATGGCTGTACCTGGCCTTCTCCTCCGCACTCAGTTCAGCAAAGGTCTTCTGAATCTGAGGAAAATAAAACAGCGGATCGTATCCGAACCCGCCCGTGCCGCGCGGAGAGGCGAGAATCACTCCTTCGGCCGTCCCGCGAAACGTCGCCAGAGTCTGCCCATCGCGCGCGGCGGCCAGCACGCACACGAACCGTCCAGTGCGCTTCTCCGGAGGAACGTGCCTCAGTTCTCGCAGCACGCGCGCGTTGTTGGCCTCGTCGTCCGTATTCTCGTCGGCCAGGTGCGGCTGATCGGCCGCATACCGCGCCGAGTGCACGCCCGGAGCCCCATTCAGCGCATCCACCTCCAGCCCGGAGTCGTCCGCCACGACGATCTCTCCCGCCGCACTCCGGCTATACTCCTCCGCCTTCTTGCGCGCATTCTCCTCAAACGTGAGCCCGTCCTCGACGACGGCCGGCAGGGAAGCGAACCCAGGGATGCCCGCGATTTCAATCCCGTGAGGCGCTGCCGCCCCCGCAAAGTCCCGCAGCTTCCCCGGATTCGAAGTAGCAATCAGAATTCGTCGCATGTTTCAGACCTCAGACGTCAGACCTCGGACCTCAGACCGAAACAGCCGAGGTCCGAGGTCCGAAGTCCTCCGGCGGTTCATCAGAATCCAGACAATCAAAGACATCGCCGCGATCAAAGAAATCCACGCCCCCGCCGCCCGATCCCACGTCCGCACAAAGATAATCTGCACCCGATTCATCCCCGCCGAAACCGGAACCAGCATCTGCCCCGTCTCCGCCCGCGCCGCCGTCTCCACGACGTGCCCGTTCACTTCCACCCGCCACGCCGGATAGCGAAACAGCCGCAGCGCCAACTGATCCGCCGCAGACATCTCCGCCGTAAACATCCTCGACTCGGCATCCCACTGATAGACATGAATCGCAGCATGCGCCGGTCCATCCACGATCACGTTGCGCGCGTCTTTGTCGATCGCCCCCGGCTCCGCCCCGACCGGCGTATATTCGTCGGTCCCTTCGTAGCCCACGCGGTCCGCCATGTTGTCTTGCATCTCGTGGAGATCGCTGGCATTGTCCCACCACGGCGCCTGAACGCGATGCCACGCCATCCCAATCACCAGAATCGCGACCGCACAGACTGCACCCCGCCACCACCACCGCCGCAGCCCCACTGTAACCAAAAGAGTAAAGATCATGCTCAGGCAAAGCAGCCACCGCCACGGAAACTGCATGAACTGCATCTTCGGCAGGACCTTCCACAGCACTACCGCCATCGGAAACATCAGCACGCTGCAAGCGATCGCCCAGCCCAGCAGAATGTCCCAGAGTTCGCGCTTCGTTTCCCTCCACTGCCGGGCCGTCCATGACGCCACGAAAATCACCACCATCTCCAAGACCGCCACCCACGAGATGATGCGGTTAAACGCGTCGTGATCCGCGTCCGTCGTGTGGATGAACAAAAAGTTATCCGCCGGACGCGATCCCGCCGACACGGCCTGCGCAATGTCGATCCACCGCTGCTCGTAAATCGCCGGCAACAGATAAAAAGCCGCAAGGCAGGCCCCGAGCGCCACTGCGCCCGCTCCCACGAGCAAAAGTCGGGCCGATCGCCGCTTCCACGCGAAGAACACCACCATCAGCGCCAGCGAATAATGGATCATCACCGCCGCCGGAGCATTCGTCAGCCACGCCGCCGCCAGCACCAGCGCCAACGGCACAATTGCCCGCCGTCCTTCGTCGACCGCCTTCAGCACGAACAGCAGCAACAGCGGCACCAGGCAACTCGCCAGCAACTCGGCAAACGCGCTACGCCAGTAAACAATCACCAGATGATAGGGATTGACCGCATAAAGGACGGCAGCAAACATCGCATCCCGGCGGTCCAGCCATCGCCGTGCCAGCACAAACATCGACACGCCCGCGGCCACCAGCACAATCCAAATAAAAATGCGGGACGCAACCGTCCAGGGAAAGATCGCGCTCAGAATGGCGCCGAGAGTCCACGATGCCGGCGGATAAAACACAAATCGAGGCTCGCCGTAGGCGAAGTGTGCCATTGCGGCCCAGCGAGGATAAAAAACTCCATGCTTCCATTGCGAGAGAACTTCGAGCCACGAGTACAGATGAAACTCGACATCGTGCCCCGACGGCGTACCAAAAAAGAAAAAGGGAATCTCCACCGCGAAGGCCGCCATCCCAATCGCGAGCAACGGCGCCCATCGCCGCGCCGCGCCAGGCCGAGAAGTGCCAGGTTCTCTCAACGGAGATTTCGCCCTGCTGGTCTTTCCCAGACTCACTCCCCTTGTTCTAAAACCCTCGATACGCGCGGTAGAAACATGATCAACTTTAACCCAGATTTAACATTGCTGAAATCATCCCGCAATGGACTTCCGCTAACGTACTCGCATTGGGGTGGAACAGACCACGAAGAGTTGAGGGACCCGTGCCAAAGACGGGGCCAGGGCCCCTCAGCCTTCACAAGCCTGTCACTTCCCAAAGCCTCTCGCTCCTACGATCTCTTACCCGCTTTAAAGCCCACCTGAACCGACCCTTGAGCAATCTCTGCCCACAACCTGCCGCGGGAGGCTTTTGTCCGAGCAAAGCGACTGGGGATGTCCAAATGAGCGGGCGCCGCAGCAGCGAAACTTCGCTACTGCTCCGGGAGAGCGGTGTGAGTTTTCGGGTCGTGCAGCCCTGCGACAAAGATCGTGTGGAGTTAGACCGAGGCTTCTTGCGGACTACGCTGCTGCTGAAGTTCCGCCAGGAAATCGTCCTGCTGCAAGGATGTACCGCGCCGCAGCAGATCCAGCAGCGGGTCTTCGAGTTCGTCCCCAGACGCTTCCGCCGACTTATCAGCCGGTTCAAACTGCGTGACGTCCGCCACCAGGGATCGCGGAGAAATCATCAATTCCAAATTCGTTGTGGAACAATTTCGCAGGAATCCGATCAGGTTTCCCACTTGCGCTCGCTGCTCCGGCGTGCGGGAAGGGAACTCTACTCCCATGCCGTGCCCCGGATGCGCCACGCGGACCATGCCTTCGGTGTGAACTTCCATCTCCTCGACTTTAAGGCAAAGGTCGACCAGTGCCCGTTCCGGAAACGGTGCGTCGGTTTGTACATAGCAACCGCCCAAGCTAAGGTCGGTCAACTTGCAGTGCGGCACGGTTTCATCCGGGTCCTCGCCTGCCAGGCTGGCTGCGGATTGCAGCCACGTCTTCAGTTCGGCCTTTGCCGCCTCCGCAACATCCAGGAAGTGAACTCCTGTCTGTCCGTTGGGATTGGCCCACGCCACCTGCCCGTGGCCATCGAGTTCCACCGCAGTATCTGGCAGTTGAAAGCGGAATGCCAGTAATGACCCCGGAATCTGCGTCTCCGCGGTCAAAACCTCCATGCCGGTTTCCGATAGATCCAAAAGAATGCCATCCAACTTACGCGAGTCCGGCAGCGTGACCTCCACCGGCGCCTGCACTGGAACACGGAACGCCCGTCGCCGCTCCCGGCTCAACAAAGCCGCTGCAGGACGCAATCCCGCTTTCACAGCCTCTTCGGAAAGGGGTTTGTACAGCACGAAGTGGGTCCCACTACTGAGGATGGAGCGCACCTTTGCGGAATCCGCCACCAGAGCAATGCTTAACGGTGTTGCCCCAAGCTTCTGCGCCTGCAGCAAGACTTCTTCCGCCATCGTCGAGTTATCAAAGTCGACAATCAGCGCGTCGAATTTCTGCTGCTGGATCCGGCTGATCGTGGTTTCCGGATCGCTGGAGCGGTCCAGAGCGATGCCGAAGTTGGGCAGCACTCTGCCCAGCACGTCAGCCGCGCTATCGTCGGTCGAAACCAGTAGTGCCTGTAGGGTCATAAATCGATCGGGCTCTCGATTCCCCAGCGCTTACGGCCAGCGCGGAGCTGCGGGTCGCGATGCCTTGGAAGATATTGAACTGCCAGAACTTGCGCCTGCCTTGGCCGACATGGCATCGCCCTGGATGGAGGCATCGTCTACTTCCGCCAGCACCCCGTTGTCGTCATCGTCGTTCTCAGCCAGCAATGGTGCTACTTCGCGCAGCTTTTCTGCTGCCTGCTGGAGCATCTCAATCTGTTTGCCGAGTTGGGCGTATTTTGCCTGCTTCTGCCGCAGAACCTCATGGATGTCTTTCATACAACCCCCTGTTGGCAATCTAAGGAGGCCGCGCCGGTGGGTCAACGGTAATCCCCCTCGCCAGATTACCGGGGTAACGGACTGCCTGATGGGAAATGCAGAAATGAGAAAGCCCCGCTCATAGAAGCGGGGCTTTCGATTCAGGAGTTTCGAGGAAAATCTATGCCTTCAGCTTGCGGCGCAACAGTCCGGCCAGACCAATCAGCCCAGTACCCAGCAGCGTCAGGCTGCCCGGTTCCGGAACCACAATGTTGGTGTCGCCACTGGAGATTGTTGTCGTGCCATTGAAGAAACCCTTGCCGGTATTGATGGTCAACTGCACGGTCGCTCCGAAAACGGTGCTCCCGTTGTACCAAGTACCAGTCAACGATCCCGTAAGCGTGTAGTTATGGGTTCCGTTCGCGAGTGTGACCAGAGTCCAAGTCACCGGTCCATCGAACGTTCCAGTAAAGATCGCGCCATTCGGAATCCCACCCGTGCCGTTGCCGGTGATGGTGAAGTTTCCCCCGCCTGCGAATGTGGCGCCCATCTGCAGATTTCCAGAAGTCAAAGCCCCGGTCGTGAAACCCACGCTACCCAGATTGCCTGTGACCAGGCCCAAACCATTCAGGCCATTCACGGCAATCAATTCTGAACCGCTGAGGGTCAATCCTGCGCTGCTGCCAGACAGGGTGCCTCCGCTGTTCGTGAAATCAACTGAGCTACCTGCAAAAGCCGCCATCGGCAATGCTAAGCAAAGGAGAGCCATCCACAATATGCGCTTCATATATACTTCCTCCTGAATCACGTTGGGACACACCGGAACACGGAATCCCACTCAGCCTACTGCACCCATCGTACCAAACCAGGAATACGATCAATTCATTACAAACAAACAGCTTATTGGCATAACGCCCGTGCCTGCCAAATGCCCAAGTGCAAACTCATGCACACTTGCATCATCCATTTGCGACTTGCCCGCTTTCCTAGTTGCATACGCCCGCTCACCTTATGCCCAATTCTTCCTCCCGCAAGTAGCCCGCTCCTGCCTCCCTATGGCACGAAAGTGGCATTCTCAGACCCCGCGACTCCGGGTAGCTTGTGCGGTGAGCAGTTCTGGGGGAGGGCTGTTCGGGCGTCCTGCGACTCGTAAAGCGCCGCAGGACGCTTCTTACATTTCGGGCGGAGGTTTTCGCCACAGCATTTCGCCGCCTCATCATCCCGTCAGGGAAGGCAGCCTGCCTGCCGATCCCAGCAAGAAGATCGTTCCCACCACAATGCTGTAGGCCGATGTAAGCAAGGTGAGCCCGCTCACAGCGTGGGTGCTGACCATCGTCATCGCGGAACTAAGAGCCCGCGAAAACAGGCCTTGCGACGCCTTACTCGGGGACAGCCACAGCAGGATTTTGTCCGTCGAGAACAATCCCGCAGCGAGGCCGCACATCAGTGTGTTCATGAAAAGCAGTCCTATAATGAACATCAGCAGCCCCAACAATCCCGCGCCCGTTCCCCCCAGGTTCGCCGTCATCAGAAACAGGAGAATCTGGGTCGGAGTCTCCGCTCCTAGCCCGTGGATCACGCCCACCAGAAACGTCGAACTTGTGCTGTATCCGTCTCTGAATACCTGCGGAGCTTCCACCCTCGTGCCGCCAAAAACCCGGCTCAAACGCCAGTAGATCCACAGCGCCCCGTTGACCATCAGCGTGATGCGCGTACGCGGCCGGGCATGACTGTGGGTGGACGGACGGAAGAAAGTCCCCAGCACATAGACTCCCAGCACCAGCAGCGTGATGCCCACCAGTCGTTCCGCCCAGCGATCGCTGGCGGGTGGCAGCGCGATGCGAAAAACAACCGCCGCCGAGCCTAGCAACGCCACCGTCGTCGCGTGCCCCGCGACATAGAGCAGTCCGTAGCGCATCGCATCGCGCGCCTTCGACTGCACGCTGCTGATGTCGGTGATGGCTGCGATGTGGTCGTAGTCCAACCCGTGCCGGAACCCCAGCATCGTTGCGGATACCAGGGCCAGCCGAAGATTGACAGGATTGACCACAGAAGAATTTCCGCGCGGCGAAGTCGCCACCTGGCCCATTCCGCGCCCCGCGCCGGACTTGTAGGCTAGCACACTCTCGCTCGCGGACTGGAAACTCCCCGCGCGGTCTTTTACTTGGGCGACTCGGCCTTGGACGGCGGCGCCTGCCCAATCAATTCCCGCAGTCGCCGCGAAAGAATCGCGGACAGCGAATGGTAGAAGCGCGAACCCAGATGCGGAAAAAGCTCAAACATCGATTGCAGGGTGGGCCGGTCCACAAAATAGGCCTCGACCGCCTCATTCGCCACCACGTTCGCCGTGGCCGGCAGTTCGTCGAGAAATGAAATCTCGCCGCAGGCCTCCCCCGGGTTGATCCCTAAGGCCGTCCCTTGGGTCGCAATCTTCACCGAGGCCGTCCCCTTCAGAAGCAGGAACACCCCGTGGGTTCGCTTCCCCTGTTGCACAATGAACTCGCCCGCCTTGAACTGCCGGCGAGTGGCTTTGTCCGCGATCAGGGCCCAGTCATTGGGGGTCAGATACACCAATCCGTTCTTGGCCGCCGACAATACAGACACATCTTGCTGCTGATTTGCCTTCGACATGGCGCGCTAACCTGATACTCCGGGAGAACCGTCCGGCAGAGATTTGACAGAACAGATTTGCCTGAAAACGACAGAAACAACAGGGCTGAACGAGATTATCAGAAACGTCCGCTCGTCGCATACCCGTGCGAACCTGCCAAGGTACGACGAGGAAGATCAACAAGCCGAACCAAATCTACGGTGCAGCGAGGATACGTCAAGAACGTACAAAAGATAAGGGATGGTGCGCCCTGAGAGATTCGAACTCCCGACCTTCTGGTTCGTAGTCCGATTCGAGGCTACACGCCAAACAAAGCCGACCGACTATGTACAACGAAATACTCGAAAACCTCCAGCGCCGTTGGGCCGTTTTGCCTCACTCTGCCTGACGTTTACGGACAAAAGGCGGACAAAATCGTTCCGCTGACAGCCTCTGGTATATACGTTTGCTCATGGAGCAGTAGGCTGTCTGCTGCTCGTATTGCGCTTCATAAAAAGTATCAGTGTCGCACACACGAGCGCCCGGTGGGAACCGTCCTGGAGGTACCATGAGCCATACTGTTCCTCGCCATTTGCGGTTTCACAGATGGCTAATGCCGCCTGGAAAATGCTCCCCTTGCGGAGTTTCTCGCGCATTAGGCGAAGATTCTCAGCAAGGTCCCAATTGGCGTCGAATCTGGGCTGTCCAAGGTTGATCGCGCGTTTTGCTACCGCACGAAGGGTACGATCATCGCCTCGCGGGGCGATCCTCACTACCTCGTCGCTTTGCAGGAAGACAAGATCGAAGAACTCTTTTTCTACGAGCCCCGCTGAACAATGGGAATCGAATCGACTCAACCGCTTCATGTTATCGCAATGATTCCCTGCGCCCAGCCCACGGAGGTGATTCTCGATCACTTCTAGCGTGGTGTGCTCAATCGCCATCATTCGGATCGTCCTTCCTTCTGTGTGTATGGTTCACACGATGAAGAGTTCTGCGGAAAGAGCTTCTTATAATCGCGGTGCCAGTCAGCTCGATTCGAGCGTGACCGATCCCTACCTTCCATAGCGACCCCTAATAATGGCCATTGGTGCCGTTGACGGGCACTCCGAACCTATGGGATCATGCCGTGCTGGACGAAGGCTTACAATACAGGAGCGGGCTGGTCTATGCGCATGAGGTAAAACGAAAGAGCCGCAGTCACCTCGTAAATGTCGGATACAGGACGCCATAGCCAGGTAAGAACTAATGAACGAATGGAAATCGTCGGGCGGTCGTATCACCATGTTCCCAGCGCCTGTATCATCCCCTTCGATGTCGGCACTGGAACTCTACAGGCAAGTCTGGAACCAAGATCCGGACAGTTTTCAGAAACAGGCGAATCCCCTTATACCAACCGTCGCCCAGGGGAGGCGCGGCAGCCTGAAGGCTGGATCGACCGCCCACCCAACGCGGATCGACTTCACCTTAACGCCATCAACGCCCGAGGAAGAGGTACATGGGTCGTTCCCTCTGATTCAAGATACAGACCTACTTCACGCCGAACTATTGAGGATCATGGAGGTCATCGACCAAGGTGTCCTGCTACGTTCGGTTGTCCGCGTGGCTTTGGGTATTACATTTCTCGCTCTGAAGCCGAGTCCTGCGGAGGCCAACAGAGTGCTTACCGCAGTCATACCTGATCAATATGGCGTCAGACTCACCGACGAAGAGGACTTCATTTTTCAGATCAACCGACCGTACCCAAGTCGTAGCGTTGAAGGCATCAGGATGAACTTCCTTACAAAATGGAGCGTGGATCGGCTGCAAATTTTGACAATTTCACTTCCGGTTGGTGGGGCGGCTACTCCTGTCCAACCCTCTGCCTCGGCGACCCCCCAGACGGAGCAGTTTATCGCGGCCAGTGTGTATTTCGACATCAACAACGTCCCAACAGAAACCCCGCTGCGGCAACCATCGTCGCTGTTACGTGAGGCGCTCATCGCGATAGCGCAAATGCAGCAGGCTATTGGCCTGAAGATTGAAGGGTTTGAGAATGCTGAGCTATCCCACTAATATCTACCGACAAGCTGTTGTGGTTCTGGAATCGAGTTCCGAACTGCCAAAGACTTGCGCACCCAATGTTCTAGTTCTAAATTCCTCTGGGAGCTATGCGCACACCACGCAAGTGTTTCCCAGTGTTACGGAGTTCGTCTATACCTCGCCCCGAGCCGAAAGCGTGATTTTAAAAACAACATTCTCAAGCGTGCCAATCGTCTCGCAGAGGGAGCTGAGTCGGGACTATCAGGAGTTGGGGAAGGCGCTCAGCGAAATGACGGAATTCGATGAAGCAGACGAATGGAAAATCGACGCTCCCGTTTATTTTGCTGCGTGCTACGTTGCAGCAGAACTTAATGAGTAACTCATTTCCGGCACCGCGCATCTTCAATCACGGACCAAAATCAGTCGTCTTTAATTGGTCGAAAGAGGCGGACAATCTGTATCTGACCGTCAGTGCAGATCACGTCTCCGCGTTAATATCCTCGCCAGAACGCATTAAGCGGCGAATAGACTTGACAGCAAATGAGTTGGCCAACCCTTCCCTCGCTCTCTCTTCTATTAGAGCCGCCTATTCGGAAGAACCCGTAAAACGATTGATTACGGGGGCGGTGCCTGATCTGCCAGAACTCGTCGGCTAAGGTCCTCTATGAGATTCTGGCGCATCCCAGATGACGATAGCTTGTTCCGTCATACCATCCACCCGTTAGCGTTTAGAGGTATTAGATTTGCGCAGGAGAAGTTAATAAGGCTTTACGAACAAGACGACGGGTCTATCCTGGCATTCCTAGCTTGGGAAATGTACGTCCCCACGACAGAACTCATTCACGGTTACGGATGCCGCTTAGCATTTCATATGAACGAGAAGGACAAGGCCGCAGGCAAGTTTAAGGAGAAGAACAGGCGCGTTTATTGTGGTGCTTATGAACTGAAAGGAAGAGCGATTCGTGCGCTGGCGACCTC
>CAAGKR010058592.1_pt1 | contig 11067 bp, 7 predicted proteins | sample 2556971 | NCBI WGS metagenome assembly CAAGKR01 (sample SAMEA5207829, study PRJEB30636) | soil metagenome | biome: forest; feature: boreal; material: soil | place: USA | collected 2011-09 | depth 1 m
CCGGCCTTCGGGCCGGGCTTCCCACATTCCTTCCCCAAATACCCCTGAGTCTCGGCGGCATCGCTCCTGCGATCCCGCAAGGCACGGATCTGTGCTCGGGTGCCGGCCCTCGCATCTGTCGTCCGCGCCCCTCTCGCCGCCCCGGCTATGCGCGGGAACGGGCCTGAGGGAAGGGAAACTGTGAACAAGTGGACTGTACCTCGTGCGAATGCGGCTTGCAACTCCTGTTACATACTTCTCGCGCCGTTGGCCGACCCATCGCCGCCGTTCGCCCCCGTTGACCGACCCGGCACCGCCGTCCGCCCCAGAAAGGCGGGACAGGGTCCCGATCAGGCGGAATCATGTGGACACGGCAAAGGTGCCTGGGTCTCGGGCGCGCGGCCGGGCCCGTACGGGACCGTTACCAGCAAGCGAAGGAGGCGACCATGTCGGATTCGATCCAGTCACTCAGCAAGGAGAATCGGGTCATCCCGGTGCCGGAGTGGGTCAAGAAGAACGCCTACATCAAGTCGATGGACGAGTACGAGGCGATGTACAAGCGCTCCGTCGACGACCCGGAGGGCTTCTGGGCCGAGCAGGCGGAGGAGTACCTGTACTGGGAGAAGAAGTGGGACAAGGTCCTGGACTACGAGTTCGACACCCCCCGTGTCGAATGGTTCAAGGGCGGAAAGACCAACGCTGCGTACAACTGCCTCGACCGGCACCTGACCACGTGGCGCCGCAACAAGGCCGCGATCATCTGGGAGTCCGACGAAGGCAACACCAAGATCTACACGTACCAGACCCTCTACAACGAGGTCTGCCGCTTCGCCAACGTGCTGAAGAAGCACGGCATCAAGAAGGGTGACCGGGTCGCGGTCTACATGCCGATGATCCCGGAGCTGCCAGTAGTCATGCTCGCTTGCGCCCGCATCGGCGCGATCCACTCGGTCGTCTTCGGAGGGTTCTCGGCGAACTCGCTGCGCGACCGCATCCAGGACTCCGCGTGCAAGATGCTCATAACCGCCGACGAGGGCCTGCGCGGCGGGCGCCCCATCGCTCTCAAGGCAGCGGCGGACGAAGCGATGCTCGAGTGCCCCAGCGTAGAGATGTGCGTGGTCGTCAACCGCGCCAACGCCAACGTGCCGATGGAGCCGGGTCGCGACGTCTGGTACCACGAGGAGATGGCCGCGAGCGACATCAAGTCCCATTGCGACGTCGAGTGGATGGACGCCGAGGACCCGCTGTACATCCTCTACACGTCGGGTTCGACCGGCAAGCCGAAGGGCGTGCTGCACACCACGGGCGGCTACATGGTGTTCGGCATCATGACGTTCAAGTACGTTTTCGACTACCACGATGAGGACGTCTTCTTCTGCACGGCCGACATCGGCTGGGTCACCGGGCACACCTACATCGTCTACGGTCCGCTCGGGTTCGGCGCGACGTCGCTCATGTTCGAGGGCATCCCGACCTATCCCGACCCCGGCCGCTTCTGGGACATCGTGGACAAGTACGGTGTCACCCAGTTCTACACGGCTCCGACGGCCATCCGCGCCCTCATGAAGCAGGGCGACGAGTGGCCCGCGAAGTACGACCTGTCGTCACTGCGTCTGCTCGGCACGGTCGGCGAGCCGATCAACCCCGAGGCATGGATGTGGTACTACCACAACATCGGCCGGGAGCGCGTGCCCGTCGTGGACACCTGGTGGCAGACGGAGACCGGCGGCCAGCTGATCATGAACCTGCCGGGCTGCACGCCGATGAAGCCGGGCTCGGCGACCAGGCCGTTCTTCGGGGTCCAGCCGATCATCATGAACGAGGACCAGACCGAAACGCCCGTGAACTCCGGCGGCAGGTTGTGCATCAAGTTCCCGTGGCCGGGCATGCTGCGCAGCACGTGGGGCGATCCGGAGAACAAGCGCGTCAAGGAGGTCTACTTCACGACCTTCCCCGGGATGTACTTCACGGGTGACGGAGCCCGCAAGGACGAGGACGGCTACTACTTCCTCATGGGCCGCGTGGACGACGTCATCAACGTGTCCGGCCACCGCATGGGCACCGCCGAGGTCGAGAGCGCGCTCGTCAGCCACCCCGCAGTGGCCGAGGCGGCGGTCGTGGGCTTCCCACACGAGATCAAGGGCGAGGGCATCTACGCCTACGTCATCTTGAAGAAGAACGTGGAGGCGACCGACGACCTCAAGAAGATCCTCGCCGGCCATGTGTCCTCCGAGATCGGGCCGATCGCCAAGCCGGACCACGTCCACCTCGTGCCCGACCTGCCGAAGACCCGCAGCGGCAAGATCATGCGCCGCATCCTTCGCAAGGTGGCGGCGGGCGATCGCCAGCTCGAGGCGATGGGCGACATCTCGACGCTGGCCGACCCGTCGATCGTCCAGGTGATCATCGACACGGCCCCCAAGCCCGGCGAGCTGTAAGACACCGATTCACGCAGTTCGCACCCAAGGCCCGGCGCTCCACGCGCCGGGCCTTCTTTGTTAGACTGGCGAAGCTTCAAGGGGTCGGCCACTTGATCGAAGGGGACAGAGGATGGCTGAAGCGATCGAGTCGATGCAGCATGAAGGACTGCTGATCGAACCCGCGGACTTCGTGCGCGAGCGCGCTTATCTGAAGACGCGCGAGGAGTACGAAGCGATGTACAACCGGTCCATCGAGGATCCGGACGGCTTCTGGGCCGAGATGGCCGAGGAGCACATGTACTGGCACAAGAAGTGGGACTCCGTGCTGGAGTACGAGTTCGACACTCCGAAGATCGAGTGGTTCAAGGGCGGCAAGACCAACGTCACCTACAACTGCATCGACCGCCACCTCACGACCTGGCGCCGCAACAAGGCCGCTCTGATCTGGGAGTCCGACGAGGGACGGGCGAAGGTCTACACCTACCAGTCCCTCTACTACAAGGTGTGTCGCTTCGCGAACGTGCTGCGGAAGCACGGCATAGGCAAGGGGGATCGCGTGGCGATCTACCTGCCGATGATCCCCGAGCTGCCGATCGTGATGCTCGCGTGCGCGCGCATCGGCGCGATCCACTCCGTCGTGTTCGGTGGGTTCTCGGCGTCGGCTCTGCGGGACCGCATCCAGGACTGCTCCGCGAAGATGCTAGTCACCGCCGACGAGGGCATCCGCGGCGGACGCGTGATCCCCCTCAAGGCCGACTCCGACTCGGCGCTCTACGAGTGCCCGACGGTGGAGTCCTGCATCGTCGTCTCGCGCGCCCGCGCGCGCGTGGACATGGAGCCCGGACGCGACTACTGGTACCACGAGGAGGTCCGCGCCGACGACATCGGCAACCACCGCGACATCGAGTGGATGGACTCGGAGGACCCGCTGTTCATCCTCTACACCTCGGGTTCGACCGGGAAGCCGAAGGGTGTGCTCCACACCACGGCGGGCTACCTGCTCTACTGCGCGGTCACGTTCAAGTACAACTTCGACTACCACGACGAGGACGTGTTCTGGTGCACGGCCGACATCGGATGGGTCACCGGGCACTCCTACATCGTCTACGGTCCGCTGTGCGTCGGCGCGACCTCGCTGATGTTCGAGGGCGTCCCGAACTTCCCGCACCCGGGCCGGTTCTGGGAGATCGTCGAGAAGCACGGCGTCAACCAGTTCTACACGGCGCCGACGGCGATCCGCGCCATCATGAAGGCCGGCGACGAGATCCCGAAGAAGTTCGACCTCTCGTCGCTGCGAGTGCTCGGCACGGTCGGTGAGCCGATCAACCCCGAGGCGTGGCGCTGGTACTACGAGGTGATCGGCGGCAGCAGGATCCCGATCGTCGACACCTACTGGCAGACCGAGACCGGCGGCCACATGATCACCAACCAGCCCGGCTGGACGCCCATGAAGCCCGGGTCGGCGACGTTCCCCTTCTTCGGGATCAAACCGATCGTCCTCAATGAGGACAGGACCGTCACACCGGTCAACTCCGGCGGCAGGTTGTGCATCGAGAAGCCGTGGCCGGGGATGCTGCGCGGCACCTGGGGCGACCCGGACAACCACCTCATGAAGCAGGTCTACTTCTCCCAGTTCCCCGGGTGCTACTTCACCGGGGATGGCGCGCGGGTCGACCAGGACGGCTACTACTGGCTCCTTGGCCGCGTGGACGACGTCATCAACGTGTCGGGTCACCGCATGGGCACGGCGGAGGTCGAGTCGGCGCTGGTGAGCCATCCTCTCGTGGCCGAGGCGGCGGTCGTGGGCTTCCCGCACGAGATCAAGGGCGAGGGCATCTACGCCTACGTCATCCTGAAGACGGGCATGGAGGTGCCGCCCGACGTCGAGAAGATCCTCGCGGGCCACGTGCGCGACGAGATCGGACCCATCGCCAAGCCGGACCGCATCCAGATCGTCCGCGAGCTGCCGAAGACCCGCAGCGGCAAGATCATGCGCCGCATACTTCGCAAGGTGGCGGCGGGGGAGCGCGACATGGAGTCCTTCGGCGACATCTCGACGCTGGCGGACCCGTCGATCGTGAAGGTCATCGTCGAGGGCGCCAAGAGGCAGTAGCGTCTCCCGACGCCAGCACATCAGGAGGGCCGCGCTCCGGGAACAAGGGGCGCGGCCCTCTCCCTCGGCGAGGGAAGCCGGGCGGCCGCTCTGGTAGACTGGGCACTCGCGGTACGACCCCCGCACGACCCACGGAAGGACCCCTGGAGCGCATGCCTTACGACGACACCTTCCTGCGTGCCTGCCGGCGCGAACCGACCGAGTACACGCCGATGTGGATGATGCGTCAGGCGGGGCGGTACCTGCCCGAGTACCGGGCCATCCGCGAGAAGCACGGCTTCCTCGAGATGTGCCGCACGCCGGAGCTGGCCGTGGAAGTCACGATGCAGCCGGTCGACCTCGTGGGCGTCGACGCCGCCATCCTCTTCTCCGACATCCTGGTGTCGTTCCCCGGCATGGGGCTCGACCTGGAGTTCTCGAAGGGCGAGGGCCCGATCATCCACAACCCCGTGCGAACGGCGGCGGATGTCGCGAAGCTGCGCGTGGCCGACCCTCACGAGCACACGGGCTTCGTGATGGAGACGATCCGGATCCTGCGGCGCGAGCTCGAGGACAAGGTGCCCCTCATCGGGTTCGCTGGGGCTCCGTTCACTCTCGCGAGCTACGCGATCGAGGGGCGCGGCACCCGCGACTACGAGAACTGCAAGGCGCTCATGTGGAGCGATCCGGCGGCGTGGGACTCCCTGCTCGAGAAGTTCGGCGACACGACCATCGCGTACCTGAACGCGCAGATCGATGCCGGCGCGCAGGTCGTCCAGCTCTTCGACAGCTGGGTCGGCTACGTCGCGCCGCGCGACTACGCACTCCGAGTGCTGCCGCACACCAAGCGAGTGATCGACGAGGTCAGCGCGCACGGCAAGGCCGCGGTCGAGGGCGGCGTGCCGGTCATCCACTTCGCCAACGGGGCGACGTCGATGCTCGATCTCGTTCAGAAGGCGGGCGGGGACGTCATAGGCCTCGACTGGCGCACGGACATCGGCCGTGCCGTCGAGGAGATCGACCCCCGCTTCGCCATCCAGGGCAACATCGACCCGGTCGCGCTATTCGCGCCCGACGACGAGCTCGAGCGGATGGTCGTCGACATCCTGGAGAAGGTGGGCAGACGCCCGGGACACGTCTTCAACCTGGGGCACGGGATCCACAAGACCAGCGACCCGGAGAAGGCCAGGACGATGCTCCGATTCGTCCACGAGCACTCCCGTCGCATCCGTTCGGGGAGCTGATAAGCGAAAGATGGCTCGCACAGGAGTATTGCTCACGGCATTCGGCGGTCCCCGCGACCTGAATGAGGTCGCGACGTTCATGCGGTCGATCACCGGCGCGGATCCGACTGACGAGATGCTTGCCGAGGCGCGCCGGAAGTACATGACGATCGGCGGGTTCTCACCTCTTCCCGCGATGGCCGAGCGCATCGCCGCCCAGCTCGAGCGGAGCCTCAACGACCTCGAGCCCGGCGTGGCCGACGACGAAGACGACGGGATGTTCGGGATGTGGGGCGGCTCGATGGCCTCCCTGCGCACGCAAGAGGAGGTGCGGATCCCCGTCGAGGTCGGCATGCTGCACTCCGAGCCGTCGATCGAGGGTGCCGTCGCGCGGCTCGCGGAGAGGGGCGCGAAGCAGATCGTCCACGTGTCGCTGTCGCCGTTCGAGGCCGCCGCGACGACCGGTGCCTACCGCGAGGCGATCGCGACGGCCCTGGAGTCCCATCCGGGCATCCGCCCCATCGAATCGGCGTCCTACCACCGCTCGGACGGGTTCGTGGGCCTGTGCGCCGACAACCTGAGCGAGGCGCTGCACGACGTCGACATCCTCGCCAACAAGGCGATCGTGGTGTTCACGGCACACAGCCTGCCGCAGGCCGACGTAGATGCGGACCCGTCCTACGTCTCTCAGCTGCGCGAGACGGCGGCATCCGTCGCGGCCGGCGCGGGATTGGGCGCTCCGAGCGGGTTCGATGCGCTGGAGGGCATCGAGGCGTACGGCGGTCCGGGCGTCACCGCACCGTGGCTGCTGGCGTTCCAGAGCAAGGGGCGGCGCGGCAGCGAGTGGATCGGGCCCGGCCTCGGTGAGGTGGTCGACGGGGCGATAGAGGCCAGCTTCGCAGCCGTCGTCGTCTGCCCGATCGGGTTCGCCGTCGACCACATGGAGACCCTCTACGACCTGGACGTAGCCGTGGCAGACCGTCTGCTCTCAGCGGACAGGGAATTCGCTCGCGTCCCGGCTCCGAACGCCGACGCTCGGATGATCGAGGCGCTGGCGGACGCGGTCCGCAAGGTTCTCTGACCTCCAAGGATGTGATCCGCGGGCGCTCGTAGGCGTCCGCAACGCTCTCGAAAGGGATCGTGCTGCAGATGAAGCATGTCATCGTGATCGGCGGGGGAGTCGCGGGGCTCGGTGCCGCTTTCAAGATCAAGCGCGCGGCGGACGAGGGTCACGAAGTCACGTTCACGCTCGTGGAGAAGGATCCGCGCATCGGGGGGAAGCTGCAGACCGAGAAGGTCGGCGACTTCATCATCGACGGCGGTTCCGACGCGTTCATCGCCCAGAAGCCCGCGGTCATGCGCGTGGCGAAGCTGGCGGGATTCGACGCCGACCGCATGCCGAGTGACGAGTCGCGCAAGAAGACGCTCATCCTCAAGAGGGGGCGCCTCGTCGAGATGCCGGACGGCGTCATGCAGTTCGCGCCGACGAAGTTCTGGCCCTTTGCCACCACGCGCCTGTTCAGCCCCAAAGGCAAGATACGCGCGGGGATGGACCTCTTCATCCCGAAGAAGAAGGTCCCGGAGGGCAAGCTCAACGACGAGACGCTCGAGAGCCTCGTCGTCCGGCGGATGGGCCGCGAGATCTTGGACCGTCTGGCGGAGCCGCTCGTGGGCGGGGTGCACGCATCCGACCCCGCGCTCATGTCGCTCGCCGCGACGTTCCCGAACCTGCTCGAGATGGAGCAGGAGCACGGCAACCTGATCATGGGGTTCCTCGCTCAGCGCAAGGCGGCCGAGGAGATGCGGCGGAAGTACCCTCCCGATCCCAAGAACCCGCGGACCTTCTTCAACTCGTTCGTGAACGGGATGCAGGAACTGCCCGACGGAATGGCCGAGGCGGCGGGGCGGGATCACATCCGCACCGGCATCGCCGCCGCCCGCCTCGAGAGCGTGGCGGGCGGTTGGCGGGTCCACCTGAGCGACGGAGAGGTCCTGGAGGCCGACGCTGTCATCGTCGCCACCGAGGGCTGGGCGGCCTCCGATCTCCTCGCGACGGTGGACAGCGAGCTCTCCGACCTGATCGCGACCATCCCGCACTCCTCGTCGGCCACTGTATCCCTCGGCTTCGACACCGACGACCTGGGATTCTCGCTCGACGCGTTCGGCGTCCTGTGCCCGCAGGTGGAGAGGCGTGCGCTTATGGCGGCGACCTACTCGTCCACGAAGTGGCCGAACCGGGCTCCGAAGGGCAAGGCCCTGCTCCGCGGCTTTCTGGGAGGGCCTCACAACCAGGCGATCATGGACCGCAGCGATGACGAGATCGTCGAGATCACGAAGTCCGAGATGCGCTCGATCCTCGGCCTCAAGGCCGAGCCGGTCTTCGCACGCGTGTATCGCTGGGTCAACGGGATGCCGCAGTACACGATGGGCCACCTGGATCGCGTGGAGAAGATCGAGCATCGGGTGTCGATGATCCCGACGCTGGGCGTCGGCGGGGGCTCCTACCGTGGAGTGGGAATCCCCAACTGCATAGAGAGCGGCGAGAGGGCTGTCACGAAGGTGCTGGGCGAGCTCGGATTCGCGCCTCTGGCCGAGGACACGGCGGCCCCCGCGAAACACGCGCACTAGAGCATCCGCTCTCTCGGGCATACTTGTGAGGTGAGGCGCTCTTCCGCCCGCCGAGTAGAGCATCGAAGGAGCCAGCAGTGACCGACCGCGGTTTCTCCTCTTCTGTGCTCGATCCCGCCGATGTCGTCCGGCTCGCCGAGCGCGCGCGCGTCCTGAGGGGCGCGATCCTGACGATGACCACGCTGGCCGCCTCGGGGCATCCTGGCGGCTCCATGTCCTCACTCGAGTTCTACCAGGTGCTCTACGGGTACGCGCGGCTGCGGCCGGAGGAGCCTGCATGGCCCGATCGTGACCGCGTGGTCATCAGCCACGGGCACACCTCGCCCGGCGTCTACTGCGCTCTTGCGGACAACGGGTTCTTCGAGCTCGAGGACGCCGTCGCGCACTTCCGGCAGGCCGGGTCGATCTTCGAGGGGCACGTCGAGCGCTCCGTGCCCGGCGTGGAGTGGTCGAGCGGCAACCTGGGCCAGGGTCTGTCGGCGGGCGTCGGCTCGGCGATCGCGGCGAGGCTGACCGGCAAGCACTGGCACACCTACGTCGGCATGTCCGACGCCGAACAGATGAAGGGGCAGGTCGGGGAGGCGAGACGCCTGGCCGCCAAGTACGCCCTCTGCGACCTCACGGTGGTCGTCGACCTGAACCGCGCGCAGATCTCCGGTCACACGAGCCAGATCATGCCCGTGGACGTGGCAGCCTGCTTCGCCGCGGACGGCTGGGGAGTGACCGACGTCGACGGCCACGACACCGCCGCGCTCTACGCCGCGCTCCAAGTCGCACGCGCGGACGAGTCGCGCCCGCATGCCGTGCTCGCCCGCACGACGATCGGTCGCGGCGTCTCGTTCATGGAGGACGACCCGGAGTTCCACGGCCGCGGACTGACCACCGACGAATACGCGCGCGCGATGGTCGAGCTCGGGTTCGGCACCGAGTGGCTCGATCGAGCGAGGGCGCGCCGATCGTCGCCGCCGGCCACGTTGCCGGCCGCACCCCCGGTGACGGTGACCACCTCCGTGACGGGCGAGCCACACACCTACACCCGCGGCAAGGACACCGACGACCGGTCGGCATGGGGCACCGCACTGGTCGACATCGCTGTCGCGAACCCCGACCTGCCCATCGCTGTGTTCGACTGCGACCTGATGACATCGGTCAAGACCGGCGAGTTCGCGAAGCTCCGCCCGAACGCCTACATCGAGTGCGGCGTGGGGGAGAGCAACGTCGCCGTCGCCTCCGGCGCGGCGTCCGTCAACGGGGTGCTCGCCTTCTGGGCCGACTTCGGCGTGTTCGGCCTCGACGAGGTCTACAACCAGCAGCGCCTCAACGACATCAACCATGCGGGGCTGAAGCTGACGCTCACCCACTGCGGGCTCGACGTGGGCGAGGATGGCAGGACCCATCACTGCCTGGACTACGTGGGTGCCTTCCGCAACATGTTCGGATGGAGGGTGATCGTCCCCGCCGACCCGAACCAGACCGACCGGGCCGTGCGCGCCGCCGCCGGAATGAGCGGCTGCGTCGCCGTAGCGATGGGCCGGAGCAAGATGCCCGTGCTCACGGACGCGACCGGCGATCCCTTCTTCGCGGGGGACTACTCGTTCGAGTACGGCGCCATCGACGTGGTGCGCGAGGGGACCGGCGCGTCGCTCCTGGTCATGGGAACGCCGTCCGGGGCCGCCGTCGACGCCGCGGACGCGCTGCGCGCGGACGGGCTGCAGGTCGCGGTGGCGGTCGTCTCGTGTCCGCTCGAGCTCGACGAAGAGGGCATGGAGCGCCTGACCACGGCACCGCTTGTGGTCACGGTCGAGGACCACAACGTGAGATCGGGGCTGGGCGCGTCCGTCGCCGAATGGCTGGCGCTCCACGGCCGCGCGGTCCAGCTGCTGCGGATCGGGGTCGAAGACTACCGCACCTCGGGCACGGCGCGAGACCTCTACGCGCGCGAGGGACTCGACGCGGCGGGCATCACCACGGCCCTGCGGGCCGCTCTGCGGGGTCTGCCGGGCGCCTAGGCGTCCCGAGGCGGTTCGGGCGCGGCGGTGAACGTGCGGATGGCCTCGAGCACGCCGCCCTCGAAGGAAGCGTCCTCCGCCAGCTCGGGGGTCACGCCGTGCTCGGCGAGGACTTGGAGCGTCGCGGTGACGGCGGCCGGAAGCGCCGCTTCCACTTCCGGAGTCAGCCCGATCCCCACTCTGCTCATGTCGGCGATCTGTATTCCGATGCACTCCGCTTCCGGGCGGTTGCCCATCAGCATCGCCGCATCCAGGACGTCCACGAGCCGGATGTCGTGCAGCGAGTGCTTGACCTGATTGGGCGCGAGATCCTCCGGCGAGAGCCGCACGATGGTTCCCGGGGGCTCGCCCGTGCCGTCCACTGCATCGACAACGAGCAGGTAGTCGCACTCCCTGAAGAGGTTCAGGATGCTCATGCCCATGGTGCCGGCGTCGATCAGCGTCACGTTCTCGGGGAAGCGCAGCGTCCCCATCACGATCTCCATGACGCGCACGCCGACGCCCTCGTCCATCATCAGCGGGTTGCCGATCCCCATGACGGTTATGCGTTCGGCGTCCAAGGACGGGCCTCCTCGCGGGTCGCAAACGACGGGTAACGCCGATTCTAGCGCACGCTGAGGAGGAGTCGCGGCTATCCTGCGAGCGCGGCCGAGGCCGCCGCCTGCGCCGGCTCTCCGTCGAGCAGCAGCGCGCGTTCGTGCGCGGGCAGGGCCGCG
>CAAGKR010229464.1_pt1 | contig 11065 bp, 9 predicted proteins | sample 2556971 | NCBI WGS metagenome assembly CAAGKR01 (sample SAMEA5207829, study PRJEB30636) | soil metagenome | biome: forest; feature: boreal; material: soil | place: USA | collected 2011-09 | depth 1 m
ACGTTGGACAGCAGGTGAGCGATCTGGGACTGGACAGCTGAGATGGAGGTGGAGCTGTCGGCCGCTACGTAAATCACGTTCACGCGGCCGGTCAGGCTCTTCCCGTCGGAGGACCGCGCGATTGCCTGGGCCGTTGCCAGCGGAATGTACATGTCGGTCGCGCCGGTGCTCTGTGATTGACTGACGATGCCGACGACCTGGAGCTTGGTCCCGCCCAGCGTGATCGTGGAGCCGACCGACAACTTGTTGCTCACCGCGTAGCCCGAGGCGAGAACGGCTACGTTCGAGTTTCGGTCGCTGGGCAGCAGGGTGCGGCCCGCGGTCAGTGTGTCCGAGGCGAGGGGACTGAGGTCAGGGTGCGCGGGTTCGACACCGTCGATGGGAATGGCTTGAGGGATGCCGTGTGACACCGTGAGCTGCGACAGCTGCAGGCCGCCGGAGGCCGAGGCGACGTGAGCGAGACGGGAGACCGACGTGACCGTGGAGGAGGGGAACAGCCCGGAGCTGGCTGGTTGTAGAGCATTCGGTTGTTGGAGTCCGCCGTCGGAAGGGTTGCTCGACTTGGTGATGGTGAGATCGGTGCCGATGCCGTAGAGGGAGTGCAGGACGGTGCTCTGTGCGTTGCTGACGCCGGCTGAGGCCGCGGTGACGGTGATGACGAGGCCGACTCCGAGGCCGAGGCCGAGAGCGATCAGGAGCGCTTGACGCAGTCGGCCTCGCAGTTCACGGTGCAGATACGTGAGCGTGAACCGGTCGATTGCGGGTGGGTGATGTCTGGCCGCTGATTGCGGCGGCGGCCCGGGGCTGGCCGGTGTTGTCATGAGGTTGCCGTCGGTGCGTCGCGGTGGCGATAGCGGTTGCCTTGGACTGTCTGCCATGCCTGCGCCGCTCGTCTGTTGCTCACTGCCGGTCGAGGCGGTTGCGGCCGTCGGTGGCAGGGCCCGGCTGGGTCTGCTCGTCGGTGGCGATCGACAGGTGGCCGTCGTGCATGGTGGCGACGCGCTGGGCTCGGCGGGCGATGGAGGTGTCGTGGGTGACCAGCACGAGCGTGAGGCCGCGGTCGCGCCAGAGCGCTTCGAGCAACGCCATGATCTCGTCGCGGGTGTCGACGTCGAGGTTGCCGGTGGGCTCGTCCGCGAGCAGGACGTTGGGTTCCTTGACCAGGGCGCGGGCGATACCGACGCGTTGCTGTTCCCCTCCGGACATCTCTGAGGGCAGGTGGTCGGCCCGGTCGGCGAGCCCGACAGTCGCCAGGGCCTTGGTCGCCCGTTCGCGCCGTTGGGCAGCGGAGAGCCGTTGGGGTATCAGGGCCGCCTCAACGTTCTCGTGGGCGGAGAGGGTGGGGATGAGGTTGAAGGTCTGGAACACGAAGCCGATCGACGCGGCTCGCACGTCGGTCAGGTCGGTCTCGCGGAGCCGGGCGAGGTCTCGGCCGTCGAAGTTGATGACTCCGCTGTTGGGGTGGTCGAGTGCGCCGAGAAGCTGCAGCAAGGTGGTCTTGCCGCTGCCGGTGCGCCCCTGGATGGCCAGCCATTCGCGGTCGGCGATGGTGAGGTTCAGGTCTTCTAGTGCGGTGACGCTGTGGTCTCCTTTGCGGTAGGTCTTCGTGACGTCAGTGAGGGTGTACATCGAGTCCTCGATTCGCTGCTGGTTTGGAAGGGGCCATCAGGGGTGCAGGACGTTCGGGTGTCATGCCACGTGCGCCAGGGCTTGGACTGGTCGCAGCCGGGCGACGCGCCAAGCGGCGAACGATCCGGCGATGACCGCGCCGAGCAGGGCGAGCAGGACCGCCAAACCGATCGCCTCGAAGGTGACCGGGGCGCTCAGGTGCACGGGCACCGTGTGCTGCGCGCCTTGCGCGATCGAGTGATGGACGCCGCCAGCACCAAAAGTCACGTTCTCGGCCGGGGCCGAGCCGGGGTTGTCCGAGACGGTGGCAGCGAGACCGGGAGCCAGGGTCTCGACCAGGGCGGCGCCAGCAAAGCCGACAGCGATCCCTAGTGCGGCGCCAACGAGGCCGATGACCGCTGATTCGCCCATGATCTGAGCGACGATCCGCCTGGTTCGCCACCCGAGCGCCTTGAGCGTGCCGATCTCCCGCACCCTCCTGGTGACCGCCGCCGCGCTCAGCAGGCTCGCCACCAGGAAGGCCACGACGAGGACGGCACCGGCGAGCCAACGCCCCAGGTCGGTGATCAGGCTGGAGGCGCTGGCCAGCGACCCGGTCACGTCCCGGGCCAGGCTGCTGGCGGTCGTGACCGTGGCGCCCGGCAGCAGCTTGGCGATCTCCATCTGCACCCGGGCGACGTCGGCGCTGCTGGCGGCGACGACGTAGATGGTGTCGACCTTGCCGACCGAGCTGGGCACCTCCGGGGTAGCGGCCAGCGCTTGGGCTCGTTCGAGCGGGATGTACACCTGCGCCGCACCCGCGCTTTGGGGTTGATCGACGATGCCGATGACCTTGAACGAGACATGGGCGATCGTGATCGTCGACCCGACCGTGACCTTGTTCGCCGCCGCGTAGCTGGAGTCCACGAGCGCCACGTTCGCGTTCGCATCAGAGCCATGGAACGATCGGCCGGCGCCGAGCGTGGCCGACGCGAACGGCCCGAGCCGCAGCTGGGAGAGGTCGACCCCATCGACGGTGAATGTGGTCCCGTGGGTTCCGCTGGCGGGCGGCTGGCCGTTGGGTCCCAGCTGCGAGAGCGACGGAATAGTCAGCTTGGAGTCGATCAGCGACAAGCCGCCCGCGACCGCCTTCACCCCGGGCAGACGAGCGATGGACGCCACCGACGAAGCCGGTAGCACGCCGAGCCCGTCCGTCTCCGACAGCTGGTCCTCGTGTTGCACGGTCTTGCCTGGCGTGAATTCGAACCGGCTCGACCCGCCGCTGGTCTTGGACGTCGACCCGGGATTCAAAGGCGGTGCTCCTTTGGTCACGGTGATGTCGGTGCCGACGCCGTACAGCGAATGCAGCACCGCTGTCTGCGCGTTCCGGACGCCGGACGACGCGGCGGTCACGGTGAGCACCAGACCCACGCCGACGGCCAAGCCCAGCGCAGTCAGCAGTGCTTGCCGTCGGCGGCGTTGCAGCTCGCGGAACAGGTAGGTGAAGAAGAAGCGGTGGTTACCTCGATGTCGCCGATCGACCGAGACGGGCCCGTGTCTGCGGTGCCCTCCTTGTCGGGCCACGGGTTCCTGAGCTTCCGCTGACAAGTCGGGTCGTGTCTGTCGGCTGCTGTTCATGATCCGCCTCACTTGGTAACCGGCCCCGAGGACACCCATCCCGCCGGCGCCAGTGACTTGCATGGCCCGTTCACAGCGGCCTGGAACGCTGGGGACGTCGGGTTGATCCTGCTGTCAGGCCCGAGTTCGCTTCCCTTCCCGTTCGGGTTGGGGAACTTCGGCAGCCCACGCGCCCGCATGCACTTCGCAAAGGCAACGCTGTAGCTACCGGTAGAGCGGTTCCCCGAGTGGCTGCCCGATCCCGAGCCCGGACGGGTCACCACTCCGGTGCCAGTGCTGGAGCTGATCGCGGTCGACGAGCTGCGTGCTGAGCCGCCGCCGCACCCGCCGACCAGCAACGCGGTGCTGGCAAGTGCGGCCAGCAACACCGCGGCCCGGCCGCGCCGAGGCCGGTCTCGAGGGCCGGGAGGCTGACTGCTGTGGGGTGATCGCGCTGCGGGTCTCGATCTCATCTTGGGTCCTTCTCCACTGGGCTGGGGTGTTGATGGAACCCGTTGTAAGAGAGGCGATGTTGCGCCCCCGCAACGCAGTTACGGTTTTGCAACACTCGCTTTGGCATCCTTGGAGCGAGTAGCTCGCCCAGACAGCCGACGACCACGCCGATGTTCTGGGTGGTAGGAGGATTGACGATGAGAGTGCTCGTAGTCGAGGATCACGCCAAGCTCGCCATGACGATCGCCACCGGTCTGCGCCAGGCCGGCATGGCCGTCGACGTCGTCTTCGACGGCCGCGACGCCCTCGACCACGCCGCGCTCACCGCCTACGACGTCGTCGTGTTGGACCGCGACATCCCCGAAGTGCACGGCGATGAGGTCTGCAAGACCCTGACGGCCGAGGGATCAAGCAGCCGGGTTCTGATGCTGACCGCCGCCGGGACGGTCGAGGACCGCGTCGAGGGACTCGCCATCGGCGCGGACGACTACCTGGCCAAGCCCTGCGACTTCTCCGAGCTGGTCGCCCGCGTCCGCGCGCTCGTCCGACGCCCCGGCACCGCGCTCCCGCCCACACTGACCTACGGGGACCTGGAACTCGACCCGTCGCGTCGTGTCGTGACCCGAGCCGGCCGACCGCTGTCGCTCAACCCAAAGGAGTTCGCCGTCCTTGAGGTCCTTCTCGTCGCTCCGGGCGTGGTCGTGTCCGCCGAGGAGCTCCTCGCACGCGTCTGGGACGAGATGGCCGACCCGTTCAGCCAGGCCGTCCGCACGACCGTCAGCCGGCTGCGGGCCAAGCTCGGCGACCCACCACTCATCGAGACCGTCGCCAGGGTCGGCTATCGGATCGTAGGCTGACCCGATGGGCCTTCATCTCCGCTTGAGCCAGCTGGTGGTCCGACCCGATCTGCCCCGACGCACCGTGCGGCTGCGGCTCACCGTCCTGTACGGCTGCCTGTTCCTGCTTTCTGGTGCGGGCTTGCTCGCGATCACCTACCTCCTCGTGCACCATGCGCTCGCCGCGCCAATGCGGACCTCGGGGAGATCGCTCCCACCAAACGCGGGCGGCGGCATTGTCCACGCCCTGACAAATAACGATTTGCTGGCCCAGCAGGCGACCGACCTGCACCAGCTCCTCGTCCAGTCCGCCATCGCACTCGCCATCATGGCCGTTGTCTCCATCGGTCTTGGATGGCTTGTCGCCGGTCGTGTACTGAAGCCGCTGCGGAGGATGACCGTGACCACGCGCCGGATCTCCGAGCAATCGCTGCACGAACGCCTCGCCCTCGACGGTCCCGACGACGAGCTCAAGGACCTGGGCGACACCATCGATGAGCTATTGGCCCGCCTCGAAGCGGCCTTCGACTCCCAGCGACGTTTCGTCGCCAACGCCTCCCACGAACTGCGCACCCCGCTCATGCTCACCCAGACGATGCTCCAGGTCGCCCTGGCCGACCCGGACCTCACCCTGGACTCGTTGCGGTCCACCTGCCAAGACGTCATCGCCGCCGGCAAGGACCAAGCCCAGCTCATCGACGCCCTCCTCACCCTGGCCCGCAGTCAACGCGGTCTCGATCACCGCGACCCCGTCGACCTCGCGGCCGTCGTCGCCGACGTGCTCGACAGCGCCGAAGCGACCGTAACCTCCGCCAATCTCACCGTCGACACGACCATCCAGCCCGCCCGGATAGCAGGCGACGAGCAGCTCGTCCGCACCCTCGTGACGAACCTCGTCAACAACGCCATCCGCTACAACCGACCACAAGGAAGCATCCACATACTCACCACCACGCAATCGGGCCAGCCCCTGTTGAGGGTCACCAACAGCGGGCCACCCGTTCCCGGCGACCAGCTCGATCAGCTCCTCCAACCCTTCCAACGCCTCAACGGCCAGCGAAGCACCGACCGCGACAGCCTCGGTCTCGGCCTCTCCATCGTCGCCGCCATCGCCACAGCCCACGGCGCCACTCTGTCCCTCCATCCACAGCCAACAGGCGGGATGACCGTAGATATCGCCTTCCCGTACTCCCTTTCGCCGATCCCACCAAGCCCAAGCCGACCAGGCCACACGCCAGCTCCGACCAGCCCGGCCGACCCCGGCGGTCTTGGCATGACTGCCCGAGGCCTGAAGCGGCAGCGCCTGCCAGTCGCACCGCGACGCGAGTGATCCGCTCCCCCGCGAAGTATCGGCCATCAGCCGCTCGACGGTGATGCCGAAGCCCGCGAAGTGCTTGATCGCACACCTCTGTGTCGGGTTTGAGCCGATACCGGCGGGACTGTCCGGAACTTTGCTAGCAACGGGTGCGCCCGTTTCGATGCGTTAGCGAGCGTGCTGCACACCACGCACCGAACTTGCGCCTTGGACGAAGCGCGAGCCTGCGTTGATCACATCCACCCGCTCCTGCTCTCGGCGGGAAGCAGGAGCGCGGGCCTCGCGCTGGTGACTGCACGCAGCCGTCGTCGGCGACCCGCTAGACGCGGTTAGGCCTGGCACGCCACGGCTCGCACGGGTCGGGTCGTGCGGCCGAGCCGTCCCGGGGTGCGCGGCGTCGTGCTCGTGTGAGTTCCGGATCAATCCTCTCGATCTGGTCGCGTGTGCCGCTCAGCCCGTAGTCGTCGACGCTCGATGAGCGTGGGACGCGGTGTGAGCGGCTCGTGTCTCGTGTGGCGCAGGACGAGAAATGAGATCGTGCCCAGCATCGCCGGGATCCAGAGGGAGATCGCGTGGTAGACGACGGTCGCGGCGGCTGCGGGGGTCGCGCTGACTCCGTAGAGCACGAGCATTCCGGTCATGGTGCCGTCGAGAATCCCGATGTTGCCGGGGACCGGGATGACGTTCGAGAGGTATCCGATCTGGTAGGCGAGCACGATCGCGGCGAGCGGCGGGCTGTGGCCGGTCGCGGCGAAGCACATTACGAGCACGCCGATGTCACACCACAGGTATGCGAGCGCGCCAACGAGCCGCCAGTTCGGTTTGAGCAGCAGGCTTTTGGTGTCGCGGATGCTCTCGGCGGTCAGCGTCAGCAGCGTCTGGATGCGACCGGGTGCTCGCTTGATGACGCCACGCTCGGCCAGTCGCGGCAGCGAGAGAAAGAGCACGAGGCCCGCGATCCCGATGCCGGCCGGCAGAGCACTGAGCAACGGGTTGTGTGGACCGGGGAGGATGCCGATGAACAGCCCGAGCGAAACCAGGACCAGCGTGAACAGGTTTACGGCGCTCGTGAGCAGGAACAGGACCGCGGAGCGCTCGGCGACCGGCTTCGGCTGCGCGCCGCGGTCGATCAGCAGCCACGCACCGACGGCGAGGCTCCCGGCTCCCCCGAGCGAGACCGCGGCGCCAAACGCGAGCTCACTCAGCGCGACTCTGCCACCGAAGCGGATCGGCAATCGCTCGAACACTTGCAGGAACGCCAATGCATAGGCGTAGCAGGAGAGGATCTCGAGCGGGATCGCAGCCACTATCCAGCCGCCCTGCATGCGCGCGAGCGTGCGCCCGACACCGTGAAGCCCCGGCACTGCCAGTACGAGGCCGACGACGAGCGCGCCGAGGACCGCGACTGAGATGAGCCCGCGCCGCAGGCTCCGACTCGCCTTCTCCGCGTCCAGTACGGGGTGCTCTTCGATATCGCTCACGGCATCGGTGAGCTATCGAGAGTCGCTGCTATCAGCGCTTTGGCCGAGGAACGCGAGGTCCATTCCGTGCACGAACGCCATCAGCGAGCACGACACCGACAACCGCCATGCAACCAGCGACTGTGGAACAGCGCGAGCGCTCGTAGCTGGATGGCTGGCGGGGCAGGTTTTGGGCTCTTGCGTTCCCGCGACCCGATCGGCCTCCCGATCCCCCGGCGACGATGGCCGCCGGCGCCGTCCCGGCAGGTGCCCGCTCGGCCGCCTGCGAGGCGCTCGTTGTTGGCAGGAAGACCGCATAGTCCGCGAAGCGTTCATGGTCTTCCGCCAACTTCAGCCTGCTGTTTGGTAGGAGTGGGCGCCGTCTTCAGTGAGGTGTTTGTCTTTGGCAGGTAGAGCACGGCGAGAACGGCGCCCACGAGGGCGATTCCGGCTGACACGAGGAGCGCCGTATCCATGCCTTGCACAAAGGCGGCCCGCACCGACGTCAACAGAGCGGGCAGGTGCAGCTGTCGTGCGACTGTGACGCCACCAAAAACGCTCTGTCGGGCGGCGCTGGCGGCGTGTCCAGGCAGACCCGAAAGGCTGAGATGGGCGAGGTAGCCGGCACTCACCACGCTCCCGAAGATCGCGATGCCCAGAGGCCCACCGACCTCGTCGATCGCCTCGACCACGCCCGTGCCGACACCGCTGCGATCGGGAGAGAGCTCGACCAGCGCGGCAGAGGTCGAAGTGGCCAGGGCAAGACCCATCCCGGCGCCAACGAGCACCATCCACGCGGCCACGAAGAGGCCGCTGGAGCCCACGCCCGTGGTGGCGCCTACGCATAGGCCGACCACGAGCAGGCCGAACCCGGTCGCGACGGCGATCTTGGCGCCCACGAGCTTGGCGACCTGGGCGACAGGCACGGCCCCGATGAGGACTCCGGCGACCAGCGGCAAGAGCCTCAGACCCGAGCCCATTGCTGTCGTTGCGAGTACACCCTGGAAGTACTGCGGCATCGTGAACAGGACACCGATCAAGGAGAGGAACGACATCGCGGCGAAGATCGCTCCCCAGGTGAAGGATGCCGAGCTGAACAGCGTCATGTCGAGCAAAGGCTTACCTCCTGGGCGGAGCGTGAGCCGGCGCTCCCAGGCAAGAAAGCCGGTCAAGATCGCGATACCTACGAGGATCATGAGCAGCGCGCCGGGGTTGCTCCAGCCGTCCTGACCCGCCCTGATCAGTCCGTAGGTCACCGCAACCAGTCCCACGACGGAGGCTGCTATTCCGGTCAGATCGAAGGCTGGTCGCTGCGGCGCTCGAAACTCCGGCAGCAGAACTAACGCAGCCGCGAAGCCGAGCAGCGCGACCGGCACGTTGACCAGGAACACCCAGCCCCACCAGAAGTTGGTGAGCAGCCATCCCCCCAGGATGGGGCCGATCGGCATCGCAAGAAAGTTCCCCGCAGCCAAGATCCCCACTGCCTTTGGCCGTTCCCCTTTGCTGAAGAGCACGGTGAGCGAGGAGATCGACATCACGATCACGCCTGCCCCGGCGAGCCCGAGCAGCACCCGGGCGGCCATGAACTCGCCGACGCTCGTCGAGAAGGCGCATGCCGCCGAACCGACTGCGAAGAGGGTCAGCGAGATCAGGTAGACCCGCTTGTGCCCGTAACGGTCACCCAACAGGCCGGCTGGAAGCATCGCTGCCGCGAGGACGAGGAAGTACCCCGAGGAGAACCACTGCAGGTCCGACTCGGACGCGCGCAGCGCCTTCGCCAGAGTAGGAAGCGCCACACTGAGGACCGTGCTGTCGATGCCCACGCACAGGATCGTCACGAACACCGCGCCCAGCGCCCACCACCGCCGCGATCCAACACCCCGAGAGTCAACCGCGGTGGAGCTCACGGCCTGCGCCCCATCGACCCGCCCGCCTGACCGAACCGGGGCCGCGGGGCCCCGACCCGCCTCATTGATCGCCGACCTGGACTGGTCGTTCGAAGAAGGTCTCGAGGACAATGATGCTGTCGGTGCCGGACACACCCGGGAGGCTGTGAAGTTCGCGCAACGTCTGCTGCAGTTCCTTGGTCGAGGTCGCTCTGACCTTTACGAGGAGCGTCGCCGCGCCGGCGACGATGTGCGCCTCTTCGACTGGCGTGAGGTCGAGTAGAGCTTGCGCGGTCGAGGGTTCGCCCATCCATTGGGTTGTCTTGACGAGCACGTAGGCCAAGACGTCGCGCCCGAGCGCGACGGGGTCGACGTCGATCGTGGAGCGGCGGATCACACCGCGACTGCGCAACTTACGCACCCGCTCATGGGCCGCGGCGGTTGAGAGCCCCACCGCCTCGGCCAAGGCCGAGTAGGGCAGCGTGGCATCTGCCTGAAGCTGGCGAAGCAGACGCCGATCGATGTCGTCCAGCTCGGTCACTTGACAAGACATGGTACCGTGGTTTGCGCGATATGACAGATGTCATTCGGTCCTCTGAGGCACACCCAGTATTGAATCTGAATTCCCCTGTGGACCGCTGGCCGGGCGACCCGTACGAGCGGCGCGACGCGCGCTTTGAAGGGTTGGAGGGCGATGCGTGCTTGGAGCGACTGTTCGAGGGGTGCCGATGGGTTGAGGGACCTGTGTACGTGCCCGCGGGCCGTTACCTGGTGGTCAGCGACATCCCGAATGACCGGCTGCTGCGGTGGGACGAGTGCACCGCGACGACTGGCGTGTTCCGGGCGCCGTCGCATCACGCGAACGGCGCGACGCTCGATCGAGAGGGACGGCTTGTCCATTGCGAGCAGGGTGGCCGCCGGGTCACCCGCACTGAGCACGACGGCTCGATCACGGTCATCGCCGATCGCTTCGACGGCAAGCGGCTCAACAGCCCCAACGATGTCGTCGTGAAGTCCGACGGGTCGATCTGGTTCACCGATCCGTCGTACGGCATCGACAGCGACTACGAGGGGCACCGCGCCCCAAGTGAGATCGGAGCGTGCAACGTGTACCGGGTGGATCCGGTCGATGGTTCGTGCCAGGTCGTCGCCGATGACTTCGTCCGCCCCAACGGGCTCGCGTTCTCCGCGGACGAGCGGCAGCTGTTCATCGCTGACACGCGCGTCAACCACATCCGTGTCTTCGAAGTCTCCGACGGCGGCTCGCTCAGCAACGGACGCGAATTCGCCGTCTGCTCGCAGGGGCGCTTCGACGGCTTTCGACTCGACGAGAGCGACCGGATCTGGGCGGCCGCCGGCGACGGCGTTCACTGCCTTCACCAGGACGGAACGCTCCTGGGCAAGATCCGCGTACCGCAGGCTGCCGTATCGAACGTCGTGTTCGGAGGACCGAAGCGCAACCGCCTGTTCATCTGCGCCACGACGGCCGTCTACTCGATCCACCTCAAGACCAACGCACCAGCTGCAAGACTTGCTCCCGAACCCAGCGCCCAATCGTTGGGCGGAGGAGATCTTGGCGAGCCGGAACATGCGGATGCTCGCGATTACTCTCAGCGACGCCATCAGTGACCGGCACCTCACACCGGCTCCGCACGCACACATTTTGGGGCCGCTCGAGGGCCGGCTCGCACCCGCTCGCGCTTTGCAATCCGGAAGCGCGCTCGCCGTCGATCGTCCGAGCTGGAGCTCGTCCTAAGCAGCAACGCCATTGGCGCCGAGGCCGGGTACCGCTCGCCCAGGGAAAGCAAGCGCCGTGCCCCTGCTTATCTGTGTAGGGCCCCGCCGTCAAGGGCGGGTGGGTCGGGGTCGGGGGTGAGTGGTTGCGGGTGG
>CAAGKR010020072.1_pt1 | contig 11064 bp, 6 predicted proteins | sample 2556971 | NCBI WGS metagenome assembly CAAGKR01 (sample SAMEA5207829, study PRJEB30636) | soil metagenome | biome: forest; feature: boreal; material: soil | place: USA | collected 2011-09 | depth 1 m
GCCTGCTAGTCGCCGGAACCCTTTTGCGCGATCAGTTTTTCAAAAGTCGTCGAGCCCGGCACTCGCACTGTTATACGTGCTTTCGTGCCTATCGTGCTGTTTACCACGATGTGTAAACGTAGCATCCTAGATGCTGGAAGCTCCGCCGATGACTCAATTGGGTGGGCTTGCGTGACCGATTGATGAGAATATTCTCCGACTACGATACTAACGGCGCCGGGAAGCTGGCCTCCGACAACGGTTTCGTAAGCGATGGTATTCGCGCCAACCTGGTTGGCGTTGGTGCGACGGTTGCGCTCGCCAGCGCCAAGGGCGGAGTGGGTAAAAGCGTGCTGGCGGTGAACATTGCCGCATCGCTCGCTCTTAAGGGGCGCAAGGTCGCGATCCTCGATGCTGACCTGAACTCTCCCAGCATCGCTGGGATGCTGGGAATCAAGCTGCCGCGTCATCTGCCGATGATCGAAGGGATCGAGCCGGTTTCGGGACCGCACGGATTGCGCGTGGTTTCGAGCGACATGGTGGCCGGAGGCGAACCCGTGCCGATCAGTTTTGCTGAGGGCGACTCCGAGGCTCCGGTTGCGCCAGTACACGCCGCCGAACTTTCGTACTCGGGAGCGTTGCAGCGGATGCTGGCTCAGACCCGCTTCGGCCCGATCGACGTTCTGATCGTGGACCTCGCTCCGGGACTCGATCGCCTGCACTCGATTGCGGCGATGATCCCGCTTGATCTTGTTTTGCTAGTTAGTCATCCGAGCGCTCACGCAGCGCGTGCCGCGCGTCACGCGATTCAGATTGCGCACGACCGCGGAAATCCGGCTGTGCGGATGGTCGAGAACATGGTCGGCTTCAATTGCGACGGATGCCGTGCGGTGCGGCCGCTGTGGCCCGAGGGCGATTTGCAGGGAGTGGCGCGCGATTTGGACGCGCCGATAATCGCCCGGCTCGCCTTCGAGCCGCGACTCGCCGACAGCAGCGATCGCGGAGTGCTGTTCGTGCGCGAGTACGCTTCAACGCCGACGGCCAAAGGACTGGCCGATCTCGTCACCCAGCTGGAATCGATGCTAACCGCTCGAAGGCCCGCTCAAGCTTCGTTGTAGCACGTCAGTCTGAATCGGAATCTTCGCCCTCGTCGCTCGCAGTCAGCACAGATTCCGCGCGGCGAGAAAATTCGAACATCCCGGACCCGCGGCGCGCCCCCGAGCTGAAGCTGGCAAAACCAAGCGACGTATAGATTCGCGACTGGTCCGGCCCCGGTCGCGACAGCGGGATGAAGCATTCCACGCGGCCGTTCAGAGCGATTTTGGTTCCATCGGAACGTTTAAGCCGGGCGCAAACGCGCGTCGGCGGCTCTTCCACGCTGGGTGTGTCAATCGTCAGCTCTTCCAGTTCGGCGTACGACCACCTATCGCGATCAAGAAGTTTCGCACTCTGAATCGGCGTCAGATCTTCGCTGTTAAGCGACCGGGCCTCGATTGCGAATGGACCGTCGGAGTCTTCGAAACACGCCCACAACATACGGCGCGCCACGAACTTCTGCGGGCCAAGACCGGTCAATGACATGCCGGCCCTGGCGAATCCTGTCGCAGTTCGCTCGACGCCTTCGATATTGATGCGGCCGGCGAAGCGCCCAAACGCCGCGCTTACCGAGGGTACGCTTAAGTCGGCGCTGGTCGTAGTCAGTACCCGACCGAAATCGAACTCGCCGTCCGCGATCTCGAGCCGCACGTTGACTTCCATCGCGCTATCGAGGCGGCCCGAAGCGAGCGCGCGCTCGATGCTCAGATACGCGGTTGCATCTGGAACAATTACTGCCGGGCCTTTGAATTTCAGCACGACCGATTTGCCTTCGCGCGTCATCGAGAGCGGGCCGTGTGCGACCGTGTTCGAGGATCGTGCGGGCCTGCCCTCAGCGGTGAATAGTCCGACGCGCCGGCCCTCGAACAGCACCATGATTCGCGCGCCCATGCCTGCGACGCCGACGTCGAAGCTCGCCATCGCGCCGATGCGCGTTGTCGGATCGTAGAGCTCGATTCCGATTCGTCCGGGCGATGCAACTGTCGCAGCCGCTCCGAGTTCCGGCTTGGGAGCGACCGGCCGCGGCGTACGATTGACCACGATCGGTGAGCGCCCGGATTGAGCTGGACCTCCATTACTCGAGAACACTGCGCCAATCGTATCGGCGCATCGTTCGCGTAGTTCGCCGGGCATCCGGAGTGCGACCGAAAGTTCCAGTTGCGCCGCGTCGACGGCACCAGTCTCCGCGATTTCGGAGAGTCTTCTCAGCGCCGCGACCTCACTCTGGCGATGTCGTGAGGTGAAGGCCTGAAGTAAATTTTGTGCGCCTCCGCCTGGATAGCGCATCCCATAGGTAGGGTTGATTCCGTGGCTGCTTAGCCGCTCGGCGAGATGACCCAACGGGCCGTGGATGAATGCGTCGCTGGCGGATACGCAGGCGGCGCCCGCGGGCCGCAGTTCGCTCCCAAAGTGTCGTAGCCCTAGTCCGAGATCGATCCGAGGCTCGATGATATTCCAACCGTGAATCAGCAGTACCGTGACCCGTCCGTGATGCTCGACGATCCGCGCGACTCGCTCGGCAATCATTTCCAGCAGCCACGGTGCCCGCTCGATGATCTGCGACAAACGATTGCAGTCGAGACGATTGCGATCCATCGCGGCATTGATCAACGCCGAAGCGCCCAGCCGATCCGCGAGTCCGCGCGTGATATCGGCGGTATGCAAATCGTTTACTTTCGGATTCAACATCGCGCGCGTGCGTTGTTCGGCGCGGCCGCCGTGCGGCGCAATCAGTAGAATAGAAGAGGTCGAATCGACTACCTCGAGCCAGGGCTCGTGCGCGCGACCGGTTGAATCTAATTGCGGTTCGGACATCAGGACTCGGCGGGCATGCCGCGAAATGTGCTCAGCGCGTGCAGCAAAAACGACGCGACGAAGTAGTAAACGACATAGCTGAGCGAGATTCCGAGCATCAGCGGATTCACCGTCGGCAGCATCGGGAGCATCGCCGCCGTCACGACCGCCCAGGTTATCCCGAGCGTCAACGTCAACCGCCGGAGCGCAATCGTGCGATTCGGATAGATGTACTTGAGCGGCACGAACACCATGACTCCGAGCAGGAGCAGCACTGTAACGTTGAAGACTGGCCCGAACGCGAGACAGTAAAGATAAAATGCGACTAGGTTCCAGTAATTCGGGAAGCCCAGAAAAAAATGGTCGGAAGTCTTGGCCCGGGTTTGGCAAAACCCGTACACGCTCGCGAGCATCACGAAACAAGCGAGACCCAGGCCAGATCGGGTCGCCGGAATAATTCCCGCTTCCAGCATCAGGAACACCGGCGCGACTGTGTAAGTCAGATAGTCAACGATGTTATCGAGCAAGGTGCCGTCAAAGGACGGTACCCGCATCTTGACCATGAACTTGCGCGCTAGCGGACCATCGCTGGCGTCGATTATGGTGGCGGCGCCCATCGAAAGAAACGAGGCGCGATAGTCGCTCTCCGCCGCATAGAAAATCGCCAGCAATCCAAGCGCGGCGCCGAGACCGGTGTAAAGATGCACTCCCCACGCGCATGCGGTCAGAAGCTTCTCGCGCGAGCTAACTCGTGAAAAACCTCTGGCTGCGGCTGGTGAGGTCAATTCATTTGTCCGGTTTGAAGTGACGCGGCCCGAAATATTCTTCGAGCACGGTCATGAACGGTCCGCACGCGCGCTGCTTCTTGACCATCTGCATCGCCTCTTCCAGTGACATCTGGCGATACGCGTGCAGGAACGCGATTGCAAGCGTCGGTGCGCGGTTCATTCCGGCGTTGCAATGCAGATATACGCGCCCACCCGATTGCACCAGGTCGCGCAGGTCGTTCAGCGCGGCTTCCAGCCGCTCCGCCATCGCGTCCGCGCCGCCGTCCTGGATCGGGGTGCGAACGTAATCTATCCCGTGCGAATCACATTCGGCCTTCAGCAGTTTCAGGTCGAGACCATTGAGGCGCAAGTCCTCGTCGTCCTGCAAACTGTGAACGGCGGTGATGCCATACAGATCCTTCAACCACTTGATGTCTTCGTGACTCGGATACTCGCCCACCAGCAACTCCGGCAAGATCACGCTCACCGACGGGCGTCGGCCCCGCGAGGGTCGCGGCGCGTGCTCGGGGCGCCTGCTGAACCAGTCTGTCACAATCTTAAGTGTAACCATTCCCGAGTCGATAAGTAACGAGCCGGGTCCTATCGGCGTCATCTCGCTTGCGGGGGCGCGCTCGGCGATTCCTGATGCGCCATGCAGGTGGACGGACCGCCGGCTTGTTTCCATTCGTAGAGCCATACGGACGCCAAAAACGATGAAGCGCGCGCGATTTGACCGACCAGCATCGCGCGTGAATTCGCAAACAGACTGCGGTCATAGTCCGATTTCCGCCGACCCTGACTGCTTGCCGCGCGATCGGCATTGATCAATTCACGAACGTGAGAGTTCGCGTCGCGAATCTCTGCCATCGCTCCGGGCCACACTGCATTGATATTGTCGACCCGAATTTCGCCACGCGCTGACTCTCCGAGTTCCGCGATGTGATAATCCACCGCGCGCTCGACGCGGCGATGCACCCCACGATCGTAAGGCTGGTAGCCGTCGTAATGAATCGTGCTATGGAGCGGCTGGCTCGCGTCGCCGACGTAATGTGCAAGAAAGCCCGCGAGACGAATCACCTCGGCGCAGTCGCCGCGCTTCCAGGCTGCCTCTAGCGAGTCGGAAAATTCCTCGATGGTCCACGGCAGAGTTCCAGCCCGCTGAAGCGTGACGGCGCCGAACTGTTTTTCCATTGCTGCGCGATCGGGCCCGATAACCTTGAACGGATCGGATCCGAAGTATTCGACATTGATGAAGTGGCGGACTTCCTCGGTCTGATCGCCATTTATGTCGCGCAGTCTATCGGGCTCGACTGCGAAGTATTGGAGGCGTGCATCATTCGATAGAAAAAAAGTTTTGAGGGCCGAGGGTGGTAACGCCTCGATCGACAGATGCGCGATGGCGCGATGCGTCCTCGCGTCCCACGCCAACGCCGGTATCGACGCCAACGCGAGCACTGCGGTCGCAAACGTCGCAGCAATCAGGCGTCGCGCGCTCAAGACTTGGCGCGCCGATGCGTTCGACCCTCGGGATGCGCGCGCAGCCGCTCCGGCTGCGGTTCCGGCACGACTGGGGGCGCGAGCGACGATTCGGGAAGCGCCGGGATCAATTTGCGCCGCGAATGCGCCAGCGCGATCACCGACTCGCGCATCAGGTCGGCGAGCTTTCGGTAAGCTCCGGCGCCTTCCGATTTGTCGGCGACCGCACGTATTTCATCCGGGCTGATAACTCCGCCGATGCGAATCTCCACCGGACGACGCCGCGGCATCAGACTGCCTTTGCCCAGAACGTCGTAAGTACCGCGAATCAGCACTGGCAGCACGTCGCATCCACTTCGGAGCGCCAGAAATCCGGAACCGCTTTTGAATTCGTGAACCACGCCGTCGGCTGAACGAGTTCCTTCGGGGAACATCAAAACACTCCGTCCCGCGAGCAACTCGGCGAGCGCGTCTTCAAGCGATTCGAGCTGGGCGCGCTCGCGATCGAAAGGCATCAGCGAAGTAAAGTTCGACGCGAGGAAGCGCCGCGCCGGAGTGTTGAAAAAATAATCTTTGGCGGCGAGCACGCGCAGATCGTCACCGTGGACGCCCAGCGCGTATCCAACCAGCCCGAAATCAAGATGACTCGAATGGTTTGCGACTACGATAAAATTGCGATTAGCGGGGATGTTCCCGCGCCCGAGAATCTTAGGTCTCAGCCAACCCTCAAAGATAGAGCGCTGTGTGCGGCGCAATATCGAGCGTCCGAAAGATCGAAGCGCCGCCGGCAGCCGCGGAGTGTATGGCTCGGCAAATTTCGCATAGGAGGGCATCCGCTGCCGTCCGTTACCAGCGGGCGCAGCGGCGAGCCGTTGCAAATCCGCGACGGTTTGCAGATCGGAAATCTCCTCGGGACCGATATCGCGTCCGGCGCGTTCTCCGATTAGCTCGCCGACTTCGGCCATCGCAAGCGAGTCCAGACCGAGGTCCTCGATCAGGCGCGTCGCCGGCGTGATGCTGATTGGCTCACCGGTAACTGCGGCGAGCGCCTCCGCAAGCCAGATCTCGACTTCGCCTCGAGCCAAGCTCGCGTCGTCGGTGCGCGCCTCGAGCATCCTGCGCAGCCTGGCGACCACTTCGTTGCGTCTGATCTTGCGAGTGCGCGTGCGTTGAAGTTCGACATCGGTAAAGCGAAGGATTCTTATTCGCTTGTGCGCGCTCAACTCGTTGGCGATTTTTTCGAAATCGCTGCGCAGCCGATCTTCCACCGCGCGACGGCTCTCACCGCGTGCATACGCGGGCACTACCAGCGCCGCGACCTGCTCGCCCCGGCCGACCGTCAGCCCAACCACCGCCATCTCCTTCACGTAGGGCGAACGGCCGTAGGCTTCTTCGAGTTCCTCGATATAGATGTTGTTACCGCCCGAATCGACGATCACTTCCTTCGCGCGCCCAACAATGTAGAGCCGCCCGTCATCGTCGATTCGCCCAAGGTCGCCGGTGTGCAGCCACCCGTCCTTCAGCACCTCGCTGGTAGCGGCTTCATTGCGGTAGTAACCCGCCATCACATTCGGCCCGTGCGCAACAATCTCGCCGACGGCGCCACCCTCCGGCACCAGCTTGATTTTCACCCCGTTGAGCGGCTTGCCGACCGAACCGACTTTCAGCGCCTCGTCGGGTCGCGCGACTGAGAGAACCGGCGCGGCTTCCGTCAGGCCATAACCCTCGAGCAGCGGAATTCCGATATCGTTGAAAAAATCGGACACGCGATGAGGCAGCGCCGATCCACCGCTGACCGCGAGCTTGAGCCTGCCGCCGAGCGCCGAATGAACCGAGCGAAAAACGAGCGAGCCGAAATTCATTCCGTAGTCGGCATCGAGCCGTCGATTCAAATCGCGAAGATTGTCGAATGCCGCGTGAAAGAACGGACCGCGCGCCTCGACCTCGTCCACGATCCGGCGATGGACCGCCTCCCACACCGCGGGCACTCCGATAAGCGCGGTCGGCCGCACATCGGCCAGCGTGCGCGAGAGCGTCTTCGCGTCCACCTCGAGCGGATAGACGATAGTCGCGCCGCTCGCGAGCGGCAGCAGCATCCCGCAGGTGAACTCGAAAGTGTGATGCATCGGCAGCAGCGAGAGGACCACGTCATCGGCGCCGAGCACGAAAACTCGCGACAGCATCGCGACTTCCGCCGCAAAGTTGCCGTGGGTCAGCATCACGCCCTTGGGCGCGCCGGTTGTCCCCGAGGTAAACACAATCGACGCGAGCCCTTTCCGTTCCGGTGCCGCGGGTAGAGACTCGGCGGCTCCGCGCAAGATGAATGGACGCCCGAGTTCCGCGAGATCAAGCTCTATCGTTTTGGTTGACAGATCCTGGATCGCGCTGCCGAGCCTCGCGTGCACGGCGCTCGAGCGTAGCGCCGCCGAAGGTTGGGCGATCTTGCATATTGGCGCGAGTTCTTCGGGCGAAATCAGATGATCCAACGGCACCGCGATCGCGCCCGCACAAAGAATCGCGAAATAGGCGAGCACCCAGTCCGGTGAGTTCTCGCCGAGCAGCAGTACGCGATCTCCAGGCTTGATGCCGCGCGTTGCGAGCAGCAACCCCCCGCGATGCGCCCGGTCGCGGAGTTCACGATACGTCATCTGCGTCTGATCGCCCGACGGGCGCCGCGCGATCATTGCTACTTGCGAGCCGTATCGATCTGCGGCGCGTTCGAGCATGTCCACCAGGTTCCGATGCCGCGGCAAAGACTTCGGCCGCCCGCGAGTGTGCAGGTCGAGTTGCGCAAAGATGTGTCGGCGCAGTCCCGGCAGATGGACGTTGATCCAGTAGTCGCGCCAATCGATCAGATCAGGACGAAAGGGATGATGCTCGACGTCGTCAGGGCGCATCGACGCGTACAGCTCACGAATATTCCGGGCGTGAAAAGTATAGATCAGTTCCTGAATGTACGGCCGATAAACTTCGACAAGTTCGCGCGCAAGGTCGGTGTTCTCCTTGAACTTGTCGATTCCGCTCTCGATTTTTTTGGCGCGCTGATTTTCCTCGCCCAGCACACTGCGCGCGAATCCTGCGGCCTGCTTCAAAATTCGCGGCAACGTCTCGCTGGCGAGGTCGTAGGTATTCTGCGAGACGACCACGGCCTCCAGATGATTCCCGAGCCAGCCCATCGCGCCGGTATCCTTGCGATGCTCTTTGCGATTACTGAGCGCTGTCAGTTCAACCAGCCGCCGCATCGGGAGCGGATTGCGGTCCGACGTGCAAATTTGATAAATCGGCTTTTGCTTGCGGATCAGCAGCGCCGCGAGAATCGGGATCATCGCGTGCGCCGCCAGGTCAACCGGGATCACGTCGAGCACCAACTCAGCCTTCGCCGGATAGAATCTGTAACCACGGCCCGCCAGGTAAGTTAGCGGCGCGCTGGTATTGACGCCCTGGTTCCATCCGGGAAACGGATCGCGAAGCGCACTTTCGATTATTGCCGGCCGCACCACGGTGACGTTCAGGCGCTCTCGATCCGCCAGCACCAACTGCTCGCCGAGACTCTTGGTGTAGCTGTAGGTATTGGGCCATCCCCAACTCTGCGCGCGCTTGCGGCCGATTTGCTTGAGCCGGTCTTCGACCCATTGCTTGCGGCGATGTTCGATTGCCGAATCTCGATGGCCCTCAGCGCCGCCGTCATCATCGCCACGAAATTCCGCATAACGCAGTTGATCGCGCGACTCCGCCTCGATCCGTTCGATCGCGGAAGTTGCGTCGCGAATTTCGCGATCCAGCCGAAACGACTTGCGCCCGTTGGGGCACCAGTTTTCAGGTATGTCATCCTCGTAGCGATGCCCGTCCGCGCTGCCCGCCGAGTAGCAGGTCGAGATGTGTAGCATCGAGGCGTCCAGCTTGCGGCAGAACTCGATCACGTTGGCGACGCCGATCGTGTTTACTTCGATTGCTCTCTCCAGAGACGCCTCGAAGTTCACCAGACCCGCGCTATGCACCACCGCGTCCAGGCTGCCCGGCTTTAAGGGCGGCGCATCCTCACCGATTAGTCCGGCATTGGTGATGTCCCCGGGGACAACGACGATCTTCTTTTCGATGCATTGATCGAACTTGTCGCCAAGATGCGCGCGCAAGGGAGCCATTACCGGCGAATCCAGGATCTCGCGCCGAAACCGATTCAGGCTGCTGCGCCGATCGCCGCGTATAAGCAGATAGACGCGCTCGACCTCGGGATGCCATCTGAGAAGCAGCGTGAGAAATACCTTCCCCAGGAAGCCGGTCGCGCCGGTGAGCAGAATTCGTCGGCCCGTGAGCGTCTGCTCGAGCGGCGGCATCGACGCCGTTGCGCGCGCCGCGCCGTTGCCATTGCGGTTTGCGTTGCTACTCGACATCCGCGATCACCAGCGGCGGCAGGTGCAGGTACGTGATCGATGCCGAGCGGCCAAGGTCCGAGGTCGCCATCGCGATCGCTTCATCAAGCGTGTCCGCCGCGTCCCATCCGAGTCGAGCGGCCACTTCCGGCTCTTCGCATCCCGCCGCGATCACGCGTCCAACGTGTTGGCGGGCGGGCTCACCCCAGTACCACATGTAGAAGGGATGCACGCCGTGGTACGCGTTTCCGTAACGGTACATGTGAGTGTAGGTCGGGTTGCGCGCGAATTCGCGCTCGAAATTCTTCTCGAGTTCTACCGCGTCGGTGGTTTCGGCGAGGCATCGATGGAAAAACTCGATGTAGCTCGGATGGTGCTCGGGATGGAATTCGTCGCGCAGCGGATGACAGATGATCATCGTCCCGCCTTCGCGCACCAACGGCTTGTTGCGATACATGTTGAACAGGTAACCGAGCCCGGTGCACTGGACCAGAACCGGATTCATGATCGAGTTGACGTTGTACGGACATACGTACGGGACGCCGACGATCAGAATGTCCGCCTGTCCCTTCACCGGCACCGCGTATTGCTGGAAGACCTTCGCCAGCGCCTTCTGATGCACCGTCTCGGTGTCACCAGCCCATACGCCGATCATTCCGTAGGGCGCCGCATAGTTGTGCAGCACCGCGCGCCGCAAGTCCGACGACATGTTGCGCATCGCCCACTGGAAACCCTTGAGCCGGGTGTGATCCCAATCGCTGAAGCGGTCTTCGTTCTTGTGCAGGAAATCCATCATGCCGCCGTACATGCGCGTGTTGACGGCGGTCTCGATCTGAAAAATGTTGAGCGAGTTGTGAATCAGCTTGCCCATCCGGTCCGACGATCGATGCAGCGCCGAGCGGGTCGGGTCCATGTACGAATGCGAATCGCGCAGCGTCGCGGGATTATGGTGATGGCGCAGGCTCTGATACGGCGCGAGGCCGACCGCGACTGATTTGTGCCCACCGTCCATCGGCACCAGGTTGATGTTCAGGTAAATCAGCAGGTCCGAATCCACCGCCCGCTTCGAGAGCCAGACTTCTTCGCCGTGCTCGGTCTTACCCAGCATCGCAAGCTCGGCGCGATTTTCCGCGTCGAAATTGTAAAGGCGATCCGGCCAGTACTGCTTGAACGCACGCTCCCCGACCATCCGGCGGATTTCCGCCTCCGTCATCCGCCGATGCAACGACGTGGCGATCACCAGGTGCACGTCGTCCACGCCGTAGTCGGCGAGCGTTCGCAGCACCTGGTTGAGCAGGCGCTCGCGAATGTCGGGTCGGCGCATCTGCGGCAGCGGCAGACTGATGTCGTCGATCGCGATCGTCACGCGCATGTTCGGGTTGAGCTGCGCGAACAGGGGATCCTGATTTTCGGGGTGGAGCAGGGCGTAGCGAATCGCCTGGTCGGCGTCGGTCAACGCTTCAAGCGGCGGCGGCGGATAGATCACGCGGGTGCCCGCCGGCAACTTCTCGAACAGAAATTCCTCGCCGTAAGGAATCAATCGCCGCTCCGACCGGCGATTCAACGTCACCACCAGTTCGCGC
>CAAGKR010488215.1_pt1 | contig 11063 bp, 9 predicted proteins | sample 2556971 | NCBI WGS metagenome assembly CAAGKR01 (sample SAMEA5207829, study PRJEB30636) | soil metagenome | biome: forest; feature: boreal; material: soil | place: USA | collected 2011-09 | depth 1 m
CCCTCAAGGCCATCTGCCTGGTGGTTGTGATGGTGGCGACTTTTGCGATCGCCCTACTCGGCCACGCGACCATCGTCAGCGTCAACAGGATCATGTCGTACGTCCTTGGCATCGGGACTCTTGGCCTGGTCGTCTTTATCGTCCCCAAGTTCAACGTGGCTGCTCAAGCGCCGCCTCTAGTAACTTCGACCGTAGTAGGGGCCGTTCTTCTGGCGCTTCTCGTCACGGGGTCATCGCCCTTCTCTTGGGTTAACTATCCCGCCGACTACGCCCGCTACCTGCCCAGAAACGTTTCCAGTAAAGCGGTCGCCTGGTGGACCATAGCCGGGGGCGTGATCCCCACAGTGATCATCTCAATTATTGGCGTTGGCGCTGCGACCGCCGTCGACATGAGCGACCCCGTGGGCGGGCTCAAGCACCTGTTGCCCAACTGGTACCTCGTTCCCTATCTGGCCATCATCGTGCTCGGCATCCTAACGGCAAACTTTCTCAATACCTACTCATCGGGCATGAGTCTGCTCGCAGTCGGTATTCGCATCAAGCGCTACCAGGCCGTGCTGATAGACGCAGTCCTCGCGACCGCCCTGGCCGTTTACGCGGTCTTCATCTCCAACTTCGTCAACTCCCTCATCAACTTCCTGTCTTTCATGGTCATCTGGGCCGCTCCTTGGTGCGGAATCTACGTGGTCAACATCTGGTTGCGGCGCAATCGTTATGACGTGCCCGCCCTCTTCAGCAGCAAGGGCACCTACGAGTTCTCAAATGGCTGGAACTGGCCCGCGGTCATCGTCTTCGCCGTCTCGCTGGCGGCGGGCGCGATGTTCGCCAACGCTCCATTCTGGCAGGGGCCTGGTGTTCGTCTGATTGGAGGCGGCGACCTCTCCATTTTCGTCGGCTTCGTGGTCGCAGCAGTCCTCTACTACTTCGTGATGAGGCGCAAGATCGCCAGTGCACCCGTCCCAGCTTCGGGCGCATACGCCGAGAGCAGCGAGTAGGCCGACTCGGCAGACACCGATTGGCCGGCGGTTCTGCCGCCGGCCAGGTTTCCGGCAGCCTGGAGGGAATGATTGACACTTGAGGGAACGGCGGTCCGACAGGCCGGGCTGACAAGCCAGCGGAGGACGCCGCGCGTTGGTGAAAACGGGGCGGATAGCTGGACGGCAGCCCGCATCGACCGAGACAGTCCGATTCCCTACTACTACCAACTCCAGGAGATCCTGAAGCAGGAGATCGAAGACGGTCGCTGGCCGCCAGGGGCGCTACTGCCCTCTGAGGCGGAGCTGGCCGCTGCACTCCGGATAAGCCGTACAGTCATACGTCAGGCGCTGGACGTCCTTGAGGGCGACGGCCAGGTCCGTCGAGTGAAAGGCAAGGGGACCGTCGTGGCGCCGCCGAAATTCCGCTATGAGGCAGTGGCGGCGGCTAGGCACTGGCTGAGCCCAGATCTGGCAAGCACAGTGGTGCTCCGTAAGCTGATACGGGTCTCCTCCGTGCCTGCGGGCGGTCACTTCTCACGGCTGTTACAGGTGACACCGACGGACGAGCTCTGGCAAATCGTCTTCGTTTCCGCCGTCGGAGGCAAGTCGGTCTCATTGAGCGACATGTACCTGCGAAAGGACGCCTCTCCCGAGCTACTCGCCGCCTCTCAACACGGCTCATCATTGGCCCTTTCCGAAGGCGCGGCGGACGTCCTACAGCAGATTGGAGAGCGCTATCGAGTAGCGGTAGCGCAGTCGGAGATCACCGTCGAGTCCACAGTCGCCAATCAGTTCGAGGCCGCCGAGCTGGGAATTATTGAGAGCACCCCGGTGTTCTTGCTCAGCTCGCTCTCCATTGGCCCCGACGATCGTCCCCTAGCCTTCATACGGACGGTTGTACGCAGCGACCACTTCCGCTTTTCGGTGCTGATCCGGCATCCGGCATCGGACCCCAGCCATGCGCGGCAGCCGGAGTTCATCACAAGCATGTGAGGGAGTTATGTTGAAGTTCGGCATCGTCAGCATTTTCCCGCCTGCCCGCTCAGCGCTCGACAGGCTAAGGCTAGCCGAGCGCCTCGGCTTCGACACCTTCTGGATCTGCGATTCCCACGTGATCTGGAACGAGTGCTACAGCTTAATGGGCTGGCTCGTGGCTCAATCGCAAGACGACCGCATCCAGCTGGGTACTATGGTCACCAACCCGGTCTCGCGTGATCCGATCGTGATCGCAAGCGCTTTCGCAACTCTCCAGGACCTCAGTGGTGGCCGCATGCTCTGTGGCATCGGCCGCGGGGACAGCGCGGTTCGGGTCTTGAGGCGGCGTCCGGCGACCGTGGCGGCCACGGAATTCGCGGCCACTGTTATTCAGACGCTCGGCAGCGGGGAGCCGATGGAGATCGACGGCGTTAGGGTAAAAGTCGAGTGGGCATCCGGCGTCCGGGTGCCCGTCTACGTGGCCGCTTACGGCCCCAAGATGCTCCAGGTTGCCGGCCGCGTGGGCGACGGAGTGATCATCGAGTGCGCCGATCCCCACTACATTTCGTGGTGCTTGGAGCAGGTGCGCCGCGGTGCCGAGGAGGCGGGGCGGGATCCAGCGCAGTTGGCTGTGATCTGCTCGACTGCCACCTATGTGGCCGCCGATCTCGAGTTCGCGCGCGACCAAGTGCGGCCGCTGGGGTCAGTGGTCGGCAACCACGTCGCTGAGGTGCTCCGGAACAACGGCCCGGAGTCAATGCCACCGGAACTGGCAGCGTTCGTTGAGAACCGGCCCGATTATGACTACCTGCACCACGTGCACAAAGGTGTCGAACACTCCAAGTATGTCCCCGACGAGATCATCGATCGGCTGTGCTTGATTGGCACGACGCAGCAGTGTGCGGCCAGGCTGCACGAGCTGGTCCGGTTGGGCGTCACACATGTGAACTTCTACGCCCAGACTGACGACTACGACGCGCAGATGGAAATCTATGCGCGCGAGATCATTCCGCAGCTCCGCACGCAGGTGGCGGTGTGAGGCTCTCTTGGACATAGGCGAGCTCGATCTCACCGGCCGCGTCGCCCTAGTCACCGGAGCCAGCCGCAGCATCGGGCGAGCCACCGCGCTGGCCCTGGCCCAGGCCGGGGCGGACGTAACGCTAAGCAGTCGGGACGGTGCGGCGTTGGATTCGGTCGCGCGGGAGGTTGAGGCGATCGGCCGGCGTGCTCTGCCCGTGGTCTGCGACGTGACTGACCCGATAGCCGTTGAACGCATGGTGGACGCGTGCTGTGCCCAGCTTGGCTCGCCCGACCTGCTGGTCGCCAACGCCGGAATCTTTCAGACCTGGCAGCCCAGCGAGATGTTGAGCATCGAGGAGTGGGACAGAGTCATCGCGGTCGACCTACGTGGCATCTGGCTATGCTGCCTGACCGCAGGGCGGTTGATGCTCGAGCGTGGCCACGGCAGCATCGTCACCGTGTCCTCGATCGCCGGCCTGGTGGCGCTTCGGGGCACTGTTTCCTACAACGCCGCCAAGGCAGGCGTGACGGCGCTGACCAGAACGCTGGCCGCGGAATGGCCGACCGCAACGTCCGTGTCAACTGCGTCGCCCCAGGCTTCATCGAGCGCGATGTCGAACCGCTCAAAAGATGATGCTGCGGCACAGACGCGGATCTTCGCTCGCACGCCGCTCGGCCGCTTCGGAACGCCGCGGGAGGTGGCCCTGACCGTGCTCTTTCTGGCGTCTGACGCTGCAGCCTACATCACAGGCGCCACCGTGCCGGTGGACGGAGGATGGCTAGCCGCTTAATGCCCGCTGAGAGGAGTAATGAACCAATGAATAATGGCTCCAAGAGATTCGTAGACCGCATTCGCGATAGAGTCGGCGAGGAGTTCTACCTCTCCGACTGGTTCGAGATCACCCAGGTCGACGTCGACGTCTTCGCAGCCGTGACGCGAGACTGGGACTACATGCACAACGATCCCAAGTGGGCGGCAGAAGAGGGCCCCTGGGGGACCACGATCGCGCACGGCTTCTACCTCCTCTCACTGGTCGCGCACTTTCACGGCAAAGCTGGTTTTCCGACTCTGGCGACCGAAGATGAGTACGTCGTGAACTACGGCCTCGATAAGGTTCGCTTTACTGAGCCCGTACGCATCGGTGACCGCATCCGGGCCCGTTTCCGTCTGCTCGGCATCGAGCAGAAGAAGCCCGGGCGCGAGTTGGTGCGGAGCCAGGTCGTCTACGAGACTGAGCGGCTGGGTGACCGTCCACACTTGATCGCAGAAGCTCTCACCCTATGCGTCTACGGTGAGGCCTTCGCGCAGGCGCGCTGACGGCCTGATCCCCATGATCGTCGGGAAGCTGGTGAACGCTGCCGAATCGCCGAAGCCGTCAGACCAGACGGTGAACATCGTGGACTACCTTGATCGCCTTGCCATCTCAGCCCCCGATGAAACTGCGATCGTCTGGGACGAAGGATCGCTCACCTACCGAGACCTTCGGGAGGCGGTCGACAATTGCGCGCGGGGCCTCTTGGCGCGGGCGGTCCAGCGCGGCGACCGGGTAGCGGCGCTTGTCACACAGCGCACGGAATCCGCAGTGCTCTACCTCGCCATCGCGCGAATTGGCGCCTGCTGGGTCGCCCTCAATCCTCGTTACCAGTTGCCCGAGATGCAGTACGTCGTTGCCGACGCGAAGCCGGTATTGCTCTTCGCTATACCTCAATTCGATGGCCGTGACTTCGGCGAAGAGGTGGGTTCTCTGGCTTCAGAGAACTCGTCCATCCGCGCGGTGGTAGCGGTCGGCGGCTCACTGCCAGGGAGCGTCGGCTGGGAGCAATTCCTTGAGGAGGGCAAGGCTTTGGCTTCCGAGCGGCTGGGGCAGGCAGCGGCCAAGGTCCAACCTGACGATCCGGTCTGCCTGATCTATACCTCGGGCAGCACCGGCCGCCCAAAGGGAGCGCTGATCTCCCAATCCAGGCTCCTCCACAACTGTAGGGCCATGGCCGCCACCATCGAAGTGCGGCCCGTGCGCCTCGCCAACGTCTACCCAGTCGATCACGTTGCCGGAATCCAGGGGCCGTACCTGATGCTTCTCACTGCGGGTTCGTATTTCCTCCAGGAGCGCTACTCACCGCAGGTGGTGCTGGAGATGATCCAGCGGGAACGCATCACCGTTTGGTTCGCGGAGGTACCGCAGCTATTGCTCGCGTTGCCGCATCTGGACCGCTTCGATCTGTCATCGCTGAAGGTTGTGCACTATGCCGGCAGGCCGCCGCTCGAGCTACTGCGCCGGCTGGACAAGCTCGGGATCGCCCTAAACACTGGCTACGGAATGACCGAGACATCGAACGCTATTCTGTTCACCGACCGCAGTGCCTCGATCGAGGCGCTCGCCGGCCACAACGTCGGCCGCCCGATCGACGGAGTCGAGGTCAGGCTGATCGACGACCAGGGCGCAGAGGTGATCGGCGCCGGTGAGGGGCACTGCGAGATTCGCTCGGACTACTTGCTGCTCGATTACCTCAATCGGCCGGAGGCCGCTAAGGCAGCCCGCACGCCGGATGGCTGGTTTCGCACCGGCGATATATTGCGCTGCGTCGGGGACGGCAGCTTCGAGTTCGTGGGGCGGAGCGACGATACCTACAAGTCGGGCGGCTACAACGTCTATCCGCGAGAGGTGGAGATCGCGTTGGAGGAGCATCCGGATGTCACCGGCGTGGTTGTCGTGGGGACTCCGGATCCCGTATTCGGCGCTATAGGACACGCCTTCGTCGCTACAGAGAACGGCACGGGTTTGACCGAGGAAGTGCTCGACCAGCACTGCCGCCACCGCCTCGCGAACTACAAGGTCCCCCGGCGCTACACGATCCTTGCCGAGCTGCCTTTGCTGCGCAACGGCAAGTTCGACCGCGCCCGCCTCAAAGCGGCCGCCCTGGAGGCGGCCTCGGGCGCTGGCGGCCAACAATGAGGCGATCGCCAGCCGTGGAAATGAGCGAACTAAGCTGGCCCGAATATCGCGACCTGCTCGCCCAAGGGGCGCCTATTGTGCTTCCGATCGGTTCAATGGAGCAGCATGGTCCTCACCTGCCGTTGGGCACGGACTGGATGGTGGTGCGCGAGCTCTGCCGCCGGGTCGCGGCGGCCATCGGCGGTATCTCCGCGGCCCCGGTCATCTACGGCTACAAGTCGCATCTGCGCACCGGTGGCGGAGATGTCTTTCCTGGGACCACCAATCTCAGCGGCGCCATCCTCACTTCGGTGGTGCGTGAGATCCTTTCTGAGTTCGTCCGCCACGGCGCGCGGCGACTGCTGGTGGTCAACGGCCACTACGAGAACGAGTGGTTCGCCCGAGAGGCTTGCGACCTCGCCGCTGACGACGCCGCGGCCTCCGGCCAGGAGTTCCGTATCGTTTTCTTGAACTGGTGGGACCCTGGCGACGACAAGTACATCGCGACCATTTATCCCGCGAACGAACCGATGCGCCCGGAGCTTCAGCACGCCTCCTGGGTGGAGACCTCGATGGTCCTCCATCTATTCCCCGACCTGGTTCGGCGAGATGCGTATCCGCCTGACGAGGTCGCCAAATACCCGCCCTATGACGTTTTTCCCTCGCGCAACGAGTGGCTTCCCCCATCCGGGGCCCAGTCGGTGGTAAGCACGTCCACCGAGGAGGCTGGCCGGGCGCTGGTCGAGCATTACGTCGCCGGCATCGTTGCCGCCGCCAGGGCTGAGTTCGCTCTGTCGCCGGCTGCCGCGCAATCGCCGGTTCTGAATAGTGGAGGTGAAGATAGTGGCTAGGGCGGTAACACTTCGGGACGAGTTGGAAACGCTAGGTTCACGAACCGGGCAGGTCCTTGGACGCTCCCATCCATTCGTGATCTCGCAGATCGAAGAGGACGTCTTCGCTGCCCTGATCGGAGACACGGACCCCATGCACAACGATCCAAGCTGGAAGTTCGACCAGGCCTGGGGCGGCACCGTCGTGCTTGGCTTCCACGTCCTGACGAGGGTCGAGAGCTTCCTCCGCCAGTGCGGCGTTCGGGCGCACGGTGATGAGAGAGCGACCTTCTTGACCCTGGCCCTTGGCCGTGTCCGGTTTGCTTCCCCCCTACCTGTAGGGGCGGAGGTCCGCGCCCAGGTGACGCTCGATTCGCTTGAGCCGCGGGACGATTGCGTGATTCTGCGGACCACTCATCAAACCCTGATCGAAGGATCTGAGCGGCCGACCATGGTGGCGAAGCACGTTGGCGCATTCTTCTTTGGCCCGCCGCGCTTCCAGGGCGTGCTTGACGCCCAGGAAGGCATGAGGATCGCCGAGATCCCCAACGGCTCTCCGATCGCGCCGGCGCCAGTGCACGACGAAGCCTTCTACGAAGGCGTCAGCCGCCGTGTCGGCGACTGGCTTGGCGCGACTCCATGGACCGTCATCGAGCAGCGCGATGCCGACGCCTTTGCGATCCTGACGACCGGACTCGAACCCCTCTATAACAATCCGGTCTTGGCGGCTCAGGGACCCTTTGGTCATCCGATCGTCAGGCCACTTCAACTGCTCGCGCTGCGGGCCTACTTCATGCCTCCAGTCGGATTGCCAGTGCTCTCCGACGAAAAGATGGCGGCCTTCAACTACGGCCTGGATGGGGTCCGCTGGTATTCGGCCGTCAAGCCTGGCACGCCGGTGCGGGACCACGTCCGGCTGATGAGCGTGCGCCTAAAGGAGTCGGGCCGGTACCTGATCGCCACCCGCCACGTCGTCGAGGCGCGCGGCCAGAAGCGTGCTGTGATGGAGGCTGACTCGCTGTCCCTGTTCGCGCTGCGCCCTTAGGAGGAAGAGATGCCTGCAACGCCAAATTTGATGGAAGAGATGACATGGCAGGAGGTGCGCGACGCGGCGCACTCAGGCCTGCCTGTCGTGCTGCCCATGGGCTCGACCGAACAGCACGGCCCACACCTGCCTCTCAACACCGATTGCATCATTCCGGTAGCAATTGCGCTGGAGGCGGCCAGGGTGGTGCCGCTGGTGGTGGCGCCACCGGTACGCTTCGGGGCCATGTCCAGGGCCCTCAGTGGTGGCGGCGAGGGATTCCCAGGAACGCTTTCGCTTCGCGCCGCAACCCTGATCGAGACAATCCACGAAGTGCTGCTGGGGCTGGCCAAGAGTGGCTTCCGCAAGCTCTGCCTGCTCAACTGGCACTATGAGAACGCCGCATATCTGTGGGAGGCTGCCGATCTCACCGTGGCGAGAAGGTCGGATGTGAGGATCCTGATCCTAGAGGAGCCGCTACCGCACTTCTCTACGGAGGAGCTTCAAGAGCTCTTCCCGAAAGGGTTCCACGGCTTTGAGTTCGAGCACGCCTCCCACCTCGAGACCTCGATGATGTACGTGCTGCGTCCGGACCTGGTGCGGCGCGACCGCATCGCCAACGACCAGGCGGAGCGACATCCTTCCTGGGATGTGGTCCCGGCCCCGGAGGAGTTCGTCCCCAATAGCGGAGTACTGATGCGCCCAAGCGACGCGACCGAGGAGGCTGGCCGCCGCTTTCTGGCAGTCGGCGCTGCACGCTTGGCGGAAGCGATCCGCACCGAGTTCGGGGAGGCCTGATGCCGGCGGAGGTACCCGAATTCGACCTAATCGCCGATTACGTTGCCTTCCATGCGGAGGGCAGGCCGACGGCTGAGGCGCTCGCCTGCGATGAGTTCCGCCTCGACTACCGGCAGCTTCGCCAGGAGGTCGACCGGTATGCCAGGGCCCTCGAGAACTCAGGCATCAGTCGCGGGCACGTCGTGGCCGTCCTTGGCCATTCTCGGCCCGAGTGTTTCCTCGCCTTTCTGGCCTGCTGCCGAATCGGAGCCGTGTTCCTGGGGCTGAATCCGAAGCACACCGTGAGGGAGCTCCGTCAGGTGCTGGCTGATTCGCGGCCGCGGCTGGTCCTAAGCATGCATGGGCCCGAGGAACCTGAGCAGGATGAGAAGCTGTGGGCCCTTAGGCTTGAGATCTCTTCGATTCAGGAGATCGTGACCAGGGCGGGCGCTCGGCCCGGCTACTCGGTCTCCCTGCAGGAGTTCATCAGCCAGGGTTCCAGCCCACTCAACGCTCAGCACTTCGGAGCAGACGATCCCTGCGCGATCGTATATACGTCTGGATCGACGGGCGCTCCCAAGGGAGCTCTTCTGTCGCAGCGCGGCATGATGCGCAGCGCACGGCTCACTTGGAGGCATTGGTACGTAGCGCGAGCCGACCTCCGGACGGTGGCTCAGCACCCGATCAACCATGTCGGCTGGCTGGTTTGCGAGTGCGTCACGTTGCTCGTGGCCGGCGGCAGCATCTATTTCCGTGAGCGATTCGACGGCGGCGGAACCCTGCGCCTGATCGAGAGGGAGCGACTTAACCTCTGGATCGCGTTCCCCTCCATGGTTATTCTGGCGATGAATTCACCTGAGTTCGAGACCTGCGACCTGTCCAGCTTGGAGCGGCTCGCCCTGGGTGGCCTTCCCTCGGTTGACGTACTTGCTCGACTGCGCCGACGCACGCGCGCCGTTTTCTCTATCACCTACGGCCTAACCGAGGCCAACGGCGGCGCCCTCACAGTGACCGATGACGACGCCGACCTGGAGTCGCTCGCGGGCACGATCGGGCGGCCCCTCCTAGGCGTCGATATGCGGATTGTTGATCTTGATGGCCGAGAGGTGCCCGACGGATCGTCCGGAGAGCTCCTGGTTCGCGATCCCTGCCTATTCCTCGGCTACTTGAACCGGCCGGAGGCGACCGCCCTCGCACTCGACGCGGAGGGCTGGTTGCACACGGGGGACGCCGTGGCGAAAGGGGCTGACGGCAACTTACGGCTGGTCGGCCGCTTGAAGGAGATGTTCAAGTCCGGCGGGTACAACGTCTATCCGACCGAGATCGAGACCGTGATCGGCTCGCACCCCGCCGTCGGCGCGGTCGCGGTCGTCGAGGCACCAGACAAACTCTGGGCTGAGGTGGGACTCGCTTTCGTGGTGCCGAAATCAGGAGGCACACTGACCGCGGCCGAATTATCGGAATACTGCAGGGCTCGGCTGGCCAATTACAAGGTCCCCAAGCGCTTCGAGATCGTCGTTAATCTGCCGCAGCTGTCGAACGGAAAGTTCGACAAAGTCGAGCTTCGCGAAAGGGCTCGCAGACTCGCCGGAGATGGCACGACGCAGCACGCCTAGAACTTGATGGTGCCCCCAACGCAGCATGCGTCTCTGGACCTCAGGTGGATGTGAAGATTCGAACCAGTGGGAAGCAGATGGTCTTCGCTCATCATCCATGCGCCTGCGTGCGCGCCGCTGCAGTATCGGCCTCGAAGTCGTCAGAAGCAAAGCCGACACCTATTACGCGAGTCAATCGGTCGAACCATACAGATGGCACTTCTTTGCCCCCCGATCGATAGACGAACTCCACCATGCAACCCCCGGATTAACCGATGCATTCGCTAATTGCACCGATTTCGGGAAAGTCGAGTTCGAACCATTTCGAGGCGGAACCCACAGTCTTGAGGCGCACTACCCCGCTCTGCGCCTCTGTTCTTGGGAAACAGCGAACACGAGGTGGTCGAGGCTAAAGATCATCTCGCTAGGTTTGCAATTATTCGACCGGAGTGCGTCGAGCGCATAGACGCGTCGCCCCTGACTCGATAGCTATCTGGCGAAGATTTCGGTTTCGGCTGCCGCGGCGTTGGTGGGCGCGCCTCGCCACAGGAACAGAGGCAGCGATGCCGCCACCACGACTGGCAGCACCCAGACTGCGGCGACGTAGCCGTAGCTCGCGGCGGCAAGGCCGATCAGCGTTCCTCCAACTGAGGATCCGAGGTCGGTGCCGCTGTTCCAGAGGGCGCTGATCGCTCCGGAGTCAGATCTGATGCCGCGCTCGCTCAGGGCCAGGAAGGCGGTTGTCTGGATCGTCCCATAACCAGCTCCATAGGCGGCAGCGGCGACCAGGACGGTCCCCCCGCCGTTGTGTAGTGCGAGCACGACCAGGCCGGACAGCGACGCGACCACGCCGCCGATGAGCACAATGCGCGTAGGCAGGCGGTCGCCGAGGACGCCGGCAAGCCAGCGGCTCCCGGCGCGCGACACCCCCG
>CAAGKR010062228.1_pt1 | contig 11061 bp, 14 predicted proteins | sample 2556971 | NCBI WGS metagenome assembly CAAGKR01 (sample SAMEA5207829, study PRJEB30636) | soil metagenome | biome: forest; feature: boreal; material: soil | place: USA | collected 2011-09 | depth 1 m
GAGCCGATCCTCACCTCGCGCGCGGCGACGCACATCGGCCGCTACTGGCCCCTGTAGCCGGGCCACGACCGGCCCCATCGCGCGACGCGCGCACCCCGCCGCCTGCGCGGACAGGCCGGGGTTCCCGCCGGCGCCTGAGCGCGCTTCGCGTGCGAGCGGCGATACGTTCGCCGCGCGAGCGATACTTCACGAAGATGAGCGACAAGGATGCCACGACGGAGGCCGCAGCGACCTCCGCGCAGGCGATCACGATCGTGCTCGCGGATGACCACGCGGTCGTGCGCAGCGGGCTGCGGATGCTGCTGGACAGCGAGAGCGACTTCGAGGTCGTCGCCGAGGCCAGCGATGTAGAGAACGCGCGCCGCTACGTACGCGGCCACCACCCTCGGGTGCTGGTGCTCGACCTCAACATGCCCGGCGACTCGAGCCTGGAGGCGATCCCGCTGATCCGCAAGGAGTCGCCCGCCACGCAGATCGTCGTCCTGACCATGCAGCAGGAGCCGGCCTTCGCCCGCAAGGCACTTGGCGCGGGAGCGCTCGGCTACGTGCTCAAGGAGGCCGCCGACGACGAGCTGGTCGAATCGGTGCGGCGCGCGGCCGCGGGAGAGAGCTACCTGAACCCGCGACTCGGCGCCAGGATCGCCTCCGGGCCGCCCCCCGGACCACCGGACGACCTCTCCGAGCGCGAGGTCGGCGTGCTCAGGCTGATCGCGCTGGGCCACACCAACGCCGAGATTGCCGAGCAGCTGTCCCTGTCCGTGCGAACCGTCGAGACGCACCGCTCGCACATCCAACAGAAGCTGCGGCGCTCCACGCGCGCCGAGCTCGTCGGGTATGCGCTCGAGCGCGGCCTGATCGGGACCGCCGACGAGCACGCCCCCTGATCGCCCGCCAGGTCAGGACGCCGTTGTCGGCTGACTGGCCGATGGCGCCCGCGCGCCGCGGACGAGACGCTCGACGCCCAGCGTGCTGACCCCGAGGCTGACGAGGCCGGCGGCGACGATCGCGGTCGCCACCGAGGACGACAGCACGTGCTGGGAGAGGCCGATCGAGGCGATGGCAGCAGGCACGCCGAGCTGCGCGGTCGCTGCGAGACCGGCGGCGGGCTGCCTGCGTCCGAGCGCCGCGGCGAGCAGGTGGATCACGACATTGACCGCAGCCAGCGATCCCGCGAGCGCCAGCATCGCCGGATCGCGCACGAGGCCGCCCAGGTCCAGTCGCGCCCCGAGCACGACGAAGTAGAGCGGGACGAAGAACCCGTCCGCGACGCCGCGCACCTGGGTGGAGAGGCGTTTGGGCCCACCGAGCACGGCCACCATCAGCCCGGCGCCGAAGCCGGCGATCAGGACGCTCGTCCCGCCCTTCTGCGCGATCCACGCGAGCAGGAAGAGGACGAGCAGCGACAGCCTCAGGTCCAGCGCCCACTGGCGTTGCTTGGAGAGCCGGCGCACGCGCTGAACCCCTTTATGCGCCTCGAGCAGCTTGGCCGCGCCGAGCAGCAGGACCGCCGCGGCCGCGACGAGCACCCCGCCGAGCACCGCGTGGCCCAGGCGGGCAGGCTGCAGCACGATCGGCACCGACAGGATCGTGACCACGTCGGCGATCGTGACCTGCGCCATCACCGTCATCACGTCGGGGCCGGCCACGCCGGCCTCCTCGAGGGCCGGCAACAGCACGGCCGCCGAGCCCGAGGCGAGCAGGACCGCGTAGACGAGGGCATGGCCCGTGCCCGCGATGCCCGCGGCGAGCAGGCCTCCGGGCAGCGCGAGCACCGCCACGACGGCGGCCAGCAGCGCGCCGTCTCGCAGCGATGCGCGCAGGCGCCGATCGCGCAGCGGCAGGTGCATGCCGGCGGTGAGCATCAGCATCGCGAAGCCGACTTCGGCGAGCAGCGAGATCGTCGCGTTGGACGGACTCACCCCCCGCAGGACTTCGGGCCCGACGAGGATTCCCGCGATGATCTCGCCGATCACGACGGGCACGAATCTGTGCGCGGCGATGCCGAACAGCGGCCCGCCGAGACCTGCGAGCACGATCACCACGAGCGTTCCAAAGCTCATGGCAGGCCACGGTATGCCTTCCGGCGCGTTTGCGGACGCGACGCGGACCGGGCATCCGTGCTTGTCCGCATCCGATCGGAGTGTTTACCCGGTTCTCGACGCGCGCACCCGGAGGTAGCGTGCGTGCATGCCGTCACGTCTGCGTCTCGCAGGCAGGGCCAACGAGGAGGCACCCGACCGGTCGATCCGCGTGGTGCTGGCAGACGACCACTCGCTGATGCGTCGCGGCCTGCGCCGGCTGCTCGACGACGAGCAGGATGTGAAGGTGATCGGCGAAGCCGGCGATCTCGCGGCGGCCGCGCAGGAGGTTCGCCGTCACCGGCCACAGGTGCTCGTGCTCGACCTCGGGATGCCCGACGGATCGAGCATCGAGGCGATCGGCGAGCTGCGCGAGCGTGCTCCGGAGACACAGATCGTCGTTCTGACGAGCGACGACAGCCCCGTGTTCGCCCGGCGTGCCCTCGCCGCCGGAGCGGTCGGATTCGTGATGAAGGAGCTCGCCGACGGCGAGCTCGGGCCGGCCGTTCACGCCGCCTCGCGCGGTGAGGAGTACGTCGGCCCGCGCATGGCCGCCCGCCTCGACGCGTTCGCGGGCACGCTCACCGAGAACAAGCTGACTCAGCGCGAGGCCGAGGTCCTGCGCCTGATCGCCCTCGGACACACCAGCGTCGAGATCGCCCGCAAGCTCCAGCTCTCTCCGCGCACGATCGAGACTCATCGCGCGCACATCTGCCGCAAGCTCGGGCTGGGCACCCGCGCGGAGCTCGTGCGCTACGCGCTGCAGCGCCGCCTGATCGGGGCCTGACATCATTTCAGGCCCGAAGTGCTCATCGATCCTCATCGATCGCCCGCTGACCCGCGGGGCTTGCGCCGCGTGACGGCGCTCGGGCTCTGCGCGCTGGCGGCGAGCCTGCTGCTCGTCCTGGGCTGCGGATCGGCCCACCCGGGCAGCCCGCTCGCCGTCGCCAGCCCTGCGCGGCTTCCGCAGTCGCGCGCCCCTCACGTGATCGTGATCGTCATGGAGAACGCCGAGTACGGGGAAGTCATCGGCAACCCGTCGGCGCCATACGTGAACGCGCTCGCGCGCCGCTACGGCCTGGCGACGCGGAGTTACGCGATCACCCACCCCTCGCTGCCGAACTACCTCGCGCTGACCGGCGGCTCCACGCAGGGCGTGAGCTCCGACTGCACCGACTGCCACTTCTCGGCCGTGAACATCGTCGATCAGCTCGAACGGGCGGGGATCTCCTGGGGCGCCTTTCTCGAGGACTCACCGACGCCGTGCTTCCGTGGCGCCGGCGCGGGCGGGTATGCCAAGAAGCACAACCCGTTCATCTACTACGACGACATCGCGGGCTCTGCGGCCCGCTGCGGCAAGCTCGCCGGCTTCGCACAGCTGGCGTCGGACCTGCGCTCCGGGCGGCTGCCCACCTATACCTGGATCTCGCCCAACCTCTGCGACGACGGCCACGACTGCGGCGTCGCTGCGGGCGACCGCTTCCTCAAGCGCACGGTGCCGGCGCTGGTGCGCGAGCTCGGTCCGCACGGCTTCCTCGTGATCACCTGGGACGAGGGCAGCTCCGACCGCGGATGCTGTGGCGTCGCCCGCGGCGGGCAGATCGCGACGATCGTCGCCGGCCCGGAAGTGCGGGCCGGGGGGCGCGAACGCCGCCCGCTCGACCACTACGGCGTCCTCGCGACGATCGAGGAAGCCCTGGGCCTGCCGCGGCTGGCGGGCGCCGGAGAACCAAGCGCGGGAAGGCTGACGGCGCTGTTCCGGCGCCCGCCGCGGCTCGCCCCCTGATGCGCCTGGCGTCGGCCGCCGCCCGTCGCCCATGCCTCTGCGCGAGCTGAGGCTCAGCTCGGGGGCGAGGCCAGCTTTGCCCGCTGGGCGCCGGCGGCGATCCGCACCACGTCCCATGCCAGGCCGACGCGCTCGAGAGCGTCGATCAGCCAGCCGCCCGGATCGAGCTGCCAGCGGGTGAGTCCGTGATGTGCGGAGGTGGGGAAGGCGTGATGGTTGTTGTGCCACGCCTCTCCGAAGGTCGGCAACGCGAGCCAGGCGAGGTTGCGGGACTCATCGTGGGTGGGGAAGCGGCGGCGCCCGAAGAAATGGCAGAGCGAGTTGATCGAGAAGGTCGCCTGGTGCAGGAAGAGGATGCGAACGGCTCCGCCCCACAACATTCCGGTCAGGCCCCCGAGCAGCGAGCCGGTCAGCGCCAGCCCGAGCCCGAAGGGAAACGCGAGCCCGAGCAGCACCCACAGGAAGAAGGTGCGGTCGACCGTGCGGAGCACGGGGTCGGCGAGCAGATCCTTCGCGTAGCGCTCGGGATTCGCGCGGTCGACGCCGCGGAGCATCCAGCCCACGTGTGCGTGGAAGAGCCCGCGCAGCGCGCCGCGCCAGCCGACGCCGTGATCCACGTGTGGGCTGTGCGGATCACCGGGCTGATCGCTGAAGCGGTGATGCTTGCGATGCGTCGAGACCCACTCGATCACCGGACCCTCGACCGCCGCCGATCCGAGCACCGCGAAGAGCGCCCGCAGCGGCCGGCCGGTCTTGAAGCTGCGGTGGGTGAACAGACGGTGATAGCCGACCGTGATCCCGGCGCCCGTGAGGCTGTAGCTGACCGCCAGGACCGCGAGGTCCTGCCAGTGCAGCGCGCTTCCCCACGCCAGGTAGATCGCAAATCCGAGAAACGCGAGCGGCACGCCGGTGACGACAGCGTTGGCGACACGGTCGACCGTCTCGTGGTCGATGGCGACCGAATCCTCGGCGGGCTGGTGCGACATGGAGATCTCCGTTGCCGGAGCGTCTCGGGCCTGCAGGCCGGTCAGGGCCGGCAGGCCCGGCGGGCGCTACGCCGGCTGGACGTTCACAGCCTTGGGTCCCTTGTCGCCGGCTTCGGCCTCATAGGTGACCTTGGCGCCTTCGGCGAGCGAGCGATACCCCTCGCCGACGATCGCGCTGTGATGGACGAACAGGTCCTTGGACTGGTCATCGGGAGTGATGAAGCCAAAGCCCTTCTCGTCGCTGAACCACTTGACGGTTCCACTAGCCATTTGCGTTTCCTCCTGCGTCGATAGTGCTGCGAACGCGGAGATTGCTAGGCAAAGGCTACGAGCGCTGGCACTGCGTCGTTGGGCGATCGCCCAACCTGATCCGGAAACGATAGCACCGGCCACGAGCGCGAGCGCTCCCGGCGGAGCATCGGCTCAAGGAACGCCTGCGGCGCTCATCGCGGCCTGCCGCGAGATCGGCCGCTTGCCCCAGGCCGTCTCGCGCGCGTAGGCGATCAGCCGCTCGAAGAAGTCGCCGGGCTCGGGCGCCGCGACGCCCGCGGCCTGCAAGATCTCGTGCGCGCGGGAGTCGTCGAAGCTGCAGCGGACGTCGAAGTAGGGCAGATACGCCTCGGCTCCCTGCGGCAGCCCCGCGTTCCCGGCCTGCTCCACGAACCGCGCCGGCTTGCGGCTGCCCAGCAGCGAGGAGTGCAGGTCGACCAGCTCGCCCGCGGTCAACGCCCGCCGGCCCGCCACGAGGTGGTAGGTGCCGCAGGCGTGCGGGTCGTCGAGCAGGGCAAGCAGGCCGTCGGCCACGTAGTCGACGGGCACGAAGTCGACAATCGAGTCGGCGCGCGCCGGCAGCTCGTCGAACAGGCCCCGCTCGAAGGCGCGTATCGGCCAGTAGATCACGTTGAACGCGGGCGTCCATCCGCTCGCCCGATGGCCCACGACGATGCTCGGCCTGGCGATGACGACGGGCAGGTCGCGAGCCCCGCGCAGCAGCTCCTCGCCCTGCCCGCGCCCCCAACCCCCAAACGGGGGGTGCGCAGAGCCTCCGATGGGTCAGCTATCTGCCGGCAGGAGCCGGAGCGCCTTTCCGCCCGCGGTGAGGACGCGGAAGTGGCGCTCGTCGAGCGTGAGCACGTCGCGCACGCCATGGCGCTCGGCCAGAACGACTATCGACGCATCGGCGAGGCTGATCCCGAGGTCGGCATAGCGCTCGATGATCGCGCGCGCCCGGGCGACATCTGGACCCGCCATCGTCTCGAGCAGATAGGCGCCTCGCTCGACCTCTTCGAGCAGGCTGGCCCGCGCTGCGGCGCCGACACGGGCGGCGAGAAGGTAGTCCAGCTCGGCGAGCACGAAGGGCGAGAGGAGCAGCGGGGGAGTCGCGACGGCGAGACTCGCAGCCGTCTCGGCGTGGCGGCGCTGTGCGCTGTCGAGCGCCGCGAGCAGGCCGCTTGTGTCGAGCAGGATCACTCGCCGAAGCCGCGAGCGAGCTCCTCATCGACCCGCTCGGCGAGGGTCGCCTCGCCGCTGTCGAACAGCGGCAGCCGCGGTCGCGGATAGGCGTGCGTGGCGGTGACCGCCGCCAGCGCCGAGCGAACGACGTCGGCCTCGCTGCGACCCTCGGCCGCAGCGGTGCGCTCGAGCGCGGCCTTCAACTCGTCCGGCAGGAATATCGTCGTTCGCTTCATGCCATACATTGTGCCATACGTGGGCGCCGGTCGCGCGGTGAGGTCGCCCGAGCCCCTCCGCGGCCTGGGCGAGTTCGTGCAGGGGTTGGCTGTTGCGCGGTTCCTTCCGTTGAATCTGGCGAGTGTCTGACGGAACGAACGCGTCTCGAACGCAGCTCTGGCTCGAGAGCCTGGGCGACTGGGCCTGGCCCGGGGTCGCAGCGCCTGCGGAGGCGCTGCCGCTGCCCCCATCCTGGGTGCCGGCCCTCCCGCCTCGCCTCGAGCTGGCCATGGCCTCGGCTGCTGGCCCGGAATCCGTCCCCTGGCAGGGACGTGCGACGCCGCGCCGGCTCCTGCTCGCGACGCTGCTCAGCGCGCTTGCCGCGGTCTGCTGCGCGCTCGCGCTCAGAGGATCGCTGACGCTCCCGGGGATTCTCGACACCCGGGCGCCGAGCCGGCCGGTGCCTGCCGCCACCGCCGCTGCAAGCTCGACCACCGCACCACCGCTGCCCGCGGTCGTCGCGGTGAGCCAGGACGCCGCCGGCAGCTCGATCGACCAGGTGAGCTTCGCCTCCTCGGCGCTCGCCGCCGAAGGCTCCTTCCTCCTCTACCTGCCACCCGGCTACGCGAGCACGACGGGCCACTACCCGGTGCTCTACCTGCTGCATGGCCGCAACGGCCACGCGACCTCGTTCCTGGAAGTGGGCATCCAGGCGAGCCTCGACCGCCTGATCGCGCAGGGCGCGATCCCCCCGATGATCGCCGTGATGATCCAGGACCAGAGTGGCCTGCACAACTGGAGCAACATCGGCAGGCGACACAGCACGAGCTATGTGGTCGAAGTCCAGGAACTGGTCGACCGCATGCTCCCGAGCATCCCCACGCGCGCCGCCCGGGCGATCGCCGGAAGCTCGATGGGCGGCTTCGGCGCGATGCACGTCGCGCTCGCCTACCCCTACCGATTCGCGGTCGTCGAGAGCTGGCTGGGTTTCTTCGACAACCTCGGCGGCGAACTGCACAAGGACCGGCCGGTCCTGTCGCGACTCGGCCTGCACGCGTTCCTCTACGGCGCCGAAGCCGACCCTGTGGCCAACCCCGAAGAGGACCCGGCCTTCGCCGCCGAACTGCGCGCTGCCGGCGCGGTCGCGCAGAGCGCGATCTACCCGGGCGGGCACAGCCTCGAAAAAGTCAGCGAACACCTGGACGCCATGCTGCTGTTCGCCGGCCGCGCGGTGCGCAGCGCGCAGCATCGCGCGACCGTGGAAGCATCGCGGACACCACGAATCCACTGACGACGTTCGGCCGCGCACCCGGGCCGGGGAGCGCCGGCCGCATGCCGGCATGCGGTCGCGCCGCCGATGCGATACTGATGACGGCAGATGAGTGTTACCCCATCCCCCTCCGACGCGTCGCCCCCGGCCCGTCCGCCGGGTCTGCGCATGATCCTCCCGATCGCGGTGATCCTCGTGATCATCGGCGGCGTCACCGCGCTCCTGGTCGGCGGCTCGAGCAAGCACGGCCAAGCGGGCAACGCAAGCGCGACGAAGCTCGGGGTGTTTGAAGGGCTTGCGCTGAGCCCACGGCTGCCCGCTCCGCCGCTCAGCACGCTGCGCAACTACGACGGCACCGCGTTCAACCTGTCCTCCGATCGTGGCAAGGCCGTGTTCGTAACCTTCCTCTACGCGCACTGCCCCGACGTGTGCCCGCTGATCGCATCGAACCTCCACAACGCCTACGCGAAGATGACACCGGCGATGCGCGGCCACATCGCGATCGTGGCCGTCTCGGTCGATCCGCACGGCGACAGCGCGGGAACCGTCGCCGCCTTCGTCCACCAGCACGAGCTGACCGGCGAGGCCCGCTACCTGATCGGCTCGGCCAAGCAGCTCGGACCAGTCTGGGAAGCGTGGAAAGTCGGCTCGCAGAAAGACAGCTCCAACCCCGGGTTGGTCAACCACTCCGCGCTCATCTACGGCGTGAGTGCCGCCGGAAAGCTGACCACGATCTACGCGGCCAACTTCGAACCGAGTCAGATAGTCCACGACGTTCCCCCCCTGCTGGGCAGCTAGGGCGGCTAGCTGACGTGCCGCCGCGGCGGTGCGCAAGACGGCCGCCGCACTCCGCTGAGGGGAAGCTACATATTGAGGATGTTGACCGCGCGGGCGGCGACCAGCCCGACGGTCAGACATGGCGCACGCTCGATTCTCACGCGCTGTCCTGCGCCGGCCGCGACAGGGCGGCGGCCGCGGCTTCCTCGTGGCCGGCTGGACGCCCGTAGAAAGCAGTCGTGAGCCCGAGCGCAATGACGGCTCCGCAAAGTGGTGCGACGAGGTAGATCCAGTACGTGCCCATGTTTCCACTGACAAGCGCCGGGCCGAGTGAGCGGGCGGGGTTCATCGACGCGCCGCTCACTGGACTGGCGATGAGGCCCAGCAGCGCGATCGTGCCGCCGACGGCCAACGCCGAGTTGTGACCGACCAGGCGCGGCCCGGCTGCCGCCGTCCCCAAGATGACCAACAACAGAGCGGCGGTCAGGACGATCTCCGTAACCAGGGCGGTCCCCGAACCCAGATGTGGCAGCGTGGCGCCGAGGCGGCCCACGTTCCCGTACATCACGAGTAGCAGCAGCGCTGCGAGGATCGCGCCACAGAGCTGTGCGGCGATGTACGGCGCTACGCGTCGGGGTGGAAAGTCGCCGCGAAGCGCAAACGCGAGCGTGACCGCCGGGTTCAAATGGGCACCAGACAGGCCGCCGACCGCATAGATCAGCGCCACGACCATCAGGGCCGGCGCGACGACCTTCGCGGCGTGTCCCAGCGGCTGATGGGTGGCGGCTTCGATCGTGTCGCCCCCCGCCGCGACGAACGTCAGCAGCAGCGTGCCCACCAGCTCGGCGAGCAACCGCCGCCACGCATGTGTCGGATCCCAGAAGAGCACATCGGCGGTTGGGCGGCGGTCCGCCGTCCCGAAGCGGTCAGGCTGCGGCGACTCGAGCGTCATGCCGCGGCCCGGTTCACGGAACGCTCACCAGCACGCACGGCACCAGCGTCGACTCATCGAGCAAGTGCGATGCACTGACCCGGTGGTACCCATCAGCAACGATCAGCGGGCCCCGCTTGAGGCGCACGAGCATCACCGGCGCCAGCGCCTTGCGGTCACGGATCTTCGCGAGCTTCGCTGCGACGCCCTCGTTATCGGCCGGCAGGCAAGCAAGCTCCGCGGCGCGCAGAATGTCCTTCGCGGCAAACCAGCGCGTCTTCGTGCGCCGCTTGCGCAGCCGCTGCAGCGCACGCGCGACGTGGCGCTCGTGCAGCACGAGCGCGAGAAAGTGATCGGCAGCGGCAAAGTCTTGTGTCTCGGGTTCATTCAGCCATGTCGGCTTGAACTCAGCCTTGGATCCCATGCAGACCTCCTCGTCGGGGCCTCAGGTCCCACATGCAGATCCCGCACGAACCACAAGTGGTGCGACGAGGTATATCCAGTAAGTACCGAGGTTCCCGCCACGAGCGCCAGGCCGAGAGAGCCCACGAACGGTCAGACCGGAGCGTGACCAATGCTCCTAACCGGCGCTCATAGCGGCAGCGGCTCCTGGAGAGAAGCGATTGCGTAGTCGGCGCCCGCGTCGCGCAGCTGCTCCACGTTGAAGTGGCCGCTGCCGACGCCCACGCACGCCATCCCGGCGGCGTGTGCTCCCTCGACGTCGTGGGGCGTGTCTCCGACGACGATCGCCTGCGCTGGGGACAGTGGCTCACCGTAGACCAGGGCGCCCCGTTTGAGCGCGATCCGCGTCAGCTCTCCCCGGTTGGTGGAGTCAGAGCCGTACCCGCCGAATGAGAAGAAGCGGTTGAGGGCCCCACGGTGAAGCTTGACGTGGGCCGCGGCCTCGACGTTCCCGGTCACCAGACCCAACAGATAGCCGTCGTCGATCAAACGCGGTAGCAGCTCCTGCACGCCCGGCAGCACCCGATAGTCCTCGGACTCGGCGACCGTCTGATGGAGATAATGCAGCCGACGCTCGAGCAGACGCGTGAACTCCTTGCGCTCAGGCTCCCGATGCAGAACCGCCTGAAAGGTCCTACGTCCGACATCGGGGTCGGTCATCCCGGCGTCGGTGAACTTGCCGATGTCAGCTGGGATGCCGTAGAGCTCGTCAAAGGCCAGTCGCCACGAGGCGGCCCCCGCGCCGCCGGTGACGAGCAGCGTCCCGTCGATGTCGAACAGGATGGCGATACGGTCCTCTGCCATGTCGGGCTCCAGTAGATCTAGGCCGTGAGCGTCGCTTCGCGAAGCGCGGCGCTTCCAGCCCGTGCGCGTGTGCTTGCGATACTACGAGGCTTGGTGTCCGGCTTCGAGCGTTCGTGATCGCGGTGCGCCATCCGCATAGGGAACGGAGTGCGGCGACCGCCTCGACAGCCGACGCCCTGGTGATCTTCGGTATCACCGGAGACCTGGCCAGGAAGATGACGTTCCGGTCGCTGTACCGGCTTGAGCGTCGCGGACTTCTCGGCTGTCCGATCGTTGGCGTGGCCCTCGAGGACTGGAGC
>CAAGKR010448008.1_pt1 | contig 11061 bp, 10 predicted proteins | sample 2556971 | NCBI WGS metagenome assembly CAAGKR01 (sample SAMEA5207829, study PRJEB30636) | soil metagenome | biome: forest; feature: boreal; material: soil | place: USA | collected 2011-09 | depth 1 m
CGGTCTTGGACACCGTGGCGAATACATTTTTCTCCACAGGAAAAGCAGATCAATTTCGATCAGTTACGCGCTACCCGATCGGCATTGAGTCTAGCCTAGTCTTCGCTTGAAGAAATTTGGCGCTTGCGGTGGCGGAGGGCGAGCAGGTCCAGGAAGCGCTCCGGGGCCAAGGAAACGCGGCTTCGGCTGTCGAGGTAGCGCCGCCGCTCGATGGCGAAGATTCCACCCGCCGCGACCCCACCGCTCGCGAGGGCGACGATGTCATAAACGAGGGAGCCCGGCGCCATGAGGGCGCCCCCGACACCAAAAAGGAGGAAGGCCATCCCGGCGCGCAACCCCATCTGACCGAAGCGCTCCCGCCGCATCTCCGAGAGATCGATGTTGAAGGTAATCGCGGTGTCGCCACCCGCTGTCCCTTCTTGCGAGAGGATGGTCTCCACCCGATTGACCAGCGCGAAGGCGTAGCGCTTGGAGAAATCGAGCGACCGCACGAGGCCCGGCCAGATCCCGTGCGCGCGCTCCCATTCGATCCGGTCGCCGTGGTGGCGGCGAACGGTCATGAGCTGCTCACGCAAGAACCTATCGACCGCCCTGCGCACGGTCTCGATCGGCGCTCCGACAACCCGGGTCACGACAACTCGGCTCGCGCCCAGTGTCCGTGTCAGCGCACTCGGTTCCTCGGGCTCGATCGGCGCCCCACGCCGCATTTCGGTCAGCGCCTCTTCGATCGCCTCACGGCGCAGTCCCGCCTCCTCACCGAGGCGCAAAAGCTCGCCAACGCTCAAGGACTCGGAACTCGCCCGCTCGGCCGAGGCGGGGTTCTGCGTGTCGATCTCGGCAGCGCGACGCAAAACGAAATCGACCTCCCTGCGCGTGAGCTCTTCCGACACGGCGCTTGATTATAGCCGCAAGGACGGGTCCGTGCGGGGTCGATCCAGCGGCAGCGGTCGGCGCATTCCAAACGCGGCGCGCATGATCCATTCGTACAGGCGGTCCGGAACGAACGGACGGAGGCGGCCGGCGGAAAACGACGTCCGACCGACCGGCCAACGCAAGCGGGGGTTTGCCGCCGTCGCTGCCCGCTCGATGGCGTCGACCAGCGGCGTGAGATCCTTCGCCCGGCCGAGACGAGCCGCCTGCCGCAGATAACTGGCCAGCAGAGCCGCGTAGGGGCTGTCGGCCCGCTCCGCCGCCGCCGCACGCCGCTGATTGGTGTAGAACGCGGTTTCGAACGGCCCCGGTTCGATCAGGACGATCCGGATCCCAAAGGGGTAAAGCTCGAGACGCCAAGCTTCGATCATCCCCTCCAGCGCCCACTTCGTGGCGTGATAGGGACCGACCATTGGCACCGCCACTCGCCCCGACAGGGATCCGATGGTCACGATGGTGCCGGATATCCGCGCGCGCATCGCGGGGAGGACCGCGCGCGTGACGCGGTGGACGCCGACCACGTTGGTCTCGAGCTGCGCCCGTAGCTCGTCGGTGGACGTCTCTTCAAGCGGCCCGTAAGCGTAATAGCCCGCATTGTTGACGAGCACGTCGAGCCGCCCGTCCGTCTGCCGCAAGACCTCGCCGACGGCCGTCGCCACGGAGTCGTCACTCGTCACGTCCAGCTCCGGCGTGGTCAGCTGCCACCCTTTGCGGGCGGCGAGATCCCGCAAGGACGCGCCGGCATCCGGCCGGCGCAGGCTGGCGAATACCCGCCACCCGCGCGCCCCGAACCGCTCGGCAATAGCGCGTCCAATCCCCGACGAGCTGCCGGTGATGAGAATCGCCGCGGGATTGCGGCCCACGGCATCCTTGACCGCCATCGCTTCTAGTATGGCATCGTATAGCCGGCCTGCAGAACGTGGGCATCGCCGAAGCTGGTGTTCTGGAAGTAACGGCCATACGAGATCTCGAAAGCACCGGCCGCGAACCAGCGGAGAAACGGATAGGGGCCGAGCGCCTCGGCGTCCCAGAGCAGCTTGACTTCCGGGTACTCGGTGCGCATCGGACCGAGCTTCGGATCGGTGGTGAAATAGGGCAAATGGAGGTCGTCCATCGCGGAGCAGCCGGGGTTCGACATGACGTCGCACCACAATCCGGCATGGTTCTGGAAGTACTGTCGATAGAGCAGCCGCACCTCTAGATCGCGACCGAGCGGGTGATAGACCCGCCCCTCCAGCGTATTCGCGGACAGCCCCCAGTTCGAGTTGCCACCCGGATCGAGGTCCCAGTAGCGGCGATATTGGAACTGAAGACCGGTCGCGGACCCGGGAAAATAGTAAGCAAGCCGGAAGGAAACCGCGTTGCGCAATCGACGGTCCGGAAGTACCTCGTAGCCGATCCCTGCCACCTGGCGATAAGGGTTGCCGAGGAAGCCAGTCAGATAGGCGCTGTCCAGGTTGAGCTGCGCGATCGCCACCGGCGACAGGACCTGGGTATAGGCCACGCCCCCGAAGACGGCGTCGAGCGGGCACGAGAACCCGCCGGCCACCAGACACGGCGGCGTCCGGCCACGGAAGCCGACGGCGTCCCGGTTGAGCCCGCCCGAGAGCGCGACCGTCGCCGTGTCGCCCCAGAACCGCCGGGCGAGCGATCCCACGATGGCATGGGACCAGTAGTCGGATTCGGCGCTGTACTTGTAGCCTAAGGTGGCGCGGGTCCGCTCCCAGCTCTTGCCAAACCCGAGCCCGACCTCGTTGCGGATCTCGGTGAAGATGTTGTCGACCGTGGCCCCGGCGCTGGCCGAGGCGGAGGTGATCGCGTCGACCAAATAGTGCGCGTCGACGTCGAATCCGTCCGGAAGGTCTTTGGTAATTTCGACAACCGGTTGGATTACCCGCGTTGAAGGCTCCCGGTAATACTCGCCGCGAATCGTGACCCGGTCTTCGGCGCGCGCGACGGCGCACGGGAGCATCGTCCGAGCTGCAGCGACCAGAGTCAGCGCGTGGACAAAGCCGGGCCTGGCCCGGCCCGCAGCGCCGAGGCGAGTCTTCCCGCCCAGGGTGGACTGGAATCCTTCGCTGGGGCGGAGGCAGACCCGCTCCGGGTCCCCGTATTTAATCGGCCGCTTCAATTGCAGCCGCAACCGCCGCCCGGCTGACCGAAGCCGAGATCGGCCCCCTCACGCGCGCCGAACCAGTGTTGCCGGAAGCGATCTTCGAGCGGATCGGCGTCGAAACGAAGCGCGCGTTTGGCCAGGTGCTCGCGTTGCCACGGGGCAACGGGCGGCGGCGCGTGCGCGCACCCGACGGCGCCCGCCACGACGGCGCCTGCGAAGAGCACCATGCAAAGCCGAAAACGAACGTACGCCATGCCGGGTTTTTATCACGGTCGACGCGGCGATCACGAATGCGCCCGGCAGGCTAGAATGCGAGAGCGTGGCGAACGACCCAAGCACCCTGGTGCTCGACATCGAAACCATCCCGGACCGGGATCTGTTCACACCGCCCGAACCGCAGGGGCCGGGAGCGGCGGAGCGGCCCTTCCCGCCCCTCTATGCTTGCCGCCCGATCGTCATCGGCGTCATGTGGCTCGACGCCGCGTTTGCCGTCAAACGGATCGGCACCATCGGCGAGAGCAAGGACGAAGCGGGGATGATGACCGACTTTGCCGAGTTCATGGGGAAGTGGCGCCCCCAGGTGGTCACCTGGAACGGCCGTTCGTTCGACCTACCGGTCCTGGCGCTGCGGGCGTTACGCTTCGGCCTCGACTTCGGCTGGTACTACCGGGGCCAGGGCTACCGGTATCGCTTCAGCGAAGAGGGGCATCTCGATCTGTGCGATGTGATCGCCGACCACGGCGCGGCAAAGATGACCTCGCTCGACGGTGCGGCGCGGACCATCGGCCTGCCGGGCAAAGACGGCGTCGATGGCAGCCAGGTGGAGGGACTCTTTCAGGCCGGTCAGCTCGAGGCGCTCCGCCGCTACTGTCTTTCCGACGTCGCGCAGACCGCGTTTCTGTTTCTCCGTTACCGGCTGGTCTCCGGCGATCTCGACCGCGACGGCTACCGGCATGCGGCGACGGGCCTGCTCGCGTCGATCGAGACGGACGGGCGCTTCGGGCGGCTGCTCGACGGCGTCGATCGACGACGTCTGTTGCTCAATGATTGATCCCGCGTCCCCCTGGGTCCCGCTGCCGCGGACGTTCTACGAGCGGCCGACCGCGACCGTCGCGCGCGACCTGCTCGGCAAGCTCCTGGTGCGCCGCCGACGGGCGAGGCGCATGCTCGTTGCGCGCATCGTCGAAGTTGAAGCGTATCTGGACGAGCGGGACGCCGCCTCGCACGCACGTCGCGGCCCCACCCCGCGGGCCGCGATCATGTTTGGCCCGCCGGGCTTCCTCTACGTCTATCTCATCTACGGCATGCACCACTGCATGAACGTCGTCACCGAGGCCGACGGCACCGCCGGGGCGGTGCTGATCCGTGCGGCGGCGCCGGTCGCCGGTTGTCCGGACGCTCTCCGCGCGCTCACCGGACCCGGCAAGTTGTGCGCGGAGCTCGGCATCACGCGAGCGGACAACGGCCGCGATCTGACCGACCGCAACAATTTTTACATCGCCGACGACGGCGCCGAGGCGCCGCGCGCGGTCGCCTCCGCGCGGATCGGCGTCGGCCACGCGGGGGCCTGGGCGGCCCGCAAGCTGCGCTTCACCGTGGCGGGCAGCCCTCACGTCTGCAAGGTCTGACGCTGGCGGACCTCGCGCTCGATGGCGGTGAACATGTTGGGCAACGACGCTGCGACCAGGCCGTCGGTTATCCTCCGCAAAACGAAGCCGGGGAGCGGCGCCTTGACCTCCAGCGAAGCGCGATATTCGATTGCCGTCCCCTCCCCCGCCTGCGAAAAGCGCCAGCCTCCGACCGAGTCGGAGACGATCTCGCCTTCGACGAACGTCCAATCGACGGTCCACCGATCGGGATCGCAGACGAGATCGAGCACATAGCGGACCGGGAGGACGACCTGCGCACGAAACTCGACGCGCACCGCCGCGCCGTTCGGCTGCAGAACGCGCGCCGATTTGATCTCCGGGAAGAGGCGCGGATAGGCGGGAAAATCGGTCACGACGCCATACGCCTCCGCGGGCGTCGCCCGCGCCAGGAGGTGGCGTCTTTGCACGGGCTCGCGTCCGCTCATCGCTGGTGCGATTTCACCACGCCTCGTCGCTAGGCGCCACGGTTGACGCCGGACAACCGCGGCGCTTAACGTGAACCGCCTCCATGCCCCGCTCCCCCTTTCCGCCCGGGACGCGAACCAACTTCCTCGGCGATCGGCCGGTCCGACTGGATCACGTCCGCCTGGACTGGGATCTCGACCTAATCGGAAAGCGCCTCTCGGGCGTCGCGACGTTGACCGTGACCGTCCGGCATGATCGCCTGGCGGTGGTTACGCTCGACGCCGTTGAGCTGGACGTCGGAGGCGTCACGGTGGGCGCTCTCGCGGCCACCTTCGACAACGACGGTGAGATGCTGCGGGTCACCCTGCCCGAGCCTCAACCGGAAGGAAGCACAATCGAGATCGCAGTGTGCTACTCCTGCCAGCCACGACGCGGCCTCTATTTCATCGGAGCCGACGCCGACCACCCCGATCGCGCACCGCAATGCTGGACGCAGGGACAGGACGACGACTCGCGCCACTTTTGGCCCTGCCTCGACCACCCGATCGAGAAATTTTCGACCGAGGTGGTCTGTACCGCGCCCGCCGGGAGCTTCGTGCTCTCGAACGGCGATCTCGTGGAACGAATAGATCTCCCCGGCGCGCGCGTGCGCTGGCATTACAAGCTCGACTTCCCGCAGCCAGCGTATCTGCTCACGCTGGTCGCCGGCCCGTTCGTCGAGGTTCGCGCTAGCGCCCCGCGAACCGGCGTCGACGTTTACGCGTTCGTGCCGCCCGGGCGAGAGGCCGACGCGCGGCGGAGCTTTGGCTGCACCGCCGAGATGATCGATTTTTTTTCCGAGCGCATCGGCGTCCCCTATCCCCACGCGCGCTACAGTCAGATCACCGTCCCCGAGTTCATCTTCGGCGGCATGGAGAACACCACCGCGACGACGCTGACCGATCTGGTCCTGCTCGACGCGCGCGCCGCGCTGGATCACGACGTCGAGGGATTGGTGTCGCACGAGCTGGCGCACCAGTGGTGGGGAGATCTGCTGACCTGTCGCGAGTGGTCGGAGGCCTGGCTCAACGAAGGCTTCGCGACCTACTTTGAATACGTCTGGCGGGAGCACGCCAAAGGGCGCGACGAGGCCGACTTCGAGCTGCTGGCGGACACCGACGGGTATCTCGCCGAGGCCGAGCGCTACCAGCGACCGGTGGTCTGCCGGCAGTACGACGAGCCGATCCATCTTTTCGATGCGCACCTCTACGAAAAGGGCGGGCGCGTCTTGCACATGCTCCGCGACGAGCTGGGCAACGCCGCGTTCTGGCGCGCGATTGGCCACTACGCCCGCCAGCACGCGCGCGGCTCCGTGGAGACGCGCGATCTTGCGCGCGCGATCGAAGACGCCACCGGTCGCAGCGTCGATCGCCTGCTCGATCGATGGATCGCTCGCCCCGGCCACCCGGAGATCGAAGGCCGCTGGACCTGGGACGAAGACCGCAAAGTCGGCACGCTCGCCCTCGCGCAGAAGCAGGCCGTGACCCCCGAGACGCCGCTCTACGAGTTTTCGGTGGGCGTGCGATTCGAGGTCGACGGCCGCGAGCGCGACGAGCGCGTCGTCATTCGTGAGGCCACCCAAGCCTTCGAGTTCCAACTGACGGGCCGCCCGACGCAGGTGATCTTTGATCCCGGCGACGTCGTGCTCAAGTCCATCAAGCTCGACAAGAGCCGGACGCTCTGGCGGCGACAGCTGGCGACGGCTCGGCTCGGCATCGACCGGGCTCTGGCGGCGCGAGCGCTCGGCGACTTGCCCGATCCCGCCAGCGTCGCCGCGCTGGCTGCAGCGCTCGGGGACGATCCGTTCTGGGGCGTGCGGGCAATGGCGGCCCGGGCATTGGGCAAGACACGGCGCGACGAGGCCCGCGACCTCCTGGTCGAGGCGCTCGCCGTACCCCACCCGCGCGTGCGGCGCGCTGTCGCGGCGGCGCTTGGCGAGTTCGTCGGAGACGACAAGGCCGCCCACGCCCTCGCCGCTCGGCTGCGCGCCGGCGATCCCAGTTATTTCGTCGAAGCGGAAGCGGCGGCGGCGCTCGGACGAACGCGCGCAGCGGTGGCGCTCGAGGTGCTGCCCGCCGTCGCGGCTCGGCCGTCGTATCAGGACGTCATTGCGAGTCGCGCCATCGAAGGTCTCGGCAAGACCGGCGACGGGCGCGCGCTGCCGCTCATTCGCGACGCCTGGCGCCCGGGCGCGGCATTCCCGGCGCACCGCGCGGTCGTGGCCGCGCTGGCGGAGCTCGCCCGAGGTACGGATCTCGCGCGTACGGCGCGTGAATCGATCGAAGAGCGGCTGCGCGATCCCGACTTCCGGGTGCGCGGCGAAGCGGCAGCGGCGCTCGGGAGACTCGGATTGACCGAAGCGATCCCCACCATTCGCGGCGCCATCGCCGCCGAGCTCGACGGTCGCGCACGCCGCCGGATGCTCGACGCCATCCGCGCCCTCGAAGACGGCGCCCGCCCCGCCGACGAAGCGCGGCGCCTACATGACGAGGTCGAGCGCCTCCGGGGCGAGACCATGAAGCTGCGCGAGCGCCTCGATCGGGTTGAGTCGCGGCTCATCGGAGCGCACCCTGCCAACCCGCCGCCCCCAAAATCTAAACGCACCCGTCCCGTCACGCGACGCCGCGCCCGCACTCTCCGGCCGCCGCGCCGCTGAGCCCTACCCCTGTAGCTCGGTCACGATGCCTCGCGCGATCTCTCTTGCGCGGGCGAGGTCCCCGCGCGGAAATGAGATGGCGCCGACGACTGGGTGACCGCCGCCGCCGTAGCGCTCGCAGATCCGGTTGATCTCGTGGGTGCGGGCCACCTTCGCCCAGGGGTTCGCCCCGATCGAAATCTTGGCCCGGGAAGACACCGTCACGCCCACGGAGTAGCGGGCCTCTGGAAAAAGATAGTACGAGATGAACTTGTTGAACGCCGCGGTCTCCCGGTCGGCGAGGTCGAAGAACACCACGCCCCTATCGAGGCGCGCCGACGTCCGGATGGTTTCGATGTTCTGTGCATGCTGCACGAGCAGCGCGCCGAGGGGACCTGCGACGTAGGGATCGGCGGCGATGGCTTCGAGCGGGCGGTTAATCAGATCGCCGATGAACCGCTCCGCCAGCGCCGGATCGCGGTTGTTCTCGATGAAGGTCATGAGTCGCAGCGCCGGCTCCTTGATCTCGACCGCCATCTTGGCGTCGGTGAACAGCGCGCCGTCGATGATCTCCGCCCACTGGACGAGGTCGAAAATCGGGGCCGCATCGAAACCGAACTTAGCGGACACCGTGTCGGCTAGGAACTTGGTGCAGCTCTTCGCCTTCGGATCATAGAACTTACGGCCGGTGGCATCGGCGCGGAAGTGGTCCTCGTCGCCGGCCAGCTGGAACGCCGAGGCATGGTGATCGAACCACCAGGTCAGCCGCGGGTCCTGCGAGTAGCGAAAATCGACGCAGGCGTTCTCGTCACCGTCGAACCAGTCGGGGGAAAAGGGCTGGGGATCGCCCTTGTGCTCGAGCGGGCGGTACACGACCTCCACCAACCCCTTGGCGATTCGCTCGCGATAAAAACGCGTGAACACCCCGGCCGCGCTGCAACCATCGAAACAGTTGCCATGATAAAGGACGCGCAGCCGCATCTTACCAAGCTAACACGAACTCGCGCGCGGAGAAGGTAACGGATAAAGTTCGACGCCATGCTCGAGTTTCTGATCGATCTCAAACGAACTCACGACTGTGGCGCGCTCCGCGCCGCCGACGCGAACCAGCGTGTCGTTCTCTTTGGTTGGGTGGCCGCGCGCCGCGATCACGGCGGCTGTGTGTTCATCGATCTGCGCGATCGTGCGGGGATCACCCAGGTCGTGTTCGAACCCGGAACCGATCAAAAGGCGCACCAGGCAGCGAGCGAGCTCCGCCGCGAATTCTGCGTGGCGATCGCCGGCGTGGTCGCCGAGCGAGGCGGTCACAAGAACCCGAACATGCCGACCGGGGACATCGAGGTGAAGGCCGACGATCTAACGGTCTTCTCGACCTCAGAGACGCCGCCCTTCGATTTCACCGACGAAACGAAGTCGGACGAGACGATTCGCCTCAAGCACCGGTATCTCGATCTGCGTCGCCCGGGCTTGCAGAAGAATTTCATCAAGCGCTCACAGCTCTACCAGACCACGCGCCGCTTCCTCTCGGAAAACGGCTTCCTCGAGATCGAGACACCGTTCATGGTCAAGTACACCCCGGGCGGCGCGCGCAACTTCCTGGTGCCGTCGCGCCTGAACCCGGGGCAGTTCTACGCGCTCGCCGAATCGCCGCAGATCTTCAAGCAGCTCTTCATGGTCGCGGGGATGGATCGCTACTTCCAGATCGTCCGCTGTTTTCGCGATGAGGATCTGCGGCTTGACCGCCAGCCCGAGTTCACTCAGATCGACCTAGAGATGAGCTTCGTCGTCGAGGAGGACGTCCAGAACATCATGGAAGGCCTGATGGTCGCCCTGTGGAAGGACGTCCTCGGCGTCGAGGTGCCACGCCCGTTCGTTCGCCTGCCGCACGCCGAGGCGATCGGCAAGTACGGCTCCGACAAACCCGACCTCAGGTTTGATCTGCCGCTTTGCGACCTCACGGAGATCGTCACCCGCCACGACGGGGGTGGCGTTGGCCTCCTGCAGGCGGCCGTCAAAACCCCCGGCGGCGCGGTCAAGGGATGGCGGCTGCCGGCCACGCAGGCGAAGAGCCTGTCACGCGCGGACCTCGACAAGCTGGAAGAGTTCGCCAAGGGATTCGGCGCCCGAGGACTGGCCCGCGCCCGGATCGGTGAGGGCGGCGTCTGGACGCAGAGCCCGATGAAGACCATGAGCGACGATCTGCGCCGCGCGATCAACGACGCGGCCGGCCTCGGCGACGGCGATCTTTTGTTCCTGCAGTTCGGCGCCAAGAAACTGGTCAACGCCGTGCTCGGCGGCCTGCGTCTTCACCTGGCGGCCAAGCACGATCTCATTCCCAAGAACCTCTGGCGGTTCTGTTGGATCACCGAGTTCCCGCTGTTCGAGGCGAACGAGGACGGTCAGCTGGTATCGGCGCACCACCCGTTCACCTCACCCCACTCCGGCGATGTCGACCGCCTCGAGATCGACCCCGCTTCCGTCCGCGCGCGCGCGTACGACCTGGTGCTCAACGGAAACGAAATCGCCGGCGGCTCGATCCGAATCCACCGCTCCGACCTGCAGGCGCGCGTCTTCCGCGCCCTCGGTCTGTCCGATGAGGACGCGCGCGCCAAGTTCGGCTTTCTCCTGGATGCCTTCAAGTTCGGACCCCCGCCGCATGGCGGAATCGCCGCCGGCGTCGACCGACTGTCGATGCTCCTGTGCGGCGCCGATTCTCTGCGCGACGTCATCGCGTTCCCGAAGACCCAGAAGGGGACCGACCTTCTGACCGACGCGCCCGGCTCGGTGTCACGGCGCCAGCTCGACGAGCTGCACATCGCGCTCAAGGAATGACCGAGATTCAACGCGGGGACCCTCAACGGGTCCCTGTCCCCTCCCGCGAAGGAAGCCAGTCGGCGACGCCGGGCAGCTCCCGCGCGGCCACGCTGGCGCGCCTGGCCTCCCGACCGTTCGAGCTGCTGGTGGTAGGTGGGGGGGCCACCGGCGCGGCGGTGGCGCGCGACGCGGCCCTCCGGGGACTCGCCGTCGCGCTGTGCGATGCGTGTGACTACGCGGGTCAGACGTCCAGCAACTCGTCCAAGCTTATCCACGGCGGCCTGCGCTACCTGCAGTACGGCGATTTGCCGCTGGTGTTCGAAGGGCTGAGCGAGCGGCAGCGCTTGATGCGAATCGCGCCACATCTGTGCCGGCCGATCGAGTTCCTCTTTCCAGGCTATTGCGGCGAGCGTCCGGGCCTGCGCACGCTTGGCGTCGGCATCGCGCTCTACAACGCCCTCGGCTTGTGGGGC